>Ga0207990_1000122_pt1 | contig 44833 bp, 45 predicted proteins | sample ETNtaG_8_FD_185780 | JGI IMG/M metagenome (GOLD analysis project Ga0207990, IMG submission 185780) | Marine microbial and viral communities from oxygen minimum zone, Eastern Pacific Ocean - ETNP201406SV75 (SPAdes) (version 2) | ecosystem: Environmental > Aquatic > Marine > Oceanic ...
CGCCGAGAGAGGGATTTGAACCCCCGCGTCCAATGGACAGTGGATTTCGAATCCACCGCAATACCGGGCTATGCGATCTCGGCAGCGGTCCGGCCACCTACGGATTAGAGATAAGCATGACCCGACACGCAAGGGCTGTGCGAATCGAGGTCAGCCACGACGGAGAAGTACTCTCAATCGAATCCGAAGGACCTATCGCCATATCGGAGTTACTAGAGAAACTAGGCATACCTTCGTCTACCGTTCTCGCGGTTCACGACGATACAATAGTACCTCACACATCTCGAATAGAGTCCGATGTCAGTCTGGAATTGATTGTGGTTTCATCTGGTGGTTGACTCGAGTCAATCGCTTATTGCATTGTATTTTACGTCCGCCGTCTAACGGCCGGGCATGCGCCGCCTGAGCTATCTTGTCGTGCTGCTTCTTCTCTCCGCTTCTCTGGCCGGTTGCACCTCTCCCCCGGATGACACCGAAATCGCTTCCGGATGCACCTATTCGGATGCGCTCAATTTCAACGAGTCGGCCGTAACTGACGACGGCTCCTGTGAGTACCCCGAACCGCCCGAGGAGACTCTTGGGTGCACGTACGAGGGGGCCACCAACTACGACGAGGCCGCCACAGTAGACGACGGCTCTTGCGAGTACCCTCCCGACCCAGTCTTGGGTTGCACGAATTCTTCTGCCCTGAACTTCAATGCGACAGCCGACACCGATAACGGCTCCTGCAGGTATATCCAGCCCCATGTTCTGATGGTGCTGCTAGACGGTTGGAGGCCCGATGTCATCGCTGCGGCGCACACCCCGACCATCGACATGATGATGCAAGACAGCGCCTACTCGATGGAAGCAAGAGTAGAGGATACGACCATCAGTGGGTCAGGGCACTCCAGCTTCCTGACTGGTGTCCACAGGGATAAGCACAACGTGCATGGCAACAGCTTCGGTGATGCGAACTACCAGGAATACCCATACTGGTTCAACCTCCTGAAGTACGAACGACCGGAGATGCATACGGCAGCGTACCACAACTGGCTTCCGATGGCCAATACTGCTCTCGATTTCTCGGTGTGCGGCTACTGCGTGGACATGTACGTTACAGGGGGCGACAATTTGATTGCAACACAGCTCGCCACTGACCTTGCTAACCAGCAGATGGACGCGGTGACGATAGTTATCGACGCCCCGGACGCAGCAGGACACGGCTACGGCTACCACCCCTCGATTCCCCAGTATGTCGCAGCCATGAACCAGAGCGATGCGTGGCTTGGCACGATAATGGATGCGATATTCGCTCGGACCAACTACGCCGAGGAAGACTGGATGGTAATCCTCTCCACGGACCACGCTGGGTCCGGATATGGCCACGGGTACAACATCCCTGAGCATAGAGAGGTTCCGTTGATCATCTGGGGTGCCGAGTCCCCAGGCCTAATTTGGCCAGCCCCTGACGCGGTTGACATCGTGCCCACGGCACTGCACCACATGGGGGTGGAGGTGAGGCCCGAATGGGATTTGGACGGACGAGCCGTTGGCTTGGAGCCGACCGGGCCGCCGGATGCCGAACTGGGGGTTAATCTGGTCTTCAATGGCGACGGTGAGTTCGAGCGCGGGATGACTCCCGGCTTCGACGCATCTGTGCCGGGATGGGTCGATAACGGAACGATGACGACTTGGATCTACGATGTCTGGGATTATCTGCAGAAGACCGATCCGGGGCCGGCCGACGGGGGGTCGAACTACTTCGGCGGGGGATCTGGAGATGGAAACTCAACGATGCACCAAGAGATCGACCTCACCGGAATCGCAGAGGAGATTGGTTGGGGCAATCTGACCTACTCGCTCACGGCATACATTGGGGGTTATTTGAGTCAGAATGACTGCATGGAGGTGCTCGTCGAATTCTTCGATTCTTCCGGCAACCTCCTCCTTTCGGGGGGAATCGGGCCTGTTTACGCGGCCGACCGCAACTACACGACCGGAATCCACCTTCACGGCGTGATTGGACAGGTCCCAGCGGATTCTGCTTGGGTCCGAGTCACGTTGAACGCATATCTGGAGTATGGCTACAACGATGCCTATGCTGACGACGTCTCGCTGATTCTCTCAACTCAGACGTAAAAGTCGCTGGAACCTTCAGACTCTGATGCACTCAGCGTCTCCTCTATCGTGCTGCCGACCTCCATAGTTTCCACCAGTTTCCTAGCCGTTTCTTCAGTTGAATCGAGATCCAAGTCCAGAGGAAGGTCCAACCCTGCCTCTATCCACGAAGCCAGACGGTCGGCTGCCAGCACATCGGTGCTGGCTCCAATGGTCTCTGCTACAAGGCCGACTGTGGGGACGCCATATAGGGGTGAGAGGGAAATCAGTAGCCCTGCTATCCCTATCATCCCAGCCTTAGGGTGCTCTCTGCTAACTGGGATGTCATTGGCCTCGAGATTCTTCCTGACCTCAGCATCGGCGCAGATCACGTGAATCTCCCTGTCGTCGGTACCTGCTGCGAGACCGGCTAGCACCAGAAGCTGAGGGGTGCCCGATTCCGAGGCCATCTTGAGGATTGCCTCGGAGACCTCGTGCTGGCCGGTAGCTGTCATCGGCTGCAACGGCCCACCGACTGTGATTACCGTCCTGCCATCGGGGAGTAGGATCGAATTGATGTTGATACGAGGAGGTGAGACAAGCCCATTGCCGTCTAGTGTTGAATGAGGGGGGAAGTCAGGGTGTAGAATCCATCCTATGGTTCGCGAGGGGTGTTTATCCACTAGAGAGTCGACCACTATCTTGCCGACGTTGCCCACACCAGGCACCGCCTCCAGTATCGCTGCGTGCTCAGGCATCCCTTCGCCTACGAGCCAGTGAATCCTCGTACGATTCATTCCTCTTCACTCCCATCAGCCCTAGGTGTTGGGAGGGATGCGAGCCACTCCTTGCTACCGACATCGAGCCTCTTCCTGCGCCTTGCGCCTTGCGGGTCTTCTGGCGAGTACTTCATCGGCGAAACGGCTACCATAGCAGCCCCGCACTTCTTGCACCTCGTAGCCAAACCGTACTCGCCACAGGCAATGCAGCGCTGTAATCTGGTGCGAACCATCCTATCCTCAATCAGCGTCCGCTAGGAAGAGTCAATGAAGTCTGTGCCTCGTTCGTACTTCTCAGAGGCGTTCGAGAGAGATTGAACCCTCGACCGAGGACATGCGCTCCGAGGCTGCCTTCTGTGCAGCTTCCCACACGGACTCCGCTGCCCGATAGTCCGGGGCCCGTATGTCTACTCTGTAGTGAGGTGCTCCGTCGTAGTGACAGGTTAGTGTGACCTCTTCGAGGCCTACGGCACAGGATTCCGCGGCCTGTAACGCCTCGCGAATCGCACTGACGCCCTCAGGTCCCCAGACTTGTAGGTCGAACTCGCCGCGAATCTCGACGAATGGAGGTACGATGTTCTCTACTGCGAGTTCGGTGACCACGGTCATCCAATCTCCAGTAAAACCTGATTCACTCAGAACATTCTCGCTCATGGCGCACTCCTCGAGAGCCCCATACAGAGTCCCGAAGACCTCGCGCATCTCATCGCAGACTTCGACCGTCTTCTGTTCGTTCCAGCCAACTCTCTCGGCCGCGACTCGCATAATCTGGCTGGCCCGCTTACGGTTCTTCCACGCCTGCAGAGTGTCTCTCCTACGCTCTTCGGAAACGGATTTTATCGAGAGCTCGATGCGCTCCTTGGCACGCTTCACCTGAATCGCCTTGGCGACCACGCGCTGACCTTCTCTCAGGTGGCTGCCGATGTTCTTGACCCAGCCAGAGGCGACCTCTCCAATGAAGACGAAACCGGTTCTGCCCTCGTAACCCTCAAGATTGAGGTAGGCACCGTTTTCCTTGACACTCCTGACCGTACAAATCAGCAGTTCCCCCTCTTCGGGCCAAGCAGCAGAACTCACCTAAAAGCCCCCTTTACTCAAGGACATCTACAATCGTGCTGCCTGACAAGTCTGCCCTGCCTCCCGCGGGGCGAGCTAGTGTCGCACCGCAGATGGAGCAGGCAATCGAGGTTGACGCCCTTTCAAAGATGATGGCCTCGTGACCGCAGTCACGGCAATTCACACGAAGGAACCTTCCACTCATCATCCCACCTCAATCACTTGTCGACTAGTTCGAACTTCTTAGCACGCTTCCCAGCAGGAGAGTGTGCCTTACCCGTCTCTTGGCATCGGAAGATTAGGTTCACGCGCTTGGTAGGCTTCTCTCCGGATGGCTTCGGCCGAGGGAAACCACGGTATCCCGCAGTAACACGGCGGAAGCGGCGCTGACCCCACTTCAGTTCGCTAGCACGTCGCTTCTTGACACGCTCGACGGTGTGTAGGGTATGCTTACCAGCTGTAGGGCTGTAGCGCTTCACAGTCCGCGGCATCTTCACCATGTCTCCACCTCAGCGTCTTGCGACGTCGCGGCCACCGATGACCCGTTTATGAACTCTATCGAGACTCCTGCATAGCAGGAATCTTCACGATAGGTCGATTACACAAATACGATGTAATGAGTCAATGCTCAGTGGAACATGTCGCTATGGGCCGCTCAGGTGTGGCTCGGCATGGCCATTGCTGTCATTGGTATCGGCATGCACAGAACGGGGCCCGCATTCAGGCGGCACCCCTTCGGGACCCCTATGGCTCTGCTTGGATTGGCGGTGATGCTATTTCGAGTCGAGGAGCCCCCGCAGCCCGAGTCAGAAGTGGTGGCAGCTGCTATAGACGCCGCCATGTGGCTTCTGCCGGCTCTGATCGGTTCGGCCCTCGTACTCATGGGGGCGCCGTTGTACTGGAGGACGCGATTGTTACCGCTGCTGGCCGGCTGGGCTCTGATTGTGGCGGCATGGTACCAGTACTATTCGACCATGAGTGTGGTCCTATCGGACGCCCTTAGGTGGGTAAGCGCTCTGCTTGGAGTAATTCTGGCTTTCACAGTGTTTGCGCTGTGTGTCCGCACGGCTGAGAGGATGACCCCGCAGGAGCCCGAGACAGAGGGCCTGTCTGAGAAGGAGAGGAAGTACGTTGAGAGCGTCTTGAGGAGGCATCTGGAGGTGGCGGATGAACCCTGATATCGAATCGGCAATCTCAGCGTTTGCGGGCTCGGCCGCACTAACCTCGCTGTTCATAATACTCGCCCTGATAGGCACGCTGAACCCCTATCACCGCCCTGCCATCCCGATGCTGGGCGCCTCAACTGTCATCCTTGCATCCACCTACTTGTTCGCCAAAACCGTCGGCATACCTGCTGACAGCGTCGCCCTCAGAATGACGATGTCCGAGGGCGTGTTTGCCTTGTTCGATATATTGTCACTTGTCTTCCTAGTGTCCACCTTCATGTTTCTCCAGGCCTCATTGCGCAAACGCCCCGAAGACCCTCTACTGGCCCTGCTAGAGTCTGAAACCGGTCCCGAGTGATTCGTTTCGCTTGGGCAACTCTCATAACACTCCCTTCGGTCGCCGCGCTGTCCTAGGTGGTACGATGTCAAAGGGAACTCCAAGCATGGGCAAGCGGCAGAAGTCGACACACATCCGTTGTCGACGCTGCGGCAGGCACTCATATCACAAGACCAAGAGCGTCTGCGCTCACTGCGGCTACGGCGCCACCGCTAGGATACGCAAGTACAGGTGGAACAAACGCTCCCGATTAATGGGAGCACGCAAGTAAGCCGGAAAGGGCTAAGTCCCGAACCACTAGGGCCCAATGGTATCCGATGTGCGGCATCATCGGGATCTTGGGGAACCCGGACTCTCAGGTCGCAAGTTGCATCTACGACGGCATGATTGTACTGCAGCACCGTGGGCAGGACGCCGCCGGAATAGTGACCAGTGATTCCGACAACATCTCGCACCGTCGGGCCAATGGACTAGTCAGAGACGTCTTCAGGTCGAAGCACATGTCCAAGCTCATAGGGTCGATGGGAATCGGGCATGTTCGCTACCCCACAGCAGGCTCAGGCTCAGCGAGCGAAGCTCAGCCCTTCTACACCAACACCCCGTTCGGAGTGAGCCTCGCCCACAATGGCAATCTGAACAATACCACGGACATCATCAACAGTCTGCTCGAGTATGATCACAGGAGAATCAACACCAGTTCTGATTCCGAGGCTCTACTGAATCTCTTCTCCGCTGAGATTCAGCGTTCTGTTAACGGCCGACCGGGAGGTATGGAGGCACTCACCGAGGACGATATCTTCCGCGCTGTAGAGCGCACACACCTCCGGGCCGAGGGCAGTTACAGCGTAGTCACCATGATCACGGGATGGGGACTAGTGGCCTTCCGCGACCCCAACGGGATAAGGCCCCTATTCATGGGCAAGAACGAGGCCAACGGCTTCACTGAGCGACTATTCGCCTCGGAGAGCGTGACTTGTTCTGCTTTAGGATTCGAAGCAGATCGAGACGTCGCCCCCGGCGAGGCGGTAATAGCCAAGATGGATGGCTCGTTCTCATCCAAGGTCTGCCACGCTGAGCCGGTCCACACTCCCTGTATTTTCGAGCACGTCTACTTCGCTCGCCCGGACTCTACCATTGACGGTATATCGGTACACGGAGCGAGACTAAGGATGGGGGCGGCTTTGGCTAGGAGGGCCCTCAAAGAGCGCCCCGAGCACGGTATCGATGCGGTGATCCCAGTGCCGGACAGCGGCAGGATAGCCGCTATGGAGATGGCCTCTAAGATGGGTGTGCCGTTTCGAGAGGGCTTCGTCAAGAACCGCTACATAGGCAGGACGTTCATCATGCCAGGACAGTCTATCCGTAAGGATTCGGTTAAGAAAAAACTCAACACGATAGAGGAGGAGTTCTCTGGCAAGACGGTGATGATTGTTGACGACAGTATAGTCAGGGGCAACACGTCACAAAGGATTGTCGAAATGGCCAAGGAGGCCGGTGCCAAACAAGTATACTTTGCATCCTCGGCACCTCCTATCATACATCCGAACGTGTACGGCATTGACATGCCGGCCCGCGATGAATACGTTGCCCATGACAGGACTATCGACGAGATTAGGGAGGCCATCGGCGCTGATTGGCTGATCTATCAGGAGCTACCAGACCTCGTTGAGGCATGCCTAAGGACGGGGGACCACAATCTGGTAAACTTCGACTGCTCCTGCTTCAACGGAGTGTACGTCACCGGAGGTATTACCGAGGAGTACCTAGCGAGGATAGAGGGCGCACGCAGCGATGCCGCCAAGGGCCAATCTTCGGCTGAGCACGCCGACGCGGCAGAATGAAGTTGCAGCGATTGCTCAGGAATCCATGAGAGGGGTCATCGACGCACTGGCGACCATCGAGATGGATGAGGTGGCTCGCTGCGTCTGCATGCTCCCTGAAGGCAACTTCGCAGCGGGCTTCGACTCAGGATCTCTCCACATTTACGGCTCTGACGGGGTAGTCATCGACTCCGCTACGCTCGACAGTCGAGTAGTAGATATCGCGAGCTTACGCGGTGTTTTAATCGCCGGCACCAGCACTGGTGGTGTTCAAGCATTCCACGACGACCTTCTCTGGGACCATCCTCTGAGATCCGGGTGCGAGGCGGTGACAGCGTCATCGTTCCGCGCGGTGGTGGCCGATGGCACTGGACGGATCATCTCTCTAGCAGATGACGGAAGCGAAGTCGCCAAAGCAGAGTTTGGACAGGTCACATCTCTCACATGTTCGCCCGAAGGAGTATGCGCTGCTGCCCTTGAGGATGGCAGGTTGCTTCTCCTCGGGTCAGCGCTCGAGGTGTTGCACGATTCCCCCGCCGCCGAGGACGACGTCGAGGCCATATCGTGCATGGCATTCCGTCAGGATGGTGTCCTCCTAGTCGCACGAAACTCTCTCGGGATGACCGTCGACGACAGGCCTGAGAACAGGCTCGAGTGCTGGCATCCAGGGGAGGGGATGCTGAATACCTCAGAACTCCCTTCTAGAGTCACGGCGTTACTGCCTACAGGGTCCGGGACGATAGTAGGCTGCTTCGATGGCAGTATTCTTTCTCTCGACATAGGCGATTCGGATCCCAGGCTAATCGCCAGGTTGGACTATCAGGTCTCTCAAATCATCCAGTGGGGTGATGACATCTTGGTCGCCTCGTGGTTCGATGTATTTCGAATCACTACCAGGGGTGAGGTGGTCTGGCATTTTGAGCACATCGGAGTAGTCGAGCATATCCTCTCTCTCACAGAGAGAGTCGCTCTTATGGGCGACGACAAGAAGGGCAGGACACCAGCACCTCTCATCATAATCGACCCCGACTCACCACCTAGGTACGATGATATGCCTGAGGGGGATGAAAATCCCTCGGTCTCTGAGAAGCACTCGGGAGCACTATCCGACGAGGAGGAGAGGCAGGTTGACATGAGGCCCAAGATGCCTGAGGAGGCTGAAGGTATTCTGGACACGCTGCACGAGGAGACAGAGCTTGAGGTTGGCCCGCCGACCATAGAGAGCGACCTGCTCGAAGATCTCTCGGCGGCGGCGCGAGCAATTAACCTGCCACCGGTTGCAGATGCCGGAGAAGACAAGACAGTCGACGTCGACGAGGAGGGCAAGGCAACAGTGCTGCTGGACGGGGGACGATCTTACGACCCGGACGGCAGTATCGGGAGATGGGCTTGGGAGGATGGTAGGGGGGATGTCATAGGAGACACTCCGCAGATCCGTATCAGGTTGTCCGGTGGAGTCCACGTTTTCCATCTGACTGTGACCGATGACAGAGGCGCCTCTAACAAGTCCACGATAACCATCCAGGTCCGATGATTAGAGTTTGCCCAATTCTTCCTTGAGGGCGGGAAGCGCAGCTTCCCAAGTAGCTACTATCCCATAGTCAGCTACACCGAATATGGGGGCATCAGGGTCTTTGTTGATGGCGACGATGTACTTACTCGTCCTCATTCCGGCGAGATGCTGTATTGCTCCGCTGATTCCGACCGCGATGTACAGGCTCGGGGTTACCGTCTTCCCGGTTTGCCCTACCTGCATTCCGTGAGGTATCTCATCCCAAGTGTCTACTGCTGCCCTGCTGGCGCCGACGGCGGCCCCTATCATGTCCGCAATCTCGTTTAGATGAGAGAAGTTGGTAGGATCTCCCATCCCTCTGCCACCGGAGATGATGATGTCAGCTTCTGCGACATCCAGTCTCTCACTGGCCTTGGCAATGGCTTCTCTCACGGCCACGGCCACGTCAGCGCTCTGATTCACCGTACTGACCTCCGCCGAACCACCTTCTCCGGCGGCATCGAAGGCATTGGCTCGCAGGGTGATGACGCATGGCGCAGTTACCGTTGAGATCTCGATTGCCTTGCCGGAGTAGATGCTCCTAGTGACAGTGATGCCAACTTCTAGTCCGGTTGCATCCTGTATGATTGGGATCCCGCGCATAGCTGCGATCTGCGCTGCGACCTCCCTTCCAGAGGGTGCCGAAGCAGCTATGATGACTCCGTCGGAGACGAGGGGGTTGAGAGCGGCCGCCCAAGCACCGCTGTCAAAGCTGTTGAAGCAGTCTCCTTTGACGCCTATTACTTTGGAAACACCGCTGATGGAAGCGGCGGCGGTCGTACCTAATCCTCCGGGGCACAGCACGGTCGGAGTTCCTCCAATGGCAATCGCGGCGCCAACGAGTTGCGATGTCACCGGATGAAGGCCATCCACTGTGGTTTCTGCGATTATTGTAACGTCCATTATTACACCTCAAATGACATTGGCTTCATCACGAAGCTTTGCTACTACTACGGGTACAGAATCGGCACCTTCGAACTTCTGTCCAGGTGGCTTCACTGGAGGAGGAGAGTGGGATTGCAGTGAGACGGAGGAAGTTCCAATTGCTACCCCTAGGTCATCTGATGTCACAGTTTCAATCTGTTTCTTCTTGGCCATCATAATTCCTCGCACATTTGGCCTGCGCAGTTCCGTGGCCCCCTTGTCGAATGTGAAGAGGCAAGGTCGGGAGACTTCGACCCGTTCGTTACCGGTCGGGCTGGCTCGCAGGGCGATAAATCCGTCCCCCTCTGCAGATACCTCCGAAATCATTCCCACACAGGCAGCTCCAATCAGATGGGAAACTCCGGGGCCGGTCGACCCTCCATTGGTGTCGGCGGCCTGTTTGCCACAGAGCACCACATCTGACCCAGACCTCTTGACCGCGGCTGCGAGTAGCGACTGAACGTGCGTGCTATCGGTAACTCCATCATCTTGGATTAGAATCAGGTTGTCAACACCTACGGCAGCAGCATCCGTCAGCATCTTCGTGGCTCGAGTCGGACCGCATGTAATCGCGACGATATCCCCCACGCCGGCCTCCTTCAACTGGAGTGCGGCTTCGAGCGCGTACTCGTCGTAAGGACTCATGGACCACTTGCTGACGGCGGTTTCGTCCACCCTATCGCCCGAGACAGAGATCTTGGCTGTGGTGTCGGGAACCTGCTTGAGTAGTACGGCTATTCCCATATCATCACCAGCGCTTTGGCGACTAAAGCCCCCTCTATGAATTTTCGGCAGTCCCACCGTAGGTGGGAAACATCAATCCAGACTTCAAGACTCTCTTGTGAATGCCTGTATCCCAGTAATGTGGCGACCGAGAATCAGGTTGTGGATGTCGTGAGTGCCCTCGTAGGTCTTGACCGACTCTAGGTTGGCCATGTGCCGCATCACCGGATACTCGTCTAGGATTCCGTTGGCACCGTGGATGTCACGAGCCATACGTGCAATATCGAGTGCGATGTCGACGTTATTCATCTTGGCCAACGAGATATGCTCAGGTATCCAAGTCCCCTCATCCTTTTTCTTGCCTAGGTGGTATGCCAGCAACTGGGCCTTGGTAATCTCCCTCAGCATCCACGCCAACTTATTCTGCACCAGCTGGAAAGAGGCTATCGGGTGGTCGAATTGTATCCTGCTCAGAGCGTACTCTCTAGCCGAACTGAAGCATGATTGAGCAGCCCCCACGGCCCCCCATGATATTCCGTAACGGGCGTTGTTGAGGCAGCTGAAAGGCCCTGCAAGTCCCTTAACATGCGGCAACATCCTGTCCTTGGGGATTTTGCAGTCTTGGAACACCAACTCGCTGGTGACACTGGCCTTCAGTGAGTGCTTCCCCGTCATCTCGGGGGCTGTGAATCCAGGGTCGTCTTTCTCGACTATGAAACCTCGGATTACACCATCAAGTTTGGCCCACACTACGGCTAGGTCTGCGATGGTGCCGTTGGTTATCCACATCTTCGCACCGTTGAGCAGGTAGTAATCCCCCTTGTCTTCGGCCCGAGTAATCATGTCACCAGGATTTGAGCCATAGTCGGGCTCAGTTAGGCCGAAGCATCCAATCCATTCACCAGTCGTCATCTTGGGAAGGTAGTGATTCTTCTGCTCTTCGCTTCCGAAGTCCCAGATTGGATACATGGCTAGTGAGCCCTGAACACTAGCAAAAGAGCGCACGCCACTGTCGCCACGCTCCAACTCCTGACAGATTAGGCCGTAAGCGATGTATGAGAGTCCAGGGCAGCCATAGCCCTCTAGGGGGGCGCCGAGAATGCCCATTTCACCGAGGTCGACCCGCCATTCATCGGGGAATACGCCATCATGGCAAGCCTTCTCGATGTTTGGGAGAATTTTCTCATCTACCCAGTCGCGCACCATGTCGCGCACCATGCGCTCCTCATCGGTTAGCAATGAATCGATATCGTAGAAGTCCAAAGCCTCGTAAGCCATCTTCCTCAACACTCCGCGACAGCGCGCCGCAAATGAACGTTGCCCGGCTATCTCCCCTTCTTTCTACGTGCTTCCCGGCGTGCCGCCCGCTTTTCTTCGACAGTGCCGAATCGCAGGGTGAAACGCTGTTGAAGCCCCGGAGAGAGGCTGAGCGCGAAACTGAGTAACACCAGTAGTGTAACAGCAGGGATGGCAATGAGAATCCAAACCTCTAGCACGCCTCCGATGGCGTTCGAGTATGGCGGGTGGTATTGCACCAGTTCACCTCGATCCGTGAGTATCCACCCACTGTCTCTGTCAGTACCCCATGTCGCTACTATCCGACTACCCGAAACACCCGTGTCGTATTCCACTACATCTGAGTTCTCCAGCCAGGGGAAAGAGGAATTCAAGCTCAGGTCGTGCTCAATCAGGCCGAAGGGAGCTACGTAGATTAGAGACCGATCATTGCTCTGACGCGATATCCCGGTGAAGTAACCCTCGGCACCGGTAACTTGTACTAACCTCACATCAGAGGTTGATGCGACGTCTGCATTCAGAGTCACCCTTGCGATGTTCCTGTCGCTCGAGACAGCGACGCAGTCTGCTGTCTCGGTTGAGGGGCATACGACGTCGGACCACGGATATCCGGTACCACCTAGCCAGTACAGAGTGTGGTCCCTGTCAATCACTCCGATGCCATCCACTAGGCTGGTAACTACGCAGGCCATTACCGATGGATGACAGTCTATTCCTGTGATGTCACTCTCTCCTCGGCCCTGAATTAGATGCACCTCGGCACCACCGTCAGCAGCTGCCCTCATCCTCCACAGCCAGCCGTCGGACCCTCCTACATAGGCCCAAGATCCTCCGGAGTTCCATGCCACTGCGGTCAACCTGATTTGATTAAACTCCAGATCCCCTCCGGCGTCGGTTACCGAGTGGTCCTCGCGTGCGTATCTGAGGACCTGCCCATCACTGCCTACGATGAGGGCCGTTTGTCCTCCGGGGTGGAAGTCGCCATACGTCAAATCCTCGCCGCCATTCCAAATTAATTCCACTCTGTCATCTGGATCAGAAGTCTTCACTAACTCTAGGTATGAGTCGGCTCCAAACACTATCGCCCATTCTCCCAGAGGATCCACCGCAGCCCCATTTAGCCCGAGATCCTGCTCAGACAGACTGATTTTCTCGTACAGTCCGACAGCGGAACCAGCGCTGGCCACAGGAGTCAGCATCAACATCGCGAAGATTACTGCTAGCGCGCTGCTGCTACCTCGGTGCACGTCCCGCCGACGGGCGATGCCGGTTTAGCCCGTTCGACACAAGCATCGATTGGGCTTGCGTGGCAACAGCATTCAAGAAGGGTTCAGCCAGCGCTCGACCATGGAGAGATTTGATGTCAAGCGCGGACTGGTAAAGCAGGTAACTTCGAACGGAGGGCTGGCAGTGCTGGCGCGGGATTACTTTGACAATATCGAGGACGCCGGTGACAATTCATTCAACGGTTCGCACGACATAATGACCTCCATTGTAGCCAGTTACAACGAGCAGGGCGCACTGGTTGTGAACATAACCAATGTCCCCCCTGATTTCGATGATGCGGAGGCCGTGAAATCAGCCATGGAGGCGCGCAAGAATTGGACTTCGTTCCTCGACGCTGCCACCGGATACAATTCCAAGCAGAGAGGAGACAAGGCCAAAGAATGGGCCAAGAAGGCCAGTAAGGCGAAGTCCGGTATTTCTGCAGCGCGGCACTTCATGTCAATGTCACAAAACATCCCCAAAGAGATATCCGAACAGGCAGAGTCTATGATTGAGGAAATCGAGGCCGCGTTGGAGCAGGGAGACAACACGAAGGCGGCAGGACGCGCGGGGAAACTGGCCAAACTGCTTGAATGAGGTGAATCATGAACGACAATGACCCCCTCTCGTCGCTAGATGAGGAGGGGCGCTCACGCATCTCTCGTATGTTCGCCGGTTGCGCTGAAGTCGTCGGTGAGGGACACGTCGCCTCTGTTGTTTCAGGAGGGCCAACGCACTCTGGAGACGACCAACTGGTTGCATATATCGGACTTGAGCCCAGTGGCAAGGCACACTTGGGCTGGATACTGCTTGCCGACACCATACGCAACATGCTCGACGAAGGCGTGAACGTAATCATCCTACTCGCCGACTGGCACGCTTGGGTGAATGACAAGTTCGATCGCGATATGGGCAAGATTACACTCGCCGGTGAGTACATGACCGAGGTCTTCAGAGCGCTGCTGGGGAATCCTCCAGAGGGCGAGGGGGCAGGCCAGCTCAGATTCCTGAGCGCATCACAGTTGATGGACTCAGGCAGGTACTGGGAGAGAGTGCTCAGGTGCTCGAAGAACATGAGCCTCTCTAGGGTGCGCAGGACGTTCAGCATCATGGGTCGCGACGAGGACTCCTCGGATCACGACCTAGCCGCGTTCTACTACCCAGCCCTACAGGCAGCGGACATTTTCGAGTTGGAGATTGACATTGCTTTCGGAGGCATGGACCAGCGCAAGGCGCACATGTACATGCGAGAGGTTGCCGACAAGTACGATTGGACCAAGGCCACGTGCATCCACACCCCCATGTTGTCGGGCCTGAAGGGACCAGGAGGGAGGATGGATTCATTCGATCACAAGATGTCCAAGTCCGACCCAGGCAACGCAATACTACTCGATGACGACCCCGACTCACTCAGAACCAAGATGAGGAAAGCATTCCTCGAAATCGGCAACCCCGACTCTCCAGTATTCGAGATTGCCCAATACATCGTGCTACCAAAACTCGACTCCATCGCGGTGACTCCCGACCCCAAGTTTGGAGAGCCCTCGAATTGGGATAATCTGCAGAGTTTCGTCGAAGCCGTCTCGGACGGATCTATACACCCACTCGACGCCAAGATGGCCGTAGCAGACGGCCTGTCGGAAGTCCTAGCCCCGGTTTCTCAGCACTTCTCTCAAAAACCGGGCATCCTAGCAGCGATGAACCAACTAACCGGCTCGCAGTAGTACGTTTATTACTGAAACTAATGGTTGTTGCGCAGGGCGAGGACTCATAACCCACTCTCGCCCGCCGGGCTTGAGAGTGGACTAATGACATCAGTCGGGATAGACGACATCGCGATTCACTTCCCTCGCCTCTACTTCGACATGGAGGACTTCGCCAAGCTCAGAGGGGCCGATTTCGGTAAGCTGAACCGTGGACTCGGACTTGCAGCGATGGCAATTCCCGACGTCCATGAGGATACAGCAACAATGGGTGCTAACGCGGTTCGCAGGCTGCTCGACCGTAATGGGCTCGACCCTACTTCCATCGGCAGGATATACCTCGGAACCGAGTCAGCCTTAGACGGCTCCAAGCCGACCGCGACTTACATCATGGACATGCTCGAGCAGCGTTACACTCCCACTCGGGGGAAGGACTGCTTCCGCAACTGCGACGTAGTCGACATGACCTTCGCTTGCATAGGTGCAGTAGATGCCATGCACAACACCCTCGACTGGGTTGCTCGTGGGGGTGAGGAGAAGGGTAGAATCGGCATCGTTGTGTTCGCTGACAATGCCAAGTACGACATCGGTTCGACAGGCGAGTATACTCAAGGTGCTGGTGGCGGTGCGATACTGATACGTCACAATCCCCGGCTGCTTGAGATCCCTGACATTTGGGGTGTCTCGACGATGCCCGTTCATGACTTCTTCAAGCCGCGCAGAGAAGTTGACACTAGGACTATCGTAGAGAATGTTCTCGACCTCGCCCGTGAGAGTGGCGAGAAGATTAAGGAAGGTCTCGCTGAGCGTATACTCAAGCACCTTCCACGTTCTTCTAAGAAGGACGATCTCATGTTTGAGAGTCCGATACTACAGATTCACAAGGACACTCCTGTCTTTGACGGCCAGTTCTCCAACCGCTGCTATTCTGAGTCAGTCAAGCAGGCATTCATCAACTTCCGCGAAAAGGCAATCCGCGAGGGTCGCTATAGCCCCGAGAACGACGAGATTCTGACCAACCAATGGAGCCGCATCATCGTCCACTTGCCATATGCATTCCAAGGTAAGAGGATGTTCCCGGATGTATTTCGTCACGACAGGAGGCATCTGCCGATGTGGGCAGAGATTGTCGAACAGATTGGCCCAGAGCCAATGCCTGAGAACTTCCCGGACACACCCGAGGGGATTGAGGAGTTTGAGCGAGCGAATGATTCGTACCGTAGACTGATTTCCAAGACAGATGCATTCCAGGTCTTCGTGGATGAAAGAATCGAGAGAACCACCCGCGCATCAAGCCTGATTGGCAATCAGTATACTGGTTCCATCTTCCTCGCTCTGATGTCGACTATGGAGTCCGACTACATTGAGAACATCGATATGTCAGGGGAGAAACTTGGGCTGTGCGGCTACGGTTCGGGTGCTAAGGCCAAGGTCTTCGAAGGCATCGTCCAGCCACAGTGGCGTGAGATTGCCTCAAGGTTCCACCTCTTCGAACGTCTGTCTGGACGCCATCCAATCAACAAGACGGTCTACGAGGCCCTGCACAAGGGCTCCCGCAAGCGTTCAGTGGTCAAGCCGAACGACGAGTTCGCACTAGTCAGCATTGGTGCCGAGGGAAATCTCGAAGGTCAGCGCGAGTATCGCTGGGTTGAGTAAACGCTAACCATTCCTCACTCAGGTGCTATTGAGCGGTTGATAACAATCCTTTGAACCTCTTGGGTACCTTCGTAAATCTGGGTAATCTTGGCATCGCGGAAGAATCGCTCGACGGGAAAATCAGTTGTGTAGCCATACCCTCCGAGGACTTGGACCGCCCTCTCAGAAACCCACATTGCAGTATCGCCTGCGAAAAGCTTGGCCATGCTGGCCTCTTTGGTGTGTCTGGGGGCTGCATCCTCGTAGTGCCTTTGCTTGGCCCAAGCCGCCTTGTAAACCATCATTCTGGCCGCTTCGGTTCGGGTAGCCATGTCTGCGAGGTAGTTACCGACGCTCTGGTGGTGGGCAATCGGCTTGTCGAAGGCGACCCGCTCGTGAGCGTAGTTCAGTGCCGCCTCGTATGCCCCTTGCGCGATGCCTAGAGCCTGAGCAGCAATTCCTATCCTTGAGTTGTCGAGCGCATTCATGGCTATTGGAAATCCGTCGCCAGAGCTCTTTAGGACATTCTCCACCGGGACTTTACAGTCCTCAAGAAGCAGCGAACAGGTGTCGCTAGATCTAATTCCGAGCTTGTCCTCTTTCTTTCCAACGGAGAAACCATCGAACCCCCTCTCGACGATGAATGCCGTCGTTCCCCCATGCTTCTTCTGACCGTATTCAGGATGGTCGACATCCTTGGCGAACAGCACGTAGATGTCGGCGCTCGCGCCGTTGGTCACCCACATCTTCTCGCCGTTCAGGACATAGTGGCTACCATCCTCGTTCAGTTTCGCCTTGCATCCGAGTGCAGCAGCGTCGGTACCTGCTCCGGCCTCGGATAGCGAATAGGCCCCAATCTCACTTCCAGCCAGTCTCGAGAGGTAATTCTGTTTCTGCTCGTGGTTGCCGTGCAAGGCTATGGTCTTCGAGCATAGCCCGACATGTACGCAAAACATCACGGAGAACGATGGATCAACACGGGCAAGCTCCTCGACAATTATCGCTTCCGAGATGTCGTCGACGGGGCTACCTCCATAATCCTCGGGTATCGTGATGCCCTGCAGTCCGGATTGCTCGCAGAATGCCGCCCATTCCTCAAGGGGGGCCTGCTGCGCCCTGTCTCGCTCCAAACAAGTTGGGGCGAGCACGCTCTCAGCGAAATCGCGCACCATCTCGCGAATCATGCATTGTTCCTCAGTCTCGCGGAAATCCATCTCTCTCCCCATGCAACCGAGGCGGGTTTCGTTGTTAATCTCTCGTGGTCTTCTGAAGGGCACTCAATCGAATAGTTCAAATTGGTAATCTGAGCGGCGGGTTCGGTATAACATGGCAAACGACGACTATTCCGAGTTCAGCATTGCACACGATCGTAGGTACACGTTGGAACATCTTTGGCTCCAAGCATTGGATGACAAGGCAGAAACGGTGAAGGTCGGAATCAGTGAATTCATCCGTTCTGAGTACGGCAACATCGTAAGAGTAGTGCTCACCCGCCCTGAGGATGATAGCGAGTTCAAGAGCGACTCCGATGCCGAGGACATCGATGACGACTCTCCTCAAATCATGGGGAGCGGTGACGAGGTCGGGGCGGATGACCTGCTGATTACCATCACAACCAGCTACGACGGTGAAATCAATACACTTTTGATTAATTCCCCTTTCTCTTGTAAGATTCTGGAACTGAATGGAGAGGTCGAGGACAATCCAGATCTAATCAACGACGAGGCCTATGGGGATGGTTGGTGCGTGATAGTGGAGCCACACGAATTCGACGAGGACCAATTCCTCAATCAGGAAGAGTACATTGAGATGCTGAACGAGTTGCCTTAGGGCCAACTGAGTGCTGACCACTCTTCGTAGTCCGAATCTTTCCAGTCCAACTCCTCCAGCATCGACAGAACCCCTTCTGCAGTAGACAAGTCCTGCTCTATCTGGATTCTGTGCAACAGTCCCTTCAGACGCCCCATCCTCGGGCCCGGATCCAGCCCGGTGGCAGCAGCCAGAGTGTTTCCGTCTATCAGAGGGGCGTTACCTGCAATGAGAGGGTTTAGTGAGGCCAGAGCCTCTCCGAACTCGGCGGTTTCTCGCCCCAATCCGTGCGAATAGGCAATGAAAGCATTCTGCCACTCTGAGGGGAGAGCAGCACGGAAGCGACGAAGCCCACTAATTTCAGTTGGTACAGGGGTATCCCTAGCGCCGTGAAGAAACGTGACCTGACGCAACGGTTCTTTTGCCATCATGAGAGCACTGCGCAGATTACCTGCGAGGACACTGCCATCGGACGAGTCCCCGCTGCACAGCAGAGCGAGATTGACCAGGGAGTCGGTGCAGAATGAGGGAGATACGGTGCAGGCGATTCCAGGCAGGATATGATTCAGAACACCGTCTTCATGCATTTGCAAGATCACCTCTCCGGTATTTCTACCTCCGAGAATCCTCTCCATCTCCATTCCGATTCGCTCTCTGGAAACCATATCGAGCATTACGAGATTCTCCCTCACAGCAGATCTCAACGAGGACTCCATGCTCCGCATGCCACCAGCGGAATCTAGGAATCGGTAAGCCCTCATTATCCGCAGACCATCTTCACCAAGCCTCTCGCTTGCTTCACCTACTGCCCTCAGGACGCCCGCTCGTAGGTCGGATATACCGTCAAATGGATCTATCACATTGCCATCCGAGTCGATGGCCATCGCATTGATTGTGAAGTCTCGCCGGCCCAAATCATCCTCTATACTTTGGCCAAATTCTACTTGATCTGGCCTCCTGCCATCGCCGTAACTACCTTCGCTTCGCAACGTAGTCACCTCCCAAGTTCCCTCAGAGATATTATTTTCCAATCGGACAATCACTGTACCATACTTCTCCCCTACCATGAGAGAGCGCGGAAACAGCTCTTTGACCTCAGCAGGCAGCAGTGTAGTGGCGATATCAATGTCGTTGTAGTCACTGTCCGAGAAAGCCTCCCTGACCCAGCCTCCGACTATCCACGCCTCACCGACTGAGCGCAGTCCTTCCAAAACCAGCCTGTCGGCTTCGCTGAGGCGTGGATAGTCGGGTCCCATGTTGCGCCGACGGCCTTCTGAACATGATTGCTTCGGGCGTTAGACATATTGGGAAACAGCCCCTCGGCTCTATGTGAAGGTCGAACTTGTGCCCATCGAAACTCTGCTTCCACACGAGCAGGTAGAGGAACACCGAGTCGACAATCTAGAGAAGATGACTCTGCGCTGGAAGGCTTACACTAAGCCCTTGCTAGTCGACCGCAAGACAGGCACAATATTAGATGGCCACCACCGGACTAGCGTTGCGCATAGGCTAGAACTTCTGTGCCTGCCATGCGTACGGGTCGACTATCTTGAAGACGATCGAGTGACGCTGACTGTTTGGCCTCACTGTGGACGCGACTCATTAGAGAAGGAAGAGGTCGTCGAAGCAGCGCTGTCCGGTGAAATGTTTCCTCCTAAGACATCCAGACATCTTCTCTCGGATCATCTTCCGCCGATTTCGATACCGCTGTCCAGACTCTTACAGCCAGCATTAGAAAATTAACCATCTAAGGTATGAGATCCTCGTGACCGCCGAACATATCCTGGTCATCATCTTCGGGCGAGCCGGGGTTGGCCAACTCAACTGACAGATAATCCCCGAACAGCGGCCACATGGGGCCAAGCCATTCCATCTCCATTAGCAGAAGTTCCATCACCGGGTGCTCTAGAATCTCGTCCTCAGTGGATTCCTCATCTAGGAGGGGCAGGTCGATAGGAAGGTCTCTGAGAGAAAGAATCAGTCCCTCTAACCTATCGATAGTCTCTTCTTCGATTTCTATTACTTCAGCCATCAGATCAAGTAAGTCTTCAAGGTGTTCAGCCAGAGAATGAGGGTCTAGAGGAGATCTCTCCGACTCAGCGAGGTCCATTGGTCCGAAAACCACCCCTCCAAGGTCGGTATCCATCCAATCATCCCCCTGCCGCTCCCGCTTGAGCAGCCTCTGGTGGAGGGGGCCTCCAAACGGACCTAGCACGAAGCCGCCTTCCTCGACCATCATCTCCACCTCTGGAGCCAGTCCCCTGACGGCCCCAGTGACAAGTACTCTGTCTACTCGTCTGCTGAAGTCCGCCCAACCCTCTACTTCATCAGGCGGCAATGCCCTCAGCAGACCCATTGAGTGGTGCAGTTCCAACCTCTCGCTGGTGTGCTGCAGGACCTCAGGGTGAGGCTCGATGATAGTTACAGCGCCGTCTGGACCGAGCATGCAATCGAGGAGTGAAGCAAGATACCCTCCCTTGGAACCCATCAACAGCACGTGCTGCCCCTCTCTAATCTCAAGGTGGTGTAACAGGGTCGCTACCATGTGAGGGGCAGAAATGGTCTTGGCTGCACCGCTCTCAGTGACTAGGAATGGGACTGGCTTGTCCATCAGGAACGGCTCCGTGTCGTAGTCGGTGAAATTTCCAAGATCAACGAAATTCATAGCTTCGGAGATTCTGTCATCGACTGGTACCCCTGCGGCCCTGAGCCGTTCGACCAAGTCGGAAATACCCTCCACACACACTCCTCTGTAATGTCATTCAGCCGCAGAGGATTTGAACACAACGCCTGTGCGCTCTCTTAGGGTCCGTGGTCTAGGGGTTATGACGTCGCTTTTACAAAGCGAAGATCGCAGGTTCAATTCCTGCCGGACCCACCAAGCGTAAAACGACGTCAGACTCCGTCAATCGCACTATTGAGTCCCTATTTGACTCCAAGCCGTGAGTGAAACTCTCAAGAGTGTCGGCCATGGCCGGTGAACGTGGTCGAAGAGACTGCGGGACTGGCTTCCCGAGTGACCCGCCGACTTCGCATGCGAGGTTGGACCGTATCGACTGCCGAGTCTTGCACAGGAGGGCTGCTAGCATCATTGATTACTGACATCTCTGGAGCGTCTGAATGGTTCAAGCAAGGATGGGTGGTCTACTCCGACGGGTCCAAGATGCGCGAACTTGGCGTCGAGAAGACGGCGTTTGACGAGGGTGAGGCTGGAGCTGTCTCGCACGAGGTCGCAGTGCAGATGGCCCGAGGAGCGCGCTACCAGTCGGATTCAGACGTGGCAATCTCCATCACCGGCATCGCTGGACCAGGGGGTGCGACTGCTGACAAGGAGGTCGGCAGGGTGCACGTGGCAGTGGTAACCGAGGATTATTTCCTAGTCAGGAGGATGGACTACGGTGATAACGACCGACTGGACAACAAGCGCTCTTTCGCCGCCTTTGCGCTCAGACTGGTTCTCGAGGCCCTAGACAGGGTGGAAGAGAACGAGGAGAGGGAGTCCAAAGCGACCAACGGGCAGGTTGAGGGCGCTGAGATAGATACCTCCGGGCTCGACCCGTCTGACGAGGAGTGGGAAGGCAGCATGAGCTGGCGGGGCACCAAGAAGACGGTGGCCGAGGAGATTTCCGAGGTCGATCTCGCTTCACTCACAGATTGGGACGACTGAATCGGTGCCTATGGCACCGGCACTGGAATTCCTGCGATATTATCATGAGCGTTCCCGGCACACCCGCTAAGGATGGTCGATGAGGAATGGGCGAATCGGCAGCGTCAACTGACTGCTGCGGGGCTGCTTGTGCTCGGTAAGGCGGCCCAAGAGAGGATCCAACGCCTCTCTGACATCTCATCCTTAATCGAAGCAGCCCAGAGATCGAATGTTGTGATGCTCAGTGAGAGGGTCGTGGAGGAGATGTTGACACTAGTCCCGACCGAGGAAACCATCGATGCACCTCAGGGCACTCCAAGGTCCGAACAGGCAACTCTGCCGGATCCGGAGAGCCAATCTTCTATCGGCCGGACACTGGCACCTGTAGGGTCCCAGGTGCTCTCCCCTCCAGTGCGTCGCCACGGCCTTGATCACTACAACCTCGACGACTTCCCAATGCAGGCCAAGGATGTCGACTCGGAAATTGAGATTCACTTTGATATCACGGGCAACTCGACTACGGAGGGCAAGATGAACGACATAAGGTCGTGCTTCTCTGACAGGCTGCGCCAAATTCGCCAGATGATGATCTCAGGCCGAGCTCTGCCACGCCGCCCAATCAGTGTCTCGGAGGCGTGGCGCAACAGGCAGCGTCACTCGAGTCGAGATTACGAAGTCACTTTGGTGGGTCTTGTCAGCGTGGATAAGTGGTCCAAAGGAGGCTACCTGTGGTTTGACATCGAAGACGACTCGATGCAGATTAGGTGTATGCTGAAGGAACCCTCTGGAGCATCTAACTTCCACCCATCACTGGATGGTCTGATGAACGACGATGTAGTCGGAGTTAGCGGGCACTTCGTGATAGGGAACAGGGATCCATATTTCTCGGTGAGCGATATCCACATGCCTCCATTGGGAAGGCATTCCAAGTCCGCTGCCAGCGAGGCCGAGGCCGTCTCAGCCGCCTTCTTGTCCGATGTTCATGTTGGCAGTAAGACCTTCCTAGCACCACAATGGGAGAAGATGATTGAGTGGTTCAGAAATGACCCTCTAGCCCGGACTGTGAAGTACTTCGTACTGAGCGGCGATGGTGTCGACGGTGTGGGCATCTATCCGGGCCAGGAGCGTCATCTCGCCATCAAGGACCTGTTCAACCAGTACGGCGAGCTGGCAAGGCTGCTGGAGAATCTGCCCGACTGGGTCGATTTGATGATCCTACCGGGCAACCACGACGCGGTTCGTCCGGCCGAGCCGCAACCGGCGTTGGACCCAGAGGTCCAACAGGATTACTCGGACGCAGTGTTCGTCGGCAATCCGTGCGACTTCAGTCTGCACGGCGTCCGTATACTGTCGTACCACGGCAAGAGCATCGACGACTTCGTCGCAGGACTTCGTTCTGTAACTTACTCATCGCCGGAATTAGCGATGAGGGCAATGATGGAACGCAGGCACCTAGCTCCGTCATGGGGTGGAAAGACCCCGCTTTCCCCCGAGCCGGAGGATAGAATGGTCATCTCGACTGTCCCTGACATCTTCGTGACCGGTCACGTGCATGGGCACTACGTCGGCAACCACAAAGGAACCACGATGGTACACAGTTCGACCTGGCAGGATCAGACCGACTACCAACGTATGCTGGGGTTCCAGCCCAAGCCCTGCATCCTGACAATCGTCAATCTGCACACGCACGCCACGGCCTCAATCCCCTTCGCCTGAATCGGGAAAGTCTTCACCGTCATACAGATGCTGCCAGAGATCACGCAGATTACCGCCTTCCACTACCGGCACCTCTGCTCCCTTGAAAGCATCTACAGCCCTCTGCCGGGCCGGATTGAAACCGATGAACCGAGAGCCAGGGATCATCATTGACAAGTCCGTGCTGGAATCTCCCACTGAGACGATTCCCGACGGGTCAATTCCCTCAATCCTAGCCAGTTTCTCTACTAACAGCCCCTTCTCGTGCGAGTTAACGCGCGAGGGTGCGGGCCCGCGCAGCCAACCGTCGTCATCCCAGTCGAAGCCATTGGCGACCCAGTCATCGACCTTGAGCATCGATGCTATACTCGCGACGAAGACATCTACGCCTGCGGAGACTATGGCCACGAAGACCCCCCTCTCCTGCAACTCGCGCACGACATCACGTGCCCCAGTCATCAGGGTGATGCCGGAATAGCATCGCATGATGTCATCACGATGTATGCGAGGCTGCACCGCTGTCCACAGGCGTATGTCTTCTGCCATGAACTCGTCATCGCTGATTTCGCGGTTGAGGAAACGCTCCAAGGTCTCGAGGTTTTCAGTCCCGAAGTAATCGTGAATGTTCTGCCACGAGGAGCCGTTGTCTGTGAGAACACCATCGCAATCGAAGACCACGGCACCAAGTTCGCTCATCGCCCCTTCGCGGTGCGCGGGCGGTATAGTCCCTGCGAGGGAGATGGGTTGATGGGAGCCGCTGAGTTCGGTGGTGCGTGGCTGACACAGGGAAGGCTGTTAAGGTTAGAATGCTGTTCTTCGGACCGCTAGCCGAGAGGTTGGGCGAACGCGAGATTGAGGTGGCACTCAAGTTCGGAACCACCGCTGAGCAACTAATCAACAGGTTCGAGCTCTCAGAATACTTCGATTCGGGCCTCAGAGTGGCAATCGACGGTCAGATAGGAGCATCTCTCGATGCCCCACTGGCCGACTCTTCCGAGGTAGCCTTCCTCCCTCCTGTTTCTGGCGGTTGACGGGCTACCAAGCCGAAGCATTTGAACGAGGACACTCTCACCTAGGGATGATAGCATGGCAATAGGAACTACAGAGATGGCGATTCTGATTGGATTTGCAGTACTGTTATTCGGCTCCAAGAAGATACCAGAGTTGGCTCGCAGTCTCGGATTGGCTAAAGGCGAGTATGAAATGGCAGTGAGTGAGGTCAGAAGTCCATCCGAATCCGAGCGCGATATGGACAGAGGCGGTATGACTGAAGATGTCGCTGACGAGGCCGAATAATCAGTCCCTCTTACGACTCAGTTTGAGAGTGGAACCACAATCAGAACAGTTTCCCAGTTCTCGGCGGGAACTAGGTGTGCCGGGAGAAGGGAGTACCGCCCCGCACCCCGTACAGCGCAACTCCCAGGACCAAAGTGAGCTTATGCCCTCCATGGTCACAGAGAGCCAAGGCACTCCGCCTAACTCACACAAATTCTGCAGTCTGTAATCATCAGTTGCCAGAGTTGCGACCCTCTCGATGGCCAGCGCCAGCAATTCGAGGTCGACAGGCGACAGGCCAGCCATGTCCCCTGTGGTGGTGGCGAGGTCACTGGCTCGAGCAATCGCAGCAGATCCCGGAGATGCCCATTCTAGCTCTGCTGCATCGAGCATAATCTCGCGATCGGGCGATATTCGGGAGAGTTCTGCTCTCTGAGAGGGGACAACGAGGCTACCCCGCATCCTCTCCAGAGGCCACGCGATTAGCGCAGCGGTGTCCAAGACCTCACCCTCCGCCATGCTCGGGCGGAGGTCGGCTGCGCTTTCAGGGGTCGCCTCCGTGCCTAGTCGGTGTCCGCAGGAAGCAACGTTCATCCCGAAAAGGATGGACGAAGGTATGTGTTAGAGGGTGTTATAGGCTCGATAATCGATTGGGCGGGTGAATGGGGCCTGCTAGGTTTGGCTGTCGTTTCAGCCTCCGAAGCAGCCTTTCAACCAGCACCGCCCGACTTACTGGTCATCCCTATGGTCCTCGGGGCCGATAGTTCTCTCGATATCTTAGCCATCGTCCTAGTTGCTACCTTCTCGAGCGTGGTCGGGGCAGTAGGAGGCTATGGAATCGGTGCCTATGCTGGCAGACCAATACTCGGGCGTTTCGCCAGCGATGCCACAGTTGCCAGACTCGATGCCCTGATGATCAGGTACGGGTCTGCCGGCATCTTCCTCGCAGCAGTCTCTCCGATTCCCTACAAGGCGCTGGCATGGGCGGCGGGAGCCGGCAGGATGGACCTCAGGCTGTTCATCGCAGCGGGTCTCTTCGGCCGGGGCATAAGGTTCGGTATGGAGGGAATAGTGCTTGGGATTTGGGGTGGCGAGTTCCTCAGCCTGATTGAGAACCCGCTAGCTTGGCTGGTCGGCGGATTATTGGGGCTGTTACTGATATTGCCTTTGATGGGCTGGTGGACGGGACTAGCGGAAGCAGTCGACAGCGAGTAACGATTCCTGACAAACGCGACAACCCACGACCCTTAACCCCTGCAAGCATCTCCGATTTCGCATGGCAAGGGCGCCAGCGTGTGCCACACGCACGGTTTCCATCATCGCAGTGCTGACTACACTGCTCATTGTTTTCGCCCCCTCTGTTGCCGCAGATCAGGAGGCCACTTGGGTGCGAACATCCCCTGGCGTGTGGATGCTGGAGGACTCTCAGGGCCTGCTGCACGAGCCGCAGCCAGAGGCAGGACTGTTCCTCAGTCCTATCGTAGGCGAGTTGGTAGATGTTTCAGTGAGTGATTCGACGGCTGGGACATGGACCATCAATGGAATCATCGCAGATAATCAGCAGGAATTCCAGCAGGACCTCCCAGATTCTCAAGATAGAGAGGCGAACCCAGATTTCTCACTGCCAGTTGCCCCATACGCCTCCGCATTCCTCGCAGTCGTCCTGTTCTCTCTCGCTTTGGTTTCAGCAGGAGATGAGCCGACAAGGGCGAAGATGGCTAGGTCCATGGGCCGCTTCTCACAACTCAGGGTCACCGAGGGTTCCGGCACACTGGCCGGGACCTACCAGAGAGGGCGACTCGAGGGTTTTCTTACCGCACATCCCGGCTGCCACCTCTCTGGCATAATCCGCGCTCTCGAGATGGGCAATCATCAGGCAGTGCACCACCTCAGGATTCTTGAGAACGAGGACCGTGTGTGGTGCAGGCGCGACGGTCGCCTACTGCGCTACTACACTTCGGCAGTCGACCGCGCCGCAGAGTTATCCAATCTGCCTCGTCCGGTCGATGTCAATCAACTCAGTGACGTGGCTCTGATGGTGCTGCGCTCGATTGCTGAGCAAGAGGACGGACAACCCTCTCCGACACAGAGGGAATTAGCATCGAGACTTGAGACTAGTCAGCAACTGGTGGGGCACCACCTGAAGAGACTAGAATCGCAGGGGCTAATCACCCGCAGAAGGAGTGGATTACGAACCAATCGTGAGCTTACTGAAGAGGGCATGAGGCTATGGGCGACGCTCGTAGAGCCTCTCTCTTCGAGGCTTTGACAAATCCAATGACCCACTTTCCTTTAAGGTGGCAAGGGACGCCCTCTGGTTGATGTACAGGACTGCCCGAGAAAGAAACAACCGACACCGAATCCATACCGGTCTGTTCCTAGTTGCCTTGATGCTGGGTTCCGGATGCTTGGGTGCCACCGATGAGATTGTTGAGCAGCCAGAGCCGTCGGTAGTGACCGCCAGTGTGACTATCGAAGACTCGCCGATCTCGGCCAGCGACCTGATTATCGCAAACGCCATCATCGAAGAGGGAACCGCCCCTTTCATCGCCAATTGGCGCCTCGATGGCGTACTCGTCCAGACTTCCAACAGCCTGACCTACGATGCGGGCTTCCTCTCAGTTGGGACCCACACCATCGAGGTAGAGTTGACTGATTCAATGGGTGCCTCTACCGTGTCAACGGTCATATTCACACTACTTGAGCCCAATAGAGCGCCCACTGTCTCACTCGAACTCCCTTCCGAGGGCATTGCAGGAATCCCCATTGCTTGGTCCGTGGACGCTGCCGACCCTGATGACGACAATCTAGTTGTGGAGGTGGACTTCTCAGACGGGGTCACTTTGCGCGACCTCTCTGGTCAGCATATTTGGGGTGAGCCAGGTACCTACTCGGTCCGCGTCTTGGTCACTGACTCCTCGGGTTTCCTAGCCACCACGCAGGAATCGATAAGAATTGACGACGCGAAAGCCCCATTGCTCACTGTCTCAACCAATCCCTCTCCCCAGGGACGCATCCACCTCAATCTGGCCGGTGAGCTCAGCATCGTCACTGTAGCAGAGGACCCACTAGGGCCGACCTCTGTCTCCATTGACTGGGGCGACGACTCCACATCCGACCCAGCTCTGGCCGAGGAATCGCACCAGTACTCCGAAGAAGGCATCTACGTGGTCCGCGTGACTGCTACAGGGTCCACCGGGATAACCACCGAGCGTGTGTTCCACGTCGAAGTGGTCTCTATCGTCGACGATCTAGAGGCCGCGCAACTCCAGGACGAGTTGGAGGGCGAGGCCGAGGAGCAGTTGGAGAACGAAGTCGAGCAGGGACTCGACTCCGACGGCGATGGCACTGTTGACGAGGTTACCGAAACTCATGGGGACTCTGAGTATGACTGGCAGTCTGACTTCGACCCAGATGGAGACGGATACTATGATGATGACCAAGAGGTCGATGACTGGGTAACCACCGACGAGGAATCAGTGCGCGACGAGGTCGGCGACGAGGAGGCGACCGACGCTATCCCTAGCGACCCTCTGATGATCGAGAGCAGTATCGTCAACGAGGGCGAAGGTCCATCTGAGGATGAACTCGCTTTGATTCCCTTCTACAATGAAGCTGATATCGAGATTGTCAACCCAGTTTTCAATGAGGCGTGGGGCGATGTGGATGACGCCTCGATGCAGGAGCAAACCTACTCGCGCTCAATTTCACAGGTCACCGCCACATGGTGGAATGACAGTTTATGGGAGGACTGGGACAATGACGGCGTGCCCGAGACTCTGTGTCATAGGACAATAGGAGTGTTCTGGTTTGACTCGGATGGCATCCCTGGGCCGGAACGCATCATCCTAGTGCGCACCACACACTGTTCGCAGGACCGTGACGGCGACGGCAATGACGACCTGTTCTTCACTCTCTTCAGGGGTCTAGATCTAGTTGATCAGAACTCTGACGGCATCCCTGAGCGCCACGACGTCCTGACTAGAACCGTGTGGACTTGGGACAACGGCACCTATGAGGATGTCAACATACATCTCTTTGCCCACGCTCGAACTGATGCCAACCAAGATGGCAACCTCGAGCGTAGATTGGTTTTGAACCGAGATCAGAGGATGGTTGACCAGGGCATTGGCTCGGTTTTGACAGCGTACTTCTCGCACTCCCGATTCATCCTGAGAGTTGACAACAACGACGACGGCACACCAGAGCGCTGGATGACCATAGACCACACCTCATGGATTTGGGATCCTACCGAGGATGGTAATGCCGACCGTCATCGAGACAATCTACGCGCTGTGGTCAAGAGAGATACAGACTCAGATGGTAGCGTCGATGTAGTCCGAGCGCTTCAGCAGAACACCGTTCAGTTCGACAATGACTCGAACGGCGTCGTCGAATTGCAGTGGACATGGCGAGCTGGGGTCCTCAAGGTCGACACTGACCACGACGGCGATCTAGACTACACTGCCCGGATGCGAGGATGGCACCAGCATTGGGACTGGGGAATGATCGAGTACCACATCCACCGATTCGCACTGACTCGAATGATTGACCACGATGCCGATGGGATGCTTGAGTGGAAACAGCGCACTATCCATATGTCAAACGCCACAGATTGGGACTTTGATCGCCATCTAGAGCAGCGTGAGTCATACACTGCCACCTTGACATGGTGGGACTCTAATGAGGACGGCTACGAGGAACACATCTTCAGAAGAGTCAGGGAGGCCTCCTATCTCGATGAGCACGCCCATGGTTGGACTAGCCAGACCGAGGAGACGCGCTCGATGGAAATCTGGCGCGACTCAAACCACAACCTGCATGCCAAGCGCGTGGTCGTCATCGGACTGTCTTCATGGGACAACAACTCCGATGGCAGCCCGGACACCTACGACCACCTAAGCAGGACTTGGCAGGGATTTGACACCAATAACGACGACTTCCTCAATCGCAGGGTGTTCCACCGCCACCACATGATGCAGAGGGACGACAACGCTGACGGCAACGTGACGTTCTCGATCAATTCCAACATCTGGCACGCAAGGAATCTTTCGCTCTCGTCTAGCGGCAACATAGAGGTTCTGCAGGAGGCTTATCTCTCGCATAACGTGCTTGAGTGGAACATCAACTCCCTAGGTCACGCCTACCATACCAACAGCACCTGGATTGGCTTCCAGATTGACTATGTAGCCGGGACATCGCAAGGCATCACTGTCACAGTTATCACTATTGATTCCAATCAGGACGGCACGCCCGAATCGCAGACCATCACCACCGCAGGATCGGGCAACCCTCCGTGACGAATCGTTATGGGGGGGGCGTCTGTCGTCACCTCGTCGCTCCTGTGGTGTAGCACGGCCCATCATTCCGGGTTTTCATCCCGGCGACTCGGGTTCGAATCCCGACAGGAGCACCAATCATTCTACTTCATGAACATCCGTGGGAATGCCTCTGGAAGCTGCCTGTTCAATCACTATTCTCGTCCACTTGCTAGTCGGAGATGGCATCGCTAGGATGTGTGAGGCCCCACTCAGGATCTTCTCAGTCAGGGTGTTAGCGGCTTCGCCCCTGCCCCTGTCAACCAGGCTCCTGCTGGGATCACTCCACTCCTCAGTGAACACAGCTATCGGGATTGAGTTGTTGTCGGCCCAACGCTCAGCCATGTAATCGACTCCGCTCGCACCGCCGACGATAATCAGGTCTGGGTAGCCGTTATCGCCGACCCATGATTCAACGGCGGTCTCGAAGGCCATGAAGTCGTAGAACCTACTCGATCCAACGATAGCGAGATTGATAATTTCTCCATCTAGATTGAGGTCGCGACTCCCGAGCCGCTCGACCGTGTCTTGTCCAGCATGACCTGCCATGGGCCAGCCGATGGGGGTTCTGAACAATAAACATCCGCTGTCAATGTGCGATTCAGTCGTTTTCTGGATTTTTCCTTCTTCTACGGAAGAAGGCATCAGAAGCCCAGTCAAATTCATCGGAATGTTCGGGCGCGAGTTGATATCGGACCGTCTGTTCGAAATGACTGAGGAACAGCAATGGCTCTAGATATCGAGGCTATACGGGGCGATTTCCCTATTCTGAGACGCACTCTTCCTAACGGCAAGAAACTCGTATACTTCGACAACGCTGCAACCTCACAGAAGCCACAGTGCGTCATCGACGCCATGTCCCGCTACTATGAGGAGTACAACTCTAATGCCCACCGCGCCAACCACACTCTTGCAGATGAGGCTACCACCGCTCTTGAAAGCGCCCGGGAGCGAATATCCTCCTACTTCGGGACCTCGCCCGATCAGATGATCTACACCAGCGGGGCCACCGAGGCAATCAACCTAGTCGCCTACGGCTGGGCACGGGAGAATCTCGGCGAGGGAGACGTCGTCGTTCTGACCGAGATGGAGCATCATGCGGACATCGTTCCGTGGCAGCAGATGTCAATCGACAAGGGCGTCGAGGTTAGGTACGTGCCGATAGACACTGAGTCCTTCACTCTTGACATGGATGCTTTCGAAGTGGCTCTGGATGGCGCCTCGCTGGTCTGCGTTGTACACACGAGCAATGTTCTAGGGGTACGCAATCCCGTAGAGAATATCGTAGAGATGTCGCACTCCGTTGGTGCGCGGGTGCTAATCGACTGCGCACAGGGTGCGCCGCACGAGAGGATTGACTTCGACTCTCTCGGAGCCGACTTCGTCGCCATCTCGGCTCACAAAATGGCCGGACCCACAGGAATCGGGTGCATACTGGTGAAGCGAGATGCGATGGCCGAGATGGGTCCGTTCATGACCGGTGGCTCGATGATTAAGCGAGTCACCACCGAGGGCTCGACGTTCCAAGAGGGTCACGCCATGTTCGAGACCGGGACTCCTCGGATTGCTGAGGCGATAGGATGGGGTGCCGCCGTGGAATGGCTCGACCAGTTCGACATGAGGGAGATTCATAATCACATCAACGATGTTGCTTCTTGGACTGCAGCCAGGATGAGGGAAATCCCCGGAATCAGGATATACGGCGACCCCGAGGGGGAAGACAGCAGCGGAGCCGTCTCCTTCCTGCACGAGAGCATCCAATCTCAGGACCTCGCATTGCTTCTCGATGAGGGCGGTTTCGCCGTCAGGACCGGCCATCACTGTGCCCAGCCTTTAATGGACGCATTGGGAGTGCCTTCGACAAACCGTGCCTCGTTCTGGATTTACAATACCATGGGAGAGGCAGAGTCCTTCGTAGAGTACCTCGGCCAAGTGGTGGAGAGATTTGCCTGACCACCTAGTCACGTTCAAGGCTGGCCTCTAGGACGCAGTGGTATGGCAGAGGACAGGAAGTGGCCCGGTCACCTCGACCCTGTGGTTGAGGAGTTCCGCGCTTGCTTCGACGCGATGGAGAGATACGAGCTTTTGTTCGGATATGCCAAATTACATCCATCACCGCTCCCACAGGAAGAGTGGAACGACGACAACCAAGTCCACGGTTGCCAGTCCAGAGCTCACGTCATCTGCTCAGTCGATGAAAGTGGAGGGTTCCTCCTGAGGGGGGGCGCTGATGCCCAGATAGTGCAGGGCCTGATGGCGGTGACGGCGATTGCCGTTAACGGCATGAATCCCTCTGAGGTGGCTGAGATGGAGCCTGATTATGCCGAAGCGATGGGTATCCGATCTTCGCTTACTCCGAGCAGGGCCAATGGCTTCCTGAACATGTTCAAACGGGTCCGCGAGGAGGCGGCCCTGTTCCAATGAGGCACCACCATGGTAGAAGAGTCCGATATCATTGACTCATTAGGAGAAGTAGAAGACCCAGAGATGAAGATTTCAGTCACCGAGCTGGGGCTAATCTACGCCATCAGAATTGAGGAGAGAGATGAGGGAGTACACGCAGAGATTGACATGACTCTGACTAGCCCAGGCTGTCCAGTCGCACCTGAGATTATGGCCGCAGTGCATCGTTCAGCACTAGCCACTGAAGGAGTGGGCAGTGTCCACGTGAATCTCACATTCTCTCCGCTCTGGGATCCCCGAATTCACGCAACAGAAGACGCGAGATTCGATTTGGGCGTGTTCTAGAGAGACTCGGCTGCACACACTGTATTGGCCATCAGCATAGCTATGGTCATAGGGCCGACTCCCCCGGGAACCGGGGTCAACCAGCCAGCGACTTCCTCAACTCTAGGGTCGACATCACCGGCGAGTTCGCCGTCATCTGCCCTCGAGATGCCGACATCGACTACGAAGGCGCCGGGCTTAATCCAATCAGGTTTCACAGTGTGAGGCCTGCCAATCGCTGCCACCACTATGTCAGCCTCACGACACAGCGCCGCTGCATCCTTGGTTCGCGAATGCGCAATGGTCACCGTTGCATCCACTCCTCGCTGGGCCAGCATCAGTGCCATTGGCATACCCACTATCCTTGAGCGCCCGAGCACGACCGCTTTCGCACCGCTGAGTCTGGTACCGTTCTCCTCGAGCATCATCAGCACACCGGAAGGGGTACAGGGCAGCAACCCGCTGGCATCTCCCTGCACTAGCTTGCCAAGGTTAGCCGGATGAAATCCATCGACATCTTTCTTCGATGAAATAGCCGATGCGATAACGAGCTCGTCGACCCCCTTGGGAGCCGGACTCTGGACCAGAATCCCATGCACTGATGAATCGGCATTTAGCTCCGCGACCACTTCAAGTATACTTTCTAGTGTAGTGCTGGATGGTAGGTCAATACGGGTACTCAGGATACCGCACCTCTCACAGGCCCGCTGCTTGTTGCGGACATAGACATGACTGGCCGGGTCATCCCCGGCGATTACCACGGCAAGATGAGGGAATACGCCTTTCTCTCCGAGCCCCCCGACTCGCTCTCGCAACCCCTCCTCGAGACTGAGTGCAAGTGCCTTCCCGTCCACTATGACCGCACTCATGTCAGCCTCTCGGGACGACTCGCCCTTTGACCTTTCACAGTGGTATTTTGGAGCCTCAGGAGGGAGTTGAACCCCCGACCGTCTGATTACAAATCAGATGCTCTACCAGGCTGAGCTACTGAGGCGCGCTCCAAGACAACGGACTCAGACTCTTGAACCCTACATCTCGGAAACGATGGTCTCAGGGCCATCTTCATGCACCCGAGTCCTCTCGAAGGAGCGTGCAGTTAGCACCTGAGAGCAACCTCAGGACCAATACGGTCCTCGCTGCGTGGGTGTGTATAGCACTTGGCAGCGGTATCATCCTCTCTTCCGGCATCTCTGCTTTCGCCCTAGCTGTAGCCGTTCCACTTGCAATCGCTGGAATCGTGCTTTTGGTCGTCGGGCTTGGGATGGCTGCCGAGGAGAATGCAGATCCCGAGAAGGTTGCCGCATGGGAGCCCGATTCCACCAAGATGCCAGATGCCGGCCGGGTGATGTACCGGATCGACACTACTCTGGAGCCGCCAATCAGAACCTCTGTGCTATGTGGAAGGTGCGGTAATCTCGATTGGGTCGACGGACCGAAGCCGAAGACTCACTCTTGCAACTCATGTTCGACTCTTCTCTGGGAGTCCGAGGAAGAGTAACCGCCGCCCCTTGGGGCGGCGCATCGGCAAGCATCAAGTGGACGGCCCAATTCGGCAAGGTCCAAGGTGGTACGATGGATCTAGGCAACAACGAGCGCCGGATGCTGCGTGTGATGCTGTCAGAACCCACCCACTCATGGTCTCTGGAACAACTACTGTCGGCGACGGGCTGGGACGATCAGGTTCACGTAGCCGGGGCCGGAGCAGGCCTCGAAGAAGCCGGACTAGTCGAGGTCCTCGAGGAGCGAGTAAACTCCGTCTCACTAGGCGGAGAGGGCTTATTGGCTGCATCTGCAGGATTGCTCGAGGCTCGACTGTGGAGATGGATTAGCGAGCAGCAGCCAGACGACAGGACGATGGCCGCATTGTCATCTGAGTTTGAGCGCCATGAGGCTGGCCCGGGAGTCGGATTGCTCAAGGCTCTGGGAATCAGGCTCGAGGCAGGCTCCATGGTGGCTGAGAACGAGGACTCGGTGACTTCTGCCATCGAGCAGAGGTCTGCGTTCATAGGGTCGCTAGTGGCTGGCCCTGTAGGGCAGTCAGAGCTGGACTCCGACATGGTGAGCCACTTCACATCTCGCAAGGGACTGATTGTATTGGATGAGCGTGTTTCGCGGAATTGGGCCCTTACTGAGGTAGGATCCTCGGTTGATGTATCAACACTCAAAGAAGTCGACCTGATTGGAGATGTCACTCCAGAGATGCTCCAAGGAGAAGACTGGAGGGATGCGAGATTCAAGCCGTTCGACGTCAACGCTCCGGCCCCTACTCCCTCAGGAGGCAGACCCCATCCCATGCAGGCACTGATCGAGATGATTCGCTCGGTCTTCCTTGAGATGGGTTTCTCCGAGATCGAGGGAAACTTCGTCCAGTCGGCAGGCTGGAATATGGATTCGTTATTCATCCCTCAGTCTCATCCGGCTCGGACTATGCAGGACACCTTCTACCTCTCCGAGCCAGAGAAGGTCGAAGTCGAACAAGAGTACCTCGATCTATGGGCCAGAGTGCACGAGCACGGCCACGACACTGGCAGCAGGGGCTGGGGGGTCACATTCGACCAAGAGGAGGCGAAGAAAGCTCTCCTCAGGACTCACACTACGGTCAACACCGTCCGCCACATCGCCGAAAACCCGCACGAACCCTGCCGCGTGTTTGGAATCGGTAGGGTGTTCCGCCAAGAGTCGATAGATCGGACGCATCTTCCGGAGTTCTACCAGATTGAAGGTATCATCCACGAGTCCGAGGCCAACCTGCCAATGCTCATCTCGACCCTCAAGACATTCTACTCCAAAATGGGATTCCCGGATGTTAGAGTGCGCCCGGCATATTTCCCGTACACCGAGCCAAGCGTCGAGGTAGACGTCATGTGGAGGGGCAAATGGCTAGAGCTCGGCGGCTCCGGTATTTTCCGTCCCGAGGTCACAGAGCCTCTCGGGACCGAGTGGCCTGTTTGTGCTTGGGGTTTGGGACTAGAGCGCTTAGCAATGCTCATTCTGGATTTGGATGATATCCGCGAGTTGTACCAACCCGATCTAGAGCGACTTCGACGGATGCCAATCCTCTAATCACAATCACCGCCATAGCGAGCATGGCGATAATCGAACCACCAGGAGGAATTATCTCATAGGGCAGGGCTATCAGACTGAGTCCCTCGGTTGACTGCCCTCCTGGAGGGGGGCCAGGATTACAGTCATCTGGGGGCGGACCTATTCCTGGGCCCCAAGTCTCTCCATGTCCAGCACAGGGGTCATCTTCTCCTCCCGAAGACAACTCACCTCTGTAGCAGTTGATGAAGTAGGGAAATCCAATTCCACCCTCTCCATTCTCCCATGTGCTGTGGTAGTGATAGATGCCTTCTGGCCAATCCGGTGTGGCTGCATAATGGCCATTGCACGAGTCCAAATCACCAAGTCCAGCGACATACTCGTAGTCGGCGATTCCGTTGTATCCAGTCTCGCCGTCCTTGAGCCGGTAGGAAGAGGTCATTTCGACGACTTCCTCGTCATCGTCCCAGCCGACGAATCCGTAAATCGAGTAGCCGTCGAGGGCGAATCCGATTATTGGAGAGTGTTCAGCCACCGTCCTCGATGATTCCATGCTGTAGTTCAACCAGGTCTGTTCACCCTCGGGGTGCCAATGAATACAGTTGCCGTCGGCGTGATAGTGATACTCGCCACCCGGCCCGGAGTGTCCGAGACACAGACCCAACCAAACCTCTTGCCGATCTTCCTCGTACGCTCCCTCTTGGCCGGCTACTGCATCGCCTCCGGGGCCATCCTCGGGCCCGTAGATCGCGACTCCGTTGACAGCGAACGCAATAGCCCCCCTATCTGGCGCCATCGTGCAGCCATCAGATGAAACACTTGGATTGCACATACTATCATTGGTAGGCTCCAATGGGATGACCCATGTCGAATCTTGCCCACTCGCACAGCAGCCCGGACCTGAGTGGAAGTCATGATTGGGCAGACCGTTGGAACTGATGGTAATGTTCCCATCTTCCATAACGTAACTGACATCGCAGACATGATTGTCGAAACCAGACGTGTTGTAATCATCAACGCCACCGCCGAATCCGACGTCGGTGTCGTCACACAGCAACGTCATGTCCCACCATTCCTCAGAACCAGTCACAACTACGGGCTCCGGCGCTTCGTCATACTCGCATGAACCATCATCCTCTTCAGCGGCCTCGTCGTAGTTGTTGGCCTCCGGGTCGGTGCATCCGCGAGTAGGTTCAGGTTCCTCGTCGTAGGTGCACGAGCCATCATCCTCTTCAGCGGCCTCGTCGTAGTTGTTGGCCTCCGGGTCGGTGCATCCTTGAGTAGGCTCCGGCTCTGCCGCTGGCTCAGTGACTGTGATGTTGAATACCTCAGTTTCGCTCGAGTCAACCCAGGTCCCGCAGGTTCCCCTAACCGTGATGGTCAAATTTTCTTGGATGTTTGAGAACCCCAGGTTGAACCTGCCATCCTCGTCGTATGGCAGGTTGAGGCTGAACTCGTCTATGTTGCCGTCAGACCACTCTAGATTGCAGGTATCCATGCTTTGGTGGACCAAGACTCCTGAGGCCGTGGTGCCGTTCCCCCGCTCGACGGTTATCTCGTTGCTGCTGACTACGATTACCGTATACCCCTCGTCAGGATACTCAATCATGAATGTGGCTGACCACTTCGATTCTTGACCGATGCTGTCAGTGGCCACTATCTTGACTGCGTGACTCCCGACTCCAAGTTGGGAGATGTCGATGATTAGATTACCGTCGGCATCCATCTGATGTTGAATCTCAATACCGTCGAGGGACACGGACAAAGTCAATTCAATCATCTCCTCGTCTGTGATGCTCAGACTCAGTGAATCGATGCTGCCGATGAGAATGTTGGTTGGGATGTCGCCTTCAATCACTGGAGCTAGGTTCTCACCCTCTTTCTGAATATCGAAAAACAGTACGCCAACCATCACGCTGGTAACCATAAGTCCCGCGAGGAAAAGTGAGCGGGACACCCCATCATCATTCCAATCTGCCATATTGTTTACCAATCTGTAATAGCATATAACCACAAGACTGCAAATGTGTACAAAACCCCGAAAAACCTTATTCTTCCGCTAATTCCTTGACATCGTGAAGGAACTCATCTGCTTCCCAGTAAATTCCGGAGTAGGCGACACGCTTGCGCAGTTGTTTGTCGAGGATGAAGGTCACTGTCGAGTGGCCAACCTCATACTGCCCCAAGGACTCCTCGTGAGGATCCGCCCCGTCGTCACCATCACTGCTACCTGTGCCCCCGGCTATGCATGACAACCAATCTCCATCCGGCCTCTCGTAGCCGTCATCGCACATGCAGTGAGCTCCGCCTTCTGAGCCCATTACCCAGCCACGTCCATCGCAGTCTACACCAGGAGGTAGGTTGTCGAGTTCGGCGTTGCTGGCAGCCCAAGCAAGGTGAGTACCAGTACTGAGGGTAATGGATGAGATGCTCTCTTGGGTCGCTGCCCAAGATTCGTTCTCTACATCCCATATGTGCAGCACCCACGACCATTCGCCATCTGACTGCCAGTTCCCGATAATCCCCTCAGTCATGTCATAACTGATGTTAGAATCGCTGAAAACCTGCATTGCGAAATCACTCCCGCTCAGGCCCACTCCGGCTTCGTCGTGGTGGAATGTTGAATTGTCAGGATAAAGCACTGCAATCCGATTTGACTCATCCTCGGGCGGCTGGCTGGCGTTTATGTGCTCGTTATCCACTAAAACATTCCACAATCTGTACGTATCTTGGAGGGCGGGTGTCGGCCCGGTCAGGTGATGCCAATCGTAGCCCATCAGCTCGGTCCACTCAGCGAGGTGGCTGATTGTGTCTCGAGCCGGATCTATTGTGACTGAGATGATTACGACTTCATCGGAATACTCCCCGAGGTTTTGGTTGATGTAGTCTAGGTTGGCCGAAATGACTAGGCATACATCGGGGCAAGATGTGTAAACGAATGCAACGACTACGACTTTACCTTCGTATTCAGAGAGTGTGAACGACTCTCCATTCTGGTCAAAGAGAGTGAAGTCGGGCGCTTCAGGCGGTTCCCTATACTCAATCCCAAACAAATCAACTCCATCCTCAGATGCAATGCATCCTGGGAGGAGCAGGAGGCAGGCAAGTAGGGCAGCGACCATTTCCTTGCGCATATTCACTCCTCCAGCAGCAGGTAGATGTCTTCGAGGACCATCTCCGCATTCCAGTCAGTGTCGCCCCACCATACTCTCTGACGCATCTGCTTGTCCACGATGATGGTCCCGGTCGTGTGGTCTACCCAGTAGTTAAGCGGATGGTGCATTATCTTGACATCCCCTTCGGACTGCTGAGTCTCTAGGCCGCAACCGTTGTCGTCGACGGGCTCTCCCTCAGGGGTGCCAGAGCAGGTATCGAAGCCATCCGCCACTCCATCAGAGTCCTCGTCGGACGCATAGGTCGAGAGGCCGACATCGAAGTTGGACCAGACCTCCTCTAGGTCGGAGATGTCGCTGGCATTGGAAGTTGTAAGGTGGGGCCAGTCCAAGCCCCTCTGCTCGGCGTAGTTCGCTAGAACTGAGGAGTTGTCAGTCCAAGGGTCCACAGTTATTGACAGAATTGCGACCTCAGAGCCGTACTTGTCGCCGAGCTGCTCGGAGATGAAGTCAAGATTAGCACTGACGATTGGACAAATGTCCGGGCAGCGCGTGAACAGGAAGGCGACTACAATCACTTTGCCTTGCAATTGAGACAGTGAGTAGTAGTCCCCGTTCTCGTCCATCAGCACAAAGTCATCGACAGGCATCGGGGGGTCAATATCGCCGCCGTAGAATACATCAGACTCTGCATCTCCAAGACATCCTGCCAGAACGACACTGGCGGTCATCAGAGTCGCTAGGACTCGTCTCACTCCTCCTCATCTCCCTTCACGTTGCGTATAACCCAGACGATTGCAGCGGCACCAGCCATCAGCACGGCGGCACTCAGCAGCATGCTCGCCATATCGCCCTCTTCAGGTTCGCCAGGTTCTGGGCCGAATACGAAGCCGTCAGGAGGCAAGGTCTCGGTGTGGTTGTCTAGTACTATAGTAAGGTCGATGGTCTGCCACAGGCTACCGTTTGAGTAGATTCTGACCTCGTATCCCCCCTCACTCCAGTTGGCGGGCTCCAACCATAGGTAGCATTCGTCATCCGTGGACGATGAATTCGAGGGGCCCGCGATGCAGTCCATCTCGTCCGTACCGTCTCCATCACTGTCGATGACTACCCTTCGGTCATAGTCAGCCGTGTTGACGAAAATCAGAGTGTCGTTCTGTATGACCTGCGCAGTATCTGGCTGGATTGACTCGTTGCGCATGATGAACGAGAACGTGTTGGCGCCATGAGCAGTTGCAGTCGGCATCATCAGAATCAGAACGAGAATAGCGGCAAGCGCCTTCACGCGCATCTGAATCAACTCAGTCATCACTAGCCTCGGCCTGCCAGAGGGCCGGGTAGTTGTAGCGAGGATCGTAGTCCTCGTCGAACTGCACGACGTAGATTCCGCTGACCATCTCTGAGATTAGAACGTAGCCCCGCGGATCGTATTGGAGGCCCCAGTCGAACGGTATCATGCATGATGCCCAGCAGTCAGCCATGTCGTAACCCATCGACTCGCTCGCGTTGTCGGTCCACTCGGGGCCGGAAGGCAGGTAGTATCCGATTGTGTGAGTAGGGGCGAGTTCAGTTATCGCCTTGTATCCTCGATCAGGCTCGGGGTAGCCGTTCTCCCAGGTCAACTCATCCCAGGAATGACCATGATCAGTTACCCAAGCACCCGCATGGTAGTGGGCCCAGTAGGCGTGTCCGTTGGGACCGACGTCACCATTGTGCGGACTGTAGATGTAGCCACCAGGGATGTAGTGCTGAGGGTGGTTGCTGCCGTTGGCAAGCATGCCTTGGCCAGGAAGCCTCCATTTGGAAACGAGGAACGGCTTGGTCGGATCGGTCGTGTCAATAGTCCATAGGTATCCGGTGTGATTGTCGTTAGAGCCGTACTCAGGGGCGATGATTGTGTAGTGCCTCCAGTTCTGACCGTAGCCCGCGTCTTCGGGCCCGGTCCCGCAACTGGTAGGCCATTCTGACATGGGATCGTATTCGCTGATGCCGTCGCAGACTAGATTCTTGAATGGAATTGCATAGTGGATGTTGCCGTTGCCTTGACCCGCGTCGAGCCACTCTTCGGCAGACATGTCGGCATGCCCTCCTCCATCGGGACCGTACCACCCACTGTCATCAGATGAGCACCCCATCCACCGGCCTATCTCCTGTGGCCAGGTAATGCCCATCGCGTCAGCCACCTGCGGTGGTTCAGTGACGTCCACAATCCTCAGGCCAGCATCCCAGTAAGATGCAATCAGAAGTTTCTGCTTGGTCACAGGGTGGACGAAGAAGACGTGATCGTGATTGAAAACCGAGCCGCCGCAGGTAGTCTGTCCTTCGGGAGTATAGGCCCCCCAACGGAGAATCTCACGACTCGAGTTTTGCTGCTCGTCATTAGAAGTTGGATTCCATGATTCAAATCCCAGAGGGACGTAGAATACCTGAGTGCCTTTGACAGGACCTCCGCCTGCAACCATTTCTGGATAGGGGTCAGCACCGAACAGGAATAGGTGACACTCCTCTTCGGACCACAGTGGATTGACAGGATCCCAGTCGCAATAGACGTGTACATCTTGATTGTGGAAGCCAGCCGGGGGATTGTTCCACTCAGCGACCTTAATCGGACTGTTTTTGTCTCCGACATAGATAACGTCGAGACGATTCATCCCACTGTTGGCGTCGTCGTCGTTAGGTATTGGATCGAGCTCGCTGTTGGTAAGCTCATGGTTCACCAGCACCCAGTTGTTGTCGGGAGTGACTTTGATGTCTATCATCCGGGCAATCTCTGCATAGTATGTTGAGAGCAATTGTATGTTGTTAGGGTTGCTGATATCGAGAATCTCAAACTGATTGTAACTAGAGACATAAGCGTAGCAACCACCGCTACCATCAGCATATATCTCACAGTCCTCGTTGAAGTTACCCTCGATGGCTATCTCCGAGTTGTCTCCGGGGGTCGGCGCGACATTCTTCCATTCTGGGGAGCATGGCCGACCAGCCGTGTTGTCCAAGTCTGCAGGGGGTTTGACTTCTCCGTCGCAGTTGAGGTTGTGATAGTCTATCAGATTCGCATTGGGGGTGGACAGCCTGTGAGCCGGCATGTCGCTGTGAGAGTGATTGGCATCCTCTATCTCGACGACGGGATCGACCCAAGCGTCCGAACCCCCATCCGAGTCATCTCCGGCGATGAAGGAGAGGCAACCAGAGAGGGGAGCTAGCACCATCAACACGACCATCATCAGCATCGGGGCGTTTCTCAGTACTGACATGGACAAGCCTCGCAATCGCCGACGAATACGGCCGGTTGTTCAATGCACCGGTCGCCCGAGCGCTACGCGCTGGGGCGTTATTGGTCCAATGGAATGCCGTATGGCCGATCAATATCCAGTTGGACGATGTAGAGTCCCGTGGTGATGCACGACAGGTAGGTGTAGCCCTTATGGTACTCAGCGGCCCAGATGAATGGAGTCCAGCCGAAGTCATAGTATGCGCTGTCTAGCGGCTCGCCGTCGGCCCCGTGAGATAGGTGGTAACCAACTGTCGCAGCCATGTGAACATCGGACTTGTTGCCGTCCTCAAGTCCCGCTGCCATCAGTGTCTCGATATCCATCACCCAGAGTCCCGCATGGTAACTCCCGAGGTAGATCCTGCCATCCCAAGCTCCACCATGGCTGTTATCAGGTAGTCCAGGCAATCCAGTTTGAAAGATCTGAGTGTCGGCGTTATGGGGGCTGAACAGCAACCACTCTTCTCCGCCGGGGATGTGGTGGTCGAGTGCGAACGGGTTCTCCCACCCGTGGATTAGCCGAGGCATGAAGCGAACGTTGCCATTGACCTCTTCATACGGAGTTGTATCGAGCAAATAGGCCATGCCGGTGCCAACAGTGGTCTCAAGAACCTCAGTAGCGAGAATGGTCAGATGCATCTTGCCTGGCGCGTATCCGAGGTGCGAGGCGTCGACCATGTCGTCAATCGGCTCGGCGTAGTGTATGTAGGAGGCCCGACCGCCGTTCTCGTTGCTAGTGCAGCCACAGTCAATCTCGCCGTCGCCGTCGAAGTCCTCGAACTCCATCCACTGTCCTACTTCCGGAGCCCTCCAGGTACAACCGGCCTGTGTGCCTCCTGAGAGTCTGCATAGTGAGCCGTGCCACATGTACTCGACGAGGTCCTTGTTAGGGTGTGGGACGTCAGAGACGTCGAAGATCCTCAGGCCGGCTTCCCAGTATGCTCCGTAGATGTAGGTCCGGCCGAAGCGCGGGTCATTGGAATCTTCTCCCGGCCAGGTCTGCACTGTCATGTCATGGATGTAGATCCAGCCGCCCAGAGTGGACTCCCAACTTACTTCAGCCTCGCCTACCTTGACAATTCGCGGCAAGTCGCCGTAGCCAGCGAAGTTCAGGTGAGCAACAGTGATGCCCCCACAAGCATCGCCCTGACCGACGTCACAGGATTCGTAGTCAGGGTTGGCGACGAAGATGTACCACTCGTTGTCTATCATGTGGGTGTAGAGGTTGTGCGGCCCACTTGGGTGGTCGACGTCGTACCACGCATCAACGAAACTAGGATCGGTCTTGTCGGTGACATCCACCAGAGTAACAGTGACTTGTGCAGGGTCTTCCCAGTTGCCCACATTTGGATCTGCGGCCCCAGGGTCAACTATCTGGTTCTGTACTATGACGTATTCTCGCCCATTGTACTCAAGGTACTTGACATCAAGGACTTGTGTATTCGGGTCGTAGTATACGCCAGTGACTGTGGTGTTTGAGGGATCGGTGACATCTACGATATGCATCTCGGTCCATCCGGCGATGTAGGCGTAGGTCTTGCCATCAGGGGAGTCCGCGACTTGAATCTCGGCGTTTCCCGGGGCTGTCAGTTCGTTGAATGAGACAGGCTGGATATTATCTGTGTACATCATGTGCTGGCTTGCGTTCCTGTGGTCATGCTCCTCATCCTGCATCAGTGGGTCGAGCATCATACTAGAACCAGCACCGCCGTCATCTGCCACGTCTGACATCATCATCACGGCTGTTGCAGCCGCCACTACGCAGACAGCGAGCCCGATGGCCAGAATGGTGCGTTGCGAATCCACTGGTCGCCGCGAGCCTGCCGGTCATGTTGAAGCCATCGCCCCACTACGGCGAGGCGTGCGCAGAGTCCGTATATTGACAGTCGCACTGTCGCTGCTTCTGCTGGCCGTCCCAGCAGCTGCTCACGACACCAAGGAGTACACCATAATTCTAAAGGAGGACGGCGTGACTCCAGACGGAGTTTCTTCGGGTGTTTTGGTCTCCACTGACTCGTTATTTTTCTATAATGTTGATAGTCGCGAGGAGGCCATTCACAGAGTCCTAATCGATGCCGATGGAGATGGAGAGTTCGAGGGCGTGGACGACATGGCGACGGCCTGGTTGAGTCCCTCTTGTGAACTCAATGAGAACGGTGACAAGGCCGACCCTAATTGCGAGGTCACAGAACTTATCCTGCTCGACCCCTCGAACGGGCTGCTACCTGGTAACATCTCAATGCTCCATCAGATTGACCACAACCAGTCTCTGACTGAGTCGGCCTTCATCGTCAGCTTCTCTGCGGACCAACACACGGTATTGGATAATCTCCCGACCGGATCCGAAGAGGAGCAGTCGGGGGGCAACGACCTCCCCGTGTTGATCCTGATGGTTTCGCTGGTAGGGATAGTGACCCTCCTGCCTAGGCTGATGGACTCAACCGAGGACGAGTGAGTCCCGGGCGACGGTCGCACTCAAGAACTCCAGCCGATTCGAACTGTCAAGGGCGCTTAGCTCAGCTTGGAAGAGCACCTGGTTTGCAACCAGGTGGCCGGGGGTTCAAATCCCCCAGCGTCCACCATTTTCAATGTTCAGAAGAC
>Ga0207990_1000127_pt1 | contig 44298 bp, 39 predicted proteins | sample ETNtaG_8_FD_185780 | JGI IMG/M metagenome (GOLD analysis project Ga0207990, IMG submission 185780) | Marine microbial and viral communities from oxygen minimum zone, Eastern Pacific Ocean - ETNP201406SV75 (SPAdes) (version 2) | ecosystem: Environmental > Aquatic > Marine > Oceanic ...
TTCCAGCACCACCTCGATGATCTCCCTCCGGGGGCTCTCCAAGACGTTCGACAAGACCATCCACGCCGTGCGCGACTTCGACCTCGAAATCGTCGAGGGCGAGGTGGTCGTCATCGTGGGCCCCAGCGGCTCCGGCAAGTCGACGGTGCTGCGCTGCATCAACCTCCTGGAGATACCCACCGAGGGCTTCGTCACGGTCGACGGCTTCGAACTCACCGACGGCAGGACCGATATCGACCACGTACGGGCCGAGGTCGGAATGGTCTTCCAGCAGTTCAACCTCTTCCCGCACCTCACCGTCCTCCAGAACATCACCCTGGCGCAGCGCAAGGTACGAGGGCGTGGCAGGGCCGAGGCCGAGGAGGAGGCGGCCCGCCAGTTGGCCCGGGTCGGGATTCCCGAGAAGGCCGACGCCTATCCCCGCCAACTCTCGGGAGGCCAGCAGCAGCGCGTCGCCATCGCCCGGTCCCTTGCCATGGACCCCAAGGTGATGCTCTTCGACGAGCCGACCTCGGCGCTCGACCCGGAGATGGTCAAGGAGGTGCTCGACGTCATGCTCGAGCTCGCCTCCGAGGGAATGACGATGGTGGTGGTCACCCACGAGATGGGGTTCGCCAAGGCCGCCGCCGATCGCCTCGTGTTCATCGACGAGGGTGAGATCGTCGAGGTCGGACCTCCGGAGGAGGTCTTCTCCAACCCGAGGCACGAACGCACCCGGGCGTTCTTCGACAAGATCCTCTACTGACCCGGCGGAGCGGGCGGGCACCTACGCTGCGCAGGTGACACTCCATCTGACCGACGACGACGCCCGTCGCCTGGACGGGGGCGACGGTCCGGCCGTCCGGCTGGCGATGCGGGTGGTGGTCCGCCTGGCGGAGGCCCTCGGGGCGGAGGAACTGCTCGACATCTCCGCTGCCCATGTCGACTCGTGCCTGTACCACGGGCGGGCTTCGCTGGACTTCGCCGAACGCCTGGCCGCCGACGGGGCGACCGTCGTCGTGCCCACGACCCTGAACGCGTCGTCGCTCGACCTCCTGCACCCCGACCTGTACCGGGGGGATCCGGAGGAGGGTCTCCTGGCCCGGCGCCTCATGGATGCCTACGTCGGCATGGGTTGTCGGCCCACCTGGACATGTGCCCCCTACCAACTGGAGGAACGCCCCGCTTTCGGGGAGCAGATCGCCTGGGCCGAGTCGAACGCCATCGCCTTCGCCAACTCGGTGCTCGGTGCACGCACCGACCGCTACGGCGACTTCGTCGACATCTGTGCGGCTGTCACAGGTCGGGCGCCGGCGGCGGGCCTCCACCTCGACGAGAACCGCCGAGCCACCATCGTCTTCCGCCTCGGCGAGCTGACGCCCGAGTTGTACACCAGCTCGTTGCTGCCGCAGGTTCTCGGAACGCTCGTCGGCTCGGTGGTCGGGAACCGGGTTCCGGTCATCGATGGCGTGCCCGATCCGCCGGGGGAGGACTGGTTGAAGGCGTTGGGATCTGCCGCCGCTTCTGCCGGAAGCGTAGGGATGTTCCACGTCGTCGGGGCAACCCCCGAGGCACCGACCCTCGAGGTAGCACTGGGAGGCCGGCAACCAGACGAGGTGGTCGTCGTGAGACCCGATGACCTGCGCCGGACCCGAGACCTGTTGACCACGGCGGTCGGTAGCGACCTTGCGACCGTCAGCCTCGGGACACCGCACTACTCGGTCGCTGAGATCGGCCGCTTCGTCGAGGCACTCGCCGGCCGCAACGTGCACCCGGCGGTCGACGTGTACATCTCGACGGGTCGGGGAGTGCTCGACGAAGTCGAGGACCGTGGGTGGGCAGAAGGCCTGCGGTCCGCCGGCGTGACGATTGTGACCGACACCTGCACCTACGTGACCCCGATTCTTCGCGAAACCTCGAGGCCGGCCATGACCGACTCGGCAAAGTGGGCCTACTACGCCCCGGGCAACCTCGGCGTCGATGTGGTGTTGGCGAGCACACAGGAGTGCGTCGAGTCGGCGGTCGCAGGCAAGGTGGTTCTGGACGATGCGATCTGGACCGAAGGTCACTTCGATGGCTGAGCCATCGCAGGTCCAGGTCGCAGGTCCGTCTTCGGGTCCGGTCGAAGGCGTGGTGCTGCACCTCGACGAACCGCTCAGCTTCTGGGGCGGCCTCGATTCTGCGAGCGGTGAGATCATCGATCGCCACCATCCCCAGGTGGGCCGCTCGGTCGCCGGCCGGGTGCTCGTCATGCGCACCGGCCGCGGCTCGAGCTCGGGAAGTTCGGTCCTCCTCGAGGCGGTCCGCTGCGGTACGGCGCCAGCGGCGATCGTGATGGTCGAGGCGGACGCGATCGTGGCGTTGGGTGCGATCGTTGCGGACGAGTTCTACGGCGTCGCGTTGCCGGTTGTGCTGGTGAGTGAGGCGGAGTTGGCTGGCTTGTGCACCGGGATCCGAGTGAGCATTGATCGTGACGGCACGGTTAGGACGATCAACGCTGACTGACCGACCGGCTTCTCCACGGTGGCGGGCGTCGCCGGGCACGGTTCGGTCGCCGGGGTACGGCTCCCTCATCCGTACCCGATACCGCCCTCCTCGAGCCACCTCCGGTGCTCATCACCCTCGACCACGTCTTTCACCAGGCGGGGCACCCCATCGTCCTTTCTGGGGGAGGGGGGGTGGTTGGGAGTTGGCCAAGGGTCGGAGCTGACCGGTCTTCAGGGCTTGTCGGGGATCCAGGGCTCTGTGGTGATGCCGAGGCCGTCGGCGATGCGGTTGGCGTATGCGTAGTAGGCGGTCACCTCTGCGATGTCGAGGATGTCGCGGTCGCTGAACCCGACAGTTCGGAGGGCGTCGATGTCGGATTCGGCAACTTCGCCCGGTGCGGTGGTCAGTCGGATCGCGTACCCGAGCATTGCCCGGCGCTGGTCGGAGATCGGTGCCGAGCGCCAGTCGGCTTCGACGGCAGCCACAAGATCATCATCCCGGAGAAGCCGGCGCAGACCGCGCCGGTGGTGGGTCACTCAATAGTGGCAGTTGTTCTCGAGGCTGACCACGAGAGCAATGAGCTCCCGTTCGACCTTGCGCAGTGTGGCGGTTCCCGCCATAGCCGACGCGTAGAGCCCCAGGTGGGCGCTCAGCCCCCGGGGATTGAGGGAGTGGACGACCATGATGTGGTCGACGCGTCTGTGGACGGGGTCGACGACCTCGGCATACAGGTCTGCGAGGGATCCTCCTCCGTCCACCCAGTCGCCGTCGGGAACGGTCCGGATCCATGCCATCAGGTGAGTCTCGCACAGCATCCCGAGGGTTGCGGGGGCTCGGTGGCTCCGGGAGGTAGGCAGTCGTCGATACTCGATATCTCGATCCTCCAGGTCGGGCAGACGGCCGGTGGCGGTTCCGAGGTCCACGTCCAGCAGTTCGCTGCCGGATGGATGGCCGACAATGCCGACCTCGTCGCCGACTGTCGCGAAGTCGCCACCGCCGGTTGAACCCGGTAACAGGCTCTTGGCCAACATTTGAGACGGGGGAGGACCAGTAGTTTCCTAAGTGATACGTTTGCGCCCGGTGCTGGGGGAGTTGGCGGGCAGCCCAGTCTGAGAAACCCGGCCCGATCAGAAGGGGATCCGAATGACCGAACAGGGCGAGCCGATCGTCTCGCTGCAGAACGTTTACAAGATCTTCGGCCCGGACCCCGGGGGCAGGGCCTACGACCTCTCCAGGGCAGGCGTGCACAAGGACGAGGTCCAGCGCCTGTCCGGCCATGTCGTGGGCATGAAGGACGTCTCGTTCACCGTGAACAAGGGCGAGATCTTCGTCGTGATGGGCCTGTCGGGTTCCGGAAAGTCCACGGCGATCCGAACCGTCAACAAGCTCCACGACATCACCGCTGGAAAGGTGACAGTCGACGGTACCAATGTCCAGGAACTCCGTGGCTCGGCTCTCCAGACGTTCCGGCGCGAAAAGATGGGGATGGTCTTCCAGCACTTCGCTCTTTTCCCCCACCGGAACATCATCGACAACACGGGCTACGGCCTCAAGGTGCAGGGCGCCCCCAAGAAGGAACGTGATGCTGCCGCACTGAAGGCGTTGGCAATGGTCGGCCTCGAGGCCTATGCCAACAACGCCGTCGGCGAACTCTCCGGCGGCATGCAGCAGCGCGTCGGCCTGGCCCGGGCGTTGTGCAGCGATCCACCGATCCTGCTCATGGACGAGGCGTTCAGCGCCCTCGACCCGCTCATCCGTCGCCAGATGCAGGACGAGTTGATGATCATCCAGGAGAGGCTCCACAAGACGATCCTGTTCATCACCCACGACCTGAACGAGGCCCTACGTATCGGCAACCGGGTGTGCATCCTGCGCGACGGATACGTCGTCCAGATCGGCACCCCCGAGGAGATCCTGACCGAGCCGGCCAACAGCTACGTCGCCGAGTTCACCCAGGACGTCGATCAGGGCAGGGTCATCGACGTCGCCAACGTCATGCAGGATGCGGTCGTCATCGAAGCATCCGACACCCTTGCCTCGGCGGTCGACCTACTCGGTGAGCGGGGAGGCGGCTTCGTTGTCGACGACGACGGCCGCCCCACGGGGATGCTCGCGGTGGCCGATGCCGGAAGCGCCCTGGCCCACGGCACCTCCCTGTTGGCCGATGTCCTGCGTGCCGACTTCGCCACGACGACGGCCACCGCGCGGCTCAACGAGGTGTACGCGGCGGCCGGCCTCGGCTTTCCGATCGCCGTGCTCGACGACGCCGGGTGCCTCATCGGCGAACTCGAGCCCCGCGAGATCATGGAGGAGATGGGCCGCGTCGAACAGCTCATAGACGGCTTCGAGCGGGAGGTATTCCTGTGAGTAGCGTGCTGGCCCAATCCGGCGTCCGGGGCGACAACGTCGGCATCTTCGACCCCACGATCCTCGACCAGTGGGAGGTACCGTTCGGAGACTGGATCGACCAGATGGTCGACTGGATCGACGCCAACCTCGCCTGGCTGCTCGATGCCATCCGTTGGCCGTTCGCCTTCCTCCTCGAGAACTTCGTCGACAACTTCCTGGCAGAACTCCCGTGGGTCTGGGTGGTTCTGGCAACAGCGGTCATCGGCGCCCTGATACGTACGCCGAAGGTCGGGGTGGCAGCCGGCCTCGCCATGGCCTTCTGTGGCCTCCTCGGAACCGCCTACTGGATCGAGACCGTCAGGACGGTCGGCATGGTCCTGGTTGCGGTTGTCCTGTGTGCCATCGTCGGCATTCCGCTCGGGATCCTCTGCGGTCGCCTGGACTCCGTCTGGAACGTGGTCCGTCCCATACTCGACGCGATGCAGGTCGTCCACGCCTTCGTCTACATGCTGCCCGTCATCTTCTTCTGGAGCATCGGCGTGGTGCCCGGGACGATGGTGACAATGGTGTTCGCGCTGCCACCGCTGATTCGACTCACCAACCTGGGCATCAGACAGGTGCCAGAGGACGTGGTCGAGGCCAGCCGGGCCTACGGCGCCACGGAGATGCGCGTCCTCATCGATGTCCAGCTTCCGCTGGCACGTCCGGCGCTGATGACCGGCCTCAACCAGACGCTGCTCATGTCGATCGCCATGATAGGAATCGCCGCCATCATGGGCGCCGGTGGTCTCGGGCGCCTCGTCTACAAGGCCGTCCAGAACTTCGACATTGCCGCTTCCGCCTCATCCGGCCTGGCACTCTTCCTGGTGGCAGTGGTGATGGACCGCCTCTCACAACCCGAGGCCTCCGACGGTGGCAACATGTTCGCCAGGATCCATCAGGCCTGGACACACCGCAGGGATCCGGAAGCACTGCTCGAAGGTGTCGACGATGCATCACCCAAGTCGAAAGACGCGGATGAGGGTGAGAGCTTCGCTCCGTCGACCGGCCGGGAACGGACCGGAATGCTCCTCGTCGGCATCGGTGGAGTAGTGGCGATCCTGTCGCTGTTCATGACCTGGACACAAGATGCCGGTCACCTCAGCGGACACGCCCGTTTCGCCGACAACGACCTCGCCGGGCAGACGTTCGATGGGTTTGCCGCCTCCGGGGGTTCATGGATCGGCTATTTCACCCTCGGCATCGGCCTCTTCCTGGTGATTTCCTCCGTCGTGTTCCTGCGACGCCCCGGCAGCGGGTCCCGGTGGTTCAGTCCCGATGGGGCGACCATGGCATCGATCGCGATGTTGCTCACCGTGCTGACCCATATCGTCGCACGCTCAGCCCCGCTGACCGTGTCCTACAGCCACGGGACCGGGGCGTACCTGGCGCTTGCAGCGGCGGCCGTGGCGACCGTCGGGTCGGTCATGGCCCTGATGGTCGCCCCGTACTCGCCGTTGAGGCCGATCAGCCTCAGGATCGGATGGTCCCGGGTCTTCTCTGCATCCGTGGCCCTCGTAGTCATCGGGGTCGGCGCCATATCCGGTTGGACCTTCGATGAGCGACTCTCCAACCAGCTCACCGACGAGGAACAGGCCGAGGTCGAGCGCCTCCAACAGGAATCCAGGGACTTTCCGGAAACGGCCGCGCTGAACACCCTCGCCGTCGGTCGGATCCACAACAATGCCCGCCTCTCGAGCAAGATAATCCTCGACGGTGTCACCGAGGATGGCGCCGGCCTCGGTCGGCTGGCCCTTGTCACCGGAATGATCGGCGGGGTCTTCATGCTTCCCGCTGCAGGTGTCTTCGGCCACGGTGACCGTTGGAAGTGGCGGTGGAGTGCGGTCACCGGCGGCTTCGGCCTCGGCACCCTGATGGTCGGCATGTCGTGGGCCGCAAGCGTCATGCGCGTCAGCCCGCCGTTGTTCGTCAGCGGTGCAGGTGTGCTGCTCACGATGTGCGGCGGGTTCTTCCTGTTCGCTTCGTCGCGGCCGATGCTGATCGAGTTCCACCGGAAGAAGGTCTACGGCGACGACCCGTCGCCAGAGGCTGAGGCGGTGCTCGCCGCCGAGTAGCGGTCGGACTCAGCCGGCCGGGGCGGGGTCGCTTTTCGCGGCCTCGTTCGCCGTCTGCCTAACCCGGTGGTCAGGTTGCCGAGCAGTTCCCGGACCTCGGGCACCTGCTGTGTGAGCCCCTGCAGGTCGGGCACCGAGCGGATGGCGGTGCGGGCACCCATCACCTTCATGGCCCTGTGCACCCAACGCCCGTTGATCGACAACAGGCCGGTCGGCACCCCGCAGCACCGTCGCAGGAACGGTGCCGTCCCGGTCGGCTGCCTAGAGGGCGGTGAACAGTTCGGCCCGGAGGGTATTGCCCATGGCGTTGCGCTTCTCGGGCCGGTTCAGGGTGAGGCGCCGCACACCGGGACGGGGGTCGTCCACAGGGACGAGTGTTTCGGTCATCGTGCCCGGGGGAGGCCGAGGTGCCGCTCGGCGACGTTGTTGCGGTTGATCTCGGTGGTGCCCCCGTAGATGGTGGTCACCGGCGAGTGGCGGGCGTCGTAGTCGATCCACCCATCTGCGGCTGCCCCGGCGGTGTCGAAGCCGAGCAGCCCTTCGGCTCCTGCCATCTGCTGGAACCAGCCCACGGCCTGCTGGTAGCGGTCGGTGGCGTACAGCTTGGCCATCGAGCCCTCGAGGCCGGGAAGTCCCCCGGTGGCCGCGATCCACGCCGCACGAAGAGTCAGCAGTTGGCCGACCTGGTTGGCGATGGCCGTGCGTGCGATGCGCTCGCGCAACAACGGGTCGTCGATCATCTGTCCGCCGTCGGGCGACGGTGCATCGGCCGCCCAGTTCCGGACATGACGGAGGAGCGGGACGGCCGGGTTGGTGCCACCCATGACACCGCGCTCGAAGGCCAGTGCCACGCCCATCACCGACCAACCGCCGTTCACGTCGCCAAGGCGCCACTCGTCCCCGATCCGGACCCCGTCGTAGAAGGTCGCATTGGTGCGCTCGGTCGCCATGGTGGGCACGGGCTGGACCTCGATACCCGGCGAGTCCATCGGGACGAGGAACATGGTCAGGCCCTTGTGCTTCGGCACGTCGGGATCGGTGCGTGTGAGGAGGATCGCCCAGTCGGACTCGTGGGCCATCGTGGTCCACATCTTCTGGCCATCGATCACCCACTGGTCGCCGTCGCGCACCGCCCGGGTAGTGATGGCGGCCACGTCGGAACCGTGGTCGGGTTCGCTGTAGCCGAGGCAGCAGTTGAAGCGGCCGGTCAGGAGCCTGTCGAGCACCTGCTTGCGGTGGAAGTCGGTGCCGACGGCGTTGATGACCCCGGCCACCAGCATGGTGACGGCGAGTCCGTCGTAGGGAGCGCCGGCCTTCTCGAGTTCGTTGAACAGGATGTAGAGCTCGATCGGGTCGCGGTCGCCGTAGCCGGGGACCGCCCCGGCCAACAGGCCGGCCTCGGCGAGGGCGGCGTTGAAGTTCTTGTCGTTGAACGTGCCGGTCCGATGCATCGTGGCGACCATCTCTTCGGTGAGGTTGGCGTCGAGGAAGGCACGGACCTCTCTGCGGAACTCGGCGGCGCGTGGAGAGAGGGAGAAGTCCATCAGGCGGCGTGCTCGGATGGTTCCAGAAGCAGGTCGGCGATGCGACGGCACTCGCGGGCCGGGTCGCCCAGGGTCAGCGCCCATGCCCTGGCCCGCCGGTAGAAGAGCTGGATGTCGTACTCCTCGGCGAACCCGTAGCCGCCGTGCACGTGGAGTGAGCGGTCGGTGGCGGTTGCGGCGGCCTCGCCGGCCAACACCAGCGCCATGCCGGCCAGGGTGGCGAAGTCGGTGATGTCGTTGTTGTCGAGGTCGTTGATGCCGTTGATGCCGGGACCGCCGTCTCCGGCCCAGGCTGCCTTGGCGGCAAGTAGCCTCGCTCCCTCGATGAGACCGGGGAGGTCGGCGAGGAGGTGCTGGACCGCCTGGAAGGAGCCGATGGGCTTCCCGAACTGTTGGCGTTCCTTCGCGTAGTCGACCCCCAGGTCGAGGGCGGTGCGCCCGATCCCGACGAGCGCTCCGGCAGTGAGGGTGCGCCATTCGTCGAGCGCCCGGGCGTGGGCTGCATGGGCCTCTGTGCCTTCGAGCAGGATCGTGGCATCCCCGAGGGGGCGGTCGGCGAGCGGCAGGCAGCCGTGGTTGCCCAGGGCGACCCCGGGTGCGTCACCGGAAGCCAGCACCAGCCGGTCACCGTCCAGACCCGCGACGTGTTGCGCCACGGCCCCGGCGGGGACCAGCCGACTGATGCCTCCCTGCGCCGGGCGCAGGGCCAGCGTGGCGATCTCGGTTCCCCCGACCACAGCGTCGGGGCATGCGCCGGTGGCGAAGAGGAGCCGGGCAGTGACCGCATGTTCGATGAAGGGGACTGGTGCGATCGCCGCACCGAGTTCTTCGGCAACGACGGCCAGGTCTGTCAACGAGGCGCCGCCGCCACCCGCAGATTCCGGCAGGCCCATGCCGGGCGCACCGGTCTCGAGGAGACGATTCCAGGCGGGACCGTCGACGCCCAGGGGTTCGGCGGCGCGGGCGCGATCCGGGCCCGCCTCGGCGGTGAAGAAGTCGGCGAAGACCCCGCGGATCGTCTCCTGGTCGGCCGTGAGGGCGAGGTCCACGACCTGACCCTACCGACGGCCCGCCATGGCTCCGGAACCGGGCCCCCGGTAGGGTCCGGACATGTCAGATGGAAGCGCTGAACTCCTGATCGAGCGGGACGGTGATGTCGTCACCTTGACCCTGAACCGGCCCGAGGTCATGAACGCCATGACCTCGCAGAACTTCGCCGACTTCGGCGACGTCTGTCGCGACCTCGACAGGGACGAGACCGTGCGAGCCGTCGTGGTGATGGGCGCCGGGGGCAACTTCTGTTCGGGTGCCGACGTCGGACCACAGGCGGCCCGGGCCACCGGGGCAAAGCCGACAGTCCCGCTCCGGAACATGCGACGCATCAAGGAGTCGGCAATGGCCCTGCACGAACTCCAGCACCCCACGGTGGCAAAGGTGCGTGGTGTAGCCGCTGGCGCCGGCCTGAACCTTGCGCTGGGCTGCGACCTCGTCTATGCGTCCGACGATTCCCGCTTCTCCGAGATATTCGCCCGAAGGGGGTTGACGATCGACTACGGAGGCTCGTGGGTGTTGCCGAGACGGGTGGGCCTCCATCGTGCCAAGGAGCTGGCGCTGCTCGCCGAGGTGATCGACGCCACCGAGGCGGACCGCATCGGACTCGTCAACCGGGTCCTCCCCGCCGCCGACCTGGACGCCCATGTCGCCGACGTGGTCGCCCGGATCGTCGCCGGCCCGCCGTTGGCGCTGTCGATGTCGAAGGCACTGCTGGACAACGGGGCGCAGACATCGATGAGCCAGGCGCTCGAGGCCGAATGCCAGGCTCAGTCCACGAACTTCGCCACCCATGACGTGCGCGAGGCGGCCAGGGCCTGGATGGAAAAGCGCACAGCAGAATTCGAAGGGCACTGAACCCGGCTCACAGGCATCGCCGAACTCCCGACCCGATACCGCTCGCGCCCCCGCGTGTGCTCCCGGACTGCCGCGACCGGCGTCACCAACTCTGGCGGCACCACTGCTCGCCGCGGGGCGATGGGCCCCCACGGTGCGAGATGCGACCTGCCGGCGATGGGATGCGATGTCCGGGCCTGGACCGGACGTACCGGTTCGAGTCGGATGGCTAGTGTGCCGCGATGTCGGCCACTGCCAACAGGACGCGTATCGACGAGGTCTATGACTCGGCGTTGGTCTGGGACGCCCATGCGGGGGTGTATCCGGACCCCGGGACCGACCTGTCCGGCCTGGAGAACTGGCGTCAGGCCGGCGTGAGCTTCGTCTCACTCAACGTCGCCTACGACATTCCGTCGTGGGAGCAGGCGTTTCGGGTGCTCGCCACCTACAGACGGTTCATCGGGTCGCATCCCGACCGCTACCTCATCGCCGGGACGGTCGACGACGTCCGCGGGGCGAAGGCCGAGGGGCGGCTGGCGGTGGCCTTCGACCTCGAGGGGATGTGTGCCCTCGACGGGGACCTCGGCATGGTCGCCCTGCTCCACGAGTTGGGGGTGCGGCAGGCGTTGTTCGCCTACAACCTCAACAATGAGGCGGGCGGTGGTTGCCATGACGAGGACACCGGCCTGACCGAGTTCGGTCGAGCGGTCGTGCACGAGATGAACCGCGTCGGGATGGTCGTGGACTGTTCGCACTCGGCCTACCGGACCACGATGGAGGCGATGGAGGTCTCCGTCGACCCCGTCGTCTTCTCGCACTCGAACGCGAGGGCCCTGTGGGACCATGAGCGCAACATCCACGACGATCAGGCCCTGGCGTGCGCGGCTACCGGCGGCGTGGTCGGCGTCACCGGCGTCGGCATCTTCCTCGGCGACAACGACAGCTCGACCGATCGCCTGGTCGAACACATCTGCCACTACGTCGACCTCCTCGGACCCGACCATGTGGGCATCGGCCTCGACCACGTCCACGTGGCCTTCGACCTGGCCGACGAGGTCAGCGGCAGGCCTGACTACTGGCCGCCCGGCCAGCAGTACGACACCCCCGGAATCACCTTCGCCCACCCGGGGCAGGTACACGCAATCTGCGACCGGTTGCTCGCCAGGGGGCTTTCCGACGCCGAGACGACCGGGATCCTCGGCGGCAACTTCCTCCGGGTCGCCGAACAGGTGTGGGGCTGACGTCGTGAGCGCCATTCGCGTCATCGCCGACTGGTCGGCCGGCGTCTCCGATGACCACGGGGCAGAGGCCTACCGTCGGGCCCATGCCGGGTGCATCGACACCGTTGCCTGCCTGGTCGCCGGCGCCCGGGACCCGGCGAGCATCGCGGCACGGAAGGCCGTCGCCGGATGGGGGGTAGGGACGGCCACGGTGGTCGGCGACCCCGAACGCCGACCGGCACCATGGGCGGCCCTGGCCAACGGCACGGCAGTCGACGCCCTCGACTTCGACGACTACGACGTTCCCGCCGCCAGCCACCCCAGCGCGGTCATCCTGCCCGCCCTGTTGGCGCTGGGCGAGGAACGCGGCGCTTCGGGCCGGTCGCTGCTCGACGCCTACGTTGTGGGCATCGAGGTGCAGTTGCGCATGGGCGAGGCCCTGAACCTGTCGCACTTCCACAAGGGCTTTCATCCGACGGCAACCATCGGCACGCTCGCTGCCTCCGTCGCCTGTACGCGCCTGTTGGGCCTGGATGCCACCGCAACGGGCCATTCCCTTTCCATTGCCACGAGCCTGGCGGCCGGGTCGAAGTGCCAACTCGGCACCACGACCATCCACCTGCACACCGGCCTGGCCGCCCACAACGGCGTGCTGGCTGCATCGCTGGCCGCCGCGGGTGCGACCGGGTCGGCCGACGCCCTCGACGGTGAGTTCGGAATCCTGCGGCTCATGGCGGATGCCGACGCCCCTGGATTCGACGGCCCCCTGGCGAAGCTGGGGGATCCGCTAGCCATCGTGGAGTACGGCCTCTGCGTGAAGCCCTATCCGTGCTGCAGTTACACGACCCCCATCATCGACGGCCTGCTTGCCCTGCGGTCCGAGCACGGGTTCACCCCCGACGAGGTGGTCGAGGTGATCGCCTTTCTCCCGGCCAGCCACATCGGGTTTCTGAAGTTCCCGGAGCCGGCGGACGAGCTCGAGGCACGGTTCAGCATGGAGTACTGCCTGGCGGTGGCCATGCACCGCGGGGCGGTCGTCGTTGCCGACTTCTCCCCGACGGCCATCGTCGGGGAGGAGGTTCGGGCGCTGATGCCGAAGGTCCGGATGGAGGCGCTCACCGAGCCCGCTGCCCATGACCGCGTGGTCGTCCGGCTCGGCGACGGCCGCACGCTGGATCGCACGGTCGAGCACCCCCGGGGATCTGCAGCGCTTCCATTCGACGAGGACGAACTCCTCGCCAAGTTCGACTCATGCGTCGAGGGGATACTCGGACCGGACGCCGCCGCCGCCCTGAAGCAGGCCCTGCTCGGCCTCGAATCCCTCAGCGACATCCGAGACCTGACCCGCCACCTGATTCCTGCCGACTGATCCCGGCTCCCGACACCGCTCGCGCCCGGGCCGATGCCCGGCCCTCCCGTACAAGAAGGGCCTACAACCCCTGTGAAGGAAAGCCGGGCCCTTCGTGGTCGCCGCCGGACATGTCGGCGTTGAGGCGTGCCTGCTTCATCAGCGACTCCATGACGGTTCCGAGTTCGCCGGGCTCGTCGGGTTGTTCTGCGGTGGGGCCGAGGTGCCAGCCCTCGACGATGCCGAGGTGCCTGCCGCGGATGTCGAACATGCGGCCGGTCACGTTCTGGGCCTCGGCACTGCACAGCCAGGTGGCGACCAGGGCGATCCAGCGGGGCGACATGGCCTCCATGGCCGACTCGGAGAGGTTCTCCTCGCCGCCCATCAGCGGAATGGTGAGGCGGGATACGGCCGTGGGGGCGAGGCAGTTGACGGTGACGCCGTAGCGGACCAGTTCCTGCGCGGCGATCAGCGAGAACGAGGCGATGCCGGCCTTGGCGGCGCCGTAGTTGGTCTGTCCCACGTTGCCGTAGATACCGGAGGGGGAGGCGGTGTTGACGATGCGTCCGAACGGCTCGCCGCCACCCTTGACGTGGTTGCGCCAGTACACGGCGGCGTGGTGGGACGGGGCGAAGGTGCCCTTGAGGTGGACGGCGATGACGGCATCCCAGTCGTCCTCCGACATCGAGAACACCATCCGGTCGCGGAGGATGCCGGCGTTGTTGATGAGGATGTCGAGGCGGCCCCAGGTTTCGACGGCCTGCCCGACCATGGCTCCGGCGGCGGCGAAGTCGGCGACGTTGCCTCCGTTGACAGCGGCCTCGCCGCCCATGGCCTCGATCTCGGCCACGACCTCCTGGGCGGGTGTGAGGTCGGCGCCGCCGCCGGCCTCGTCGCCGCCGAGGTCGTTGACGATGACACGAGCGCCCTGTTCGGCCAGCATGAGGGCATGCTCGCGGCCGATGCCGCGACCGGCGCCTGTGACGATGGCGACGCGGCCTTCGCAGAGTCGGTCAGGGGTTTCGCTCATGGTCGCTCCAGCGTTGTCGAGGGGATCGCCGGAGGTTACCGGTGGGCAGCCGATGGCTCCGAGTCGGCGGCGGGGTCGTTCAGAGAACGTCGAACGCGTCGGCTCCGAGCGTCCAGGGCGAGAGGTTCTCGTGGCCGCCCTCGGTGACCAGCACCTGGTTCTCGAACTTGACCCCCTGCCCGCCGGCGTAGGCGCCGACGTACGACTCGACCGAGAGGACCATGCCCGGTTGGATGACGCCGTCGTAGCCGCTCGCTTCCCAGGATTCCGGGAACGGGATCGACGGCCATTCGTCGCACTGGCCGACACCGTGGAAGAGCACCGAGTAGTGCCGGTACTCGTCGACGGGTGGCTTCCACGCCTCGTGGCAGAGTTCGTGGAAGGTGACTCCGGGACGCAGCAGGTGGATATTGCGTTCCACCTGCTCCCTCGCCAGTGCGAGGACGTGGCGCTGCTGGGCATCCGGCTGGACGTCGCCGCAGATCCAGGTTCGTGAGATGTCTGTCATCATCCCGTAGGCGCCGACCATGTCGGTGTCGAAGGCGACCAGGTCGCCCTCTGCGATGACGTGGCTGCTGCACTCCTGAAACCAGGGGTTGGTGCGCACGCCTGCCGAGAGCAGCCGGCACTCCATCCAGTCACCGCCCCGGGTGAACATCTCGGCCCACAGCAGGCCCCAGAGTTGCTGTTCGGTCATTCCGGGCCGCATCGCCTCGAACATCTTCCGACAGGCCACGCGGCAGGCTTCGATGGAGCAGCGCATGGCGCGGAGCTCATCGGGTCCCTTGATCGACCGGGCCACCTCCATGACCGCCATGGCGTCGCTGAGCGTCAGGCCTTCAGCCAGCAGGGCGTTCGAGGCCGTGGCCGGAATGGGATCGACGGCGATCCGGGAGTTGTCACCCCCGACGGCCCGGACGAGGTCGGCGATCTCCGCGGCGAAGCGCTTCGCCTGTTCCTCGCTGCGCTCTCCGGCCAGGAAGTAGGTGAAGTTGCTGGTCGGCCGCACCTCGGCGATCATCGGGTTGTGTGCCGAGAGGAACTCGCAGGCCGGATAGTCGAACAGGATGATGGGTCCCTCGGTAGGTACCCAGAGCCAGCGCGCCTCGTTGTGGAGGAACCACAACTGCATGTTCGGTGCGTGCGTGGCGTACATGAGGTTCATCGGATCGAACAGCAGGACGCCGGCCAGGTCCAGGGCCACCAACTGTCCACGGATGCGGTCCAGCCGGTAGCGCTGCATGGCGTCGAGGTCGGGCAGCGTCAGGCCCGCCGCCGCCCATTCGGAGAGGGCCGGCTCACCGGGCCCGAGGATCACGCGGTGGCCCTCCGTGGCCGCCCGCTGGACGAGCGGGTCGTCGAATTCCGCACGGATCCTCTCCCGGACCCCCGGTGGTGCCTCCATGGTCATATGCAACCCTCCCGGAGCAGGTCCGAACGGCGGTATCCGCGTCAGGATCGCATACGCGAGCCCGTGGGGTCGAACAATGGCTCGTCCCGGCGGTGGGCCGCACGTCGTATCCCCAGGACCTCTATCTCGAAGTCGGCCTCGTCGGCGATGGCGACCGGGAGGTAGCCGAGCGCACACGACGCCCGTGACCAGTGGGCGTACCCACCCGACGTCACCCATCCGACGACTTCGCCGCCATGCCAGATCGGCTCGTCGCCCAGTACGTCGGCGGCCTCGTCGTCCTCGCCCGGTTCGAGCGTGAAGGCGCAGAGGCGTCGTTCGGGCCCCGCCTCACGCTCGGCGACGACGGCATCCCGGCCGATGAATTCGCCCTTCTCGGGCTTGACGAAGCGGTCCATGCCGGCCTCGCCGGGCGTGTAGGTGGGCCGGTACTCGGTGGCCCAGGCGCCGAAGTCCTTGTCGAAGCGCATGCTGTCGAGGGCGCGTAGGCCAAACGGGTGGATGCCGTGGGCGGCACCCGCGTCGAGGAGCAGGTCGAACAGGCGGGTCTGGAGAGAGGCCGACACCCACAGCTCGTAGCCGAGGTCGCCGGTGAACGTGATGCGTCCGACCAGGGCGTCGACCATACCGAGGTCGAGGTGGCGGATGTCGAGGAAGCGGAAGGCCTCGTTCGAGACATCGTCATCGGTCAGGGCGGCCAGCACGTCGCGGGCCTTCGGGCCGGCGATCGACAGCCCCGTGGAGTCGTGGCCGAGGGGCTGGTACGCCACGGACCGGTCGGTGGGAAGCAGGGAGCGGAACCAGCGGTCGTGGTAGCCCTCGGCGACGCCGGATCCGAGCACCAGGAACCGTTCGCTGCCGTCGAACGGGTCGGCGAGCGTGGCGACGGTGAAATCGCCTATGAGCCGGCCCTGGTGGTTGAGCATCGGGGTGAGCGCCATGCGTCCCGGTGCGGGTATGCGGTTGGCCATGACCCGGTCGAGGAACTCTCGGGCGTCCGGTCCTGTGAACTCGTGCTTGGCGAAGCCGGTGGTCTCGAACAGTCCGACGCCCTCACGCACGGCCTGCACCTCTTCGGCGACTCGGGGGAATGCGTTGGAGCGACGGAACGTGACCTCCTCGACGGGCTCCTCGCCTTCTGCCTGGAACCACAGGGCGGTTTCGAGGCCGTAGTGGGCGCCCCACACGGCGTTGACGGCGTCGAGCCGTCCGTGGATCGGCGAGGTGAAGAGGGGCCGGCCGGCCGGGAGTTCCTCGTTGGGGAAGCTGATGCGGAATCGCCGGCTGTAGTTCTCCATGACCTTCGTGCGGGTGTAGGAGGGTGTGGTCCAGTCGCCGAAGCGGGCCACGTCCATGCCCCAGATGTCGAAGCCGGGGTCGCCGGTCGTCATCCAGTTGGCCATGGACAGGCCGACGCCGCCGCCCTGGGACAGCCCGGCCATGACGCCACAGGCCACCCAGTGTCCGGGTTGGCCGCGCACGGGGCCGATGACCGGATTGCCGTCGGGGGCGAAGGTGAACGGGCCGTTGACCACGGTCTGGATGCCGACGTCGGCATATATGGGGAAGTGCTCGAAGCCGAGCTCGAGCGAGGGGGCGAGGCGTTCGAGATCGGGGGTGAGGAGTTCGTCGGCGAACGACCACGGTGTCTCCTTCACCGACCAGGGGACGCAGGCCTGCTCGTAGGTGCCGAGCAACAGCCCCTCGCCCTCGACCCGCAGGTAGATCTCACCGCCGAAGTCGACGGCGCCGTGGCCGTGGCCACCGGTTTCCTCCAGCCAGGGGGCGAGTTCCGGGATCGGCTCGGTCAGGAAGTACATGTGTTCCATGGCGAGGATCGGGAGCTCGATGCCACACATGCGGCCGACCTCTCGTGCCCAGAGGCCGCCGCAGTTGACGAAGTGCTCGCAGTTGATGGTGCCCTTGTCGGTGTGGAGGTCCCATGTCCCGTCGGAGCGTCGCTCGATGGTGTGGACCCAGGTGTCCTGCTCGACCTCGGCGCCTGCCTGCCTGGCGACCTCTACGTAGGCCCTGGTGACCCCGGTGGGGTCCACATGTCCGCCCACCGGGTCCCAGAGGGCGCCCACGAAGTGCTGTTCCTCCATGAAGGGGATCAACTGCTTGGCCTCGGACGGTGTGATCATCTCGGTTTCCATGCCGAGGTAGCGACCGCGGGCGTGGGTCATGCGGAGCCAGTCGAGGCGGTCGCCGTCGTCGGCGAGCATGACCTCGCCGGTGAGGTGGATGCCGCACTTCTCACCGGAGCGCCTCTCGAGGTCCTGGTAGAGCTGGACGGTGTAGCGCTGGAGGGCGGCGACGTTGGGATCGCCGTTGATGGTGTGCATGCCGCCGGCGGCGTGCCAGGTGGAGCCGGCGGTCAGGTGTTTGCGCTCGAGCATCACGATGTCGGTCCAGCCGGCCTCGGCGAGGTGGTAGAGGACGCTGGCTCCTACGACACCGCCACCGATCACGACGGCCTGGGCCTGGGACTTCATGGGTGCGCCTCCGTGCAGATCAATAGTCGGCCTCGACGCCGCCCTCGGCGATGCGCCGCTCGACGAATGCGTCGAGTTCGGCCCGACGGTCGTCGGGCATGGGCGGCTCCTCATGGGCGGCGAGGATCAGGTGTGCCAGTTTCTCGGCCCGGTCATGGGCTTCGAGGCGGCCGGTGTCGTCCCAGTTCTCGAAGTTGGCCCGGGACGACACCATCGGCTGGAAGTGCTCGGTGGCGTAGCGATCCTGGGTGTGGGAGGTGCCGAAGAAGTGGCCGGCGGGTCCGACCTCGGCGATGGCCTCGACGGCAAGGGAGGCGTCGTCGACGGTGATGGGTCGGAGCATCTCGGTGACCATGTTGAGCAGGTCGGCGTCGATGACCATCTTCTCGTAGGAGGTCAGAAGGCCGCCTTCGAGCCAGCCGGCGCCGTGGAGCAGCAGGTTGACGCCGCCCATGACGGCGCCCCAGATGGCGATCACGCTCTCGTAGGCCGACTGTGCGTCGACGCTGTTCGAGGTGTTGACGTTCGATGACCGGTAGGGGAGCCCGTAGCGGCGGGCCAGCTGACCACCGACGAGGCAGGCCTTCCAGTATTCGGGGGTGCCGAAGGCCGGGCTCCCGGAGCGCATGTCGACGTTCGAGGTGAAGCCGCCGTAGCAGACGGGCGCTCCAGCCCGGACCACCTGGGTGTAGGCGATGCCCGCCAGGGCCTCGGCGTTCTGGAGGACGAGGGCACCGGCGACCGTCACTGGGGCCATGGCGCCGGCCAGCGTGAACGGCGTGATGATGATGAGTTGGTTGCGGGCCGACATCTCCTGGATGCCGTGGAGCATGACGGTGTCGTAGCGCAGCGGCGTGCTGGCGTTGATCACCGAGTAGATCGAGGGCTCCTCGCAGATCGTGGCCTCGTCGACGCCGCGGGCGATCCGGGTCATTTCGATGGCGTCCAGGTTGCGCTGCCGGCTGAGGCTGTACACGAAAGGGACCTTGTCGGAGAGCGTCAGCATGTCGTGGGTGGCCTCGAGGTGTCGGGTCGACGGGTGCAGGTCCATGGGTTCGACGGGGTAGCCGGCCACGGTGTGGATGGCGTTGAGGACCTGGCCCATCTTGATGAGGTTCCGGTAGTCATCGCGGTTGCCGTCGCGCCGATCACGGCCGAGGCCGGTCACGAACGGGGGGCTGGCGACCGACGTGTAGATGATGTGGTTGCCGCCGAGGACGAGGTCGCGTATCGGGTCCCGGCCGTGCAGCGTGAACTGGTGGGGCGCCGTCGAGATCAGGTGCGCGACAAGTTCGGGGTCGAAGCGGACCCGGTCGCCGTCGACGTCGGCACCGGCCTCGGCCAACTGCCTGCGGGCGGTGTCGTCGAGGAAGTCGATGCCGGTCTCGGCCAGGACGCGCAGCGACGCCTGGTGGATGGCCTCGAGTTCGTCGTCGGAGACGGCCCGGATCGGGTCGAGTCGCATGCGGGGCTGTTCCCAGGGCGGCTGTTCGGTGATGACATCGCGTGCCCTGGCCCGGCTGCTGAGCCGCCCACGGCGTCCGCTCATTCGAAGCCTTCGGAGAACGGCATCGGATCGGGTTCCGGCACCAGGTGGAGTTCGTCGCCCTCGTATGGGTGGGAGCGGGCCACGTCTTCGTTCAGCACCACGCCGAGGCCGGGCTGGCTGGAGGGGATCACGTGTCCGTTCTCCCAACGAATGGGCGTTTCGAGCAACTCGGCGTGGAAGCCGTCCCAGGTGCCGATCGACTCCAGTATGAGGAAGTTGGGCGTGCAGGTGGCGAGGGCGATGTTGGCCGCCGCCACGACCGGGCCGCAGTAGCAGTGCGGGGCGACCACGGCGTGGTGCACCTCGGCGATCGAGGCGATCTTCTTCCCCTGCAGGATCCCACCACTGCGTCCGAGGTCGGGCTGGAGGATCTGGGCGGCGCCGGCCCGTAGCACGGCGGCGAACTCGGACACCGTGGTGAGCCGCTCGCCGGTGGCGATCGGGATCGAGGTCCCGCGGGCGACGAACGCCATGCCCTCGACGTCGTCGGGCGGGACCGGCTCCTCGAACCACAGGGGGTCGTACGGCTCGAGGCGGCGGGCCAGTCGCAGGGCCCCCGAGGGCGTGAACTGTCCGTGGGTGCCGAACAGCAGGTCGGCCCGGTTGCCGACCGCCTCGCGGATGGCGGCGGTGTAGCGCTCGGAGAGGTCCAGTCGTTCCAATGACGGCTGGCGGCCGTCGTAGACCGAGTAGGGACCGGCCGGGTCGAACTTGACGGCGGTGAAGCCCTGCTCGACGGCGGCGACGGCGGCCTCGGCGGCCAGCGTCGGGTCGGTGTAGAGGTTCGGCCCGTCCCTGGGGGCGTAGGCGTCCTCGTAGCCCGGATAGAGATAGGTGTAGGAACGCAGCGCCTCGTGGACCCGGCCGCCCAGCAGGTCGTAGGCCGGGCGCCCGGTCTCTTTGCCGATGATGTCCCAGCAGGCGATCTCGAGGGCGCTGATCACGCCGCACAGCGTCGGGTCCGGCCGTGAGGAGTAGCCGCTGCCGTAGGCCCGGCGCCAGAAGGCCTCCACGTCGAACGGGCTCTGCCCGACCAGCCACCGGTCGGCCACGTCCTCGATCATCTGCGCCACCAGGTGTGGTCCGACGGTTGCCACGTAGGCCTCTCCGACGCCCTTCACGCCGCTGTCGGTCGTGAGGGTGACGAAGATGAAGTACCGGCCGCCGCGGCGGGGCGGGGGGTTGCCGACGACGAAAGTCTCGACCTGGCTGATCTTCATGCGTCGGCCTCCCTGTCGTTGCCGGGTGTGGCGTGGTCGGGGGAAGCATGCCCGTTGGGGAGGATGACCGTGCGCAGGACCTTGCCACGACGCACCTCGTCGAAGGCGAGGTCGATGTCCTCGAGGGGGTGGGTCGTGGTCACCAGCGCATCGAGTTCGAAGTCGCCGGCCCGGTAGTGGTCGATGAGCCGGGGGATGTCGTCGGCGAGTCGCACCGTGCCCATCTTGGAGCCGAGGATCCGCTGGTTGGCGGCCGCCAGCATCGTGGGGTCGATCTCGAACGCGATTCCGTCGGGCGGCATGCCCACGAGCACGAGTGCCCCCATCGGGGCCAGGAGTTCGACTGCGCCGTTCAGCGCTGAAGGTGCCGCCGTGGTGATGAACAGGTGATCGGCAAGGCGCCCACCGGTCGCCTCCCGGAGGACGGCAGCCACATCGCCGCTGACCGGGTCGACGGCATGCGAGGCACCGAGGAGCAGTGCCGACTCCCGCTTGTCGGGGAGCGGGTCGACGGCCACGATCGGTTCCGCCCCTGCAAGCCGTGCACCCTGGATGGCGCCGATTCCCACTCCGCCGCAGCCGACGACCACCACGACGTCGCCTGCCTGCACCTGAGCCGTGTTGTGCACGGCCCCGGCGCCGGTGAGGACGCCGCAGGCCAGCAGCGAGGCCGAGGTCGACGGCACGTCGGCCGGGTGCGGCACCACCTGGGAACGGTGGACGACGACCTGCTCTGCGAAGGCGCCGGTGTTGAGCCCCTGGGCGACCGGTGAACCGGTGCCGTCGGTGAGCGGGCTGTGCCGGTCGAGGGCGAACTCGCCCGAGCAGGTCACGTGGTGGCCGCGTCGACAGGCCGGGCACTCCCCGCAGGATCGCACGAGGGAGACGACGACCTGGTCGCCGACGGCGACGTCATCGACGCCCGGCCCGGTCTCGAGGATGCATCCGGCCGCCTCGTGGCCCATCACGAGTGGGAAGTCGGTGGCCCAGCCCCCGTCTGTGTACATGAGGTCCGAGTGGCAGACGGCGCAGGCGTCGATCCGCACGCGGACCTCGTCGGGGCGGGGCGCGGCGAGGACGAGTTGCTCGATGTTCTGCGGTTTGCCGACACCCCGGCAGACGGCCGCACGGACGGTGGTCCCCCCTGACACGGCGCGCAACCTAGCCCGCGATGTCTGTGTGGATTTCAGCCGAGGACCAGCTCGGCTGCTGTCTGCAGGTCGGCCGCAGACCGTGCTCCCACGTTGAGCATGGTGACGGCGCTGTCCTCCCATGCGGCGAGTCGCTCCCGGATGCGTTCGGGCGGCCCGACGAGGCTGATCTCGTCGGCGAAGTCGGTGGGTACGGCGGCGATCGCCTCGTCACGTCGTCCCTCGAGGAACAGGTCCTGGATGCGCAGTGCCTCTTCCTCGAAGCCCATCCGGGCCATGAGCTTCGTGTGGAAGTTCTGGCCCTTGGCACCCATACCGCCGATGTAGAAGCCAAGGCTGGCCCGGACCGGGAGCAGGGCGGCCTCCACGTCGTCGGTCACCCTGAGCGAGACGTTGACGGAGATCTCGAAGCCCTCCTTCCGGTGGGCAATCTGGTCGGCGTACACCTCGGGTCGCCAGGGCGAGTAGTAGAGGGGCAGCCAGCCGTCGGCGATCTCGCAGGTCTGTGTGACGTTCTTCGGACCCTCGGCGCCGAGGAAGATCGGCAGGTCGGAGCGCAACGGGTGGGTCATGACCTTGAGCGGCTTGCCGAGGCCGGTCGATCCGTCGCCCGTGTAGGGGAGGGGCCAGAACTCGCCGTCGTTGCGCAGGTGCTCCTCTCGGGCGAAGGCACGGCGCAGCACGTCGACGTACTCTCGGGTGCGGGCCAGCGGCCGGTTCGAGGGCTGGCCGTACCAGCCCTCCACCACCTGCGGTCCCGAGACGCCGAGGCCGAGGATGAGGCGGCCGTTCGAGAGGTGGTCGAGCGTGACGGCGTGCATGGCGGTCGCCGTCGGCGTGCGGGCCGACATCTGGACGATGCCGGTGCCCAGTCGGATGCGTTCCGTGTGGCCGGCGACGTAGGCCAGGGGCGTGAAGGCGTCCGACCCCCAGGACTCGGCGGTCCACACGGCGTCGAAGCCCAGGCGTTCGGCCTCCTGGACGAGCGGGACCAGGTCGGTCGGCGGCTGTGCGCCCCAGTACCCCAGCGTCAGGCCCAGTTGCATCCCGGCATGGTCGCAGTGCCCGGGGGTCCAGGACAAGCCGTCCCACGCGTATTCTCCCGCCGATGGAGGGCTTCCCGAGGCAGCACGCCCGTACCCGGCGCTTCAACTGCGGTGCGCCGCGGACCGTGTCGGTCGCCGACGACGGTTCGCGGGTGCTTTTCCTGCGGTCGGCGTCGGGGGACGATCCTGTCAACTCCCTGTGGTGCCTCGACCCGGCGTCGGGGGAGGAGCGACTCGTCGCCGATCCGGCCGATCTGCTGGCGGGTGGTGGCGACGAGTCGACGCTCGAGTTGTCGCGGCGGGAACGGGCCCGTGAGGTCGGGGAGGGGATAACCGGCTACGACGGACTGCCGGATCTCTCCCGGGTGTGCTTCGTGCTGGCTGGTCGGGTCTTCCTCGTCGACGTCGACGAGGGACGGGTAGTCGAACTTGCCTCCAGCGCCGACGCATTCGACGCGCGCCTCTCGCCCGACGGGGCGTCGGTCGCCTACGTGTCGGGCCGGTCGGTGCGCATCACCGGTGCCGGTGGCGACCATCGCCTGATCGGCGGGACCACGCCGACGGTCTCGTGGGGGTCGGCCGAGTTCGTGGCCGCCGAGGAGATGGGCCGCATGCGAGGCCACTGGTGGGCGCCGGACGGCGGGAGCCTCCTGATTGCCCGGGTCGACGAGGCTCCCGTCGACGAGTGGTGGATCGCCTCGCCCGTCGAACCGTGGTCGGCACCGAGGGCGATCCGGTATCCATCCGCCGGCGCGGCCAACGCCGATGTGGGACTCGGCCTCGTCACCCTCGGGGGAACCGTGGTCGACATCGACTGGAGCCGGGGTGGGGAGTTCGGGTACCTGGCGGACGTGCGGTGGGAGGAGGGTTCGCCGCCGACGTTCGTGGTGCAGTCGCGTGACCAGCGCACCCTCGCCGTCCTCGAGGTCGATGCGTCGACCGGTTCGACGAGGGAGGTCTACCGGATCGAGGACGACGACTGGGTCGAACTGGTGCCCGGAGCGCCCTGCCGATGGGCCGCCGCGCTCGTAACCGTCGAGGACCGGGGCGGGGCCCGCCGGCTGGTCGTGGACGGTGAGGCGATCTCTCCGGACGGACTGCAGGTGCGGCGCATCGTCGGAGTCGACGGCGACCGGGTGGTGGTGTGTGCGTCGACCGACCCACTGGACATCGACGTGGTGGCAATGGATCGGGACGGTTCGGTCGAGGTGCTGGCGTCGGGCGGCGGCGTGCACACGGCGGCCGTCGGTGGTGGGGTGTTGGCGGTGTCGGTGGCCGACCTCGAGGGTTCCCGGCTGACCGTGGGGGACCATCTCGTGGCCTCGTTCGCCGAGGAACCCGTGGTCGACCCGGTCCCGGCGTTCCATGTGGTCGGGGAACGGGACCTGCGTGCGGCGGTGTTGTTCCCGGCCGCCTCGTCGGGCTGGGACGGCTCGCCGCTGCCTGTCCTGCTGGACCCCTATGGCGGGCCGCACGCCCAGCGGGTGCAGCGGGTCCGGGGACAGTTCCTCACCTCGCAGTGGTTCGCCGACCAGGGCTTCGCCGTGGTCGTGGTCGACGGCCGGGGTACCCCCGGTCGGGGACCCGCCTGGGAGCGGGCGGTACGGGGCGACCTGGCCGGTCCCGTGCTCGAGGACCAGGTCGATGCGCTCCACGCCCTGGCTGGCGCCGATCAGCGACTGGACCTGGACCGTGTGGCGATCCGAGGGTGGTCGTTCGGTGGCTACCTGGCGGCCCTGGCCGTGCTGCGGCGCCCCGACGTGTTCCACGCCGCCATCGCCGGCGCACCGGTCACCGACTGGCGCCTCTACGACACCCACTACACCGAGCGCTACCTCGGCCACCCCGACGAGGAGCCCGCCAACTACGAGGGCACGGACCTCTGCGCCGAGGCCCGCTCTCTGGCCCGGCCGCTGCTGCTGATCCACGGCCTGGCCGACGACAACGTGGTCGCCGCCCACACGCTTGCGTTCTCACGCGCCCTGTTGGAGGCCGGCCGCTCCCACCGGGTGCTGCCCCTGTCGGGAGTGACCCACATGACCCCCCGGGAAGAGGTCGCCGAGAACCTCCTGCTCATCCAACTCGATTTCCTGAGGGAGTCGCTGGAAATCTAGGACGCCGTCCAGCCACCGTCGACGAGCAGGACGTGGCCGGTGAGGTAGGAGCCGGCATCGGAGGCCAACAGGAGCAGGGCGCCGTCGAGCTCGTGGGGCTCACCGCCACGCCCCATCGGCGTGCCGGATTCGACATAGTTGCGGCCTGAGTCGGTGTGGAACATCTCGTCACTGTTCATCTCGGTCTCGAACCAGGCCGGGGCGAGGGCGTTGACCCGGATGCCCCTTCGCGCCCACTGCACGGCGAGTTCCCGGGTGAGGTTGTGCAGGCCGCCCTTGGCGGTGGCGTAGCCGGGGGCCCGCAGCTTCCCGCCCGACCCCTCGCCGAGCACCGAGCCGAGGTTGACGACCACGCCCGGGTGGTCGTTGTCGATCCACCAGCGGGCGGCCCGGCGGGCCAACTCGTAGGGGGCGACCAGGTCGACCTCGAGTTCATGGCGGAAGCCGTCGAGGTCGTCGTCGACCGCGGGGATGACGCGCGAGATGCCGGCGTTGTTGATGAGCACGTCGAGGCGGCCGAAGTGGTCGATCGTGGCGTCGATCAGGTGCTGTGGCCCATCGAGCGAGGTGATGTCGCACTCGAGGGCGAGGGCGTCGGGGAGCTCGGCGGCAAGCACTTCGAGCCGGTCGATCCGGCGGGCGGCAAGCACGACGCTGGCCCCGACGCCGGCGACCACCCGTGCGAAGCGTTCGCCGAGGCCGCTGCTGGCACCCGTGACGATGACGACCCGGTCGTCGAGGCGAAAAAGGTCGAGGGCGCGCTCGGGATCGGACATGCGCAGCGAGCCTAGATGGCGTGGCAGGCGACCTCGGTGGCCTTGACGGCGGCCCAGACCTCGGAACCGACCCGGAGGCCCAGTTCTTCGACTGCCGCCGGTGTCACCTCGGCGACGACCGGCAGGGGCCCATCCAGCACCACCCGGATCCGTTCGAAGGCCGGCTGGAGGTCGGTGACGCCGGCCTGCCAGACGTTGCGGGGGCTGCCGTCGGGAGCCGAGCGGTGGAGGGCCACGGCGGTCGGGGGGACCACGAGGTGGACCGGGCCTTCGGCGGGCTCGGCCAGGACCACACGGGTCCCGAGCGCCGTCACGGCGACGGTGCCCGAGGCCGTGGCCTCGAGCAGGTTGAGTCCGGCCAGCGAGGCGACATACCGGGTCTTGGGGCGGCTCCTGACCTCGCGGGGACTGCCGGCCTGGGAGACGGCGCCATTCTCGAGGACGACCAGCCGATCCGCCAGGGTGGCCGCCTCGACCGGGTCGTGGGTGACGAGAAGCGTCGCCGGAGCCTCGGCGGCGGTCAGCACGCCATTGATGAGGTGACGGGATTCGACGTCGAGCGCCGCCGACGGCTCGTCCAGCAGGAGGACGACCGGATCGGTGGCGAGCGCCCGTGCGAGGGCGACCCGCTGGGCCTGTCCACCGGAGCACTCATCGGGTCGGCGGTAGGCGAGCCCGGTGAGGCCGAGAGCGTCCAGCAGGCCGGCGACCCGGTCAGCGTCGACACCGGGTCCGAAGCCCACGTTGCCGGCCACGGTCAGGTGCGGGAACAACAGGCGATCCTGGGGCACCCAGCCGACACGGCGAAGGTGCGGGGGGAGGAAGGCGCCGGTGCCGGGCTCGTCCACCGTGGCGCCGCCGATGGCGAGGGCACCGGAGTCGAGGGAGAGGAGCCCGGCGAGCAGTCGGAGGAGGCTGGTCTTGCCGGCGCCGTTGGGTCCGAGCACGGCAACGGTCTCGTCGGGCTCGACGACGAGATCGACGTCGAGTCGGAGGTCGCCCATCCGGGTCATGCCGGCCAGGGAGAGAGCGCTCATCGGCCGGGCAGCCAACGGTCGCGGAGCGGAAGCAGGACGGCGAGGGCTACGGCGAGCATCACGAGGCTCAGGGCCAGGGCCCGTTCGGGTTCCGACTGGAGGGCGAGGAACGTCGCCAGCGGCAGCGTCTGCGTGCGGCCCGGGAGGTTGCCGGCGAACGTGATCGTGGCGCCGAACTCGCCGAGCGCCCGTGCCCATGCCAGCGCCAGGCCGGCGCCCATGGCGGGGAGGAGCCGGGGAAGCGTGATGCGGCGCAGCACGGTGAGTGGCGGGGCGCCCAGGGTGGAGGCCACGCCCTCCAGGTCGTCGATCTCACGTCGGGCCGTGCGGAGTGCCCCCTCGACGGCGATGACGTAGAAGGGGAGTGCGACGAACGTGGCGGCCACGATCGCCCCCGTGAGCGTGAACGGCAGCGTCAGGCCGAACCAGCGGTCCAACCACTGGCCGATGAGGCCCCGCCGGCCGAGTGCGAACAGCAGCGCCGCGCCGCCGACCACCGGAGGCAGCACCATCGGCAGCACGACCAGCGCCCGCACGATCCGTCGGCCGGGCAGGTCGGTTCGCCCCAGCGCCCAGGCGAGGGGTGTACCGAGTACGAGGACGACCAGGGCGGCGACAAGGCTGACTACCAGCGATACCCGCAGGGCGTCGAGGGTGACATCGTCCCCGAGCAGGTCGGGCAACGAAGACCACGGCATCCGTTGCAGCAGGCCGACGATCGGCAGCGCCAGCAGCACGACGGCCAATCCGGCGAAGGCGAGCAGGAAGCGTCTCATTCGCTGAATCCGTGGTTGCGGAGGATCCCCAGGGCCGCATCCGAGACCAGGAAGTCCACGAACCGGTTGCCAGCTGCCGTCAGGGGTGCGGCCCGGTACTCGACCCCCGCCGAAGTGAGATCTGTGCCGGGGACCTCGTCGATTCCCTCGACGACCAGGACGTCGGTGGCATAGACGATGCCCACGTCGGCCTCGTCGAGGACGAGTCGGGTCACGACGGCCCGGACCGAGATCTCCTCGGTGTCGGGGGAGAGGGGGAGTCCAAGGGCGTGGGTCGCCCTTCCGCAGGGGACTTCGGCTGCGCAGACGGCGACGCGCAGGTCGTCGCGTCCGAGGTCGTCGGGGCCTGTGACCTGTGCCGGGTTTCCGGCCGGCACGGCGAGCACGAGGTGGTTGGAGGCGAAGTGGACGTCCACGACGCCAACGGGGATGAGCCCGGGGTCCGCGGTGAGGAACGCGTCGACGGGGGCGCCGTCGTGGAGTTGGGCGGCAAGGTGGTTCGAACCCCCGAACACGAGGATCGGCTCGGTGCCCGATTGTTCGGACCACGCCTCGGCGAGTGCCGGAAGCACATCCGTGAGCGACGAAGCGGCGAAGACGGTCGGACCGGGATCATCGATACCGCTACCGCATCCCGTGAGGAGGAGGCCGGCCAGGAGGAACGACCTGGCGAGCATCTCAAAGCGGCCGCTCGACGACGACGTTGGTGGCCTTGACCACGGCGACGGCCAGGACGCCGGGCTCGAGGCCGAGGTCGTCGACCGCCTCGGCGGAGATCAGCGACACCACGCGGTGGGGGCCGGCCTGGATCTCGACCTGGGCCATGACGCCGTCGCGTAACACCCGGGTGACGAGGCCCGTGAAGCGGTTGCGTGCGGAGAGGGCGGCGGCTTCTCCATCGGGGGACTCGGCCCGTTCCTGGGCCAGGCGGGCCAGGTCGGTGCCGTCGATGAGGCGGTGGCCGCCCTCGGTGCGGTGGGCGGGGAGGCGGTCGGCATCGACCCAGCGGCGCACCGTGTCGGTACTCACGCCCAGCAGATGCGCTGCTTCACCGATCTTGAATTGGCTCATGCAAGGAAATCTACGTAAAAACCTTGTCCAAGCCAACCGCTACGCTTCCGGACATGAGCATTCCCGTCACCACCGACGATCTGGCCGCCCGCCTCGAGGAATACGGCAGTGCCTGCTTCCTGGTCACCGTCGGTGCCGATGGCTCACCCAAGGTCGTCCATGTGCCCGTCGTCTGGGACGGCGAGGTCATGCGCTGCACCCCCGGCGCCGGCACGCTCCGGAACCTGGGGAATCTGACGGAAGGCGCGCCGGTCACCCTCGTCTTCCCCGGGCCGGCACCCGATGTCCACAGCATGCTGCTCGACGGCACCGGCCGGGCGAACGGCGACGTGGCTGTCGTCAGCGTCGATGGCGGGGTGCTTCACCGCCCGGCACCCGTCACTCCGGGTGGCGAGGCGCACTGCTAGGCCACGCTGTTCCAGTTCGGAGGACCGATCAGGGGGGAAGGTACCCTCCGCTGCTTCTCGATGTTGATGAAGCCAGGCGGCTACTGGTTTGAAAGATGCCAGGCAGCCGGAAACAGAACGCCTGCCAGGACGGCCTTGATGAAGTCGCCGACCAGGAACGGGGCGACCCCGTAGGCAATGGCGCTGGGCTCGCCGATGCCTGCAGTGAGTGGGATGTCCAATTCCATGGCCAGCCATGAGGCACCCATGACGTAGATGACCACCGTGCCCGCCAGAATTGCTGGAATCGAGGTACCCAGACGACGGTCCTGGCCTCTCTCGGCCAGTCGGCCCACGAGGTAGGCCGCGACGACGAATCCGACCAGGTAACCGGCGGTAGATCCGGTCGCTACATCCCAACCACTCGCGCCATCGGCGTAGAACGGCAATCCGACGGCACCCATGAAGAGGTACAGGAACTGCGAGATGGCACCCCGGTTGGCCCCTAGGGCACCACCGGCCAGGAGCACTGCGAAGGTCTGCCCGGTAATCGGAACCGGAGTGAAACCCAACGGAATCGAGATCTGGGCTGCACCGGCCGTTGCCAGGGCGAACCCGAAGACGGCGACGACATCTCGTACTCGCTACCGGGGAATGATGTCCAGGAGGGTCACTCGTTGGGGCAGCGTGGTGATGGCGGTCATGGATTGGGACTCTTCCCACTCCGGTGGTTGGCCTGTGTCTGGAACCGTATCGGGCGGGTCGTCGGTCCGACATGGATGGGACGGAAGGGGATCGCACGACCCGGGATCCCTTGGCTGAATTCGCCAACAGGCACTTCTGCCGGGAGTTGTCACGGCATATCTAGGCATCCGAGTCGTGCTTTCCCTGCATGCGCTCCTCCAGGTAGTGCTCGCGAGCCCTACGCCCCTCGGCATCCCTGAGCCCACCGGCCAGTCCGTCGGCGTCTGACCAGGAGCGAGCCAGGCCGACCATCTGTTCGGTGACTGCGTTGGTGTGCGCCTTGGTCGCCAGCACGGCGAAGCGGGAACGAGACGCGACGGCCTCGGCGAGTTCTTCGACCTCGTTGTCCAGTTGTCCTGCCGGCACCACCCGGTTCAAGAATCCGGCGGCCCTCGCCTCGTCGGCGCCGAAGGGCCGGCAGGTCATGACCAGTTCCTTGGTGAGCGCAGGGCCGATCTCCCGGACAAGGCGTGGGATGCCGCCCCAGGCGAGGGGGATGCCGAGGTCGACCTCGGGGATCGAGAAGCGCACTTCCTCAGAGGCGACCCGCAGGTCGCATGCGGCCGCCAGCACGAGCCCACCGCCGACCACGTGGCCGTGGAGCCGGGCGATCGTGACCGGGGCCATGTGCTCGAGGGCCTCGGCCATGAGCCGGCCGGTGTCGCCGGGGACGCGGCCACCAGCTGGTGATGCGTCCCCGTCGCCGAACGCTCCCAGGTCGAAGCCGGCGCAGAATGCCCGGCCTGTTCCTTCGACGACCACCACGCGCAGGTCGGGTTGGTGGTCGAACCAGTCGGCTGCAGCGATGATCTCGGCCATCGTCTGGTTCGACAGGGCGTTGAGCGCCTCGGGGCGGTTCAGCGTGAGCGTGCCCCGACGCCCGTCGCACGTCACGAGAAGGTGTTCGAATTCGGTTGGTTGGGAGGTCATGGGACGGTCGGCTCCTCGAGTTCGACGGCTGCAGTGATCGCAGTTCCCCCGCCATCTTCCATCTCGATCAACGCTATGGCACCGGCCCTGGCGGCTGCGGCGACGTCGTCAAGGGCGAGGCGCAGGTGTGCGATCCGGTCCGCAGGGCAGGTCAGGCGACAGGAGGTGACCGTCGTGGCGACGGATCGCTTGGCTGCGGTCTTGTGGCGGCGGATCTCGGTCAGCGCATCGGCGGCGACGAGGGCGACCTCGGGATCGCCCGGCTCGCCTTCGTGAGTGGCGGCCTCGAGGAGTCCATCGGATTCGGGCCACTGCGCACGGTGGATGGAACCGTCCCGCCACCACGACCAGACCTCTTCGGTCACGAACGGCAGGAACGGTGCGAACAGTCGCAGGAGTGTCGAGAGGGCCAGCCGCAGTGCATGGCGGGCCGATTCCCGGTCGGCTGGGTCGCCTTCGTAGGCCCTGGCCTTGACGAGTTCCACGTGGTTGTCGGTGAAGTTCCAGAAGAACCCCTCGGTGCGTTCGAGCGCCCGGGCGTAGTCGAAGTCGTCGAAGGCTGCGGTCGCTTCGTCGACCAGGTGTGCGAGGCGGGCGAGCATCGCCCGATCCAGGGGGTGCGTGACCAGGGACGGGTCGATGGCCAACGACGCGTCAGCACCGAACCCGAGGGCGAACCTGCTGGCGTTGAGGATCTTGATGGCGAGGCGTCGCCCGACCTTCATCTGGCCGTCGTCGAAGGCGGTGTCGGTGCCGGGCCGGCCGTTGGCCGCCCAGTAGCGGACGGCGTCGGAGCCGTACTGCTCGAGCAGGTCCATCGGCGTGACGGCGTTGCCCTTCGACTTCGACATCTTCTTGCGATCGGGGTCGAGGACCCAGCCGCTCAGGGCTGCGTGACGCCACGGCGCCGCATCGTGTTCGAAGTGCGAGCGCACAACCGTCGAGAACAGCCAGGTCCTGATGATGTCGTGGGCCTGGGGACGCATGTCCATCGGGTAGGTGCGGGCGAACAGGTCGTCGTCTTCTTCCCAGCCACAGGCGATCTGCGGCGAGAGCGACGATGTTGCCCAGGTATCCATGACGTCGGGGTCGCCGACGAACCCGTCGGGCTGGCCGCGCTGCGACTCGTCGAACCCGGGGGCGGCGTCCGCAGTGGGGTCGATCGGCAGGTCGGCCTCTGCCGGTGTGATCGGTTGGTCCCATTCGGGATCGCCGTGCCCGTCCAGCCGGTACCAGAGGGGGAGGGGCACGCCGAAGAACCGCTGTCGACTGATCAGCCAGTCGCCGTTGAGGCCGTCGATCCAGTTGGTGAACCGGGTCTGCATGTAGGCGGGGTGCCACTGCATTTCGGCGCCACGGGCCACGAGCCTGGCGCCGAGTTCGGCGTCGCGGCCGCCGTTGCGGATGTACCACTGGCGGCTGGTGACGATCTCGAGGGGCTTGTCACCCTTTTCGAAGAACTTGACCGGGTGGACGATCGGCTCGGGGTCGCCGACCAGTTCGCCGGTCTCGCGCAGGATCTCGACCATCTCCTGCTGTGCTGAGAACACGGTCTTGCCGGCGAGGCGGGCATAGGCGGTACGACCGGTCCCGGATTCCACTCCTGCCGGCGGGTCCGCCTGAAATCGGCCCTGGCGGTTTACGACGGCCCGGACCGGCAGGTCGAGCTCGCGCCACCAGGTCACGTCGGTGGTGTCGCCGAACGTGCAGATCATGGCGATGCCGGTGCCCTTCTCGGGGTCGGCCAGATGGTGGGCCCGGACCGGCACCTCGACCCCGAACACCGGCGTGGTCACCGTCGTGCCGAACAGCGGCTGGTAGCGCGCATCATCCGGATGGGCCACGAGCGCCACGCATGAGACGACGAGTTCCGGGCGGGTGGTGGAGATCTGGATGTCACCGGAACCGTCGTGCAGGTGAAAGGCGAGCGTGTGGTACGCGCCGGAGCGCTCGCGGTCCTCCAGCTCCGCCTGGGCGACGGCGGTGCGGAAGGTGACGTCCCACAGCGACGGCGCTTCGATCTGGTACGCCTCACCACGCTCGAGGTTGCGCAGGAACGCCTTCTGTGCGACCCGTTGGCAGCGCTCTTCGATGGTGGCGTAGGTCTGAGACCAGTCGACCGACAGCCCCAGGTGCCGCCACAGTGCCTCGAACACCTTTTCGTCCTCGAGGGTCAGGCGGTGGCAGAGTTCGACGAAGTTGCGGCGGCTGATGTCGAAGTCTCCGCGCTTCTTGATTGCCTTGGGGTCGCCGGCGTCTGCCGGTGCAGTGAAGCCCGGGTCGTGGGGCAGGCTCGGGTCGCAGCGCACCCCGTAGTAGTTCTGGACGCGCCGCTCGGTGGGGAGGCCGTTGTCATCCCATCCCATCGGGTAGAAGACCTCCCGGCCGGCCATCCGCTGGTAGCGGGCGATCGTGTCGGTATGGGTGTACGAGAACACGTGCCCGACGTGAAGCGAGCCGCTCACGGTGGGCGGCGGCGTGTCGACCGAGAACACCTGGTCGCGCATCCGGGTGCGGTCGAACCGGTAGGTGCCGGCGGATTCCCATGTTGCGTCCCAACGCGCTTCGAGTCCCTCGAGCGAGGGCTTCTCGGGAATTCCGGGTGGGTCCATGGGGGCGGGCGCCTGGCTGGCTTGTTCTTCCGGCATGAGAACCAGAGGCTAGCGGCGCGGCGTGTAGGTGGACCCTGACCTGGGTTCTCGGGATGAGCGGCGATTCCACGGCAACGACGAACGCATCGACCTCGAGTCGCTGCGCCCCACCACGGCGCTCCACGAAGACGTGGCGCGGGACATGCTCGGGTCGTAGCGGACTGGCTGCCGGAGGTCCACCGCATCGTCGGAACCGGCCGGCCGGTCCGAAGCAGCAGCCCGGGAGGCAGGCCGCATTCCACCGGTCTCGGTGGGAGGTGGACACCGTCGACGCGCGAGGCTCCTGCCATGAGTGACTTCTCCCTCGAACTCACCGACGACCAGGTCCAACTCCGGGACTGGGTCCACGACTTCGCCGCCGACGTCGTCCGGCCCGCCGCCGAGGAGTGGGACCGCCGCGAGGAGACCCCGTGGCCGATCATCGAGGAGGCGGCAAGGATCGGCCTCTACGGCTGGGAGTTCCTCGCCGAGGGAATGTGGAACGACAAGACCGGCCTCACCCTCCCGGTCGCCATCGAGGAGTTGTTCTGGGGCGACGCCGGGATCGGCATGGCGATCATGGGCTCGGGCCTCGCCGCCGCGGGCATCGCCGCCGCAGGCACCCAGGAGCAGATCATGGAATGGGTGCCCCGGTGCTACGGCACCCCCGGCGACCTCCAGATGGGTGCCTTCTGTTCCTCGGAGGCCGACGCCGGATCCGACGTGTCGGCCATGCGCACCCGGGCCGTCTACGACGAGGTGGCCGACGAGTGGGTGCTCAACGGCACCAAGACCTGGATCAGCAACGGTGGTATCGCCGACGTGCACGTGGTCATCGCCGTCGTCGACCCGGAACTCCGCAGCCGGGGTCACGCCTCGTTCGTCGTACCCCCGGACACCACGGGCCTCACACAGGGCCAGAAGTTCTCGAAGCACGGCATCCGCGCCAGCCACACCGCCGAGGTCGTCCTCGAAGACGTCCGCATCCCCGGCTCGTGCCTGCTCGGCGGTAGGGAGAAGCTCGACGAGCGCCTGGCCCGTGTGCGGGAGGGCAAGCCGGGCAACGCCCAGGCGGCCATGCAGACCTTCGAGGCGACCCGGCCCGCCGTGGGTGCCCAGGCGGTCGGCGTGGCCCGTGCCGCCTTCGAGTACGCCCGTGACTATGCCAAGGAGCGGGTGCAGTTCGGCAAGCCGATCGTGCAGCACCAGGCGATCGCCTTCATGCTGGCCGACATGGCGACCGAGATCGACGCCGCCCGGTTGCTGGTGTGGCGGGCGGCATGGTTGGCGAAGCAGGGCGGGTTCGTCAACGCCGAGGGGTCGATGGCCAAGCTCAAGGCCGGCCGGGTGGCTGTGTGGGCGACGGAGAGGGCCATGCAGATCCTCGGTGGCGCCGGCTACGTGACCGACCATCCGGTCGAGCGCTGGCACCGGGATTCGAAGATCTACGACATCTTCGAGGGCACCGAACAGATCCAGCAGTTGGTGATCTCGAGGGCCGTCTCCGGCATGCGCATCGAATAGGGGCGGATCGCCCCCCGTCACTCCACCAGGCCTGCCTCGGTGAACAGGTCGGGCAGCGGGTCGCCGATCGACAGCAGCAGGTCGAAGCCATGCAGCTGCGAACGGAACCGACGCAACGTGTGTGGCAACTCATCGACCCGGGCCACGTCGAGGTCGATGGCGAACACGACACGACCCTCTTCGAACCAGCCCTTCAGGCCGGGCCGCGAGTGCACGATGCCGTCGATGCGCTGGCGCACGTCGCGGTCGTCCTCGACGTTGGTGGCGAGCACCGTCGAGATCCGCAGCACCTGCTGGTCGACCACATCGTGGAAGGTGACCCGTACCGCCGGGTTCCCCGTCACCGAGAAGGCGTCCTCGGCGATCGGCGTCACGGACTCGCCGGCCTTTTTCAGGATCTCCGTGGCGTGGGGGATCCACCTGGTGCAGACGAGGTCCGTCGGCGGGACCCAGGCGGTCCAGTCGTCGGCGGTGACCCGCAGCCACTCGTCGAACACCGCGAGCGCGACCGTCTCCGAGCCCTGCGTCGCGCCCCTGACCAGGTCGGTGAGGCCGGTGGGCCGGAACCCGAATTGGGCCGAGCCATCGGTTGCCGCCGGGGTCCGGAACGTGGCCCTGTGGCCCCCCGCCATCGACCAGTCGGCCAGGAACCCGATCTCGCCATCACCGATGCCCAACTCGAGGGGCGGCGGCTCCTCCTGCTCGAGCCCGGTCGGTGAGAGCGATGCCGGGTACAGGCAGTGGAACAGGCGGGCAGCCTCGACGGTCGCCGAAGCGGTCGGATGCCAGGGATTGGGGAGTTCGTAGGCGGATGGGACCGGCAGGAGGTCGTGGACCGAACTCGAGCCGTTGCCCCCACGTACGGTTGCGTACCGGTTGTCGTCGATCGTGAGCACACACCCGCCCTCGAGGTCGGCGAGGACGGCGCCGTGGATGACGAGACGCGTGGGCAGCGCCACGGCGAACGGTTCGATCCACGGCACATCGTGCCGGACCTCGACGAGGGTGTCGTCGATGCAGCGCAGCCGCCACTGTGGATCGACCCCCGACTCGGGGAAGGGGTGCTGGAGGACCGGCGGGTTGTCCCGGTCGTCCCAGGCCGTGGCCTTGGCGACGCGCACGATGCGCTCCCACTCGTCGGACTCGATGGGAACCTCGATGCTGCTCATACCTGGCCCCCGAGGTGCGGGCCGACGGTCACCTCGACGGGTACGTCGGGCACGGCGACCGGGGCGACCGCCCGACGGTTGGCCCGATCGGCCTCGGTGGTCCGCCGGTGCGAGCGCCGCTCGCCCCGGCGCTCGAGGCAGAGTTCGTCGAGGCGGAACATGATGGCCTGCATCCTTTCCGGCTCGATGTCGCAAAACCTGTAGTTCCCGGTCTCGGGGTCGATCGATGCCCAGCCGTGGCCGAAGACGCCGTCGAGGCCGACGTCCTCCAGGAGGCGGCGCAACTGCCGCAGTCGGACCCGTTCAGGATCGGCACTGTTCGAGTGGGTGGTGGATGCATGGTTCGTGGCTTCTTCGTGAGTGGTCAACGTGCCTCCTGTATGGGGGGGTGATCGAAGGAATCCCCTGTAGCGGGGGGTACGTGGCTTCTGTGACAAGGAGAATTCAGTCGGCGTCGAGGCCGTTGGCTTCTTCGCCCTCGACCCCGGTTGTGCCGGTTTCCTGGTCCCGCAGGCGGGCATCCCGCCAGGCCCGAAGCAAGTCGTTGTCGTTCGAGAATCGCCCGAGTCCCTCGAGGCCATCGCCTGTGGAACGCCAGTAGAGGCCCTGCTGCCCGAAGAGTTGGTGCGTCGGGTCCTCCTTCATCGGCTCGTCAGGTGGGAAGTAGAAGTCGGGCTCCATGTGCTCGATGACATCGACATGGATGTGCCAACCGTCGATGCAGATCTCCCGTTTGCAGCCGCCATCGCAGGCAGTCGGTTCGAGTGAATCCAGCCACTCTCTGAGCTGTGCCTCTTCCTCGGCGGCGGCCTCCTGTTCGCGTTCGTCGATGCAGTAGTCGGTTCTCCATGCCGTGATCGCCTCTTCGTCGGAGTCGAAACGGTCCATGGCATGCCATCCGTGGTCGTCGTGGGACCAGTACAGGCCGTCGAAGCCGTAGAGCTCGAAGCTGCCGGCGCTGCCGGGAAAGTCCCCTTCGTAGGACCAGGTGGCGAGGGGGAATTCCTCGGCGAAGTACATGAGGTCCGTGCCGACGTGGACGTCGCCGAAGCAGATGACGTTGGCGCAGGTTTCGCCGTCGCACGGGGTCGGTGTGGGGTCGGGCGTGGGCGCCGGTCGGGTTCGGCGGTGGGCGCGGGGGCGCCGGTCGGGCACCGGCTCCGGTTCGGGCTCCGGCGGCACGGCCAGCAGCCGCAGGTCCTCGTCCGCTTTCGGGTGCGCGGCCACGGCCTTCCGAACGTGTTCGTCCTCGTCGATTGCCAGGTGCCGCAGGGCGGCCAGGGGGCAGCGGCGGTTGGCGGCCACGTTCCGGCGAACATCGGATTCGAGGTCACCGGCCAGGCGACCCAGAAGCACGGAAGTACTCGTCCGGTGCTCGGCGACGAAGCACCGAACCCTCGAGTCGTCATCTCCGGCCAATGCCTCGAGCACGTCGATGGGGGTTCTCGGATTGGCAGCGGCGAACCAGCGCACGTCAGCGTGGTCGTCCGTGGCGAGACGGGAGATGACTTCGACCGGGGTTCCGGGGTTGGCCGCCACAGCCATCCGGATGGGCTTCCAGTGTCCGATGTAGCGGCCCGAGACGCGCTCCACGTCGGAGGCGAGGGCATCGAGAACGTCCGGTGGCGTGTTCGGATTCTCGGCTGCGGCCCAGCGGTACCGCGGGAACGGCGACCCGGCCAGGTGCCGGAGACTGACCTCGCCGAATGCCTCGGGGTTGTCGAAGATGGCGGCGATGGGAAACATCCGCTCATCGTCCATGAGGATCTCGACGGCCTCCGGAGGTGCGTAGGGGTTGTCGGCGACCGCGAGGCGGACCCGCACGATCCGGTCACGTGCGAGACGAACCAGCACCTCGGCAGGGGCGGACCAGTTGCCGGCCACGGCCTCCCGGAAGTCGTGGTCCCGGACACGGCCGAGTTGTTCGAGGACATCGGGCGAAGTGCGTCCGTTGCCGGCCACAGCGAGGCGCACGGGCCGGGTCCGGTCTTCGGCGAGGGCCTCGAGGGCGGTGTGGGGCGCTGATTCGTTGAGCGCCACGGCGAGGCGGACCGTTCGGTGACGGTCGCCGGCCAGTGCGCGAAGTTGGACGCCGCTGTCCGATCGTTCGGCGGCGATCACCCGGGCCAGCGGTTCGGGGTGTTCGGCCAGCATCCGCAGGATGCTCGACCGTTCGCCGGTCTCGCCCCGGCCCCGAAGGGGCCCGGACAGCCGATCCCGGTAGCGCTGTGCCGACTCGGTGGTGAACGGCGGCCGCTCGGGCGCAGGGGTGGTGGGGGTGGAATGGTCAGGCATGGTGCCCTCCTCATCGGTCCTGGCGGGGCCACCGTGCCTGCCGTTGCCGGCGGGTCGGTTGGCGGATCTTCAGCGGGCCAGGCCCCTCGGATCCTCTGGATGAGTTGTAGATCGACGGACGCTCAGCCCGTCATGGACACTGTACGCAATCGCTGTGACAAGCGGGGGTCGGGTTTCAGGTTCCTGCGAGTTCCCGGATGGCGGCGACGGTGCGGGCCAACTCGTCGGCAGCCGGACCGGGCCGGCGTTCGAGGAACACATCGGCCAGTGAGCCGTACCACCAGAGTTGCTCGTCGCTCCCGACGGTGAAGCGGTCCCAGGTCGACACCCCATGGGTACGCAGGTCCTCGAGGACACAGCGGGAGTTGTGGCGCTTGTCGGCCAGCGCCACGCACAGCACGGCATCGTCGAGGTCGGGCTCGCGCAGGTGCGCCAGGTAGGTCTCCTTGCGCTGCCGCCAGGGCGGCTTCGGCGTGCCGAGGGCGTCGCTGCAACTCGCCACGATTCCGGCCACCTCGTCGCCGAAGTCGGCGGCCACCGTCGCGACGGTCGCCTCCGTGTCCTCGACGGTGTCGTGCAGCAGGGCCGCCACGGCGATGACCCCGGTTCGGTGGTGGAGCGCCGGGTCGGTGGCGGCGTCCTCGATGGCGTAGCCGGCCACCACCAACAGGTGGCTCACGTAGGGGATCGGGGTCTCCTTGCGGAGTTGCCCCCCGTGGGCGACCCGGGCGAACTCGAGTGCCTCGGACAGGCGCTGTCCCAATATGGATCCCGGACTGGTTGAATCGGTCATGTGTGCCTCCAGCACGAGGGTAGGCGTTGCCCGTGACGAGCCTTCCATGGCAGGCATACTCCACTAGGTTGTCGACCCGTGGACGACGATCCGGCTGCCGGGAACAACGAGCCCGCCGAGACGATCACGCCCGGTGAACTCGACGAACTCCTCGCCGATGGCACGCCCACCCGGGTGGTCGTGGTGCGCCAACCCGGTTCCGGGTTCGCCGTCGCCTCAGTCACCCTGGCCGTGTGCGGCATCGGCTTCGGCCTCGTCCCGATCCTGTTCCCGCTCGCAGCTATCTTCGGCGTCCTGGCGCTCGTGTACGGCATCATCGGCAGGCGCAGGGGCCGCGACGGCCGGAGGCTTGCCGCTGCAGGGTTGCTGCTCGGTGTCCTGTCCCTGGCGGTGGCCGTGGTCGGCGGGGTGCTCGTCCTTCGGGCCGTCGACTGGGTGCGTGCCGAGGTCGACGACCTCGACGCCGAGATCGAAAGATTCAAGGACGACGCCGAAATCGAGATCGAAGAGATGATCGCAGAGGTCGAAGAAGACATCCGCGCCGAGATCGAGTCCATCGCCGATGACATCGTCGAAGACGTCGAGGCCGGCATCGAGGAACAGGTCGGCGGCGTGGCCGACGACGTCAAGGTGGAGGTCGAGGCCCAGGTTGCCACCATCACCGACGAGCTCAAGGCCGAGATCCAGCTCCGCTTCGACGAACTCCGGGTCGAGATCGACGACGTCAAGCGACGGATCGAAGCCCTGGACTGACCCGGGTGGGGCACGCCCACGCCTCCCCGGTGGGTCCGGGTGAGGTGTTTGGCGCGACAATCCCACCCATGGACAACGGGTCGAAGGAATCGACGCCACGCCCCACGGGGTTCCACCACGTCGCCTACGCCTGCCGTGACGCCGAGGCCACCCGGCACTTCTACGAAGACCTGCTCGGCATGCCGCTGGTCCGCACCGAGGTGAAGGCCGGTGAGGGCGGCTTCTTCCGGCACCTCTTCTTCGACACCGGCGACGGCACCTGCATCGCCTTCTTCGAGGTGGACGGTGTGGGCGAGCGGGAGGACTACTCCACTGAGGTCTCGACCGGCAACGGCCTGCCCGTCTGGGTCAACCACGTCGCCTTCGCTGCCGACGAGGAGCGTGCCCGACAGGCCGAGGAGCGCCTGGCCGCCGACGACATCATGCCGCTCATGGAGGTCGACCACGGCTGGTGCATATCCATCTACTACCTGGACCCGAACGGGATCATGGTCGAGTTCTGTCGTGACACCGGTGGCTTCGGCGAGGACCGCGAGTCGGCCAGGGATCGGATCGGCGAAACCGAGGCCACCGACGAGTCGACCTTTCTGCGCCCCTTCGACCTGGCCGGGCTGAGGGGCTTCAGCCCGCTGCCGGCCCAACAGTCGGTCGACCAGGTCTCCTGACATGCCCCGCCTGCGCCAGGTGCGCCGCAGCGAACTCCACCCGGGCGCCGAGCCGATCTTCCAGTTCATCTTCGGCGACCGCGATCCGGTCGACGAGCCGGGCACCGACACGGGCACCCCGGGCGACTGGTGGTCCGTGTTCGCCCTGGTACCCGATGTATTCGACCACGCCTGTGCCGGAATCGGCCTCTACCGGTCCAGGCGACGCCTCATCGACCCGGTGCTCCGGGAGATCGGTCAGACGCGGGCGGGCTGGAACATCGGCAGCCGCTTCGTCTACTCGCAGCACTGCAAGTCGTGCCGCACTGTCGGCCTGTCCGACGAACAGATCAACGCCATCTCGAGTTGGGAGGAGGCCGACTGCTTCGATGCTGCCCAGCGGGCGGTCCTCGCCTACACCGACGACATCACCCGGGACCTCGGCAACGTGTCCGACGAGGTGTTCGACGAACTCCGTGCCCACCTGTCGGACGAGGAGATCCTCGAGTTCACCTACATCGTGTGCACCTATGCCATGCACGGCGTGATGAGCCGGGCACTGAAGCTCGAGTTCGACGCCGACGATGGTCCCGTCGAGGAGGTCCCCGGCCCCCACGAGAGCCTCTCGGTCGAGCACACCCGGGCGGCCCTGCGCCTCCTCCAGGGCGGCGGGGACGAACCAGTCCGAGCCTGAGCAGCGGAGCGCCCGGCTTCGTGCGTCTCAGCCGTTGACCGAGAACGAACTGTTCGGGTTGATCTCCCGGTTGCGGCGGTAGAAGCCCATGTTCATCTCGAGGCCCGTGTAGACGCCGGTGACGACGAGCGGGTCGGCGTCGTGGTCATGGCCGTTCTCGATTGCATCGATGAGTTCGGCCATGCAGTAGCCGGCCACCGGGGCGTTCTTGAACTGGTTCCCGCTCGATCCGATGGCCACGTAGAAGCCGTCGAGGTCGGTGCGGTCGTAGATGGGGATCCAGTCGTCCGACACGTCGTAGAGGTCGACGATGCCCTTCTTCTCGTTGGGCACCCCGAGGGTCGGCATGCGGCGGGCCAGGCGCAGTACCTGGGCGTTCCACTGCGCGTCGGAGACCACGTTGTCGTAGTCGTCGGGGTCGTCGACCCAGACCTGGTCGTCGCAGGCGGGATCCTCGGAGCCGATCAGGATGTTGTTGCCGGACTCGGGACGTACGTAGATCGCCAGGTCGGAGTCCGAGGTGTGCAGGCCGTCGTCCTCGTAGTCGATGCCTGCCGGGGACGGGACGTGGTGCACCTCGTGGCGCAGCGCCCTGGTCTTGATGTTCATCGACTCGTAGACGCCCGCCATCCTGTTGATGACGAACGAGTGCGGGCCGGCCACGTTGACCACGATCGGAGCGTCGATCTCGGTTCCGTCGGAGAGCGTGACGCCGGCGACCCGACCGTCGGCCCGGCGGACGTCGGCCACCTCGACGTTGAACCGGAACTCACCGCCCACTGCCTCGGCGGCGCGCTGCAGGTTGTGGGTGGCGAGTTGCGGGTCGCTGACGTAGCCGGAGTCGGGGGTGAAGAGGGCGCCGATGAGCTCGCCTTCGGGTTCGGCCCAGAAGCGGTCGTCCTCGGGGCGGCAGGGTTCGCCGTGGGTGCCGTGCTCGAAGAAGGGGACGCGTTCGGCCAGTGTCTCGTTGTCCCAGACCTCGTAGGGGACGTCGACCTGGTCGAACAGCGGCAGGACCTTCTCGTGGTGGCCGCCGTCGAGCATGAACAGCACGGTGCCGCACTGCATGTAGAGGGCGTGGCCGCGTTCGTCCTCGGCGTCGAGGTAGCCGGCCCAGTCCTTCCAGTACGAGAAGCCCTCGTAGGCCATCGCCACGCCGTCGTAGGTGGAGTAGTGGGCGCGCACGATCGCACACGAGTTGCTGGTGGAGCCGTAGCCCGAGGCCGGCAGCTTGTCGAGGTTGAGCGTCGAGTAGCCCTTCTTGGCCAACTCGAAGGCGACGGCGGCACCGATGATCCCGGCGCCGACGATGATTGCGTCGTACCGGTCGTTGGGAGTGTCGGTCATGGATGAGTCCTCATGGTCGTTCGGGATCGTGGTGGCGGACCATTGCGGAATGGACTTTCGGATTCCGGCGTTCGGCGGGCCTCAGCCGCGCATCCGTTCGCCGGCGGGATCGTACAGGCACTCTGCGACGAGTTGCGCCGGTCGTATGTGGCCGAGGATCTCGACCTCGAAGCCGTCGTGGGTGGCCGGATCGTCGGCCAGGTGGGTGGGCACGTAGGCGAGGGCGACGCTGGCCTGCGAGTAGTGCGCATACCCGCCTGAGGTGACGAATCCGACGCACTCGCCGCCGTGGAACACGGGCTCGTCGTGGATGGCGTCGGCGAGGCCCGACTCGTCTGCATCGCCCACGTCGAGTACCAGGGTCACCAGCCGCCGGTCGGGCCCACGGTCGAGTTCGGCCCGGGCGGCCTCCTTCCCGATGAAGTCTGCGGCCTTGTCGACCTTCACGAACGGGCCCATGCCGGCCTCGGCCGGGGTGAAGTCGGGCCGGTACTCGAGGTTCCACACGCCGAAGCCCTTCTCGAGGCGCATTGACATGAAGGCCCGGCTGCCGAACATCCGCAGGTCGAGGCCTTCGGTGGCGGCCACGATTGCGGCACGCAGCGCCTCCTGGTGTTCCTCGGCGCAGTAGACCTCGTAGCCGAGTTCGCCGGTGAACGAGATCCGTGCGGTGATCGTGGGAACGCCACCGACCTCCATCTCGCGCAGGTCGCGGAACCGCAGGCCGTGGTTCGAGACGTCGACGTCGGTCAGCCGACCCACGGCGAGTCTGGCATAACTCACCCTTATGCGTCCGCTCCACCAGCGCCTTAGATTGCTGCGATGGCAGACCCACTCCTTGAGCCCTTCCAACTCGGGCACCTGACCCTGCGCAACCGGGTGTTCATCTCTGCACATGAACCTGCCTACTCCGAAGACGGAATGCCCAAGGACCGCTACCGCCTCTACCACGAGGAGAGAGCCAGGGGCGGCGTGGCCCTCACCATGACAGCCGGATCAGCCGTCGTGGCCGAGGACAGTCCTCCGGCATTCGGGAACCTGCACGCCTACGACGACGCCATCGTGCCCTGGATACAGCGCCTCACCGACGGCGTCCACGAACACGGTGCCGCCTGCATGATCCAACTCACCCACCTGGGGCGCCGCTCTGGATGGTCCCAAGACGACTGGCTTCCCGTGGTGGCGCCATCCCCGCTACGTGAACCCGCCCACCGGGCGCACCCCAAAGAGGCCGAGGACTGGGACATTGAACGCATCGTCGGTAGGTACGCCGATGCCGCCGAACGCATGAAGGCCGGCGGAATGGACGGCATCGAGATCCAGTCCTACGGGCACTTCTTCGACCAGTTCTACACGCCCCTCGGAAACCGTCGAAAAGACGACTTTGGCGGGGCCCTCGAGAACCGGTTGCGCGTCCCCCTGATGGTTCTCAGGGCCATTAGGGAAAGGGTTGGCCCCGACTACATAGTCGGCCTGCGAATGGCCGTCGACGAGGCCACCCCCGGCGGCATCGACGCCGTCGCCGGCCTGGAGATCCTGGGCCGCCTCGCCGCCGACGGGCTGTTGGACTTCGTCAACGTCATCAGGGGCGTCATCGGCTCCGACGTGGAACTCTCCGAGGTCATCCCCCTCCATGGGATGCCTGCCGCCCCGCACCTGGACTTTGCCGGGCGCGTCCGGTCCGAGACGGACCTGGCGGTCCTGCACGGGGCCAAGATCGACGAGGTCTCAACGGCCCGACACGCAATCTCTGAAGGGCTGGTCGACCTGGTCAGCATGGCCAGG
>Ga0207990_1000128_pt1 | contig 44294 bp, 44 predicted proteins | sample ETNtaG_8_FD_185780 | JGI IMG/M metagenome (GOLD analysis project Ga0207990, IMG submission 185780) | Marine microbial and viral communities from oxygen minimum zone, Eastern Pacific Ocean - ETNP201406SV75 (SPAdes) (version 2) | ecosystem: Environmental > Aquatic > Marine > Oceanic ...
TGGCGTCCCGTAGGAGATTCGAACTACCTGTTTTCAGGATGAAATCCTGATGTCCTGGGCCGCTAGACGAACGGGACAAAAAGCGTGTCTTTAGTTAGTACCAAGGCTTGCAATTTACAAGCAAACCTTGGTACTCAATATGGCATCCGGTAGGGGAATCGAACCCCTCTTGCCAGGATGAAAACCTGGAGTCCTAACCGATAGACGAACCGGACATAACTTTTTTTTGCTGGTGGAGCTAAGCGGGATCGAACCGCTGACCTCTACACTGCCAGTGTAGCGCTCTCCCAGCTGAGCTATAGCCCCAAAAACTGGGTTAATCAGCAAAAACGTAAATTATAGTCTGTATCTTAATTCAGTCAAGTCAAAATTGGTAAAATATTTATTATTATTTGACCGATTATAGAATTATGGAAAAAACATTTGACGCCGAGAGATATTCAATCGAAGTACTTTACCACATCGGTGCCTACGAAAATTCAATCCACTTTATTGTTGATAAAAAAACCAAACAATGTGCGATTGTCGACCCCGCTTGGGAGGCAGACTTATTTATTCAAAGAATTAAGGAAAAAGGCTACACGCTCACCGATATTTGGATCACCCATTGGCATGGCGACCACACCAATGCTGTCGACGAAATGGCCAATAAAACCGGCGCTAGAATTACGGCAGGCATTTATGAATTGCCTTTTCTGGATATTGAAAACACAGTGCATACGGTCAAAGACGGCGATATTTTGAAACTAGGTGAAACTGAAATAAAAATCATCGAAACCCCTGGTCATACCGCTGGTGGCGTTTGTTACTTATTGGACGACCACCTAATTGCTGGTGACACATTATTTGTTTACGGTGTTGGCATTTGTTGCTTGTCTGGATCGGATCCGGTTAAATTATTCCATTCACTTAATAAATTGAAAACACAGGTTGCTGATGATACCACGCTACTCTGTGGTCACGATTACGGTAGTGAAATTAGCACCACGCTTGCGCAGCAAAAAAAGGCCAATCCATTTTTATTGATTGAAGATCTAGATACTTTTGTCCGCTATCGAATGGAAGTTCATGATGTCACTCGCACTTACCCTATGTCGCCGATGACATTGAGCGAGGTAAACGCTCTTTTATGATAGGTATTTACGGCGGCTCGTTTGACCCTGTACACTTCGGCCATTTAGCCACTGCTACATTTATAAAAAACGAACTCAATCTTGAGAGGTGCCTGCTAATGCCCTGTGCCATACCCGTTCATAAGACGGGGCTGCATTATTCGGATGGAGAGCGCCTTGACATGCTCAATCTTGCCATTCAAGATTACTGCCAATTAGAAATTGATGAGCGCGAAATCTCCAAAGGCGGCAACTCCTACACCATTGACACACTTAAAGAGCTAAAAAGCAAACAGTGCAGCGAAACTTTTTGCCTTATTATTGGCATGGATAGCTTTATGCAACTCAAAAGCTGGAAGCAATGGGGTGAATTTTCCAATTATGCCCATATAGTTGTTTTGCGTAGACCTGACTACGAAATAGATAGTCTCACCCTAACTTCTTTTGAAACAGTACAAGACAAACAACTGCTAGCCGAGCGCCAAAATGGCCTTCTCTACTTTTCTAGCTGCCCCATGATAGGTGTTTCATCCAGTGAGATTCGCGGTAAAATAACCGCCAATAAAAATCTTGACGATTTACTACCCAAAACCATAATTAACTACATAAAAAAACAATGACGCTTGATGAAGAAATAAAAGTAGTTGTCGATGTAATCGACGACATGAAAGGAGAGAATATCCTTACCTTTAACGTATTAAAGAAAAGCGCTGATATGGAGGCAATCGTAGTTGCCACCGGACGATCAATACAGCACGTGCGTGGTATTGCCAATAACGTTAAAATTGAAGCAAAGCGATTAAGCATGACCTTTCTTGGCCTGGAAGGCTCTGAAGTTGGCGAATGGGCACTGGTCGATCTTGGCTCGGTAGTCGCGCACATCATGACTGAAAAAACGCGCGAATATTACAACCTAGAGAAGCTTTGGTCATTCGAGGACGATGAGGATTAACCTTATCACCATTGGTAGGAAAATGCCAGAATGGATTAACACTGGCATTAATCATTACAAAAAACAATTACCAAGCTCCTATAACTTTACCTTGACCGCCCTCGAGGCGCAAAATCGTAAAGCAAAAAATATCGATCAAATCAAAAACTTAGAAAGTAAGATGCTGCTTGAGGCCGCTAGTGGCGCTTCGATATTGATAGCACTTGATGAAACAGGAAAACAACAATCCTCGCAAATGATTGCCAACACCATGAAGAATTGGCAATTGGAGGGTGAGAATGTCGCACTACTGATTGGCGGTGCTGACGGTTTAACGCAGGAATGTAAGGCCAAATGCCATCAACTTTGGAGCCTATCAAAACTAACGATGACCCATTCGATGGCAAGATTACTGGTTGTGGAACAAATCTATCGTGGACATAGCCTGCTCTCCAATCACCCCTACCACCGAGAGTAATTTCCTAGAGGATACTTAGCACATTCTCTGGTGGTCGTCCAATAACCACGCCTTTATCTGTTATAACAATTGGGCGCTCAATAAGGATTGGTGTAGCAATCATTGCCTTAATTAAAGCTTGCTCTGACAAAGACGAATCAGCGAGATTTTGTGCTTTATATTCCGCTTCACCCGTTCTCATTAATTCACGTGCACTCAGGCACAGACTTGATAATAGCGAGATGAGCTCTGCCTCGCTGGGTGGTGTCTCCAGATAGTTAACAACCTCAAACTTAGCGTTGTTTTGCTCTAAAATGGCTAACGTTGCTCGTGATTTCGAACACCGAGCGTTGTGATAAATCTTAGTCGTCATTGATTAATCCATGAAAAAAAATAAAAAACTCGCTATCAAATCTAAAATGACTGATGCAAAGATTGCATTGATTATACTCGCTCTATTATTACCATTTCAGACGTGCAATGCGTCGATTTTTGACAACCTCCTTGACTGGTTAAGTCCGCTGTGGACAGCAAATGAAATAGAAATGTCTAGATCCATTGACGCGCCCGCAGAACTCACCTTTGAGCTGGTTGATATGAACGGCAATGTTCACACCCAAAACAGCCTTCAAGGAAAGTATTTAATTATTAACTTCTGGGCGACTTGGTGCCCGCCGTGCCTTAAGGAAATCCCTGCTTTTGTCGAGTTTTATAACAACCATTCAGATACTGTTGAAATTTTAGGACTTAACTATGAAGGGATGGATTTCGAGGCAGTTAACAACTTTAAGGAGCGCTTTAGTGTTAATTACCCTATTGTTCTCTACGCTGGCAACAATGAAGCTGAATACTCAAAATTCGGCGATCTCGTTGGCATGCCAACAACCCTTGTGTATAACCCCAATGGCAAACTCCTGCACACCTTTATCGGGGAAATTGGTATTGAAGAGTTAGCGCAGTTTATACCAACAAACTCTTAGAGTCACCGCCTTCATCACGAACCAGTTTTGGCAGTAAATAGCCAGACAGACTGTTTTGCAATTCTCGATAGATCTCTTTGGCTCTTGAATCACTAACCAAAAAATGTTCAGCACCACTGACTTTGTCAAGCAAATGCAAGTAATATGGCATGATAGAGCTTGCCAATAGTTTGTGCGATAGCGCACCGAGTATTCCAGCGTTGTCATTGACGCCTCGTAACAAGACAGACTGATTCAACAATGTCAAAGATTGAAGTTTTTTCAGCCGATTTATAAAATCCATAGAAATTTCTCGTGGATGATTAATATGAAAAACCATTACAACTTTCAGCCGTGTTTTGCTCAAAATATCTGCAAGTTTATCGGTAATGCGGCCTGGAACAACCACGGCAGTTCTGCTGTGAATTCTAAGGGTTTTAATGTGCTCAACACCTTCGACTGATTTCACTATTTTTTCAATCTTTCCATCACTCAGCGTTAGCGGGTCGCCACCACTAAGTATCACTTCGTTGACATCAATATTAGATTGCAAATACGCTTCAATCTCAAACCAATTACTCAGAATATCATGTTCCGCATAGTCAAAATTTTGTCTAAAGCAATATTGGCAATGAATCGCACACACTTGGCTGGCAATCAAAAGCACTCTTGAGGGGTATTTATGGATAACACCACGCATTGGTGAGTGTTTCTCGTCTTCGAGAGGAGAGTCACTAAAGCCTTCTTGTGCTTGACTTATCGAAGGCAAAACTTGCAATAAAAGCGGATCCAAGGGGTTTCCCGCCTCAATTTTATGAGCAAACTCCAAAGGGATTTTAATCGAAAACTTTCCCTCAGAAAAACACTCAGTATTCAACTGACGGTTGGCCTCATCGGCACTTTTGATACTGTTTCTAACGCTTATATTCCAAGTACTATTCATTCGGATTTATGCAAAGTTCTCCACCCAAAGGTGATTATAATTTACTCACTAACATCCATCTGACGTTATCACGCAATTATACCAAATGGCATAGCGGTTCATTTTATTAAGCCCTCAATTAACCAGAAAACTAGCACTATGAATTCATCCGTAAGCCTTGATGGGCTTAATCAAGAACAGCACCTTTCCGTCACCCTTGCAGAGAATATGAATGCGCTTATTTTGGCGGGCGCCGGCAGTGGCAAAACACGGGTCCTAACTCATCGAATTCAATATTTGGTTTCTGAAAAAAACTGCTATCTTGACTCCATTCTTGCCGTCACTTTTACCAACAAGGCCGCCAATGAAATGCGAGAAAGGCTGGGTGATTTACTGTTAAAGCCTATCGGGCGGATGTGGGTAGGTACTTTTCACTCGTTGGCACATCGCCTCTTGCGCACGCATGCGATTGAAGCCAACTTATCGCCCACCTTTCAAATTCTGGATCAACAAGACCAGTATCGAATCGTTAAGCGCTTAATGAAAGAAAATAGTGTCGACGAAGCTAAATTTCCAATTCGAAAAGTGCAGTGGTTTATTAATCAGCAAAAAGACGAGGGTATTAAGCCGAACGATATTGATGCTGGCTACAACTTCTTTGTCAAACAAAGTGTCAAAGTATTTACTCTGTACGAGGCGCATTGCCAAACCAATGACTTGGTGGATTTTGCTGGCTTATTGGTTAAAAGCTACGAATTACTAAAAAACAACGCATCGCTGCTCGAGCATTACCAAAGGCAATTCAAACACATCTTGGTTGACGAGTTTCAAGACACCAATACCGTTCAATACCAATGGATTAAGTTGCTGCGAACTGAAAACAATCACATTTTTTGTGTAGGTGATGACGATCAGTCGATTTATGGTTGGCGCGGCGCAAAAATTGAAAACATTCAAAAAATTGAGCAAGATTTCCAGCCAATCAAAGTGATCAAACTGGAACAAAATTATCGCTCAACTGGCAATATCCTTAGCGCCTCAAACGCTCTGATTGCCAATAACCAAAATCGCATGGAGAAGTCTCTATGGACGGAGTCGGGTGATGGCGATTTAATTAATGTCTACAACGCACGCACTGAAAAAGAAGAGGCACAACATGTGGTAGGCGTCATAAGTGACGCCTTCAATCAAGGCCAAAACCTTGGTGAAAGTGCCATTCTTTACCGATCTAACGCACAATCTCGCGTTTTTGAGGAAGTGCTGATTAAGAAAAATATTGATTATCGAATTTATGGCGGTTTGCGGTTTTTTGAGCGTGCTGAAATAAAAGATGCAATGGGCTATGTGCGTTTGGTGGAAAATCAAAATGACAATATCGCTTTTGAGCGTATTGTTAATTTTCCAGCTCGTGGCATTGGCCTTGCTACGGTTGAAAAAATTCGAGAGTACAGTGTCCAAAATCACACCGGCCTTTTTCAATCTGCCATTGCAATTACGAGTACACTACCCACTCGCGCAGCCAATGCATTAAAGTCATTTATTGAAATGATTGACTCTATCGCGGATGACACCAAACATCTAACTCTCAGTGAAAAAGTAGACGGTATTTTAACTAAGTCCTCACTGATGAGTCATTACGCTAACGATAAAACTGACAAAGCGGGCAGCAAGAAAGAAAATTTAGATGAATTGGTCAGTGCTGCTGGGCAATACACTCACGACGAAGAAAGTGAAATGAGTGATACCCAAGGCTTTATCGCGTTAGCGACACTTGATACCAGTGGAGAGTCAAACCAACCAAACCGTGACTGCGTGCAATTAATGACTATTCACTCTGCCAAAGGCTTGGAGTTTCCAAGTGTGTTTTTAGTGGGTATGGAAGAGGATTTATTCCCCTCCAGACAATCCAAAGATGAGCCACACTTAATGGATGAAGAGCGTCGCTTATGTTACGTTGGCATGACACGAGCAATGAAAAATCTCAATCTTTCTTATGCTGATAAGCGTTTTTTGCACGGCCAATCATTCTACTCAATGCCATCGCGCTTTTTAGACGAAGTGCCTAGTGCTTTTCTTAATCGCATCAAAAGCCCTCACAAGGATTATAGCTACAGCGAGCCAGGCGAGTCGTATGACACTAAAAAAACAATGGTTACCAGCTCGAGCTCACCCTATTCAATAGGACAAACGGTTAAGCACGCAAAATTTGGCTTCGGAACGATACTGAACTACGAAGGTAGCGGCGACGGAGCCCGTGTCCAGGTTAAATTTAGTAAAGCCGGAACGAAATGGTTAATCACTTCTTACGCAAATTTAGAGATCGCTTAGTTCTACCTTAGCTTTGCGTCCAAGGCATGCCATCATGACGCCAGCCATTTAAATTACCACGTTGATCGTGCTCGTCAAGATCCCCCTCAAAGCCACTAGCAACATGTGAGACATGAGTAAAGCCACTGGCTTCAAGACACTTAAGCGCCTCATAAGAGCGGTAACCACTGCGACACATTAAAATAATTTCTGCATCAAGTATATCGTCACGCTCCGAGAGTTGTTTTTTCACAGCATCAGAAAACCCCTGTGCATTGGGCTGCCAATTAGGCTCATCCACCCACGGTATTAAAACAGAGTTGTCGGGAAAACCAACAAACTTGTGTTCAGCTTCACTGCGAACATCAATAAATAATGAATTGGGGTTATTTGCAAGCTTTTCAAAGGCCTGCTTGGGTAATAAATTACGCTTATAAGACATTTTCACTCCGTAAGATGAGAACTCAATAATGGCATCAATATTATCATAATTCAAAGATCGAATCTGGCGCTTACGTTAAAAAATTACGACTTTTTAACAAACAAAGCTATCGACTCCACATGCGCTGTTTGCGGAAACATGTCCATGACGCCCGCCTTTTCCAATTGATAGCCCAATTCAAGCAATTTAGCCGTGTCCCTGGCAAGCGTTGCTGGGTTACACGACACATAAACCAGTCGCTCAACGCCGAGCTTTGGTAATAATTCGACAATTTCAATAGCCCCTGTACGCGCAGGATCAATTAACGCTTTATTGTACGTTTGACCTCTAAACCACTCAAAACCGCTAACATCTTCAAATAAATCTGCCTTGTAAAAAGACGCATTGTCGATACCGTTGCGCTCAGCATTTTCCTTTGCCCTCTCAATTAAACCTTTATCCCCTTCCACGCCAACAACGCTTTTGGCATAGCGGGCAATCGGCAAGGTGAAATTACCCAGCCCACAAAAAAGGTCAATCACTTTGTCTTTGTCGTTTAACTCTAATAACGATAAAGCCAAGCTCATCATCTTTTGGTTGAGTTCAAAATTAACTTGGGTGAAATCGGTTGGCAAAAATGCCATTTCAATATTGTGTTCTGGCAAGGAGTAGCTCAAACTTACTGCGCTGTCCAGCGGTTTGACGGTATCCATTCCGCCGCTTTGTGTATACCAAGTTATTGAGAGTTGTTCGGCGCAATCTCTAAGCACACCCTCGTCTTCAATTGTCAGTGGCTCAAGATGGCGGAGAATAAGAATGGTCTCGTTCTCAGCAATGGCTACCTCAATTTGTGGGACTTGAGATTTGCAGCTTAAGCCCTCAATACACTTAGCCAATACTCCTAAATTATCGCCAAGAGATGGGTGTAGAACCTCGCAACGCTCCATCACCGTAATAAATGATGACTTGCGCTCTCTAAAGCCGACCAACACTTTCTCTTTTTTATGGACGTAACGAACCCCCAGTCTGGCTTTACGACGATAGCCCCAGCTTGTAACTTGTAGAGGGTCTAGCCACTGCTTGGGCTCGGTTTTTGCTTGACCCATAAAGGCACTTTTCAGCCAAGTTTGTTTGGCGTTTATTTGATTTTCGCTTGATAAGTGCTGGAACGAGCAGCCACCACAAATGCCGTAAACCGCGCACTTTGGCTCAATCCTATCTGGCGATGGCGTCAGAATTTCAACAACGTCAGCCTCTTCGTACTTTGCTCTAGATAAAGATCGATTAGCAATCACTTTCTCACCGGGCAATGCGCCGCGGGTGAAAACAATCTTGTCATCAAAGTGAGAAATGCCCCTGCCTTCATGCGATAAAGTTTCAATCTCTAGCTCATACGTTTTGGCTTTTACTTTACGCTTTCTACCCATCTAACAACTCCACCCAATGTTTAACAGGTACTGGCGACCCTTTTTGCAAATGCATCAAACAGCCAATGTTGCTGGTGACAATCATCTCTGGATTTGATTTGATTAAATGTGTGATCTTATTTGATTTCAGTTCTTTCGCTAGCTTGGGCTGAAATATCGAATAAGTGCCCGCGGAACCACAGCACAGATGCGAGTCTTTTACCGGAATCTGTGTGTAGCCAAATTGGCCTAATAACGACTCCACCAAACCGCCCAGATGCTGACCGTGTTGCATTGTACAGGGCTCATGGTAAGAGATATTTTTTTCACTCAAATGCAATTGAGAAAGATCCTCTTTTGATAAAAATTCGGCGATATCTTGCGTGCGTGAAGCAACCAATAACGCTTTAGCGTGATACTCGTCTTCCTTGTCAAATAGTGCTGGATAGTCTTTCACCATTACACCGCAACCGCTAGCACTGGACAGGATGACCTCAATGCCATTTTCCAGTTGTCTTTGCCATGCGTCAATATTACTTTTAGCCTTGCGAATCGCCTCTTCAGAGGCGGACAAATGCTGATCAATCGCTCCGCAACACTGACTCTGCGGGCTCTCAACTGCAGAAATATTGAGTTTGGCTAAAATGTTTTTAATGCTGTGGTTAATATTCGGCGCCAAGGTGGGTTGTACGCAGCCGCTCAATAAAAGAACTTTACGCTTACTGTTCTCAATGTTGAGTTTGCTGCTTTCTTTGCCAGAATGACGAAAAAAATAACCAATGGGTTTAAACAACAAAGGCGTTGTTAAAAACTTGCGAACAAGCAAACGATAACTTTTTTGCCAAAAAGGACGCTTCGTTTCAAGAAAATTTCGCCCTATATCAAGCAGTTGTGAATATTCCACACCCGACGGACAAGTTGTCTCACATGAGCGACAAGTAAGGCAACGATCTAAATGCCTCAACGTATCGAAACTTGCTTGATTGCTCCCAAGTGCCGATTGCATTAAATAAATACGCCCTCTTGGCGAATCGAGCTCATCACCAAGCAATTGGTAGGTCGGGCAAGTGGCCAAACAATAGCCGCAATGCACACAAGCGCCAATGACCTTGTTGGCTTTTTGGTTAGTAAAATCAGTAAACGAAGACTGCTGAACAGAAGAATGCACTACACAAAAACTCCATAAGGGTCGAATATTTTCTTTAATTTTTGCGTTATTGACTTATGAAGATCGGAAATATCTTGCTGCGGCTTTGGCTTATTTTGACACTTCCTAGCGGATTCTTTTGGTAATATCTTAAAGCTCATCTGGGTAACAAGCACCAACTGACCTTTTGAGCCAACTAACAACCTAGAGACATCATAGCCAGCAACATTTTTCATTACTTGGCCGCCAAAATTCATTAACTCGCCCTTGCCATTAATAACTTGCACACCCAAAATACTATCAGCAAAGTCAGCGCCAGCACTTGCGTACAGTGCGCCAATGGTTTGTTCTGGGTTATCGGCATAAAAAGTAAGTGCCTGATTATTTTTCTTTAGAATTTTCTCGATTTCAGCAATTGAGGTGCCGGCTTTCAAAGTAATCACAAGCTCTTCAGGGTGATACTCCACCACACCAGAATACGCACTCATGTCAATACTCTCTATGGATTCTGAGCGCACTCCGCCAATGTGAATTTTCTCACTTTCTTTGATTAACTGTTGAAACTCTGCAATCGATTTCATTAAATAGCCTCAAAAACGCTCTAATTCTGGGTGCGGTAATTCGCCGTGATGCACATGCATACTACCCAACTCTGCACAACGATGAAGCTCTGGTACAGCTTTGCCTGGATTCAGTAGTGACTGCGGGTCAAATGCCGATTTTATTTGGTGAAAAACCTCAAGCTCGGCGGCGCTGTATTGTACACACATTGCATCTAATTTTTCTATACCAACACCGTGCTCACCTGTAATCGAACCACCCACAGAAACGCAATGCTTAAGAATGTCCAAACCAAAAGCCTCCGCTTTATCGATCTCACTTGGCTTGCCGCCATTATAAAGAATCAGTGGATGAAGGTTGCCATCGCCGGCATGAAAAACATTAGCAACGCGAAGCTGATAATACTTTGATAGTTCATTGATTTTTTCCAGTACACTGGCGAGATGACGTTTTGGAATGGTGCCGTCCATGCAATAATAATCTGGCGCAAGTCGCCCTACCGCAGGGAAGGCTGATTTACGCCCTTGCCATAGCAATAAGCGCTCTGCTTCATTCTCTGAAACTTTAATAGTGGATGCGCCGGCAAGAATTTTCAACGCCGCCTCAAGTTCCACTTCTACCGATTCCACTTCACCGTCGAGCTCGCACAACAATAACGCCTCCGCGTCTAGCGGATAACCGGCATGTGCAAAGGCTTCAGAAGCCTCAATGGCAAATTTGTCCATCATCTCCAAACCTGCCGGCACAATGCCGGCCTTGATGATGTCCGCCACCGCATTGGCACACTCTCTCACTGTATCAAAGCCTGCCATTACCAGTTTGGCAAGCGTTGGTTTTTTGGTGAGTTTGACGGTGATTTCAGTAATAACACCTAACAATCCCTCAGAGCCGTTCATTAAGGCTAACAGACCCAAACCTTCATCACTACGGCTTAAGATCAATTCCTCGCCATCTATGGTGAGCATTTTTATTGCTTCAATATTATGCACGGTTAAACCGTATTTTAAACAGTGTACACCACCAGAATTTTCAGCAACATTGCCACCAATGGTACACGCTATTTGTGAAGATGGATCCGGTGCATAATACAAACCATGTTCAGCAACCGCTTCACTAATAGCCAAATTTCTTACACCTGGCTCAACAACAGCCAATTGATTATCAGCATCGATCGATAAGATTCGAGTCATTTTCGACAATCCAAGAACAACACAACCCTCAAGCGGAGTAGCGCCGCCAGAGAGACCCGTACCAGCACCTCGAGTCACTACTGGTGTTTTTGTTTTACGACATATTTTGAGCACGGCTTTGACTTGATCAATAGTTGTAGGCAGCGCCACAGCCATTGGTTTTTGTTTGTAAACACTGAGTCCATCACACTCAAAGGCACGAGTGTTCTCACTACCGTAAATGACACTACCCTTGGGTAAGGCTTGGGATAATTGACTACTGATCGACATGAGAGTTATTATCCAGTGATTTGAATTCACGCTGTTATGAATTTTATTACAATTGCCCAAGTTCAATTATTAGATAATACGCACCAGACTCTAACTGTCTCCTTTTTTTAATTATTCCAAAAAAACAATTATGCAATCATTTAATCCACCTGTAAGAACACTCATGGGTCCTGGTCCATCAAATGTTCACCCTAGAATTCTTAGTGCAATGGCTAGACCAACTATTGGTCACCTAGACCCTGCTTTTGTTGGCATGATGGATGAAGTCAAAGAAATGCTGAAAATGGCATTCAAAACTGAAAATGAATTAACAATGCCTGTGTCTGCACCAGGTTCTGCGGGCATGGAAGCGTGTTTTGCAAACTTAGTCGAGCCAGGAGATAAAGTTATCGTTTGTGCAAACGGTGTATTTGGTGGCCGAATGAAAGAAAACGTTATTCGTTTTGGTGGCGAAGCTGTCATGGTTGAAGACGACTGGGGAACAGCCGTAAGTATTGACAAAGTGGAGCAAGCTCTAAACGAAAATAAAGATGCGAAAATCCTTGCTTTTGTTCACGCCGAAACCTCTACAGGCGCACAATCTGATGCCAAAAAGCTTTGTCAAATTGCACGTGATCACGGTTGTCTTACAATCGTTGACGCAGTAACATCGCTTGCGGGCTCTGAGCTACGTGTTGACGATTGGGGAATTGACGCTATTTATTCTGGCTCACAAAAATGTCTATCAGCAATGCCAGGTATTTCACCAGTTAGTCTTTCTGAAAAAGCAATTCATAAACTTTCCAATAGAAGCACACCAGTAGCAAGCTGGTTCCTAGACTTTAACCTGGTTATGGGTTATTGGGGTAAAGGCGCAAAACGCGCGTACCATCACACTGCACCAGTCAATACGCTTTATGGCCTACATGAGTCTCTTGTAATGATGTGCGAAGAAGGTATCGAGAATGCTTGGGCAAGGCATCAATCAAACCACGAATTGCTTAGAGATGGTCTTGAGGCTATGGGCATAAACTACCTTGTGAAGAAAGAAGATCGTCTGCCACAACTGAACAGTGTATTTGTACCTGAAGGCGTTGATGAAGCAGCAGTTAGAACAACCCTTCTTAATGACTACAACATCGAAATTGGTGCGGGTCTTGGCGCCCTGGCGGGTAAAGTTTGGCGTATCGGCTTGATGGGTCACACTTCTCAAAGAGAAAACATCACACTTTGTTTGGCCGCTTTAAAAGAAACACTGTAAAGGTAGCAAACAAGACACAAAAAAGGCGACCCGAAGGTCGCCTTTTTTTTATGCCTTAAAATTATTTAATCAATAATTTTAGCTAACAATTCTTCTTCCGTTTCAACGCGTTCAGGATCAGGCAAGCAGCAATCTACAGGACAGACTTCGACACACTGTGGTGTATCAAAATGGCCAACACACTCTGTGCATTTATCACCATCAATTTCATAAATTTCATCACCCATATAAATGGCTTCATTTGGGCATTCTGGCTCACATACATCGCAATTGATGCACTCATCGGTAATTAATAATGACATAGTCTACTCAACCTAATAAAATCTAATCAATACAACTGCTGTAGCTGCAATTTCCTCATTCCTGAGGCTGCATATTTTAACTTATCAGAGCTAATATATTAATGATTTTGGGTATCATTAATGGTTTTAATTTCAGGGTTATTCATGAGGGTTCTGCTACTTACATTTTCACTTCTTTTATCTTCACTCTCTTTTGCCGCAGAAGGCGAAGGAATTTTTGCCCATATTCAAACCAACAAAGGTGATATTGTTGTTGCGCTTGCCTATGAACAGGCGCCACTGACTGTTATTAACTTTGTCTCGCTTGCAGAAGGAACCAAGGCAAGCAACAAAGAACTTGGTATGCCTTTTTACGACGGTATTGTTTTTCACCGCGTGATTGCGGATTTCATGATTCAAAGTGGCGACCCTAAAGGCACAGGAAGGGGTGGTCCAGGCTACAAGTTTATGGATGAGTTTAGTGATTTAAAGCACGACAAGCCTGGCGTTCTATCGATGGCAAACTCAGGTCCTACTACTAACGGCTCACAGTTTTTCATCACCCACATACCAACACCCTGGCTAGATGGCAAACACAGTGTCTTTGGATCGGTCATTCTTGGCATGGATGTTGTTAATTCTATTGAGAAAGACGATGTAATTGAGCACATTACCATCAAAAGAGTGGGTGAGAGTGCAAATAACTTTGCCACCGGAGAAGAGGCTTTTAACGCCGCACTTGCCCTCAAATCTCTGGAATTAAAGGCGGCACAAGCAAAGCAAAATCAAGCTTTCGATGAACTTGTTGCAACAACATTCCCGAATGCTCAAAAAAATGACTTGGGTTATTTTTCTGGTACAACGCAAGCGGGCACTGGAGAAGGAGCAAAGGTCGGCAACAACATCGCTATTGAATTATCAATTGAACTGATTGACGGCACAGTTCTGCAAGCCCCAGGCGAACCTGTTCGATTCAGATTGGGCGGCGGTGAAATGCTGGGTGTTATCGACTCCACTGCCCTTAATATGGCGATTGGCGAAATGCGGCTTGTTGTCGCCACTTACCAACAAGCATTTGGCAATAGAGATATAGGCATCCCCACAGACTCTATTTTAGTCTTCAAACTGAAACGACTCTCAAGCGGAGAATAAACACCGATGTTTCTCGAACTTATTAACTTTTTAGCATCACTTGATACAGGCTTTAATGTTCTTAACTATTTAACTGTCAGGGCGGTTTTCTCGATGATGAGCGCCTTGTTGATCAGTCTATTTCTAGGCAAGTTTATTATTGCCAAATTGCAGCACTACCAAATAGGGCAAGTAATTCGAGGCGATGGTCCAGAATCACATCACGCCAAAGCGGGTACGCCAACAATGGGTGGAGTTTTGATTTTATTCTCTTTTGTCGTCAGTATGATTGTTTGGGGTGACTGGCAAAATAACTACTTATGGATTGTTCTTTTCACTGCACTATCCTTTGGCAGTATTGGCTTTTTTGACGACTACCTTAAGTTAAAACATCAATCATCGGACGGACTTAGCAGTAAGCAAAAACTTGTCTTTCAGTCAATTGCCGCGATTCTTATCGGTGCTTCCCTACTTTACAATGCCGAGGCACCTATTGACACCCAGCTGCTTATACCCTTCTTCAAAGATGCCAGTTTCGAGTTGGGTATTGCTGGTTTTTTAATTTTGAGCTATTTCGTCATTGTCGGCAGCTCAAACGCCGTCAACCTCACCGACGGGCTTGACGGGCTTGCTGTTATGCCGGTGATTTTAATCAGTGGCGCCTTGGCTATTTTTGCCTATATTGGCGGAAACTATAACTTTTCAAACTATCTAAATATGCCGTTCATGCCGGGCACGGGCGAATTGTTCGTTGTTTGTGCGGCCTTGATTGGCGCTGGCTTTGGGTTTTTGTGGTTCAATACCTACCCAGCCGAGATCTTCATGGGAGATGTTGGCTCGCTTGCCCTCGGCGCTATTTTGGCGGTTGTTGCTATCATTGTTCGCCAGGAAATACTATTTTTCCTAATGGGCGGTGTTTTTGTTGCCGAAACTCTTTCGGTTATCCTCCAAGTTGGCTATTACAAACGCACCAAAAAACGCTTGTTTTTAATGGCGCCACTTCACCATCACTTTGAGAAGATGGGTTTATCAGAACCCAAGATTATTGTGCGTTTCTGGATGATTACCTTAATCCTTATTCTTATTAGTTTGGCAAGTATCAAGATCCGCTAATAACCATAGTAAAATGCTCGACTTATGAATACACTAGACAAATGGGACAACCGCTACTTATCGCTCGCGAAAGAAGTTGCCACTTGGTCCAAAGACCCTTCAACCCAAGTGGGCGCGGTGACCGTTGGCGCCAAGAAAGAAGTGCTATCACAGGGCTTCAACGGCTTTCCAAGAGGAATTAAGGATACGGACGAGCGCTACAATCACAGAGAAACCAAATATAAATTTGTTGTTCACGCGGAAATGAACGCCATTTATAACGCCACCTATTCGGGCACCTCACTTGACGGCGCCACGCTCTACATATACGGGCTTCCTATTTGCTCAGAATGCGCCAAAGGCATTATTCAAGTGGGTATAAAAAAAGTTGTTATTGAAAAATCCAAAGAACTTGATAACTGGAATGAAAGCTTGAGACTCTCACAAGAAATGTTTTCTGAGGCCGGCGTTGAATTAATTATTAAAGGCGAAGACTAGCCAATGAGTGAAGTATCCAAGCGTCGCACTTTTGCGATTATCTCCCACCCTGACGCTGGCAAAACAACCGTTACCGAAAAGTTACTTCTCTACGCCGGTGCGATTAAATCCGCTGGGAGTGTTAAGGCTAGAAAGGCCAGTACACATGCCACTTCTGACTGGATGGAGATGGAAAAAGAAAGAGGCATTTCCATTACCTCATCCATCATGCAGTTCTCTTATGATAATCACATTATTAACTTACTCGATACCCCGGGTCACGAAGACTTTTCTGAGGACACTTACCGCACTTTAACGGCGGTCGATTCAGCGCTAATGGTAATAGATGTTGCCAAAGGTGTTGAGCAACGGACGATTAAATTAATGGAAGTCTGCCGACTGCGTGACACGCCCATTTTGACGTTCATTAACAAGCTTGACCGCGAAGGAAAAGAGCCAATTGATTTACTCGACGAAGTAGAGTCTGTGCTCAATATTGAATGCGCGCCAATTACCTGGCCAATTGGCATGGGTAAGCGCTTCAAAGGCGTTGTGCACTTATTGGAAGACAAAATCTACCTTTATGAAGCAGGAAAAAACTCAGAAATTGGTGAAAACACCATTATTGAAGGCATCAACAACCCAGAATTAGACACCATTCTCGGTCTAGAAATGGCCGAAGAAGTAAGGGAAGAGATTGAACTTATTGTTGGCACTAGCACCCCTTTTGATTTGGACGATTTTCTTGCAGGAAAACAAACCCCTGTATTTTTTGGCTCGGCTATTAGCAACTTTGGCATCCAAAACTTACTGGATGGTTTTCTTGAGTACGCACCAACGCCTCAGTCTCGCGAGAGCGACACCAGAATGGTCAGCCCAGATGAGGACAAGCTCACCGGCTTTGTCTTTAAAATTCAAGCAAATATGGACCCTAAGCACCACGATAGACTTGCCTTTATGCGTATTGTCAGTGGCGAATACACGAAAGGCATGAAAGTACTTCAGACCTCTACCGGCAAACAAATAAAAATTGCCAATGCAGTCACCTTTATGTCGCGTGAAAGAAGCTCCGCTGATCACGCTCACGCTGGTGACGTCATTGGCATTCACAATCACGGTGGAATCAGTATCGGCGACACATTTACTCAAGGCGAAAAGCTTTTTTTTCAAGGAATTCCAAATTTTGCTCCAGAATTATTTCGTCGTGCACAACTCAAAGACCCTCTCAAAGCGAAGGCACTACAAAAAGGTCTGGATCAACTTTCTGAAGAAGGTGCAACGCAAGTCTTTCGCCCCATTATCAACAGCTCTCAAATATTAGGCGCTGTCGGCGTTCTCCAATTTGATGTGGTAGCTCACAGGTTAAAGCATGAATACGGAGTGGACTGTCAATTTGAGGCAATAGCTATTGCCACGGCTCGCTGGGTCACGGGTAGCGATAAAGATATTGAGCAGTTGAAAATAAAGACTGGCAATAATGTCGCAATAGACAGTGCCGGCATGCTGTCTTACTTAGCCCCTAGCATGGTAAATTTACAACTGACGATGGAGCGTCATCCCAATTTGGTCTTTAGCGCCACAAGGGAGCATTAAAGAATAGGCAATAAAAAACCCAGCATAAGCCGGGTTTTTTATTGCTTGTTGTTTATCTAGTCTTCGGCTAATGGCTTAACCACTTGCGCAATACATCTTTTAGTTAAATAGCCAGTGTCGCTGCCGCTTTCATTTCTAACTACTGCGTAGTCGGAATCAGAGCGCAGTAATTCACAAAGCACGTTATCTATTGTGTCACTTTCCTTAACGATAACATTTGTACTTGCCCCGCTAGGCTTAGCACTAATCATTACAGACTCGGCATGCAACACGTGAGAACGGTTTACCTTCTTAACAAAGTCGGTGACATACTGGTCAGCGGGGTTCATCAAGATATCTTGAGGCGAACCATGTTGCACCAACTCACCGCCATTAAGAATGGCAATTTGGTCGCCAATCTTAAGCGCCTCATCCAAGTCATGTGTAATAAACACGATTGTTTTATGAAGCTCATCTTGCAATTGCAAAAGTAAGTCCTGCATGTCGCTACGAATCAGAGGGTCTAGCGCACTAAAGGCCTCGTCCATCATTAAGATTTCGGTGTCACATGTCAATGCGCGAGCCAAGCCCACACGTTGCTGCATACCGCCAGAAAGTTGCGTTGGGTAACGATCTTCATAACCCGTCAAGCCCACACGATCAATCCATCTCTGGGCACGAGCATTAGCCTCTTCACCCTCAATGCCTTGTAAATGAATGCCGTAGCAAACATTGTCCAAAACTGTTTTGTGTGGCAGCAAAGCAAAGCTCTGGAAAACCATCGCCGTTTTTTGCTGTCTAAACTTACGTAATTGCTCTGGAGGCATCTGAATCACATCCTCACCACCAATCGTAATCGAACCAGCTGTTGGCTCGATTAAGCGATTAATGTGGCGAATCAAGGTTGATTTGCCCGAGCCCGACAGGCCCATGATTACTTCGATGTTTTTATTTTTCAAATCAAGATTGATATTACTCAACCCAAGCACGTGTTTGTGCTCTTTCAGTAAATCATCCTTACCCATGCCATTCTCAACATGTTTCAGAACTGAAGTAGCATTAGGTCCAAAAATCTTCGTTAAGTTTGAGATTTTAATTTTAATATCTTGTGTCATAGTACGTCTCCACTACGGTGTTTTTGAATACGAGCGCCGAAGGCTTGAGAAACCCTGTCAAAGACAATGGCCAGGACAACAATCGCAAGACCATTAAGCATTCCCATCGATAGATACTGATTCTGTACTGCTTGCAATACTGGCAGACCAAGACCTGCAACGCCAATCATTGATGCAATTACCACCATTGCTAATGCCATCATAATTGTCTGGTTAACACCAGCAAAAATGTTCGGCAAGGCTAGTGGTATTTGTACTGTAAACAAGCGCTGCTTGTACGTAGCGCCAAAGGCATCTGCAGCTTCCATTGCCTCTTTGTCAACCAGGCGTAAGCCAAGGTTGGTCAAACGCACAATTGGAGGCATCGCATAAATCATTACCGCAATCAATCCTGGCACCTCACCAATACCGAGTAGCATTACCACTGGAATCAGGTATACAAATGATGGAATCGTTTGCATAATATCGAGCACTGGGGTGATCAAAGATTGTATTCGTTCGGATCGAGACATCCAAACACCGAGCGGTATTCCGATAGCCAAACAGAGTAAAGTCGCAACTGCGATCATGGTAATCGTGGAAATCATTGGATCCCACATGTCGAAAACACCCACCATAAAGATTGCTAACATCGACCCTATTGTCACCTTATAGCTATGAGAGCCTAGGTAAGCCAAGGCACCAATAATCAATAAGAAAATTGGCCAAGGCGTTGCCAAAAGCAACCCTTCAAAGCCATTCAAGAAAGAATCAAGCCAAGCAAAAGACCACTCAATGGTATCACCATAAGCTCGAGTAAAATCCTTAAAGGCGCTGTCTACACAACCCCTTGAGTTCATCATGATGTCATTGGGAATAGAAACAGCTTTGCTTAAGAAAAGCCAAACGTCAGATGTTTCCATTGTAGCTTGAATGCGAACCGGAATATTACCGACAAACTCATTCAAAGTGGTTGGGTCTGATGACATAACATCTTCAAACTGGGTTGCTGTTTGATCTACCAAGCCAGTCACCCTCTCAGCGAGAGAGAAGTCAACACCATCTGGATTGGTATTAACGCGCAATTCAGATTTAAAGCGCACCTCAAAACGAGAAATTGTCGTATCAAGACTTCTCATCGCTCTACCCGAAAGTTCGCCCAAATTACTCGAAGTAAATTGTGCAGAAATTTCACTCAGTTTCGCCAATAGTGCCGGCGTATCAGAGGCAACCGTATTTAAATCCTCTACGGCACTTACATTTGTTCTTAAAGCGGTTTCTTTAACAGCTTGAGCCAACGCCTCAGGGTTGTCTCTTAGTGCGTCAAAATTGGCAATTTGTTTTGCACTTGCAATTAAATCAACAACCTTGGTGTCGGTATGAATAGAAAGCTCATTTATATTTTGAATGAGTGGTGCTACGTCAACAGTATTAAACAATTTTGCACTACTTGCAATCGCATCTGCAACAGCCCTAACTTGTTCAATATGTGCGTTAACATCTGCTAAATTTGATAAACCATCAACCTTAAGATCAAGCTTGTCAATCTGGCCATTTAATGCGCTCATTTCATTGGTAACATATGTTTCATACCATGGTGAAAGAGCTTGCGCCTTCACTTCAAACGTTTCAGACAATTGAGCAATATTTGACAACAATCTTTCGCTGTCCGGTAACGACTTAATAAATGCCGCTTGCTCGCCAAGCCCCTCAAGTGTTACCTTGACTTGGTCAGACACTTCAATTAAAGTTTGATAAGAATCGGCATTAACACCAAGTCCGTCAATCTGGCTTTGTAAGCTGTTTATTTCTTGCGAGTACTGCGCCAAAGTATTGGCTGCAGTTTCGCTAAATTCTTGACTAAAGCTACTAATTTTTTCACTTAAAGCCGTTGTAAGGTCCTGCACTCTTCCAAGCAATTGTTCAGAGCTGGTTATTTCTGTCAAAGGATTTGAATCAGATTTAACAAAATCAGCAAGAATATCTGTTTTTTTCTCGGCAAAATTGGCCATTGAAGCAACACGCTCACTAATTGCTACAAGGTCCGAATACTCTGTGGCATTACTAATTTGCGCCTCAAGCCTATCTGCTTCAGTCAGCTGTCGCTGCATAAAATCTAGAGCCTTATTATCAATTCTTAAACTTCCGACATCGATCGCTGACGGCACACATTCGTGAATGTCTAGTTTGGGTATTTGTCTTATTGCCATTTATTTTTTCTCCATCTAAAAAAATGCCCGCAACTGGAAAGTTGCGGGCAGTTTATACATCTTTAAAGCTTACCCTAGTTTATAGAGCAGCCTTAACAGCAGCAGCAACGTCTGCACTTACCCAAGCTTCCCAATCAGATGAGTTAGCAAGGAAGTGAGCAGCACCGTCAGGGCCTGTAGCGTTGTTTTCGTTCATCCATACTAGTTCGGCATTTAGAGCACCACCATCAACAATACGCTTACTAAAGTAGTCTAGCACTTCAGCAGGTTGTCTGTATGCATTTTCACTAAGCGCTGTTACAACACGCGCATGAACCCATGCAGAAGGTTGAGGGTCTGAACAAGCAGCAGAACCAAGAGCAACACAACCGTTCCAGTTGTCATCGCCAGCGTATGGAACACCCCATTCAGCTTGGATCATGCCGTACTTACCAAGAATAGCCGTAGGGCTCCAGTAGTAACCGAACCAGTTCTGACCAGACTCAGCAGCTTTAGAAATAGAGCCGTCAAGACCTGCAGCAGAACCTGGATCAACTAGTGTCCAACCCTTAGCTTCCATGTCAAAAGCTGTAAACAAGCTTTGGTTTGATAGTTGACAACCCCAACCGGCTGGACAGCCGTGGAATTTACCATCAAATAAGTCTGGACGTTCAAGAACGGCCTGAACTGTTGTTAATTCAGGATTTGCATCTAAAGTGTGAGGTAGTAAGAACCAACCTTCACCAAGACCCGTAATAGGACCTTCGACACCAATCATCATTCTGCCAGCATCAACTGCAGAATCAAGCAAATCAGCAACAGCATTTGCCCAAAGCTCTGGCGCAACATCAGGTGTTCCTTTTTCGTTCATAGATGTAAATGTAGGCATTGTTGCACCAGCAACCAGCTCAACTTCACAACCCATAGCTGTTAAAACTGCTGCGTCAACATTAGCAAGTAATGAGGCAGATTTCCAGTTCATGTCAGAAATAACCATCTTTCCACAACCGGCGCTTGCCGCTGTACTAAGTAACAATGCACCAGCAACGGCACCTGCAACTTTAGTTGTTAATCGTACGTTCATACGTTTCTCTCCTTAGTTTTTAAAAAAATAATCTTCAGAATGGATGCGTAAACCCCTCCAAACCGAAGCACGATTATAGCAAGCCAGAAAAAAATGGTGATGTTTTTTGTGTTTAAGTATCACATCATTGAAAAAATTCAATTTTTTTTTTCGAAACCTACTAATGAAAATTAGTTTACTAAAAAGAATGTTCTTGAGTAATTGTTTTTTGCACACCCTGGAAACCCCATTGTAGTAGGTTTTTCCAAAACTATTAAACTCTTACTTCTGCATGCAGTGAGGATTTATATAAATAAAATATTAAGAAAATCGATGCACACAATCAATATTTTTCGTGAGCTAACAATCACATAATTTAATATTCATCGCTTTTTTCGCCAATTAGACGAAGAAAATCGATTTAACATCGGTTTTCTTCGTTCAAAGCATAGATCAATCGATTCAAAACGGAAAAAAGTAGATTTAATTGAGCTATTTATTCAACGCTTTCTGACTCTTCTTTAGAATCATCGTCAGACTCGGCGATTTTAGCAATTGATACCAATTGCTCATTCTCTGCAATGTTGATTAGCGTAACACCCTGGGTGTTGCGGCCAATAATAGAAACATCAACAGCACGCGCCCTAACCAAAGTGCCTTTATTAGAAATCAACATCATTTCGTCTTCATCAGTCACTTGAATGGCGCCAACCACTTTGCCGTTGCGGTCCGAAGTCTTGATGGAGATAACACCAGATCCACCACGAGCTTGTGCGCGGTACTCGTCTAATTCAGTGCGCTTGCCATAGCCTTTTTCAGTGGCTGTTAGAATTGGAGAGTCTTGATTAGCAACAATAAGAGAAACCACTTCATCACTGTCAGCGAGCTTAATACCACGAACGCCAATAGCGGTACGCCCAACTGCGCGAACATCAGATTCTTTAAATCGAATTGATTTGCCGTTTGATGAAAAGAGCATAATATCGTGCTCACCCGATGTAATTTCAACACCAACTAGCCTATCATCATCACGAAGCTCAATAGCAATAATGCCACCTTTTCTTGGGCGGGAGAAGTTGCTTAGCGATGTTTTCTTACAAGTACCTGAACTGGTAACCATAAAGACAAACTGATCCTCGGTAAACTCTGCAACCGGCAAAATAGCGTTAATCACCTCTTCTTTTTCAAGCGGCAGTAAATTCACAATTGGCTTGCCTCTGGCAGTGCGTGACGCCATCGGTAATTCGTAAACTTTGAGCCAATGCACCTTGCCTGTTGATGAGAAACACAGCACGGTATCGTGTGAATTTGCAATAAACAGATGATCAACAAAATCTTCATCTTTCATTTTCGTTGCTGCTTTACCTTTGCCACCACGCCGCTGGGCGTGGTAGTCGCTTAATGATTGTGCTTTAACATAACCCCCATGCGATAGCGTCACAACTCGCTCCTCTTGGGCGATCAAGTCCTCAAGCGTAAGATCAATCTTATGCTCAATAATTTCGGTCATTCTCGCCGAACCATAATTCTCACGAATTTCACCAAGTTCGTCACGAATCACCTGCATCAATAAATCAGGATTTTGCAAGATGTCTAAAAGTGCCTTAATTTGCTCTAATAGCTCGTTAAATTCATTAAAAATCTTGTCTTTTTCAAGACCTGTCAGCCGGTGAAGTTTTAAGTCAAGAATAGCTTGCGCTTGTTTTTCTGACAACTGATAATCGCCGTTTTTCTGTAAGCCTAATTCTGGAATCAAATCCTGCGGCTTAAATTGTGCCATGTCACGATCGCCAATCAATTCCTGAATCACAGAGCCATTCCATGTTTTGGCCGCCAAACTCACGCGAGCATCGGCTGGGTTCGGAGCCGCTTTAATAAGCTCAATAATTTCATCAATATTATGAAGTGCGACCGACAAACCTTCTAAAAGGTGGGCGCGATCTTTGGCTTTGTTGAGCTCATAAATAGAACGACGAGTAACGACTTCGCGACGATGTGCGATAAAGGCATTCAAAATCGACTTAAGGTTCATCAATTTTGGCATACCCCCATCAATGGCCACCATATTAATTCCAAAGACCGTTTGCATCTCCGTTAGCTTGTAGAGATTATTAAGCATAACCTCTGGAACTTCGCCGCGACGCAGCTCAATAACCATGCGCATACCGTCTTTATCGGACTCATCTCTAAGGCCGGTGATGCCATCAATTTTCTTGTCTTTAACCAATTCAGCAATCTTACCAATTAGTCTTGCTTTGTTTACTTGATAAGGCAGTTCGGTAACCACAATACTTTGCTTGTCTTCACCCTCAACATGTGAGCGTGAACGCATGTAAATTTTGCCCTTGCCTGTCTCGTAAGCTTCGCGAATACCGGAGGCACCATTAATAATGCCGGCTGTTGGGAAATCAGGTCCTGGCATGATTTCTAATAATTCATCAACGGTGGTGTCATCGTTATCGATAACACGCAAACAAGCATCAATCACTTCCGTTAAGTTGTGTGGTGGAATATTAGTCGCCATACCCACCGCAATACCCGATGATCCATTGGCTAATAAGTTGGGCACTCGAGTCGGTAAAACCGACGGCTCGCTTTCTGAGCCATCGTAGTTATCAATAAAATCTACCGTATCTTTATCGAGGTCTTTAAGTAGCTCATGAGAGAGCTTAGCCATACGTATTTCTGTGTACCTCATTGCAGCTGCGCTATCACCATCAACAGAGCCGAAGTTACCTTGACCATCTACAAGGATGTTGCGCATTGAAAATGGTTGTGCCATGCGTACAATTGTGTCGTAAACAGCGGTGTCACCGTGCGGGTGATATTTACCAATAACGTCACCAACAATACGGGCAGATTTTTTATAAGATTTGTTGTAATCATTACCCAGCACGTCCATAGCAAAAAGAACGCGTCGGTGAACCGGTTTTAGGCCGTCTCTAACATCGGGCAAAGCACGCCCTACAATAACGCTCATGGCGTATTCCAAATAGGAATCGCGCATTTCGTCTTCAATGGTTACAATGGGGAATTTTGGCTCGAAATACTCTGGGGAATCGACGTTGTCAGACATACAAAAAAACCATAAAGAAAACTAAATTTTATTGTACCCTAGATGGGCAAAAAACACAGCTAATAATCGCTTGTTTTGGCGTAGAAAAAAGCAGAAAAAAGGATGTTACTTATTGCGCTTATTGACAGATTTTGCCAGAGTGCGCAACAGCGCCTCAGTATCGTCCCAACCAAGACAACTGTCGGTGATGCTAACGCCGTATTCAAGCGAGGCCAATGGGCCTACTTTTTGATTGCCTTCATTAAGATGTGACTCAATCATCACGCCAAAAACACTCTCAGAACCCGATTCAATTTGCCCGGCAATGTCAGCGCCCACTTTTATTTGATTCTTAAATTGTTTTTCAGAGTTTGCGTGAGAGAAATCCACCATCACCTTCTCAATCAAATTTTTCCCTTTCAATGACTCGCAAGTGCTTTCGACGTGACTCTGTGAATAATTAGGACCGTCATGGCCGCCCCTAAGAATGATATGAGCTGTCTCATTGCCTGACGTGGTAAAGTGGCTAATACCGCCTTTTTTGTTGACTGAGAGCAAGTGATGAGGACTGTTAGCCGAAGTAATCGCATCAATTGCAACCGTTAACGAGCCGCCGGTGCCATTTTTAAAGCCTACCGGGCATGATAGCGCCGATGCCAATTCACGGTGTGATTGACTTTCTGTTGTACGTGCACCAATTGCACCCCAAGAAATAAGGTCTGATAAATACTGTGGCGTTAGGATATCCAAATACTCAACACCCGCTGGCATGCCTATTTCAGCCAAATCTGAAAGCAAGTGTCTCGCACTAGAAAGACCCTGATCAATATCAAAACTCTCATCTAAGAACGGATCGTTAATTAAACCCTTCCAACCAACGGTTGTACGTGGTTTTTCAAAATAAACACGCATCACAATGAATAAATCTTCTTCTAGCTCAGACTTTAATGCTGATAGCTTTTCAGCGTATTCAAGGGCCGCCTTGGTGTCATGAATTGAGCATGGACCCACCAACACCATTAAGCGCTTATCTTCGCCAAAAAGTATGTCCTTAATAACCTGTCTTGCATGATAAACACCTTGCGAAGCCTCTTCCGACAATGGGTACTTGCTTATTAATGTGTTAGGCGCCACCATAGGGGCGCTAGATGTAATACGGATATTATCAGTTAAGTATTTCATAGGATTTATTTTTGGTTTTTAATTAAAGCGTAGGCAGAATGATTGTGAATTGACTCAAAGTTTTCAGACTCTAGACAATAGAAATTAATTTTATTATTATTGTTTAGCTCAACAGCAATATCCCTAACTAGGTCTTCAACAAATGCAGGGTTATCATAGGCTCTTTCGGTAACAATCTTTTCGTCTTCACGCTTAAGAATAGCGTACAGCTCACAAGAGGCTTTTTGCTCAGCCAAATCGATCAAATCTTCAAGTGCCAATTCAGCGCCTTCAGTCGCTCTTGCCTCAATGGTAATGTGTGATCTTTGGTTGTGAGCGCCATACTTTGAAATACTCTTAGAGCACGGACACAAGCTTGTTACCGGCACCACAACTTTCATGGAAACCTCGGCCTGGCCTTCGATTAACTTACCGTTAATCGTCACTTGGTAATCCATTAAGCTTTCAACACCCGATGAAGGTGCAGCTTTTTTTCTAAAAAATGGAAACTCGACACTTAGGTGTGCACTATCTGAATTAAGTCTATGGGCCACTCTTGTTACTAGATCAACAAAACTCTGTGCTGTAAATGAGCACTCCTTCTCGTTTAAAACCTCGACAAAGCGTGACATATGCGTACCCTTGACGTTGGCCGGCAGGCTCACGGTCATGGTGAAATTACCTACCGATGGGCATGATTCACCACTGCGATTGATAAAAGTAATAGGATGAGAAATATCCTTGATACCCACTTCGTTAATAACGATATTGCGAATATCCGCAATGTTTTGTGTATCAGGCAAGTTGTGGCTTTTCATAGTGTTTTTATTGTGAGTAAGTGACTGCAGATCTAGCCGTTTCCCAAACGGTAACTTCTTTGACTTTAACGTCTTTTGTGTTGATCAAAAGCGCAACCTCATCAAATATATATTTTGCAATATTTTCAGCGGTAGGGTTAAGAACATCAAACGGTGGGATTTCATTCAAATATTGATGATCAAGTCTTTTGGCAACAGCCTTGGTCTGATTCTTTATTTCCCGAAAGTCAATGGCAATACCCATGTCGTTCAGAACTTCTGAACACACCGACACTTCAACACCCCAATTATGACCGTGGAGTCTAGAACAATCGCCGGGATAGTTGCGCAGGGAGTGGGCAGATGCGAAATCTGTTACAATTTTTAGGACGAACATTTTCGGAAAAATTGTTAAAAATGAAAGATTATACCCGTTTGATCCTAAATATTACACTTACAATCAGTGGGCAATTACTCGCTGGCCTCAAGGCCAACAACATTTTGATAGCCTTTAGGAAGCATATTACCACGACGAGCCCTGTGGCCGATATAATTAGTCAAATCTGAGAACTTGATACCAAGGTGCTGCTTACCAGAATAGACTTTTAGCTTCTGCTCTTCTGTGATGACGCACAAGCCAACCACAAACTCCTCTCGAGCCTTTAAATCCTTGCTTGGAATTTGAATCAACTTATTTCCCTTACCCTTTGAGAGCTGCGGTAATTCGGACACTGGGAATACCAGTAATCGCCCACGATTGGTAGCAACACAGACAAATTGAGATTCTAGGTCTTGAACAAAGACTACACCCATCACCGCCGACTCTTTAGGCAAAGTAATAGTATTTTTGCCAGATTTAGTTTTTGAACTTAAATCTCCCAGAGTGGCGATAAAGCCATAGCCTGCATCGGAAGCAAGTAGGATGAGTTGTGACTCGTCCCCCATCACGACATCCCTAAACTCGGCACCCAGTGGTGGTGCCAATCTACCAGTTAAAGGCTCGCCTTGTCCTCTTGCACTCGGCAAACTGTTGGCTGAGAGGGAATAAGCGCGGCCCGTTGAGTCCATGAAAAAGGCCAATTTGTTGCTTTTTCCCTTGGCGCTCTTCAGGAAAGTATCACCCGATTTATAGTTAAGCGATGCAGGGTCAATATCATGGCCTTTTGCTGCCCTAACCCAGCCCTTTTCACTGAGCACAACGGTGACGTTCTCAGCAGGCGTTAAATCATCCTCACTAAAAGCTTGGGCCAATGTAATGTCTTGGGTGATTTGACAGCGGCGCTGATCGCCAAACTCTTCAACAATCGCTTGCAATTCTTTTTTAATAAAGGTTTTTAGGCGAGTATCACTAGACAGTATCAACTCAAGGGTTTTGCGCTCTTTGCCAAGGGCATCCTCCTCGCTCTTTATTTTTCCTTCTTCCAGTTTTGCCAAATGACGCAACTTCAATTCAAGAATGGCTTCGGCTTGAATCTCGCTAAGTGTAAAGTGCTTCATTAGCACCGGTTTTGGTTTATCCTCTGCACGAATAATAGCGATTACTTTATCGATATTCAAATAGGCAATCAACAAGCCCTCAAGAATGTGCAATCGATCAAGGATTTTACCCAGTCGACACTCCAATCGATTAACAACAACCTGCGTTCTAAATTGCAGCCATTCCTTAAGCATTGGCACCAAAGCCTTTACTTGCGGCTTGCCATCAAGACCAATCACATTCATATTAACGCGATAATTTTTCTCAAGATCTGTGGTTGCAAATAAATGCAGCATCAGCTGCTCGGTATCCACCCTATTAGAGCGCGGCACAATGACAATCCGCGTTGGGTTTTCATGATCTGATTCGTCACGAATGTCATCCACCAATGGTAGTTTCTTATCGCGCATTTGACTGGCAATTTGAGTAATTACCTTAGCGCCAGAGGTTTGATAAGGCAGCGCCTCAATAATAATTTCACCATCTTCTTTGACGTATCTGGCGCGCATTTTTACCGAGCCATGGCCGGTTTCATACATTGAGCGCAACTCTTTGGCCGAGCTAACGATATGAGCACTCGTTGGATAATCTGGCGCTGGAATAATTTCGAGCAAAGCATCAAGATCTGTTGAAGGTTTTTCAAGTAATTTAATACAAGCCGACATCACCTCAGTCAAATTATGTGGTGGCACGTCGGTGGCCATGCCTACCGCAATTCCTGACGTGCCGTTGAGTAATAAATTAGGTACTTGAGCGGGTAGTTGCTTGGGCTCTTGCAGGGAGCCATCAAAATTATCTGCCCAAGTAACCGTTCCTTGATTGATTTCACTAAGCAAAAGATCCGCGTAAGGCGACAACTTGGATTCTGTATAACGCATTGCCGCAAAAGACTTTGGATCATCTGGCGCGCCCCAATTACCTTGGCCGTCAATAAATGGGTAACGATAAGAAAATGGCTGTGCCATCAATACCATTGCTTCATAACAAGCGCTGTCACCATGTGGGTGGAACTTACCCAAAACGTCACCGACGGTTCTTGCTGATTTTTTAAATTTAGCAGTCGACTTTAAACCCAGCTCACTCATCGCATAAATAATGCGACGCTGAACCGGCTTTAGACCATCACCAATAAAGGGAAGTGCGCGATCAAGAATGACATACATCGAATAGTCGAGATAGGCACGCTCACTAAACTCTCCCACACTCTGTTGCTCAAGGCCAATCTGGCTCATTCATTCCTTTGTTTTCTAATTGATTTTGCACGAGGATGTCGTGCGGTTTTTGCTATTTTAATTCAACACGACTGCTTGGTATGATAATTTATCAACCAATTGGTGAGGTCAATTTACGACCGCCCAAGCAATGCAAGTGAATATGGAAAACTACTTGTCCGCCATCCGCATTGCAATTCATCACCAGTCGGTAACCACTCTCGGCGATACCACGCTCTTTGGCAATTTTTGTCGCTGTTAAGCTCAACTCCCCCATTAATTCAGCATTATCGGCATCATTTGGTGTTGAGATGTGCTCTTTCGGAATTACCAAAAAATGCTCGGGTGCTAGGGCGTTAATATCTTTAAATGCCAAAACCCTGTCATCCTCATAGAGCTTTTCTGCAGGAATATCCCCTGCAATAATTTTACAAAACAAACAACTAGTCATTCTTTTCCCTAAATTCAGACAAATAAATCAGCACAAATACTACCTTATTATAGCTCGCCTACTGGCACATGTTTGTCAAAAACAAGGCTTAGTTTCTTGGGTAAAGTGTTTCCGTGTGACCATCAACAGCCAATATTTGCCCGGAGATGTGTTTGCCAAAATCGGACGCTAAAAAGCAAATAGAATGTGAAATTTCTTCTGGATCAACAAAGCACTGCATTGATGTGCCAATTGAATACATTCTACGCACTTCTTCCGGTTCAATATTATCAGCCAGTGCGTGCGCACTAATCACTCTCTCCATACGGTCACCATTAACATTTCCCGGCACAATGCCATTGACCCGAATATTATCAGAGCCGAGCTCCATTGCCAAAGTTTTGGTAAAGCCGGTGACTGCCCACTTTGCTGCCGCATAAGGTGTGCGATTTGGAAAACCAAGTATTCCTGCACCCGAAATTAAATTAATAATCACCCCGCTTTGTTGTTTTTTAAAGATTGGAACCACTCGCCTTACGCAATAGAACTGCGCATTAATACCTACAGCCATGCAACTGTCCCACTCATCATCATCGATTTCTTCAACGGGTTTTGTTGGCCCACTGATACCGGCATTATTGATCAAAATATCCAAACCCTGTGGCAATATTTCGTCAAATATTGGGTCCAGATTGCTGGATTTTGAGACGTCACAGACGAAGGTCTCAATCCCTTCTGGTAGTGCTTTTAAAGAAGCCTTGTTAATATCGCAGGTAAACACTTTAGCGCCAATATTATGCATCGCTATTGCTGTTGCTCTGCCCATACCGTCGCCACCAGCGGTGATAAAAACCCTTTTACCCTCTAATGAAATATTCATTTGCCCCCTTGATTAAATCTAATTTAAAGTCTTTCTAATAGTTATCGCCTAATAATCTTTTAACAATCTCAGCGCATCATAGATAGCGGCGTGAACATTGCGCTGCGCCCAGGCATCGCCAATACGATAAAGAAAGAATTGGGCGTCGTTATTCAATTCAAGAAGCTGCGGCCGATTGGTTTTTAAGCCCTCAAAATCTACCTCGCCCAAGTTTTTACTTTGGGACGCAAGTGCTTGATAAAGCTCATCATTTGCTATCGTCCCATTCTCAACAATCACTTGATCAACAACGCGGGTTACAGCCGCCTTGCTGTATTCATTCCACAGCGTCACTTGCAGACCATTTAAGACCTCCTCAACACGCTTCAATTCCCAATCGGGTGTCAGTCTAACATCGTGTTGATACAGGCCTCGCAAATAATGCGGGAAATTAACGTCACCAACCTCACGACCAATGAAGCGGTGAGGGCTAACAATCTCGAGTGACTGAGCGCCATTATTGAGCAAATACTCACCACTACTCATCGCCTGATGACCGCCATTATCATCGTAAAGCAAGATGTTGTTGGCCGGACTGGCAAAACCAGAAAGAACATCCCACAATCCTGTTAACAACTCTGAACCTTGCGTCAACTCCAACTGCAGCGGCAACCCACCAGTGGCAATAATAACCATATCGGGGTTGCGCTGCTCAATATCACTCGGTTCAGCAAAACACTGATAGGAAAATTCAACACCCAAATGATCGCACTCTGCTTTTAGCCAACCGACAATCGAAAGTAATTCTTTTCTGCGCTCCACTTTGCTCGCCAACAACAACTGCCCACCCACTTCATTGCCCGCCTCTAACACGCTTACTTGGTGCCCTCGGCTGGCGCATACGCGAGCTGCTTCAAGTCCAGCCGGGCCAGCGCCAACAACCACCACGCGCTTTTTTTGATTATTGGATAGCCCAATCTGCTGTGGCAAACTACTCTCTCTGCCTGTTGCGGGATTGTGCAAGCACAACGCCTCCCCTTTGGCGTGCAATCTGTCCAAGCAGTAGCCTGCGCCGACACAGGGGCGAATCCGATCTTCTTCGCCAGATTCAATTTTTCGAACAATATGGGGATCGGCCATATGACCTCGAGTCATGCCTATCAAATCAACCAAACCCGAAGACAGCGAGTAGCGAGCCGTTGCCACATCAGTAATTCGTGTAGCGTGTAATACTGGAAGATTCAAGGCTTGTTTCATCTTGCCTGCAAGGTTTAAAAAGGGTGCAGAAGGATTGCCCATCGGCGGTATGCAATCCGCCAGGCCCATATCTGTCGTCAGATGACCGCCAACAATATTAATAAAATCCAGTTGTTTTGTCGCCTCGAGGCGTATTGCAATCTTTAAACAGTCGTCTTGATTAAGGCCATTAATGCCTAAATGAGATGACAGTTTATCGTCACCAGTCATGCGTATACCAAGCAAAAAATCCTCACGATTACCTAATCGGGCGCTTACCTCCTCCAGCACCATCAGTACAAATTGCAGTCGACTCTCTAAGTCGCCACCAAACTCGTCGCCTCTATTGTTAAAAGCCGGTGTCCAAAATTGATCGATCAAATGACCATAAGCCATTAATTCCACACCATCCAATCCAGCGTCTGCACAACGTAGCGCTGCATCGCCGTAGTCTTTAACAATTCTTTCAATATCTGCGCGAGAAATCTCTGCGGGTGTTGTTCCATGAGGGCGCTCACGAACAGGGCTTGGTGCAACGGGCGGCAACCAATGCTCAACATCGTAAGCGGTTCGTCGCCCCAAATGGGTTATTTGGCACATAATTCGTGCGCCCTCACTATGGACACTCGTTGCCAGTTCTTTAATCCATGGCAGCGCCTCATCTGTGCTCAAATCAATTTGACCAAAAGCAGAAGGTGAATCCACCGAAACCGTACAGGACCCACCAAACATTGTCAGGCCAATGCCACCCTTGGCTTTTTCCAAGTGATATAAGCGATAACGCTCCTTGGGCATACGATCTTCAACATAGCCAGGCGCATGCGCAGTGCTCATCATTCGATTGCGAAATTCGACGCCTTTGATTTTGAAGGGCTGAAGTATTGGATCTGTGGTTTTCATTATGTTTTATATTCTCAAAGGTGCGTTTTGTTATTCAGTTTCACTGTGTCGAGTAAAGTATTTTTGCAACAATAAGCCGCCAATAATCAGCGTAATGCCGATTACGGTTGAGAGCAATATTTCCTCACCGAGAACAAAATACAACACCACTAGGGATAGAAATGGCGTGATAAACGCCAAACCAGTAACCCTTGCAACCGTTGTAGAGAGACTGAGTGCTGATTGCCAGAGCGCGAAAGTAATGCCCATTTCAAACAAGCCAATATAGGCGGCACCAAGCAGACCATTGATGCTTGGTAATTCGAATGCGGATCCTAGAAAAACAGCCAATACGACAAATGGCAAACTGAATAAAAATATCAAGAAAAGATTGACAACAATATCGTTGCTTTTCTTTGTATTGAACAGCCAAAATAACGCCCAAATGACGGTCGTTGATAATGCCAAAATAACGCCCAAAGCGTTGCTAAACTCAAGCGCAAACAGATTGCCTTTGGTGGCAATGATAAGCACACCAACATAACTAACAACAACCCCAAGGAAAGCTTTAAATCTCATTTTTTGTTTGAGGATAGGAACCGCCAACAACACCATCATCACTACCCAAGAGTAATTGATTGCCATGGCTTCTTGCGCGCTCAATAAATCATAAGCCTCAAAAAGGATAATGTAGTAAAGGCAAGGATTGAGTAGCGATAAAGGCACAAGTCTTGCCATTGCTGCTTTTGGGTATTGGAGAAGCAGAGACAGTTTTCGCTGCAGCAGAATAATAACAAATAGTGCTACGATTGAAAACAATGTGGCATAAAAAACCAATTGTATCGGCGCTAAATACGACAGTGATAATTTAAAGGCAGAAGCAACCGTTGACCAAAAAAATATAGCGATAGCGGCAAACCAGTAAGCTTGATTTTGATTACTTATTGAACGAAACATTGTGTGCTAAACCCTTACTTATAATTCAAGCCAAACAAAGGCCTTAAATAATTAACCCTTTTAATAATTAACTCATAGCTCAACCAACTAAACAACAGCGTAGCAACCGCAATAATTCTAAGCCAATCAATGTCGTATCGTCGCGAATCAACTGCCATCATTAATCCCTAACAAACTTGATAAAGGCATAGTTGACAACTGGCGCCCTCTTTAAGGTTGTATTCTGTAAAGTACTGCTCAATTCGTCGCCACTTACCAAGTTCTGCAAGTTTGCCAATAACCTCAGCGTAAGGGGCGGAATCCCACTCTTGCTCTCTAACAGTAAAACTTATATAGCCACCCGTTTTGGTAGTTCGCACCATCTCTCTAAGGGTATCCGGGCCCACATGACCACAGGTAAAAGTACCGGCGCAAACTATGGCGTCAAAACTATTGTCCTTAAATACAAAATCTTTAGTGAGGTCAGTCAACTCTAGTGATTGATAGATGCCCTTCGCACTAGCCTGATCAAGCATGGCTTGAGAGAAGTCAACACCAAATACATTGGCAAAACCTTTTTGAGAGAGAGTTTCACCCACCAGTCCTGTGCCACAGCCGGCGTCTAATATTCGCGCTTGGGGATCATCAAGATATTTGAGTAACAATTCGGTGGCGATCGTATGACCAATATAACCAATCAGGCCAATGACATCTTGCTCATATTGGTCTGCCCAATCCTCATAAATAGACTCTAGCTCTCCCCGCCCTGCGCTGTGCAGAGTATTAAACACTCGAGGATGCATATTTTTGGTATTTTTCAAAACTCCCCCATCAAAGAAAAACCTTTTACCGATAAAGACTACGTGTTTAGCAGCATAGAAATACTAACATACACACTTAATAATTAATCCATATTTTTAAAACTACAGATTAAATATTTTGATGCCCTCGTAAAGCAGGTAAAAACCAAAGAAAGCTAATAGAGCAGCATTGAAATAACTGAGCTTATTCTTAGATATTTTGGCGCCCTGCCTACCTAAGATGCTCCAAAAAAGCACACCAAACAAAAAAAATGGTATGCCGATTAAATAAAAAATAGCAATGTTGAGTGGTAGCGATTCACTGTAATTAGCAACAAGAAAACCAGGGGGTACAATAATCCACGGTTTAGGGTTTGACCATGTGAGTACCGACATTGCCTTCCAATTAAAATCAATTTTCTTTGAAGTGCCACTTCGTGAACGAATGATTTGCCAGCAAAGATAAAAAATAACGAATGCGCCTACAAAGTACAGTGCATTCATTATGCTTGCATTAAAGCCGCCCAAAACGCCCACAACTGTGCCAATAATAACAATGATAGGCAGCCAACAAACCAGTAAATAAAGTAGGTAATTTTTATAAATATAACCGAAGGTCGAATATCTTGCGACCTCCATAAGGGTTGTCCAAAAAGGACTGGCACTGAAGGTAAAAGCCGACCAAAAAATAAGGGTTGGGATGACTGGGTCCATTAGGCTTTTTTAATCAAAGAATAGCAGTAAAGCAACAAGCCGAGCCAAATACCGACAAAACCAATAAATTGATCGGTATTGAATGCCTCATTAAAATAATAAAAGCCCACCAAAAACTGCATTGTCGGATTGATAAAAGACAGGACTCCGGCTGTTGTCATTGGTAATAATCTTGCACCCGCAGTAAACAGCGCCAGTGGAACTACAGTTACTATGCCCGCCAAAAATAGCAGTGCGTCGGTTGAACGATCTACAGTCAAAAAAGATAACTGCGTGCCTCCAGCCATCCAAACAACAAAAAATACAGTGACTGGCAAGAGTAAGACAGTTTCTAGAAGCAGTCCGGGCACTGCCGAAGACTTCATGCCCTTTCTCATTAAGCCGTATGAGGCAAAACTAAAAGCCATTACAAGGCCAAGCCAAGGAAATACATCCACACTAACCACATAATAAAGCGAACCAACAACAGCAGAGCCAATAGCGTACTTTTGCAACCTTGAAACACGCTCTTTGAAAAAGATAAAGCCGCCCAATATATTTAACATAGGCGACAAAAAATACCCCATGGATCCTTCAATTACTCGACCCATGCTAACTGCCAGAATATAAGTACCCCAGTTAATGCAAATTAGAGTACCGGTGACCAGTAACAACAACAGCTCGCCTTTATTTCCAAGGGCTGAACGCACATTTCTTCGCCATGAAGACTTAAGACTAACAAAAAGTAATAGTATTGGTATGGACCAAATAATTCTGTGTGCTAGTATTTCTGCTGGCTCAACATGGTTAAGAAGCGACCAATAAATCGGGAAAAATCCCCAAACAAGGTAACCAGACAGAATAAGTAAAATTCCTCTGTTCATCAGCAATTCTAGCGCTAAAGTGCCCTGTCGAAGTTAACTACCGCTTGTGGAGTGTAGGGCAACTCGTGTACCGTCACAATCTTTGATAATTGCGCGTTGGCCAAAATTCCCAATATCATGCACATCCTGCACAACTTCACCGCCCAGTTTCTTACATTGCTGAACTGCACCTTCAAGTCGGCCATTTACATTTAAGTACACAAGGGGGCCTTTCTCGGGGGCAACATAGTCACTGTCCGGATACAAGCAAATGCCGTTACCGTTAATATTCTGAATGGCTGCAAAAGTAAACTCATCAAGCTCAGTTATTTCAACCTCCCTATCAAGGACGGCATCATAAAACTCCGCCGCACGAAGTAGATCAACAACTGGGATGTCCACCCAAACGATTGTATTGTTATTGTGATTATCACTCATTATTATTATCCTTTAAAATTCTACTATCGCTCAAAATCACCAGTTGGACTAACAACCACCGAGACAGGTGAAGAGCTCTTTTCTCTTCTGTTCATTTCGTGCAAAGTTTCATTAATACGGAAAATAACAATCATCAACTCACAAGCAATGCGTCCGCCAATTGAGATGCTCGCCATTAAAAACAAACCACGAAAAACATCGCCTTCAAATATAGCGCCAAACCCACTGCCGATCGCTAAGAAAAGCAGCAACCAGTAGAGTACGGTAATCAATTTTGGAGCAATCATTTCATCGAGTGAGAAAAGCTCGTTGGTATCAATTTTTCCAAACAATGGCTTGATCGCGCTTTTCAGATTATTTAGTACTTCTTTATTGCTCATTACTTAGCTCTATTAATACTATAGGAAGCCATATTATAGCCCCACAATATGTATATTGACAAAAATCATTCAGCCAATTAATTGACTAAAAAAATCCAAAAAAAAAGCCCGTCACAAGGACGGGCTTTTCATATCTAATGAATTAGATATTCATGCTCAACTTACTTGTGAGTCTTGAAGCTAGTCCAAGCAGTACCAACAACGTTGTACTCTAGGAATGAACCTTTAACTTCACCAACATCGTTGAATTCAACACCAGTTGCACCAACGTAGTTGATTTCACCACCATTTGCTAACGTGTGTAGACCAAGGCCAATTTGACCAGCTTTGATTTCTACACCTGGAGCGTTACCAATAGACATCATAGCCGCTTGGATATCACCTCTGTCAGTTGACGCTTGAGAAGCAAGAATAATCAATGCCATAGCATCGTAAGCTTCACCAGAGTATGGTCCTGGAGTGATTCCAGCAGCAGTCGTTACAGTAGCCCATGATGCAGCAGCATTACTACCACCTGGAGCTGTACCCCAAGAACCGTCTAGACCGTCAAGACCACCAAGAGCTGGACCAGAACCGATCATGCCGTCAGCAAAGATGTAGCTGTCAAATGCGCCTGTATCAACAGAAGCAGTTGTTAGTGATAGTGCGCCACCGTCAGCATAACCAAATACCGCTAGCACTGAAGAACCACCGGCAGAAAGAGAAGCTACGTCAGCAGAGTAGTCTGCTTTGCCTTCTTCGTGACCAGAGTTAACAGTAACTGTACCACCAAGAGCTTCATACGAACCAACGAACGCATCAGCTAGGCCTTTACCGTAGTCATTGTTTGTATAAGTAACAGCAACACTTGTAATGCCTCTGCCCATTGCAATAGCAGCAAGGACTTGACCTTGTCTTGCATCAGAAGGTGCAGTTCTAAAGAAGAAACCGTTGTCTTCAATAGTTGACAATGCCGGCGAAGTAGCCGAAGGTGAAATGTTTACAACACCGTTAGGTGCAGTTACATTGTTAATAACCGCTGTAGTAACACCAGAACAGTTAGGACCAACAAGAGCGATAACGCCGTCGTTGATTAAACGCTCAGCTTCTGAAATTGCTGCGTCAGCATCGATACATTTAGAATCGCCCTGTGGTACGCTAATAGTACCGTGTGCATACCAACCAGAAGCGTTAGCTTCTGAAGCAGCTAGAACTGTACCATCATGAATATCACCAATTAGTGATTCAAGTGGACCCGTGTAGCCTTGTAAGCTACCAATACTAACGTCTGCTAGTGCAACAGTTGACATACCCATTGAAAGGGCAATACCAGCTGTCGTTTTAAGATAATTTCTCATTTTCTCTCCTTAGTTAAACAAAAAAAGTTTCTTCCGCAATAAAAAATCTCCTCAGAAGAAACACCAGTCAATGATAAACATATTCTTCGCTCATGTGTTGACAAAATAGTGCTTTAAATGAAGAAAAGCTGCAAAATAATATAAATAAAAGCGCCTTCCTCCTTAAATAGCCATTATTTATAGGTCGTTTTGATTAAGGGAAAAACTACAATTCTTTATTTTTTTCCGGCAGGATACCGCCAGGGGTAAATCGCATCACCATGAGCATAATCGCACCCATAAAGACCAAGCGCAGATGATGCACTCTGTCTTCAATAAACAAAGTGATTGCACTTTGTTCGCCGGCAATATTACCGATTACTTCAGCAACCCATAGACCCATTGGGCCAGCTTGAATCCACAAGAACCAAATAATAAAGGCGCCGACAACCGAGCCCAGATTGTTACCCGAACCACCCACAATCACCATTACCCAGATAAGGAAAGTAAATCGTAGCGGTTGATATGACGTTGGATTTAAAAGGCCGTTATAAGTAACCAACATTGCGCCCGCAAGGCCAACAATAGCCGAACCAATGACAAAGATCTGTAGATGCTGACGAGTAATATTTTTACCCATCGCTGCCGCAGAAACCTCGTTATCTCTAATGGCTCTTACCTTTCTACCCCAAGGCGAATCAAGCGCAAGATTGGCCATAATAATAAGACCGACCAAAATAGTAACAAAGAATCCTGCATAACAAAGCTTAACAAAGATCGTGGAGAACTCTCTTACACCGACACCTACTGTCAGTGCTAAGTCTTGGAACCAAGGCGTCTGCTGTAGCTGCAGTTCGTACGGTACCGGTCTTTGTAAGCCTGTTACATTTTTAACACCCCTGCTCAGCCAATCTTCGTTTTTAATCACGTAAATGATGATTTCCGAAATACCCAAGGTTGCAATCGCAAGATAATCCGACCTTAAGCCGAGGGTAATTTTACCAATAGACCAAGCGGCAGCGGCAGCGGCTAGGCCACCCACAATCCATGAGAGTAATACTGGTAAACCCAGTCCACCTAAATAGCCCGTGCCCGCAGGATTGACTTTTTCAATAGCATTCGCCCCATCAGCAAAGAAATAACGCATTGCAAAGAAGCCAAGAAATATAGCGGCAAAAACAACCCACTTGTTAAACTTTTTATTGTGCAGAACCACACTAATCACTACAGTAATAACGCCAAGAATTAAGGCGATCAGCATATTGAAGCCGCCTGCTTCAATCGCCTCTGTTACGGGTTGCTGAGAAACCAAAACAACACTTAAACCACCCAGCGCTGCAAAGCCCATAATTCCAACATTAAATAGGCCTGCATAACCCCATTGGATATTGACGCCCAGCGCCATAATTGATGAGATCACACACAGATTAAAAATACCAAGCACCAATGCCCATGACTGATTAAAGCCAACAAACAATAAAATTGCCGCCATTATTGCAAAAGTTACTTGCGTACGGTGAGATCTCCACACGTCATTAACCATATCCATCATCACACCACCTTACCTTTAAAGATACCTGTCGGTCGTATTAACAAAACAACCACCAAAATCACGAATGAAATTGCGTACTTGTACTCTACACCAATCAGCTGCACCAATGAATCTGGAACGTAGCCCGGCAATAAAAATATTAAGAATTTTTTATAAGCATAGGTCAGCAGCAGCTCTGAGAATGAAACCACAAAGGCGCCCACAATCGCACCCATGGGCGAGCCAATGCCGCCAACAATGACCGATGCAAAGATTGGTAATAACAATTGGTGGTACTGGAATGGCAAGAAGCCCTTATCTAACCCGTAAAGTGTGCCGGCAATTGCAGTAAATGCAGCAACAATTAACCAGGTCACTCTAACAACTTTATCTGGATCAATGCCCGAGAGTAGTGCTAAATCTTCATTATCAGAATAAGCCCTCATTGCTTTACCCGTTTTTGTTTTTTGCAAGAAATAGAACAAGAAAGCCACCAATATAATAGCCATTGTCACCGTTAAGAATTGTGACGTTTTAATGGCTATACCCTGAGTAAGGCCGGTAAACTCTTTAAAATCTCTGACAGAAAACAGAAATCTAGCGCCATCATCAAATGTCATGCGCTCCGGACCATTGATAATTCTTACCAAGCCACCAGTAACAAACATCAAGCCCATAGAGGCCATACACACTGTAATTGGCTTGGCTTTGATTCGACGGTAATGCTGGTAAACCAACTTATCCATCACCAATAAGTAGATTGCAGTGAAGCCAATAGCAAAAGGCAAGGCATATAATGCCGTTGGTACAAAGCTCAAAAACTCATAAGGTGGTAAGATCGCGCCAAAATTGGCATTTGCCCAATCGCTTTGGAACAACGCAAGCATCAAAATAACCATTACCGCACCAAAAGACATTGAGTCACCCTGGCCAAAGTTGGAGAATCGAAGGATCGAATAGATCAAAGTAACGGCTAGTGCGCCAAGTGCCAACTGTGAGCCATAAGCAATGGCTGGAACAATAATAAAGTTTGTTAGTAATGCAAATGCATTAAGAATGTCTACAGATTCAGAAACCATACTAACCCCCTAAAAATTTCTTTCTGACTTCTGGGTCAGCAATTAGCTCTTTACCCGTGCCAGTATGTGTATTTCTGCCAGAGACCAAGACAAAGCCTTTGTCGGCAATATTGAGTGCTTGTTGGGCGTTCTGCTCAACCATTAACACCGCTCTACCTGAATTTTTTAGATCCAAAATATTGGAAAAAATCTCGTCCATTACAATCGGCGACACGCCTGCCGTTGGCTCGTCTAAAAGCATCACTGTAGGCTGTGTCATCATTGCACGACCAAAGGCAACTTGTTGTCTTTGTCCGCCTGAAAGTTCGCCCGCATTCTGCTTACGCTTTTCATAAAGAATGGGAAATAAGTCGTATACCTCTTGGATTGTGTGAGAAATGTCGTCTTCTCTAAGAAAGCCGCCCATCTCAAGATTTTCATGAACCGTCATCGAGGTGAATACATTATTTGTCTGTGGTACAAAAGCCAAACCAAGACTGATTCGCTCTTGCGTTGATAGATGAGTAATGTCTTGACCATCAAATATAACCGAGCCCTCACTTGGGTTCAACATACCCAAAAGCACCTTCATCGCAGTAGACTTGCCAGCACCATTTGGGCCAACAATGACAGCTAATTCGCCTTTTTCAACCGACACAGAGCACTCGTGCAAGATTGGCACCGGGCCGTAAGCCGCTACCAAGCTGTTTCCTTCTAAATATGCCATTACGCCGATTCCTTTGTTTTGATGCCCTGACCTAAATAGGCGTCGATAACTGCATGAGAATTCTTAATCTCGTCTGGTGTACCTTTTGTGAGAATTTGACCTTCCGCCAAAACCACAACTGGGTTGCACAAGCGTGAAATAAAGTCCATATCATGTTCGATCATACAAAATGTATAACCTCTTTCTTCATTTAAGCGAAGAATCGCATCACCAATTTGTCTTAAAAGAGTTCTGTTAACGCCCGCACCAACTTCATCTAACAAGACGACTTTTGCATCAACCATCATTGTACGAGCCAATTCGATTAATTTTTTCTGACCACCTGAAAGGTTGCCTGCACGCTCATTTTTTAAATGACTAATGCTCAAGAAATCGATCACCTCTTCGGCTTTCTTTTGAAGCTCTTTCTCTTCTTCTTGAATTTCCTTGCGCTTTAGCCAAGTATTAATTAAGCTCTCACCCAACTGACCCGCTGGCACCATCATCAAGTTTTCTAAGACACTGAGTGTTGGGAATTCGTGGGCAATTTGAAAGGTTCTAAGTACGCCTTTGTGGAATAACTGGTGTGACAGAAGGTCTGTTACATCTTCACCATCTAGGATAATTTCACCCGTAGTAGGCTGATAAAGACCAGCAATAAGATTAAATAGAGTGGTTTTTCCAGCGCCATTAGGGCCGACCAAACCTGTAATCGAGCCGCGTTCAATGTGTAAATCCACACCATCAACCGCTCTAATCCCGCCAAAATGCTTGGCTAGGTTTTTGATTGTAATCATTCGATTTTAAGAAGTACTCTCCTACTTCTTTCTTTTAACTATGAAGCAGAGAATTATGCCGTAATAAGACTGGGTCTTCAATCAAATTTGCAGTAATTAGTCCAATTTACGGGATAAACTGCAAAAAATACCTTAATTTTGCAGTTATTTAAATATTACAAAGCGATTTTGCAGTTTCTATCTTATTTGACCTTGCCACTTTTGCCACTCATGGTGCGCCTTTTCCTTGGTATAGAGATCAAAGAGAACCCTACACACATTGTCCCGCAGCCCAGCCAGATGACCAAGCCCACTGAAAATTGTAACCGCCCAACCATCCTGTCACATCAACCGTTTCACCAATAAAATACAAGCCTGTTTGTTTTGTGGACTCCATCGTTTTCGATGACAAACCGTTAACATCAACTCCTCCCGTACACACCTCTGCAGTACGCATTCCTTCTGTGCCACTAGGTTGTAATGACCAATGGTTAAGTAGCACAGCAAATTGTTTTAAATCGCTTTGTTTAATTTCGCCTAAAGTTAACTCAGCCAACTCAATATCAAGCAAGGTATTTGCCAGCCTTTCGGCAAACCTTCTCGGCAATAGTTCCGTCAAAACAGTTTTAAGTGCGGCCCTTCCACGCGTTTGTTGGGCTTCAAGCAATACTCCAACGGCATCCACTTCCGGCAATAAATTAATAACAAGCTCGTCGCCTTGATGCCAATAAGATGACACCTGTAATGCGACCGGTCCGCTAATGCCTCGATGAGTTATCAACATCCCCCCTCTAAAGCTAACACCATTGCACATGACAATCGCATCCAGTGACAAGCCGGATAGATCTTTAAAATACCGATCAATGTCATCTTGCGGAAAGGTAAACGGCACTAAGGCTGGTTTGAATGAATTGGATTTCATGGCAAACTGTTTCGCGACTTGCAACCCAAAATCCGTTGCGCCCATTTTAGGAATGGACGGCCCACCCGTGGCTATCACAAGTGATTCAGTACTTACTTTTTGAGTTTGTGTGGTTATTGCATAGTTCTTGTTAAATTCAATTTTCTCCACAACACTGTCAAGCACAATAGTAACGCCCGCCTGTCGACACTCATCGAGCAACATATCAACAACGGCGACAGCCTTTTGATCGCAAAATAACTGCCCTAAGGTTTTCTCAGTCCACTGCAAATGATGCTTTTCCATTAAAGCAATAAAATCCCATTGCGTGTAGCGCGACAATGCAGATTTATGAAAATGCGTATTGGGCGATAAATAGGACTCAGACTCAGTGTATAGATTGGTGAAATTGCAACGACCGCCGCCTGAAATTAGAATTTTCTTTCCGGCTTTCTTAGCCTTTTCAAGGACGACGACTTTGCGGCCACGCTTGCCAGCCTCGATAGCGCACATTAAACCGGCCGCACCAGCACCAAGAATAACAACATCAGCGTTCATAGAGTGGATTAAGGTAGTACTTTTTTAAATGTTTTGACGACGACACTTTGATACACCCCGGCAGCAACATACGGATCAGCGTCAGCCCAGGCCTGTGCGGCAATCAAATCATCAAACTCAGCAACAATAAGAGAGCCGGTAAAACCAGCTTCTCCTGGCTCATTAGAATCAATTGCAGGGTGTGGACCGGCCAAAATTAAACGACCCTCGTCTTTTAATTGATTCAAGCGCTCAACATGTGCAGGCCGTGCGGCCGTGCGTTTTTCTAGTGAATTCTCAACATCTTGAGAAATAATGGCATATAACATCGCAACTCTCTCTTAAATTTTATAAATCCAGCACATCTTGCATGGAATACAGTTTACTTTGTTTTCCGCTTAACCAACTTGCCGCTCGAACTGCGCCATTGGC
>Ga0207990_1000129_pt1 | contig 44116 bp, 41 predicted proteins | sample ETNtaG_8_FD_185780 | JGI IMG/M metagenome (GOLD analysis project Ga0207990, IMG submission 185780) | Marine microbial and viral communities from oxygen minimum zone, Eastern Pacific Ocean - ETNP201406SV75 (SPAdes) (version 2) | ecosystem: Environmental > Aquatic > Marine > Oceanic ...
GAGCCGGGCGACCCTCCTCCCCTATTTCAACGCAAAGTAAGGTGGTGGAAGCCAGTTTCTCATGACTCCTCATCGGATTAGAGGGTGATGAGGGTCTTCGGGTTTCTACCCACTCGGAGGACTATTTTCGTACGCAGAAACGAGGGTATCAAGGCACTCCAGCAGCCCGCAAGGGCCGTGGAGCCCTCTGAGGACGATACTATCGTCGGCGAGTTGGTCGATGACTCGGAGAGGCCCGATATGGTTTACATCGGCACTCCAGTTGAGCCCAAGGACGCTGCGATAGCACTCGCAGCGTTGGCCATTGCAGTGATGTTCGTGGTTCTGATTCTGCAGAGCTTCGTATTCAACTCGGTTGAAGATTCAGGAACGGAGGGGTCAGATGGCCGCTCCATCGAGATCACTTGGGGTGAGAGCCAGTACATGCCGCGTCATGCGGAATGCATCGACGAATCGAACGGCCAAGACCTCCCAGGGTACGGTATAGGCTACGAGCCCAGCATCTCTATTACAAGCAGTGGGAACATGTTCGTCACAGCCCACAAGGATTTGCGATGGGGTGGCGAATCGAACCCCGTCTTCCCCCTATTAGGAGGAGAACCCGGTCCTTGGTACGCCTGCGAGCAAGGCCAGCAGACCTCATGGGACTACTGGGCCTCTTGGTTCTGGGCCTCATACGACAACGGTACTACATGGGGGCACGGGGATAATTTCGGCCCGACTCCTGGAAACTCATTCACTGCGAACTACCTAGCTGGTGGTTCTGAGTGCCTAGGTGATGAGGGAGATATCTCAGTTGATGCAGAGGATACCGTCTACTATCTCGACACGACACTCGAGGACAACTGGTGGCATACCTTCTCCGACAATGGAAGCAGCTACGAAACCACGATCTGTCAGAGGATGAACACCATGGCCGCCGACGACCGGCCTTGGGTGGCAGCCCAAGCGGACGGAATCATCCACTATCTGGGGAATTCCGGGGCTTCTCCCCCAGAGTGCACCCTTGACGTAGGCCGTTACTGGTACTACCACTCTGAGAACGGTGGGCTGTCATTCTCGCAGTGCTACGCCGTTCCAGGTGGCTGGAGCACCATCGCTAGCCAGCGACACGGACCGTACGTCTACATCGCTCAGGAGAACGCTGACTCCAGCACTGGCACCGTGCAGGTGCGAATCAGTGACCAGTATGGCAGGGGTACAGGATTCACGGACGGCACATGGGCGCAGCCTGTGAGCGTCGGAGATAGGAATGGAAACTGTCCAGAGGGATATCCGGTGGTCAACACGAATGAGAACGGTACCGTGGCTGTCGTGTGGGCTGATTGCCCGAATGGTGGCACCGGACCATGGGATCTGAGGCTGGCCTTGTCATACGACCATGGCACCAACTGGTCAACTTGGAACATCTCTCACATCAATGGAATCCAGATGTATCCGTTCGTCAGCATCAGCGAGGACAATGTAGTGGCCCTAGCATTCTACGGACTCGACTTCGATGACGGAGATCTGGAGGGTGATTACGTGGTCGGAGAGGAGTGGTATCTCTATGCAGCCGCTTTGAGGGAACCTCAGGAAGGAGATCTCTGGGACTTCACCATCGCTGACCCCGAACCACTTCACATCGTTACCGAGTATGAGGCTACAGAAGGAGATGTACACGCTCTGCACGACTTCTTCGAGACCGTGATTAGCCCTGATGGCACTTGGATGGGCATAGCCTACCAGCAGAACATTGGATTACACCCATTCGAGGACAACGAAGAGCAACGCTACATCAAGTTCGTACGAGGAAACCTGAGCGTCTGATACTCAAAGAAGGAAGGCAGAAGCCTTCCAAATCACTTGATGCCGCCCTTCTCGTAGCGACGGGTCCACTTGAGCCGGCGCGGGTTGCGCTTGAGCTTGAGCATGTTCTTGCGTGCCTTGCTATCCTTGAAGAAGAACACACTACCGTCGCGCTTGACAAACATCATGCCGGTGCCCGGCTCGATCTCTTCGTGTGTGAAACTACAGATACGACGCTCGGGCATCTAATCACCTCCGGCCGCCAATGCTGCGGGCCTCGCGGCCAGTGTCCTTCAGCATCAGGACGTCTCCAACTCGAATAGGTCCAAGCACGTTGCGTGCGATGATGCGACCGATGTCACGAGGGTTGGCTGCGTCGCCTACGCGGACCTTGACCTGGACGGCTTCACCACTCATACCGGTGCGGCCGACAATCTCGACAACCTCAGCGGGCCAAGAGTCCTGTGCCATAGCGAATCACTCCTAGAAAACTCACTCTGATGACAGCGTTTCGCAGTGGCCTTTGACTTCCTTGAACTTGTCTTCGGTCTCCTTCTCGACTTCCATGACTGCAATAGCAGCGGTTCTGGTGCCCAGGCTCATGCCTGCAGCCTCGGCCAGATATGCTTGGTCCTCGACGTAGATGAAAGGAATCTCTTTCTCTTTGCAAATCATTGGGATATGGGCCAACAGCTCGCCGGGGTTGACGTTCTCAGCCATCACCACCATCTTCGCAGTTCCACGCTCTGCTGCCTTGGTTACTTCGTTGGCGCCCTTCTTCAGGCGCCCTCGGCCATCCTTGCCTAGATGCTTGACCATCTCGTAGACTTGCTCTTGTATGTCATTCGGGGTTTCAAACGCTATGTGTACACTCATTGGAACTACTCCTCGTGTGGGTAAGCCGCCGCACGACGTGGCCGATATAAACGAAACGGATTCGCAGCAAACAACCGTAGGTCGCCTGCACTAACTCATTAGCCGCTTCAGACCTCGGGCGAGGGCCGGTGCAGCACTCACCACAGCCCTCGGATTAGGCAGCGAATCAGTGCTGTGTACACCGTCGACGTGATTGGATAGACGAAGGATAGCGCCACCAGTGAACAAACCGTGTGTGCAGGCGGCGTGGACCTCAGTAGCGCCCTGCCGGCGCAACGCGTCGCTGGCCCGGCAGATGGTCCCACCAGTGCTAATCATGTCATCCACTATCGCCACCACCTTGCCGTCGACATCGAGGTCCTTCGGCGTGTGCTCTATTGTGTGAGCGTCGATTCTGGTCTTCTCGAGATAGGAGAAGTCACAACCGATTAGACCGGCAACCTCGGTAGCCCTCGCAATGGCCCCTTTGTCTGGGCTCAGTACGAAGTCTGGTGAGACTTCATTCTGTAGAAGATCGGCTATCTCAGGCATTGAGCTGACGAACTCGATTGGAACCTCCATGTCCTTGAGCACGGCGGGCTCATGCAGATCGAGGATGGCAATGCCGTCGCAGCCACGTGCGAGAATATCGGCGATGACGCGCGCGGAGACAGCTTCTCCCTTCGAGAAGCGCTTATCCTGTCGGGAGTATCCATAGTAGGGGATAGCTAGGTAGACTCCGCTACCGACATCCTCCATGTTCTGCGGCTCTTCGCCCTTGAGATTGGATAGATTACCCCTGCGGACCTCGGCTATGGCCTCCAACAGCAGGACGGTATTCACTATCCCTGAGTCAGGGTAGGTGTTTGACACCAGTACCACAGGTTCGGAACGTACGGCATCGATGGCGTCGGAGGGAACCCGCACGTAACCCTCGCCATCTGGGAATCTACGACTCTCAAGTTCGATGTACTGCATCCCAATCAGTGGAGCCAGAGAGGTTGCCACGTCGCGGCCGGATGAGCCACTCACTACCGGCATGTGACAAGAAGCCGGTCTGACGGCCCTTCATGACTCTGCCGACCGATTCGATTCATTGGTGGGCATGACAGGATTTGAACCTGCGACCTCCCGGTTATCAGCCGGGTGCTCCAGCCAAACTAAGCTACACGCCCTTAAGCAGGTGTGCGAGTACCGAACCCGATTTCAAGATGTCCCTAAGACGGATTCATTCCTCTTCCAAGTCCTCGCTGTTGAGTTTGAGAAAACTCGGCAGAGTGACCAGTCTCTTCATTGAACATCGCAGTATGATTTCATCCAGTCTTGCTGTGGTCCGTGCCAACTGGGCAACCGGCACCACGATGGAGTCAGGCAAGCCGTGCCTAGAGCGCACGATGTAGTGTGGCTGGACAACCAGTCCCTTGTAGGTCCGCTTGATCTTCACCATACCGGTTACATTCCCTAAATCCAAGCCGTCATTGTCGAGAACAGCTCTATCGAGCAGTTCGTCGGGTGCGTACAACTTTTCGTCAATCCTGACTGTGTTCCTCCATCTGCGCTGCAGCTCACGCATCGACTTCGACAGCTTCACACCGCCGCCGGGCAGTATGCTGTGCACCAGTTCCTTCGAAAGCGGAGCGAACTCCGCCGGCTTTCTCATGTATTCCTCAGCTACCTCGCCCTCGACCTTGATCCGCATCGACCGCACAAGCTCGTCGCGCGGATGAAATCTCTCACCGGTAATCACACCGACTCTGGTCTCGCCAACATAGACATCTCTCTCCAATAATTCCTGTATTCTGTATTCATCGCTCATTAAATCCCTCCCTGTCGGGGGGGAGAAGTGCATCCCCAGGCATTTCTCCTGCCCTTTCAGTGGGCTGCTTGGCACTTATACTATCCGTAATCAAAGACTGATAATCCAATTGGAAAATTAGTCTTATACATAAATTTTCAATTGAAAAACTAAAGTCAGTTTGATTATTTGTATGATTATCAGAAATCGTGTTTCTTCCTAATCCGGGGGTTTTCCGTACGGATTCTAGAATCCGATTCTGGAAATGTTGATGTGGGAATCGATGTGTCCCGAAGATGATGGGAGACGGGATGGAAGCCCTAACGAAGATTCGCCACAACACAGGTGAGCCCAGAACCATCGGCCTAAGGGATGAGGTGATTCGTGACTTCCTAGAGTCGGATCCCTCGTTGAGCAGGGCGATTGATGAGGCCTCTGACAATTTCCAGAGCCTCAGGAGCGACCTCGGCGACAGGCTGTTCGAGATGGAAGAGGTCAATCTCGTGTCCGAACTTCAGTCAGATTATGTGAATTTTTACTCGGCCCCGACTGTCAACCCCTACGTCGCAATAGCGGCTCGTGGTCCGTGGGTCATCACTTCACACGGGGCCGTGCTGCACGACAATGGCGGCTACGGCATGATGGGAATGGGGCACGGACCTGATGACGTCATCCACTCAATGCAGCAGAACTGGGTGATGGCCAACGTGATGACTCCGTCATTCAGTCAGAAACGTCTGGCTGAGAGGCTTCGCAGAGAGATAGGTCGCAGCCGAGGAGGCTGTCCATTCTCACGTTTTGTTTGTCTCAACAGTGGCTCTGAATCGGTCACTATTTCGATGAGGATCGCCGACGCCAACACGAAATCAATGACTGGAGAAGGAGGTCGTCACGAGGGCAAGCCGACCAAATTACTGGCTCTGACCAATGCTTTCCATGGAAGGACTCAGCGGCCAGCTATGATATCAGATTCATGCAGCTCGAAATATGAGGAACACCTCGCGACCTTCCAAGACCGCGATAATGTGATGTTCGTCGATTCCAACGATGTAGAGGCACTGCATGAGGCCTTCACTCAGGCCGATGATGAGGGATTCTACATCGAACTCATGGCAATGGAGCCGGTGATGGGCGAGGGCAATCCGGGCCAATGCGTCACTAGGGAGTTCTACGATGCCGCCCGCTCACTTTGCACAGCGCATGGCAGCATGCTAATCATCGACTCAATACAGGCGGGGTTGCGCGGACAGGGTTGCCTGAGCATTATCGACTACGACGGCTTTGAGGACTGCGAGATTCCAGATATGGAGACCTGGTCCAAGGCGCTCAATGCCGGGCAGTACCCGCTTTCCATCGTCGGTCTCTCCGAGAGGGCTGCTGGTCTGTACGTTGTCGGCATCTATGGCAACACGATGACTACCAATCCGAGAGCACTCGAGACGGCGATTTCAGTGCTTGATCGAGTCACCCCAGAGTTGAGGCAGAACATCAGGGACCGCGGAGTCGAGTTCGTCCAAAAACTCAAGGCGTTGTCCGAAGAGATTCCGGGGACAATAATCCAAGTCCAGGGGACCGGTCTACTGCTATGTGTTGAACTCGACCCTGAGATTCTCCCAGTGGTTGGCTTCGGATGTGTTGAAGAGTGGTGTAGGTTCAATGGACTAGGCGTTATCCATGGCGGCCAGAACGCCCTCAGGTTCACACCTCACTTTGCCATCACCTCAGCCGAAATTGATCTTATTATCGACGTACTGCGCGAGGGACTTCGCCAGTTCACAGCGACAGAAGGTGTCGAAGCAGAGTCTGTAGCATAGTGGTAGAATGCCTAAGATAGTCCACATTAGTGGGGCCGTAGATGCCTTCTATCACGCACTGGCCGACAGATTACACCGCGCTGGGGCTACGCTGACTGAGGATCCTAGCGAGGCCGAGATTACAGTCGGCATTGGCGAGGGCGCTAGCGGCGATGTCGCAATAGTACCCGCCCACGTCGAGCACGGAGAGGCTGATCTGGTAGTCAGGATACACGATCTTCTGATTCCCGAAGGTGCCATTGACTGGGGCAGTGAGGTCATTCACGACTGGGCCGACTGGGTCAAGGAAGGAGCCGAGGGCATTCATCCTCCCGATATCGAGGCACGGCACTGGGTCCATGTCAGGGACGCCACTGACGCACTCGCTCTGCTGATACTGGCTGACACCGACGCTGCAATTCAAGGAGTCATTGACATGAGCGGACGAAGAGCATGGACGCCCAAGTCAGTGCTTGCCGAGATGACACTGATGTGGTCTCGTTTCACCAACGCGCTACACCACAGTCACACGATTCACTCTCTGACTGAGGACACCAGCCCCGCGGCTTCTAGCTACAGGCCCAAGGACATCCGTCCAGATTTGGGGCCATTGCATGACGCTTTGCTGAAAGCCGGGGGAGAAGGCTGGCGCCCACTGGTCTCCATGAGAGTAGCACTGATGGAGGTCTTTGCTCACAGGAACGACTGATTCAACGAGAGTTCTTGTCGGACTGGACCTGCTTTCTGACATCTTGAGCGACGTTCTTGCAGCCCTGCATTGCCTTCCTTACGCGGGTCCCAGCGGCGCTGTTACCGCGGTCATGCTTGGCGGCGTCGCCAAGCGCTTCGTTTAGTGCATCTATCATTCCCTGTACCATCGATTCAACGGACATAGAGGCGGCCGCTTTGCTGACCGCCTTTATGCGTTTGCACGGCTTTAGTCGACTATTCGCCCACTAATCGCGAAACAGGTCGGCGCCAAGCAGGGGCAGTAGTACCGAAGCATCACCCTCTACTGTCACATGTGGGGCGTCGGGACGAATCTTTCCCCAAGACACCGCCTCGCGCAGGCGCGCGCCTGAGAGTGAACCATCGTGCTCAGGGGCGGTGGTGATGCCAACTGCAGAATCGAGGCCCCCACGATACTGGTTCCACCAGATTACGTGGTGCTTCGAGATACCTCCTCCAACCATCAGCGCATGGCTCTCCTTGGCGGTCCAGGTAAGGTCTGAGAGGATCTGCTCATCGGCGAGGAAATCGACCATGAAATTCGGACTCTTCTGCCGGTGCATGAATAACTGAGAACCGATTGAGCCATCGGAGAGTCCGGGAATGACGATGGGGATGCGGTGCTTGGCCGCCCAGTGGAGAAGCGACCCTTCGTCTTCTATGCGGTCGCCCATCGCCCAGCACAGCTCGACAGAGCCGAAGCCAAGCCACGGATTGCTAGGCTGCTCTGCTGTACGTTCTGCTTCGATATCCTCCAGCCAAGGTAGCACAACTGCCTCGATTATCTCGCCATAGCACTCGTTTGGCACGATGACGTTGCCGAGTCGATTGAGTCCTTGCTCGCCGAGTGCGACGTCATCGAGGTTGAAGTCGCCGTGGAAGTAATCCTGGTATGTGCGAGCAATGTCGTGGTCTAGGGTGCCACAAGTGGTGATGACCACGTTGAACGCCTTGCGCTTGAGCGCCTCGAGAAAGAATCCTCGAGTCCCTGTGGCACACAAGCAAGCTGGGAATGAGAGCCAGTTGAGGACTCCTTCCTGACCACTCTTGACCATCGCATCGCTAAGCACATCGCGCGCGTGCGCGAGCTTGGTAGCGGTGAAGCCACCAGCGCGCCCCATCTGGTCGATGAGTGAACTGACTTCGTCTACAGTGGAGAAGTCGTAGTCTTCAACTGGAGTGGTGAAGTCGTCCTTGCTGTACTCCGACACGCCCCTTCGCAGTGCTTCCGGGCCTTCAATCCGACGCACTCTCAAGTTGGAATATACGATCACGCAACTGTGCTGCACGTTCGAAATCTAACCTAGCCGCTGCCTGCCTCATCTCTTTCTCCAATCGGACGATTAGCTTCGCATTATCGCCACCGTCATCGTTTACGACCACATCGTAAGCCGCAGCAACCCAGTTGGGCTGACTAACGTTCTCGAGCACAGAGTCCGAGGAGTTCCATACTCCCGCACCGAGTCCGAACTTCTGCGCGAAGCCTTCGAGGCCACGCTTACCCCGGGCCTTACCGACCATACGCCGCCCACCTCGCTTACCCTTGCCCGCCACACCGGACAGCAGGTCTTCGACATCCCCGCCCATCACAGGCAGCGCCTTGCGGATGGTCTGCGGCACGATGCCGTGCTCCACATTGTATGCACTCTGCATGCCGCGCCTTGCCAACGTCTGACTAATCGCGGCCTCCATCGAGGGCGAGACCGAGTCAGCGTAGAGTATGACCGAGCCGTGCTCATTGCGACTTGCTCTGCCAATGGTCTGTAGCAGCGAGCGTTCGTTGCGCAGGAAACCCTCCTTGTCGGCGTCAAAGATGGCGACCAGTGAGACTTCGGGTATGTCTAGGCCCTCTCTGAGTAGATTGATGCCGACGATGATGTCAATGTGACCGAGGCGCAGCGCCTTGATGATCTCAGTACGTTCCAGTGTATCGATTTCGCTGTGCAGGTGATGTGCCTTGAAGCCCTGACGGTTGAGGTAATTGGCCACCTCCTCTGCGAACTTGATGGTCATCACTGTCACGAGAACCCGCTCATTGACTTCTATGCGCTTGCGAATTTCATCCTCAAGGTCCTGCACTTGCCCGGCGGTATCTCTGACCTCGATGTTTGGGTCGAGCAGCCCGGTAGGTCGTATTTCCATCTTGGTAACGCCTTCTATCTGACTTAGCAACCCCTCCATCATCACCCTCTCACGCGGCTTGTCTCGCTCAGCTGCCCTAGCACCACCGCCCCCTTGGACGTGCAGCAGACCCTCCGGGACTCCCTGCCCGGTGATTTCTGCTAGATGGCGCAGTTCGCGCTCACCAGGGGTCGCGCTGACGTACATCATCTGTGGTACCAGATCTTGAAACTCATCGATGCGCAATGGACGGTTGTCGTATGCTGAGGGTAGGCGGAAGCCGTGGTCGATGAGGTTCTTCTTACGCGAGAAGTCGCCACCGTGCATCCCGGTCACTTGCGGTAGTGTGACGTGCGATTCGTCCATGACGACGAGGTATCTCTCTGACCCTCCGTGGTACTTCTCAGCGCACATAGAGAAGAAGTCGAGCAGACAGTATGAGCGCTCGCCGCGCTTTCTCCCATCGAAGTGCATAGAGTAGTTCTCGACGCCCTTGCACGAGCCTACCTCGTCGAGCATCTCGAGGTCGAACCTAGTGCGCTTCTCCTGCCTATGCGCCTCCAGTTCCATATCATTGGAATTGAACCATTCCAGCCTGTCATTGAGTTCGGCCTCGATGTCCTCAAGCGCCTGGTTGAAACGCTCCTCACCGGTCATGTAGAACTCGCGGGGGTGAATCCAAGCTTCCTCAAAGTCGTCAAGCGGCTCCCATGAGACCGCCTCACAGACCTGAATTCGCTCGATACCTTCCCAGCCGAAGCGGATGCGCAATGGATCATCTCGGCTCGGCATCCACACATCGAGCACCTCGCCGCGCAGGCGGATGTCGCCTCGTGTGATCTCTCCGTTATTGCGCCGATACTGCAGGCCGACCAGCTGCCTAACCACGTCTTGCGGGTCTGCCTTGTCGCCCACAGCTAGCCGCAAGTGGTTCTGTTGGAATACCTCAGGGGGATTCAGTCCGTAGATGATAGAGACCGTGCCCACAGTGATGACATCGGGGCGTGAAACGAGAGAGGCCACAGTGGAGAAACGCTCTTGCTCGATGCGCTCGTTCATCTGTAGTTCCTTGTCGATGTATAGGTCACGTCCGGGAATGTAAGCCTCGGGCTGATAGTAGTCGTAGTAACTGACGAAGTACTCCACTGCGTTCTCAGGAAACAGTTCACTCATCTCCTGCCATAACTGTCGAGCTAGAGTCTTGTTATGCGATAAGATAAGCGTCGGGATTTGCAACTTCTCGATGACCTTGGCCATCGCGAAGGTCTTGCCCGAACCAGTCACACCTAGCAGCACGCAACGCTTCTGACCTGCTTCAATCTGCTCGACCAACTGGTCAATAGCCTGCTGCTGGTCTCCGGCGGTGTCGTACTCTGCGCGCAGTCGAAACATCGTAAGACCTCAATCTATCATTCCATCGTCATAATACTCTACGAACGTGAGACTAACTAGCAATACCCATCCTGTCAGCATCGAGGCACGGAAGAGAGTCCTCTGAAAACTCCCCATTGCCTCTTCAGATGCAGCAGCAGCCGCGGCTCCTTTTGTCATCACGATGATGTTAATCAGCGCCATTAGCACCACAGAAGGAACCCAGAGCGTGTAACGCAAGGACCGTTGGTCGGTGAAGTCGTGCATTCCTGTTAGCAGGAAGCACACTACCCAGCCAATGGTCAGAGCCACACTCAGTTTCCTAGTTGACTCAAGACCATAGCTTGCAGGGAACGAGCGTATCCCCTGTCTACGATCCGTGTCCTGGTCCATCGATGCGTAGTTGATGTCGAATGCTGTAATCCAAAGCGTTACTCCCAAGGAGATGAAGAATATCTCCGGATACCACAGGAAATCCGTACGCCCATCCAACATTCCGGTAATGGCCGCCCAGCCGTGTGTATCCGCTGCGATGGCGACCCATGCGCCTGCTGGAGCGAGGGCTAGGCAAAATCCAATCCAGAAGTGACATATCCACGATATTCTCTTTGTAAACGGGTATATCACGAATGCTAGGACAGGTAGCCATGCCATCTTAAGAGCAACATCGTTCAATCTCCATGCAGCAAACAGAAGTATTCCTAAGAAAGCTGCAGCCAGCATCCACGCACTCTGCATTGACATTGTTCCAGAAGGCAGATGCCTCGTCGCAGTACGCGGGTTTTCTGCATCTATGTCTCGATCAATAATTCTGTTGAGAGCCATCGCAAGTCCTCTAGCACCGATAGCTGCGGTGATAATCCAGACTAAATCCATGCTCTCTGATTCAAACTGCTTGTCGGCAATCACGAAACCAATCAACACGAATGGAAGTGAGAACAGTGTGTGCTCAACCTTGACGAACTCAAGGACTTCTCTGAATCCCATCAGTAGCCCCCTTCGGCCAGCCATGAATCGACTCTCTCGGCGACCTCGGGATCGTGTAGTGTGACGCCGGGCCAGCGCCGGACTGGCAACGGGCCCTTGTTCGAAGGAATCGGGGCGGTGGCGTCCCAAGCTAGTCGGCCACCTGAATCATCGAAGTGTAGGTCACGTCCGACGTCGAAGCGGCAGAAAAGCTGCCATAGCAGGCGACGCCGCCAGTCGTCACTGGCCAAGTAGGCGTCGTCGTCAGTGATGAAAAGCCAGCGCAGATTCTGTGCGGCTTCGAGCGACCAAATCGCTTCGCTGATTCCACGGATGACCTCACGCTGCCTCGCAGCACCCTCTTCACTGGGCTCTTCCATGCTGCCCTCGGGCTTCGGGTTCCCTTCGATGTTAGTGGTAACCACAAGCATCGACGAGCGCAGCATCCTAGCTTGGACAACACCCTTCACCGCTGAGGCAGAAATCTCCAGCGAGTCGGAACAACCCAGCTGCTCGGGGAGTTTGGAGTGCGGATCTCCCTCCGGAGTCGTAGTGGCATCGATAATCAGCTTGTCGTGGATGTTGTCCCATGGCGCAGTGTGAGCTAGTGTGTCAGCGACCATCCCTCTCAGGAAGATAAGATCCTCGGGGATGTGGACACGGTAGTCGAGGGCATCGAGAAGAGCATCGAGGTCTTTGACCGGATGACTCTCATCTACGGCAATCACGACCTTCTGGAACATCAACTGCCCCGCACCCAACAGGCCCAACGCCGTTTTGCGTGCTTGCCTCGGGTAGCGCTGTTTGGAAGCCACGATGGCGAGGTTGTGGAAACCGGTCTCAAGTGGTAGGAACAGATCGACGAGATCGCGTTGCTGGAATTTCAGCACAGGCAGAAAGGCATCCCCGACGGCTTCGCCAAGGTAACCATCTTCCATCGGAGGCAGCCCCACAATGGTCATGGGAATCATCGCATCCTTGCGATGGGTGATTCTTGTGACGTGCATTACCGGGTAAGGTTCAGGCAGCGAGTAGTAGCCGAAGTGGTCTCCAAAAGGCCCCTCAAGTCTGGTCTCACCGGGTACAGTGTAACCTTCGATGACCACATCGCACTCGGCCGGCACCCAGAGATCGCTGGTCTCGCACTTGACTATTGAAAGCCTCTTTCTGGCGAGTAGTCCTGCGAATTCATACTCGGTTAAGTTGTCCGGCAATGGAGAGATGGCGCTAAAGGTCAACTCGGGCGGGCCGCCCAGACATATCGCCACTGGCATTCTGTTCGTGGACGCGTCAGCGTGGTCGGCGCCGTGCTTGTGGGTCTGCCAGTGCAGACCCACCTCGGTGGGGCCGAACACCTGGCTGCGGTACATGCCCATGTTGTGCACGCCGGTCTCAGGATCAGCGGTGACGACCAGCGGGAGCGTCATGAACGGCCCAGCGTCTTCCGGCCAAGTTCTCGGTATAGGCAGCCTAGTGACGTCAGGATCCTCCATGACTACCTGCTGACAGGCCCCTCTCGAGACTTTGCGTGGCGCCATTGCCATGCCTTGCCTGGCAAGCCCTATCCCTGTCCATGGCGCCTTGAGTATGCCACCGATGTCGGGTTTCATCAGGGCGACCATGCCCTCGCCGACCTGCTTCGGCTCCTCAACACCGAGCGCCCTGCAGGTCCGCTCCTTCGTTCCATACAGGTTCATCAGCAGCGGAAACTTGCTGATGCTGCCGTCTGATAAGCGAGGCTGCTCGAATTTTATTGCAGGACCTCCTCGCTTCACGAGTCGGTCAGCGAAGCAGCCCGCCTCCAGTTCCACATCCACCGGATCGGGGATACGCAGCATATCGCCAGACTCCTCTAGGGACCTGACGTATCGGGAGAGTTGCCTCCAGACCATGAGCCGGCGGAGCGTTCACAGAATGAGAAGGTTCGCTCGCCATCGTAGATGGCGCGACCGACGGTTTCTTTGATATCGGACCTTCCGATGGTACCATGGGCGATGCCGTGAGCACCTGTGATGTCCTAGTTGTCGGAGCTGGCCCTGGCGGCGGAAACGCTGCACTGCAGTGCGCTCGCAAAGGACTCTCGACGATGATAATCGAGGACCACCCGGCAATAGGAACCCCGGTCCACTGCGGAGAGTGTATCTCTGAGATCGCTTGTGAGAACCTCAATCTAGAATTGCCAGAACACGTCATTAGTCTCAGGGTGCATGGAATCAGGGTAATATTCCCAGATGGCACCGAGAAGTGCCTGACGGAGGAGGGATACGTCCTCGAGAAGCACCTGTTTGAGAGGTGGATAGCAGACGAGGCCTCCGAAGCCGGAGCCAGCATACACCTCAACCACAAACTAACCTCGATGGAGAAGGTGGAGGAGAACGGTCGCTTCGCAGGCTGGCTGTGCGACGGCAAGGGAGACGAGTTCCCGATTCGGGCCAAGGTCGTTATCGATGCCTCGGGGGTCGCCGCTGTCTGTTCAAAGATAGTCAGGCCCACAGACGAGAAACCACTCAATGAGATGGGCAAGGTCGTGGCCGGTATGCAGTACGAGATGCTTGAGGTGCCGACAGACGGCTACCTTGACTTCTACATCTGGCCAAAGTACGCCGAGAAGGGCTACCTGTGGATGATTCCCAAATGCGATGGTCGCGCCAACGTAGGGCTGGTCACCGAGGACAGACCCCGGACCAAGAAGGCGCTTGACGAGTTCATCAGTATCACTCACTTCAAGGAACTCAAGCAGGTTTCTCCACCCTGGAAGGAGAAGGGCAACCCTGCCTTCGGAGGGACCATCCCAATCTCCGGGCCCTTCGATAACACCCACTATGACGGATTGATGCTGGTCGGCGACGCCGCCGGCTTTACCTCACCACTCTTTGAAGGCGGCTCACACCTAGCTCTGAAGTCAGCAGTCTACGCCGCTGACACAGCCGCCGCAGCTATCGCTGAGGATGACCTCAGCGCCCAGCGACTATCCGTGTATTCGAGGCTGTGGAAGGACGAGTTCCCGCCGTACGACAAGATACTGCGTGGTAAGAACGCGTTGTTCGACCTGTCAGACGACGAAATGTCGGCAATGGCTCGGTGCTTCCCCGACGAGATGGGGGACATGGGAGTTAGTGGGAAGGCGATGGTAGGACTGAAGCTGCTGTTCCGCCGCCCTGGGCTATACTTCAAGAAAATCGTACCTGCAATGCTGGCATTCGGCTACAGTAGAGCTAGGTACTACGGGTGGTGATTCCGTACTCCCGGGATTTGGGTTGGCGCTACTCGCGCTCGCGCTGCTGACTAGTCTGCATCAGATTGCGCGACCTGAGAAGGCAGGAGACCCAATCGTTCGCAATGTCACGATGGCGGCACAGATATCCCCGTTCGCACTGTTGGTCGGAGCTTTCGTACTCGACGCTTCCTCACTCGACCTAGTTTCTCGCTACGGCGGTGACGAACTACCTCTGCTATATCGAATCTCATCCGTTTGGGGTGGCAGGGCGGGACCCCTCCTTCTCTGGGCTGCCATACTGGCAGTAGTGACTTGGTTCATGGCCAGAGATGACGAGTCAGCGTCGCTTGAAGTTAGAATCATGCACGGCTGGGTAGCCGCGCTAGTGGTTCTTTCATGGTTGCTCGACCCGTTCGCTGCGGCCACAGGTGGACAAGGCGAGCTACACCCACTCCTCCAAACCGATCTGATGGTCATACATCCGCCAATCGTGTTCTCGTACTACGCTTTGTGTCTGGCCACTGCCAGCGTAGCCCTAGCCGGGGTAATTAGGCGTGATACGGCCGAATCGGTCCACGCTGCTCAACTACACTGGGCTCGCGCCGGCTTCGTGCTCGGAAGCATCGGCATCGGGCTCGGTGGTCTGTGGGCATACACGGTGCTCGACTGGGGAGGATACTGGGCTTGGGATCCTGTCGAGACCGGCTCGATTCTGCCGTGGCTCGCGCTACTTCTCATAGTGCATGTTCGAGCCAAACCCGGCTCCAGTGCCGTCTCGACTGCTCCCGCCGTCGGACTGATCGCCGGAGCGCTTGCCTTCCACGCCACCCTAGTGACGCGAGCAAATGGCGTTTGGGCCTCGGTCCATGCCTTCGTGGCGGACGGTGAGGGCACGCTAGCAGACGACCCCTATCTCCGCGTTCTAGACATAGCCGATTTTAGTCCGATAGGAATGGAAATTACTTCCTACTTGGCGATAATACTGGTTCTATTCTACTTCGCGTACGCGCACCTGCGACAGCAGCAACACCTCGCAGTAGTTGCCTCGGGTGGAACTACCATGCTGGCAGCTAGGCCGCAGTTCGCCGCAGCCCTGCTACTATTCTTCTGCGCTGCCGCATACTGGATTGGATCTACTGCGGTCTTCGCAGTCGGCCTCGTCCTGCTGCTGCTAATCGTGCACGGCGACTCCAAACATCCTCCGATGCACTGGATTGCGATGGGCGTCCTTCTGATGCTATTCTCCAGTTGGCTCTGGATTTCCGAGATCCAGCAGGCAGTCGCCGGGTTGGTCCCGTTCCTCGTCCCGTGGCTGCTATCTCCCGAGGATGAAGGCGAGTTCGAAGGAGCACTGCTACCTATTTCCGACGTCTCGGCACGGACCCGTGCCGCTAGGATGGTACCGTGGTATGGTGGTACGGCCTTCCTGCTCCTGACATGGCTGCTACTGACCATAGAGATAGACGGCTCCAGCCTTCAGGCCCACGAGTTCTATGGCGCCCCCCTCATCGGGCTTCTCGCCGTCGGCCTGACACTGTATGCTTGGGGGCGCTCGATTACACCTGAGGCGGGCACCTCAATGGTTAGTGTAGTGCTGCTGGCCTCCATTGCCCTCGCGAGCGCCGCCGACCAGTTCTCACTCCCCGGAGATCCCGATTTAATATTCACAAATGGCATTACCAGAGGCGCAGTTGCTCTGTTCTTGTTGACTTGGCTGGTCTTTGCCCTGCCCTCGACCGCACAGCAGGCATGGCGCACCGCGAGTACCACTCTGCCTAAGCTCAGAGAGGGGGGCCTAGGCAATCGCAACGCCGCCCGTACGAGGCTACTGGCCTCGCACCTAGCACACTTGGGCATCCTCTTGTTGTTGGTTGGACACGTCCTGACCACTACCCTTGTTGACCGCTCGGACCCCTCTCATCTAGTCACTCTGGAGCGGGACCAGCCGGTCGAGCATGACGGCTACGAGCTGGTGTTCGTTGGTACTGAATTGATATCCGCAGAAGACGAGGCCTACGACTTTGCCGTCGGCGACGGCTTCATTGGAGTATTAGTTGAAGTAAGGAGAGATGGCAATCTCATTGACACTTTGAGGCCGGGGATGTTGCGGTTCGACTCACCAAGCGGAGCAGTCAACTCGCGTTCGGAGGTCGACAGGATGACTGGTCTGACAGGCGACACTATCGTGATTCTGGACATCTTCCAGTCCAACGACCTGCTGAGTTCCATGATTCTTGGTGGCACCGACGACGTCGAGACCGTCAGGGTTACCATACACAATCTGAGAGGAAGCCACCTAGTCTGGGCAGGGTGGGTCCTAGTGATGCTTGGAGGGGCTCTGGCCCTTGCCTCTAGTGACCGCTCTACAGAGCACTAGAAGCGAGAGAAATATCACCTACGGTGATACCGTTTGTATGAAAAAGGGGGAGCCGGTCGGCGGGTCGCCTAGGAGGCCTACCAATGGACGACGGAACGATAGTTCACATCGATTATGATCTCTTTAATGCGGAGACAGAGAAGCTCATCGAGACGACTCGCGAGGAGGCTGCCAAGGAGCACGACGTCCACGACGAGTCCCGAACTTACTCTCCTATGGTTACCGTGATCGGCGACGGTCGATTGATTCCCGGATTCGAGACCCATCTGTCCGAGGCTGAGGCTGAGACGGACTACAACCTCGACATCGAGGCCGCAGACGCCTACGGCGAGCGTGATGCGAGCCTCGTCGAGACCATCGGCCAAAATGTCCTGTTGCGCAGTGTGAAAGACCCTGAGATGCTCGGCATCGGCGCACAGGTCGAAATTGGCGGACGCACAGGTATCCTTCAATTCCTCAGCGCCGGGCGCGCGAGGATAGACTACAACCACCCGCTGGCTGGCGTAACCCTTCGTTACGACTACCGAATCACGAAGGTTGTCGAGGACCGCACCGAGAAGGTCGAGACATTGCTCAACATGAACACTGGCCGCGACGACTTCGAAGTCGACTTCGAAGGTGACGACTTAACCGTCACCACTCCTGAGGCCATCGCCTATGACCAGAACTGGGCCTTTGCCAAGTTCAGTCTCGTACGTACTTTGAGGGACCATCTTGGAGTCGGTGTAGTGGTGTTCAGGGAAGTTCACGAGCCCCGCGCGGTCTCCGAGGAAGAGTGACCGGCAGACGTCCATGGGCTCAATATGAGGCTCGTAGAGTCAACAAACGACACGCGGATTGAAGATAGGTTGTCGTTTCCGATTGATGATGAAGCGTAGCAGCACTGCGGTTTCCATCATAGCAATCCTGCTTGCATCTGCACTGACCAGTGGATGCCTCGGGCTGGCTGCCCAGAGAGAGATCATGGAGACATGGAGGGAGCCGCCGCTAACAATCGAGAAGGAGGAGACCTTTGGATGGGACCACACTTTCTACTCGTCCGGATTGGAAGCGGCTGACCCGTACGAGAGAGAGGAACTGATTCAGTTCGACGAGAGCGTCACCATGCTTGTCATTAACTTCCGTGCACAATTCCCGTGGTCGTCTCAGATTGAGGAAGTCATTGGCAACCAGACCAACGAGCTGCGATATGTCGAGGTGCGCCTGTATGAGCCCGGTGTCAAGGAGGCCGGCGGAGACCCGTTTTGGGAGATTGAGACTAGTAGCGACTACCCGCAAACGCGATTCTCCATAGGCAATGGCACCTTCGTAGAGGGCAAGTGGACCTTCGAGATTGAGGCCCGTGGCTACGGTATCACTGCACCGATAGAGCAGTTATCGTTCCACGATCATTTCGACGTCTATCTGACCATCACCCGCCCGTGTGTGCGCTTTGATGAGGTGCATGGGAGCGGAGAATGCACCTACTTGACCGAACTGGACTAGCCTCTGGCCTCTATAGTGAGATGCGTAGCGCTTATGAGTCGAGGGCAGGTCGCCGCGACGCTGAGGATTCAACTTGGATGAGAGTCTAGCCCTTCTCGTGCCGCATGATGTGTACGAGACGCACGCAGTGCACATAGGAACTAATCAGAAATCCGCGGACATGAAGAAGTTCCTAGACACCCTGCGTCAGGACTCAAGCGGGCTGCATCTGATAGACGTCCACGAGACCGATTCACGCATCCGAGTGGTGGCCAAGTTCCTATCTCGCTTCGACCCTGAGAGGATTCTCGTCGTGAGCGCCCGGCAGTACGGCCAGCGCCCAGCCCGCAAGTTCGCCGACAACATCGGTGCCAAGCGCATCGTCGGGCGATTTATCCCCGGTACGCTGACCAATCCACGTCTACGAACTTACATCGAGCCCGAAGTGATTCTCGTCACCGACCCGGCTGCAGACGCCCAGGCCTTGTCGGAGGCTGTTAGTTCGGGCCTGCCGGTGGTCGGCATCTGTGATGCCAATAACATGCTGCGCAACGTCGATCTGGTTCTGCCTGCCAACAATAAGGGACGACGCTCACTAGCGCTTGTCTACTGGCTGCTGGCCCGAGAGATTCTCAAGATTGGGAAGTCCATATCCGACGCCGACTGGGAACGCTCCCAGAACGTCGATGACTGGGAATCCACCTTCTGAGACCTCGACGGCCTCATAGAGGGGTTACCGAACCGCCGATTGTGCCCAATGAGCCTGTGCCACTGTTCCTCGCCCCCATGGCAGGGGTCACCGACCTTGCCTACAGGCTACTCGCGCGCGAGTGCGGTGCCGATGTTACTGTCACCGAGTTCACTGCCGCTTCAGGTTTGACTAGGCGCAACACGAACTCATGGCTCAAGGTCGAGAGCGATCCTCGCGAGAAACCATTTATCCCACAGATCTTCGGCGGAATAACCTCAGAGATGGTCGAAACTGTTGAGTTGCTGCAGGACAGGGCCGACGTCATCGACATCAACTTCGGCTGCCCGGCCCCCAAGATCTGCCGCAACGACGCCGGGGCCGCCTTGCTTAGGGATCCTGACAGGGTCGTAGGGATGGTAAGGGCCTGTCTCGATGTAGCCGAGGTACCGATTACTGTCAAGGTGAGACTCGGCACCGGTGGCGGGCCCAACACGGCTCTAGAGGTTGCACAGCGGCTGGAGGCTGAGGGCATCGAGCGAATCTGCGTGCACGGCCGCACACTGCGCCAGAGGTACTCCGGCGAGGCTGACTGGCAACAGATTCACAATATCGTAGAAGCCGTTGACATACCAGTCATCGCCAATGGCGATGTGGTTGACGCGACCACCGCCACAGCATGCCTCGAGGCTACCGGTGCAGCCGGCCTGATGATCGGACGCGGAGCCATAGGTAGGCCAACAGTGTTCCATGAGATAAAGCGCGATATGGGCTGGCACGACCAAAATCCTCCATGGGGATCCGACAACCCCGCAGTGGCCCGACTCTGGTGTTGGGAGCGATATCTCGAACTGAGTGATGAGGTATATCCTACGCAGATGAACAAGAACCTCAAGCGGCACGCGGTATCTTTCACCAAGGGGCTGCCAGGAGCCTCAGCCATGAGGGTCGACCTCCACTCCATACAAGACCAAACTGAACTTGGAAGCAGGGTCGCCGAATATCTGGAGGCGCTTGCTGAGCCTCATACAGTGGCTGTCTAATAGGCGAGTTAATCAGAGCCTGTTCAATGCGGGTAACGCTTCAGATAGTCGCTCTAGGGACTTTGGAGCAGCACGCCGACTGACTACGCCAGAGCCTCGTCGAGCCGCTGAGCAACAGTCCTCATCCGACGCAGTGTTTTCTCGACCCGACGCATCACCTTCTCCTTCACTGCATCTCCGTCCCTGCCGGCGATTCTGAATCCGTAAGGCATCCTTCCTCCGAGAGTATTGAGCAGTACTTTCTGAGAATCCACCGGCACCGGGTCCAGTATCTTCTGCACCTTCTCGATGTTCAGTGACTTCTTCTTGACACCAGAGATTAGAGCTTTTGAGACGGAATCATCCAGTCTGCCCATCCCTCCTCTTGTCATCAACCACTCTTCTCCTCGCGCATCGTACTGTCGCATCAGGCCACCATACACATCTTGGGCTATTCGATCCAGCATTGGCACACGCTCGACGATGCCCGCGGCCCGCATGCGCTCAATCGATCTCTGAACACGGGCTCGAGAGTCGTCGCACTTGTCGGCCAGAGCGAGCAGTGTGACGGCCCTATTGCTTGACAACAACTCCTCGAGTAGGTTGCGCGACAACCTGTCACCTGGCTTGGCTCGCTCGCCGTTCAGTCCGAGGTCACGTACAAGCGCATCGAACCAGTCCTCACCTTCCGCGATGACACCCGGCTCGGCCACTTCGATGCGGAAGGCCTTCTCATCCCCCTCGCTAGAGGCGACCATCCTGTCGTCAGACTCGGAGATGACTTCGGCTAGCCTGGATAGGCGCAGGTCCAAAATCGCTCGGGCCTGGACCGAGACCAGCTCGATAGCTGCACTAACTGAACCCCCTCTGAGAACATGGATGTGCCAGCGCCCTTCAGTGTCGGCGGCCAGCAGTCCGGACTCCCTTAGTTTGACGAGTTGGTGGTGGACGCCGGTTTGAGACAAGCCGCTGGAGTCCCCCAATGCTCTGGCGTCCCAACCTCTGAGAGGATCAATCAACACTGTCTCACGCAACAGTCTGTGCAGTGCACCCTGCTCGTCCTCGACGCTAACCCCCTCTGTCTTGCGCCTAACCATCCCCATCGAATCGAGTAGCCAAGCCAACAGGACATCCGGGTCCTTGCTACCCGTCGGCATAGGCGATTCGGACAGCCTGACTCTGAACATGCGCGCTCCGCGCGCATTCCGAGGCTCAAGAGGCTTGGCCAGTTTCCGGTGCGAACTCAGGCGTATTCGACGCGAACGTCCAACCACGGGTAGTCGACCTCAGAGGTCTGCAGCCCGGACATGTGCGGCGCCAGAGCTAGTTTGACTGGGCACAGTATGCCGCGCTGGCGCAGTACTCCTATCGCTGAGTGCACCGAGGCACGAGACCTACCGAGATCGCGCGCTAGTTGAGCCTGCGAGGCCGGTTCGGGAGTCTTAGATAACCTGGCGACTACTTTGCGCTGTACGGTTGACAGCCCGACTGGAAGCATCTCAGCCGCACGGCTCTGATCGGTCACACCAGTCCCGGCGAGAATCTCTACCTGTGAGGGCGCTCCGATGTAGTAACAGGTCCTCCCATTTACCGGCATAGTGGTTACCGAAGACTTGTTCACCAGCACGTCGAGGTGGTGGCGAAGGGTGCCATTGGCAGCGTCCAGCTGACGCTGTAACTCACGAAAATGAATCCCTGGAGAACGCTCAAGGGTGTTGAGAATGCGCTTCCTAAGTGGATGCTCCCAAGGGTGGTCTCTGGGCGCTGCCAGAGTGCCCTGAGCAACAGGCGCGATTAACGGCAGAAGGCCGGCAAGGCCCAGTGCCCCTCCGGCTATGGCAGCAAGCCCGTCAACGAACCAAGGACGCGTACTGCGCCATTGCTCAATCAGTGCCATGACACCTTTCGTCGTCGTACGACCTTTGAAGCATACGGTTGGTTGTGCAGGGCATGCTCGGTATGCTCACTTACTTGGATTCGACGACCTTACCCTGATACAGTTTCATGTAAGCCACCAGTGGACTTAGCAGCCTTCCAGCCTCTCGACCATGTTCGGTGAGGCGGTAGATGACTCGGATTGGCGGTCCATCATCGACCACTCTGTCCACAAGTCCGTTCTGAACGCAAGTGGTCAACTTGTCTGAGAGGGTCCTACTGCTGATACCGTGCAGAAGTTTCCTCATCTCGTTGAAGCGACGGTCGCCAGCGATGTACAGAGTCGCTAGTATCTCGATGCTCCACTTTGAGCTGAAGATCGAGAACGCGTCTACGGCAGCATCAACCTCCCAACCAATATTGAAATCATCATCGTTGTATTTCCCGAACGACCTGCGAATCATCGCGCCACTTTCCTCCACTTCGGAGATTGCCTCACGAATCATTTTGAGGTCTGAGGAGGAGATTCGCAAAGGACCACGTGACATTGGTAACAGGTTGTGCAGGACCCATCTAGTGTATAAAATGCACCTCAGTGTAATCGTGAATACTTCTCGGTTGATATACAGGAATTGGATGATTAGTGTGTGAACTGCACTAAGTAGCAGGAGGAAACCACATGGACAGATTATTGGAGAACTGGTTGGATGAGACGATAGGCGATTGCGATGTATTGGTTGAGGTGCCGAGGATCAGTCTGAGGGCAGTGCTCTACGCTGAGATTGCGAACTACCGGTCACCTGCTTGGATTCAATCGCCGAAGGACCAGATGTAGGTCAGGTAAACACGACATATCCGACTACAGCAATTATCATTAGGAAGGTCAACATCCTTCCCAAGCTCTGTTCAGATTGCCCCGAAGTCATTCCAACTCTCGGCTGCTGAGACTTAGGTAGAGACCTGTGGCAATTGGGGCAGTAAATCTTCGTGACTCGCTTCTTCTCCATCACTACGAAACCGGGGTTTGGACCGCCTCCACCCTGTCCCTGTGCATGGCCACCATATGCTACAGGATTGTTTTCTACGCTCCGTGCTTCCATCGGGTCGTCGCCAGCCCAACCACAACGCGGACATCCGTATGCCACGGCAGTCCAACTGAGCCTCCCGTATTCAGAGTTCTCATGCATTGGTGTAGTTGGGTCTACGGCCTTCGATGAGCGCTGCTAATCCTTCCAGCGCGTCGGATGTCCCAAAAATCTCTTCCAGCCCCCCGAGCTCGCTCTCTAGGCCAGCCTTGAGATTCGAGCCAGCAGCCACGTCGAGCAAATCGTTAGCCATCGATAGTGCGATTGGCGCTGCCCGGGATAGTGACTTGAGCTGCCTAGAGACTGCCTTGTCCGCGACGTCGAAGCCAACCGGGACCTCCGCGGACATCAGCGAAGACATGTTTCCGTCCGAGTAGAACGAAGTCGCGAAGGCGACCGTGGGGTTCTCTAAAGAAGGTGGGCGACCGGGATATTTGTCCTCGGGCTTGCCTGTAGATGCTATCGAAGCCACGGTGACCCCGACTTGTGAAGGTTCGACCAGATGGGTCAGCAGACCGAGTGCCTCGGCGGTCGCCGCATCGAGGAAGTTGCCCGCGAGCACTGCGTAGCGAGCGCACTCTATACCGCAGATACGCGGGGTCCGCTGAGTGCCCCCAAGTCCGGGATAAATCCCGATACTAGTCTCGGGGAACCTGAACTGGGTGCGGCGGGTGCCGATCCTGTAGTCGCATGCCAGAGCCAGCTCGAGCCCTCCACCAAGTGCCAGCCCGGTGGTCAGCGCGATTGTGGTCTTCTGACTGTTCTCTAGCTTGTCTAGGACTGCGTGTCCATGCGCGGTGAAGTCGTAGATGTCTTGAATCGCGTCAGCACGAATCTTGTCAACGAAGAACTTCACGTCCGCACCGGCGACGAAGGCCTTGCCTGCTCCTTCCAACACAATCGTTGTGACATCATCGCGGGCGTTCAGCCCGTCCAACGCTTCCCCCAGTTGTGATACCAAGATGACATTCAGTGCATTCATCGCCTCGGGCCTGTTTATTCGCACCATGGCGATGCCATCTTCAACTTCGACATCGATGTATGAGAACTCGAACGACTCCTTTCTGTCAGTGAACCAGTCAGGCAGATTCAACTCCGCATCTGCAGCGTATGCAGATGCCATACGCACAGCCTCGCCCACGCCTATGCGGTTGGCGAGTTCGAATGGTCCAAGTGCCCAGCGCAGACCGACCTTGGCACCTCTATCGACATCCTCCATCGAGCAGATACCTTCGTCCACTATCTGGGATGATACGGCGAAGACCTGTCCGAGTAAACGCTCGCGGATAACCACTGCAGACTCGTCGCTGCACCCCTCATCTTCTCCAATCTCCCATGTCCTACCTTCTACAACGAGGTCGCGCAGGCTCTGAGTGGCCAAGTAGCGCGGCGTGTCTAGCTGCGCAGCTAGGTAGTCGGTGGCGTGCAGTGCAATCGGAGATCCTGTCAGGTTCATCAGCGCGAACGGCCCTAGGCCGATTCGAAATGCGTCGCGTGCCACTGCATCAATCTGGGCAGTCGAGCCAACGCCCTCCTCCAGCAATCTGCAGGCCTCGTTCAGCCAAGGCACGAAGAAGCGGTTGACGACGAAGCCTGGTTTGTCCTTGCAGACGATGACGACCTTGCCCATGGTCTTGCAGTACTGCTCCACTGCGGCGAGAGTCTCTGACGAAGTGGTCTTAGCGGGAATAACCTCAATCAGCCTGTTCTTGGCTGGGTGGTAGAAGAAGTGCAGTCCGACGAAACGATCCGGCCTGCCGACAGCTCCGGCTAGGTCGTTGACGGAGAGCGACGAGGTGTTACTGGCTAGGATGGTGTGCTTGTCGCAGACCTCGTCTAGAATGCCGAATACTTCGGTCTTGATGTCGAAGTCCTCGAATACCGCTTCAATGACTAAGTCGGTGTCCGACGCGACATTTTCAGTCCCGGTAACTCCCGTGATGCGACTCCTGATACCCTCGATTTGGGCTGGCGAGAAGATCCTCCTCTCCACTGCCTCATCGAGGAAGTCTGAGATTATCTGTTGGCCTCTGTCGACCCACTGCTGCTCGCGGTCGACCATCTGGACCTCGAAGTGCTCCTGAGCGCTCTTCTGGGCGATTCCGGAGCCCATGTTTCCTGCCCCGATTATCGCTATGCTCTCCACGGTGCGCATGCTCCGGCCACCTGCCTTTCATCCATCAATGCAGCGGAAAGCAATATTCCGCTCGCCGCGAACTTATTCAGCCGGGCCAACCTGTGCAGGGTATGGAGCGCAGCCGACGTCTTGCTGTGTTGTTGGTGCTGTTGTTCCTAGTGTCGCTTTCGCAATCCGCTTATTCCCAGTCTACCGGGATGACAGGCAGATCGGTCAGCGGCTGCACCTGTCATTCGAATTCGGGGAGCCTTTCTGCGTCCATAAACGGACTCCCCTTCGGCGCGGGTGGCTACACCCCAGGTGCGACCTACTCCCTGCAATGGGACGGCGGCCCCCATGTCTCCGGTGACGGAGGATTCAATTTTAACGTGAGCGCGGGGAGTTGGACGAGCCTAGGTGCCTACGTGCAACTCTCGAACGGCGAGCTGACCCACAGCAGCGATGCCGCCCGCTCGTGGACCGCAGACTGGATCGCCCCAGCTGCAGGCACCGGCGACGTTGATTTCACCGTCGCCGTGCTTTACGCCAACGGCAACGGCCAGAACTCGGGTGACACATGGGGCCATGGGGCGTGGACTCTGGGCGAGGCCAGCGGCTCTGGCGACAATCCACCGGTGGCTTCCAACGTCACCTACGTCCCGACCAGCCCGACCAAGGGCACCGGGCTGGGGGTCTCTTACGACTACCACGACGCCGACGGCGATTCCGAGCAGGGCACGCTGATCAAGTGGTGGCGGGACGGACTCAGAGTCTCATCGATAGACGATCTGACGGATGTGCCAAACAGTTGGATTGGAAGGGGGCAGCAATGGCAGGTCGAGCTGACTCCCTCTGATGTAAACCAAGACGGCGAGCCTGTAATGCTTGACCCAGTGACCATTGGCAACACATTGCCGGTTGCGAGATATCTTGAACTATCTCCAACAGACCCCCTAGACAATGACGATCTCAGTATCGATTACGAGTACTTCGACCTCGATGGAAACACCCAACAGAACACTGTCATCCAGTGGTACCTCGATGGTGGGCTGATGCCGGAACTGGACGGCTCGACCTCCGTATCGAGCCTGTGGACGAGGTCAGGGGATGAGTGGCAGGCCTCGGTGAAGCCGCATGACGGGACCGATTACGGTGACACCGTCTGGACACCTGTGTTAGTCATTGGTTCTTCGAATCTGCAACCTTTGGTTACAGCATACATCACACCCTCGAGCAACGCCGTGACCACCGATGCCCTGCAGGTCATCGTGGGGTACAGCGACCCCGATGGAGACCCCAAGGAAGCGACTGAGATTAGATGGCTCAGGGACGGGACCCAGATTTCTGCTTACAACGACTTGAACTGGGTTCCGCCCGAAGCCACTTCGAAAGGCGAGTCTTGGCTCGCTGAGGTCAGGGTCTCCGACGGACTGATATGGTCCGAATGGGTGACTACTAGCACGGTGGTTATACAGAATACGCCGCCTGTGGTGACCTCAATTTCGATGCTCCCAGAGGGAGATCTGATCACCACGATGAATCTGACAGTATCTTGGGAGCAGAGTGATATCGACGGTGACGCAGAGTCGAACAGCGAAATCCGCTGGTGGGTCAACGACGAGTGGGTCAATGACTACGATAACATGGTAACGGTCCCTGCCTCTGAGACCATTCGGGACCAGCACTGGTCGGTGCAGGTTATCCCTGGTGATGGAGAGGGCCTGGGGTCATCGATGAAGACGAATTCCCGCACTATACAGAACGCCCCTCCCGGCGCGCCCGAGATAATGTTGGGAGGAGACTTCGGATCGTCCGAACTCGGTGTGCCTGACTCCGTTCACGACCTAATGACTCAGGCCACTTCTGAGGATCCCGACGAGGAAATAGTACTGTTCGATTACCAGTGGTCAAGGAACGGCTTCCATGTGCCCGACCTAGATGGTCAATCAGCAGTCCCCTCGTCGCGGCTTGACCCAGGTCAAATCTGGAACGTCACCGTGATTGCAAACGACCCATGGGGTCTTTCCACGTCCTCCTCCAAGGAGATAACAATCGCCAACCTTCCTCCCTCTGCCTGGTGGTCATCATCTCCCGAACCGCTCGTGCCGGGCGCGATGATGAGCTTCAACGGAACTGCCTCTAGTGATTCAGACGGAGAGGTGGTGACTTGGTTCTGGGTTGTCAACGGAGTCAGTCTGTCCGGGCCGGTAATAGACGTGCTTCTGCCCGGAGGAGTACACACGGTCGCACTGACTGTGATAGATGATATGGGCGATTCCGACACACTGGAGAACGAGGTGGTTCTGGGCTCGGTCAACTCGGTTTCAGAACTCTCAGGTTCTCTTGATGGCTCGACCGTCATACTCGCGTGGAACGGAGCTTCTTCGGAGTACCGAGTCTACAGTTCTACTAGCCCAATTACAACCGTGGTCGGGCTGACAGCGCTCGATGCCGTGCCAGCATGGGGGGACCCTGTACCGCTTGATATGATTCCCATTGGAGTTACAAGCGACACCTCTTGGAGCGGAACAGTTCCCGCTGCAACAGTACTCTACTATGCTGTGACGACGGTGGTCGACGGACACGAGGTTGTTTGGGTTTCAGGCGCGAACATGGTCAGCGTCGATGCCACGACCGCCGCTGAATCAATCGATACTGATCCTACCGGATCACCCAAATTTCTCGCTCTGCCGATTGCCGCGCTGCTGTTGATTCTGGGCGCAGCGGCTATTGGAATCACACTGGCAGAGAGCCGCAGGAGGTCGACGTAATGCGCTCCCGAGCCGCTGTGTTAATCGTCATCGCACTGCTGTTCGCCACCAGTGCCAGCGTGGCAAATCCCGGCGGTGAGGACGATGCCAACCGCGATTACACCTGCGGAGGCTCGTGCCACGGCGATCCGGCACTCAGCAGTCCGTCCGACGGAATCGTGACAATATCAGTCGACCCTCTCACATTTTCGGGCACTGCAACGGCGGTACATGTAACGGCCAGTGGGATGAGCTTGTCAGGCAACCGCCTGCTTGGAGTGTTCCTGCTGAGTTCGGCCAGCGGCAACGACGATCATCCCGAGGACCGCGGTTGGAATATCTTGCAGGACCCCAACGGAGGCACTCGCAACTATGTCGAGGTCGTTGTTCCACCCAGCGGCTCTGTGACGTTGACTTGGGTGATGCTGGCCCCCGGACAGCCCGGCATCCAGACTCTCTTAACAGAGATTCACCATGGCTCCAACCCTAACAGCAATAATTGGGCCTATTCGGCACTCACTCGCGGATACGTGGTGGATGTCCAGCCCGTGCCAGAGAACCTGCCCGGCTTCGCTTTCGACTGGACTCCCGAAACCAGAGTGACCGGCGACGACTCGCCGACTGTGGTTAGGACGCGGAACACAACATCAGTGTCGGTTCAGTGGATGCTAGAAGGAGAATGGGTGCCACACGACGCTGAGGTCACAGGCGAGGGCGACGAGTGGCATGTGATGCTCCCGGCAACCATTGGTGACACTCGGATTCAGTATAAGGTCACCACGTCCAACGGGGACTTCTCGATAGTTCAGCCGTGGTTGACCGTGGCCACTGAGCCGGCCGCTTTCGATGGTGAGATATGGGGTGCGAGAATGCAAGCCCTCGCTTTCGGACTACTCGTCATGGCATTCCTGCTCTCGCTGCAGGCTAGACTCTCCCCTTGGGAGGGGCGCCCCGAACTCGATCACACCGAAGAGGTCGAAGCAGCCGAGACGCCGCCTGAGCCTCCGGGACTAGAGCTTGCGGACGACTACTGGTCGAGACTGGTCCCGTCCGAGGAGAATCCTGGATGGTTGTGGGACCCAGTTGAAGAGGAGTGGGTGGCAGACCCAAACAATCCGCCGGAAGGTGGTGAGTAATGTTCGGCGCAGCGACGTTCCACGCCGCGATGGCAGAGGTGGTCGTGGGATCGATGGTGTTGGCCACACTTTGCGCGGTGGGATGCGCAATAGCCTCCATCTTCCCGAATATTGCCGGTGGAAGACTGTCATCTGAGCGAGTTATGGTTACGATGGACAAGGCCTCCATCGCCGGAGCCTTGCTAGGTCTTGTGTTCATGCCCATCGCAGCATTGAGCGGTTCCTTCGCAGCTGACAACGTTGTCAATAACGCCCTGCTCTACAACAAGTTCGTGTACACCGGTCTGGCCTTTGGGTTCTGGGCCTCGTTCGTCATAGGCAGGATACGCCTAGGGCCAGGGGTCTGGCAACACCGCTCGCTTAGCGCGCTTCAAGGGGCCACAGCGGCCATGGCGATGTTGATGACCACCATGGCTTCGTCGATTGGTGGCAAGTTGGTCCGCGGTGAATCGATATTCGATATCATGCCGGTTTGGCTGCCCTCTGACTCGGCCACGGTCCTCAATCCAATCCTTTCAGCCGTACTACTCCTCGTGGGCATAGCAGCTCTGGTCGTGGTGTTCAGACTCGGCCCTAAGGCCGAGCGCATCTCACTCGATTAGTCGCGAGGCTCGTTTTCATCGGACTCATCCGAATCGTCTTCGTCATTCCACTCATCGGACGCGTCTTCGTCATCCCACTGGCAATCCTCGGCGGCATTCGGGTGTTCCTCACACCATTCTCCCTCGCCCCACTCATCTTCATGGTCATGGGGTGGCATTCCCACTCCCATCAGCTCCATCATCATGACAGCGCAGGACCCGACGAGTGGCTCGAGACCCGATGTAATCTGCCACATTGCATCGTGACTGATTACCGTGCTTTCTTCATTGCCATTGTCGGCGTATGTAATCATCTCGAAGCCTGAGCCATCATCCAACTCGACGGCGTGAGTGTTCTCCCAGAAGGTGTCAAAGACGTGACTATGGCACCACATTTGGGCCATCTCACGAAGGACCTCAGGAGGTACTCGCATCTGATTCTCCTCACGCATGTCGCGATCGTCGTTCCCACGACGCCCATCCATCTCCCGCATGTCAGTGCGACCTTCCATCATCCTGTTCTCGAATATGTCTCTCAGCTCTTCGCAGGCCTCGTCATCGCCGTCATCGCAGGCTATCTCGAGCCTCAACATTTCTTCGTCCAAAACAGCCCCATTTCTGTCTTCTCCAATCCGATCACTGGGTTCGTCACCTCTGTCGTCATTATCATTGGCGGCGTTAGCATCGCGGTCGTCTCCGAGAGCTCCCGAGCCGAGAATGACCGATGCGAAAAGCAGTAGTCCCATGGTCAGGGCAATCTGGGCCGAGCGGTCTCCGGTTGTTTCTTTACGACTTTCGTCCATGAAATTGTGTCCCCTGTGCTCCATTTGAATGATTTGACGACATGATTCAGAGAATCATGCATCAAAGACAGTCCAATATGGACTCCAGACGGTGACAATGTGTATCTGGACTGAGGTCCATCTCCGCGATTCGGGTCCGCCCTGCCTCAGTCCATAACGCACGGGTTCCGCTATCAGCCGCTTGCTCGAGAGCTGAGTGCCAGGCGTCGTAATCACTACGGGGCAGGAGTCGTCCGTTCACACCGTCAATCACGCTGTCAAGAAACCCGCCTTCGTTGACCATCAGCGCGGGTGTTCCAACTGAGAATGCCTCTACGGGAGTCAGGCCGAAAGGCTCCCCATGAGCCATACTCACAACAGCCCTAGCGCCCCGAATGAGTGATGCCATCTCAGGAGAGCTGAGGCGCGGGGCAATCCATAGCCCGACTCCGCACGATTCGGCGTGTTGGGTGAGGCGCACGAGGTCTTCTGCAGCACCGCCCCCGACATGAGCAAGTGAGATTCCACTGCCGGCCAGCATCGAGACCGTCTCCCATGTGCCCTTTACCCAGCTGGCCCGGCCCACATTCACAGAGTATGGTGCAACGATGTCCTGTGACTCAGTTGGCTCGTCTGACCCGGCCTTGGCGGGAAACTCATCTGATACGACGCTTGGTAGCAACACTCCTGCCTCGACACCGTAAACCTCGCCGATACGAGCGGCAGTGTAACTGGAGTTGCCGCTAATTGCTGAACACGGTCTGTCGGTCAGACCGCGGATGGCCTCAATGTCACGCCGCCTCGCCCGTGATAGCAGGGCGCTTGTCAGGCCTAGGCTGCGCTTGGGTGAGCCATCGATTTCTCTGTGGAGGACATCCTCGTGCAGACCGCGATGCGGCTCGAGTAGGTGGAGGTGAATTGCCACTGAATCGGGCACGTGTTCGAGCAGAGCGAGGCTACCATCTCCACTGACCAAGTGGACAGCATCTGAAGCGGCTAACGTCTCGGCAAGGCCGGAGCATCCTTGCCATGCTTTCGCGGCTGTATCATTCCCTGAGTCGAGCACGGTAGAGAGTGCATCGATTGGCATCTCCCATGCCTCGTCTGGGGAGATCAGAGGAACTCCGAGCTCAGAGCAGAGCAATTCCAATTCTGGCACAGGATGGAGCGTTGCCACGCTAACCGAAAACCTCCGAGCAAACGCAGGGAGGTTACGCATCAAGTCGCGTTCGGCGCCCCCCATTGCAGCAAAACTGCCCTTTGCGACCACTAGGCCGCCGGCAGAGGGACCGTGCTCCCCATTACTCGTCATATCCGACCCATCACCCGCCCTCGTTTAAGTCCGATACGCCTTGGTGGGCGCATGGTCAAGCGAGTTGTGCTGGCTAGAGGTGCCGCCCTCCCGTCGAGCACCGGTCTGGGCCGTGCTCACCATGCCGTCGAGTCGCTGCTCCAGCGCGCAATGGTCCCGGGATGGTCTAAGGTGACTACTCTTGAGCACCAGATTCTGAGTTTCGCACCGAATCGTCTTCTTACTAGGTGGCGCAAGCACCCTGCTTTCGTCTCATCCGCTGTGGCGAGTTCGGAAGCCGACCTTCTACACATAACTGATCAAGAGCAAGCCCACCTCGTTCCTACGGAGTGCGACATACCTGTGGTGGTAACCGTCCATGACATGTTCCACCTAGAGCCTCGCCAGATCAAGGCCGGTGACGTCAGAGTCCCCGTGGGCAACCAGAAGCCCGGAGTGTTCCGCCGCCGAGATCTCAAGCAACTGAAGGATGGATTAGCGAGGGCAGACCTACTAATCTGCGTCTCGGAGATGACTAGGAGGGATGTGGAGAGGATGTTCCCGGGCAAGCCCACCGCCTTGGTACGACACCAGATAGACCTCGACTACTGGGACCCGGAGGATAATCCGCGCTCCCGGGAACTCATCGCCGAGCACGACGACGACTCGAAGTGCCTGATGATTACCGTCGGCACCGACGAGCCGCGCAAGCGGCTTGACTTCGTGCGCAAGGTCATTGACAGTCTTCCCGAAGAGGTAGCTAGTGACATCCACATGCTACACATAGGAAGCGAGGTCGAGTTGGACGACGAGCAACTTGTGGCTGCCTTCCAGCATGCCGAAGTCCTACTGTTCCCCAGCATCTCAGAGGGCTTCGGTTACCCGCCCACAGAAGCGATGGCCGCCGGATGCCCTGTCATCGCAGCCAATCTTCCCGCCCACAACGAGGTGATACCGAAGCGGTGCCTTCTGCCAGCGACCGATGTCGTGGCATGGATGGACGAGATAGTAAAAGTCCATGCTGCTTGGATGCGAGCAGGTGGAGTCCCTAGGAATCCAGATGATTCCCTAATTGACCATGTAAAGAATATTCTGAGTGCCGAGGCTCAAGGACAAGCCATGGCTGAAGCTTACCATGATGCAACCCAAGGTGGTTGACAACAACTGCTTATATGTCAACTTCAGCCCGTAGGGCTGTGCTACATGTCTCAGACTTGCACAAAGGCTTCGGCTCTGGAAGACGCAGACTAGAGGTCCTCAAGGGGATAGATCTCGAAATCGAGCCCGGTGAACTGGTGGCTCTTATGGGCCCCTCTGGATGTGGAAAGTCTACGTTACTCAACATCATTGGAGGACTGTTGAATGCCGACTCCGGCTCAATCTCATTGGATCAGTTCAACTACGGTACGAAAAGCCCCAGTCGTGTGGTGGATGTCCGTAGGAGAGGAGTCGGCTGGATTTTCCAAGATTTCCATCTAATTGACAGACTAAACGCATTGGACAACGTCGTCTTCGCGCTGGAGCTCTCTGGAGTCCCTTCCGAACAAGCGGAACAGCAGGCTAGAGATGCTCTCGAAAGGGTCGGCCTAGCGGATCGTATGGAATTCATCCCCGATCAACTGTCAGGTGGGCAGAGACAGAGAGTCGCTATTGCCCGAGCAATAGCGGGCTCCCGACCACTTCTGCTGGCAGATGAGCCCACAGGCAATCTCGATGTGAAGAGTGGTCAGGAAATCATCGACCTGTTCAAGCAGCTTTGCGAAGAGGACGGAATATCAGTCCTGATGGTTACTCACGACCCCACGTTGGCATCGATGGCCGATAGGATGCTGTTGCTCCGGGACGGTGTTACGGCAGCATCCGACATCCGATCAGCGTGGGGAGAATATTCGGGGGTCGGTGAATGAAGAATCGATTGATATCTCTACCAGACAATCTGGTGATGGCCGCAAAAAGTTCCTGGAGAAGCAGGGAGCGAGTACTGGCCGTCTTCGCGGGCGTCTTCCTAGCATCGTTGGTCATCTCAACCGTTCTTGCCTACGGGGTCGGCCTGTCGCAAGCATTCCTACAGTACTCTCTCCAGGAGGAGATATTCGACGCCAAGATAGACTTCGCGGAGGACCCGGGCGGGGACGCGGATGGACGCACCAACGACTCTTTGCTGTGGGAAACGGTGTGCGACGAGTTCATCGCAATGGAGGAGTTCTCCGACTGCGGGCTGGTCTATGGTCGTCAAGGCGTCAGGGTGGACGGCTTCTTCGATGAGGACTTTTTCATCCCCCAGCCCCTCAACATCATCGCCGCCGAAGGCCCCACGGCCGACTGGTCTAATGTCAGTTGGGACTATCCGGAGGCTTTGGAATTGGGACCACCGATTAATGACGGCAGGACGATTCGATTCTATGGTGAAGGCATATGGGATGGCGAGCTCAGCGAGCGGCATTCCACGCGAGGTCAGGACTCACGCATCATCTACGGCAGTTGGCCCGCCAGCGCCGCCGATGCAGCTGCAAACCGGTCTATTGTGCTGCCCTCGGAGGTAGCGAGCAGCGCCGGAGTTGCGGTAAATGACACAATCTCATCTCTCACCTTCACTTATGTGACTGGATATCTCGGCTACCAGAACATCGCTGATGGATTCGAGGACTGCCAGGGCGAGGAGGACTTCAACGCCGAATCCGGTTACATGTACTGCAGAGTGAACATGACAGTTCACAATCTGACGGTTGCAGCCGTCTACCAGGAAAGCGGCGCTGGAAATCCTACCCTACTTTTCAATCCGGTGATGGTTTCCGACGCGGTTCTGAGCGATGAGCAGAAACTCATCTTAATGGACAACGATCATGGATACCTCGGGCTGGCAGTCGATAGGAACCAACTACCCACTACATCGACTGCAGACGCCACCAAGTGGCTTGATGCACTCAAAGAGGAAGTAGAGGCAGGCAACTACACCAGCGCAGGTATTCTCATAGAATACAACGACCTCATATCCGGAACCATCACCTTCCTCAACATCTTCCTAGGAATCATACAGGTTTTCGATTATATCCTGATGATACCGATTGTGATACTATCCTTCTCGGTGCTGATTTACGGGCTGGTTCTGTCTTTGGAGCAGCGTAAGAGGGAGATCTCGATTCATCGCGTCATTGGAGGAACTGAGGGAACACTCACCGGGATGATAATGTTCGAATTGGCTGTAACCAGTATGTTTGCTTGGTTTGTCGGCTACACATTGGCCCTGCTGTCTGTACCTCTAGTGCTCGACGCGGTGGGCTTCATGTCATTCAGATCCGGAGGAATCGAAATCAATCCGACTCTGAGCTTCTGGTCAACCTTCTTCATCTTGTTACTAACTGTGGGGGTCTCTCTGCTATTTGGTAGATCTAAGACAAGGGACTTCCTCAGAATAGAGATTGATGAGGGTGTGAGAAAAGTTTCAGAGAAGCGAGAGCCAAGGACATGGCTTCATGTAATTGTCTTTGGAATCGGTCTACTGTCATATCTAGAAAGTTGGATTCAGTCCAATGGAGGGTGGGGTTCTTTCGGTTCCAATGGCATCATATCCAACTTCATACTAAACGCGCTACTCCTACTGTTAGGACCATTCTTTTTGTGGATTGGTGGCGCCCTAGTACTGGGTAGAATTGGTGCTGCCGGACCAAAGATTCTGACCATGCTCCTGTCATGGTCTCCAGCTGTATCTGACATCAAGAGAGGACTGCGAGGATCTGGCTCTTCTGAATCAGTAAACCGCTTAGCTGTGATTATGATACTCACCCTGTCAATCGTGACTCTTGCCGCCGTTCAGGGCTATACTGGAACTATCGTAGATCAGCGGACTACCTCTGCTGAGAATGGTGCTGATGTGCAGGTTCAATTCGACTCCCCAGTCACAGAGGAACATGCCAGAGCTGAGGTTATGTTGGCTATACAGAGAGCCGGTGATGGCGACATAACCGACATTGATGCCATGACTTCAGTGGGCGACATTTTCACAAATAAGAAGGGAGAAGGCTCACTGATACGTACCTGGGTGCTTTTCGATGAGCACGAAGACACGCTGATATGGGACACACAGACAGCACCTCAAGATGACATAGACAATGCAGTGAATGCTTGGAAGAATAGTGGATTCTCAGCCGGGAGCCAAGCTAGGTCTCAACTAGACCTCTCATCTGGGGATGCTGGCGGGTTGAACCCGTCTGAGATTGAGGTTGATTCCGGACTAGTAATCACGATTGAATATACAGAATACGATTACAGCTTCGGTCCTGAGGGACTCGTCATAACATCCACTGTAACAGAGACAGATGTTTCTTACATCGGGGGCCATCAATGGGTGCCCGGACTTCCCTCCTCTGAAGCAGATTTGGCCATAGTGGTTGGCGAGTCTACATACAGAGCACTTGTCGGTGACATCGTTGCAGATTCCTATACTTCCAATCGGTGGTTCTTCGAGTTGTGTGATCAGACCAATGAGGACTGTGAAGATGCCCTAAGAGTAGTCAGCGCCGAGATAGCCAATGGAATCGGCGTGAGTGCGGCTTCTGACTGGTCCACTGCTCATCGCGAAAACGAACGAAACGGAGGACTAATCTTCGGCACGCCAGGTCTTCTTAGCATGCAATTCATTGTAGCCTCTTTGGCATCAGTCGCTTCTGCCTTCGTATTCCTCTCTCTTGTCCTGACCCAGCGCAAGCGTGAACTGGCCATACTTCAGGCGATAGGGGCGAGTCCCAACCAGGTCATACGACTGGTCCTCTTCGAGATTCTCTCCATACTGCTTGTGAGTATGGGTTTGGGAGTTATACTCGGTCTAGCCATCGCTGAGTCTTTCAACGGCTTCTTCGGCATTTTCGGCTTCATATTCCAGTTATTCCTCGGCCAGAGTGCGCCGATAAGCAGGGAACTCGTCTGGCCTTGGCTAGACCTCGCATTGGTCAACGCATCCGTGTTGATTGCAGTGATGGTGGCACTGCTCTACACCACGCGAAGGGCGCTGCAGGCGGATCTGGCAGTGGTTTTGAAGGGGGAGTGAAATGCAGAACGGACGCAATGAGATTCTCAAGGCCGACGGACTCTATCACGTCTACGAATCGAAGGCTGAGGATGGAAATGTCGTCGCACTACGCGGCCTGCACGTGACTGTATACGAGGGCGAAGCAGTCGCAGTAGTAGGTCCTTCAGGGTCAGGCAAGTCGACTCTGCTGAAGTGCCTCGGCGGTCTGATGAAACCCTCGGCCGGAGGAGTGGAGTTAGGGGGAAACAGGATGACTAGGCTGACCGGAACACAACTCGTGGAACTACGCCAGAAGACCGTTTCATTCATCTTCCAGGACTCCAACTTACTACCTCACTTGAATGCCCTTGACAATGTTGCCCAGCCCCTCCGTCACCAAGGCGTTCTGCCGGGTATTGCCAGAGCCAAGGCCCAAGCCCTCCTAGACCGCCTTGGAATGGGGGACAGATCACGCGGAATGCCTGAGGAGCTCTCCGGAGGTGAGCAACAAAGGGTTGCGATAGCCCGTGCCCTCATTACGAATCCCAAGTTGATTCTAGCCGACGAGCCTACTGGCGCTCTCGACCCAATAACTAGCAGGGAAGTGCTGAAGTTGTTCGAGAAGTTGCATAAAGAGGAGGACGTGGCATTCTTCCTTGTAACTCACAACAGGGAGGTCGCCGCCTTCTGTGAGCGCTCACTCGAACTCAGGGATGGGCGCTTTGTCGCTCAGCACGGGACCGATGTGGACATAGCCGACCTGTCAGACAGCCGTGAACTCATCATAGATGATACTGGGACGGTGACCCTGCCTCCAGACGTTCTGGCGAAGATTGGCGGACCCGGACGATTCGAACTTCCCGACATCGAGAGAGATTCACTGAATCTGGAACGGGTTGACATTGAGCGCTTACAGATCGAAGGCAAGGCGAACCTAACTCTCGCAAAGACCTGCCCAGCCTGCTTTCACGACTATGGGGGCAGTGAGGAGCAGCGTTGTCCCGAATGCGGTTCGAGTAGGCCGATGGTTTAGGCCTGAGGCAACATATACCGCTGTGGCTTGGCGATTCCGAGATCTTTGGGTAGTTCGCGCACCTTCTCTGGTAGGGTAATTGGAACCATCTCCCTACCAATCAGAGCAACACGACTCTCACTGCGGTCAGAGAGAATCTCGCGCCCGACAAGTGGCGCTAGGCGGTGGGAGAAACCCATCACATCGTCGTGACTGGGCATATTCTCGATGGCTAGGTTGTTGCGGCTGTTACCGACGTACACGTATCCCTTTGCCTCGATGAAGTCCGGGTCAGCGATATTGTCGAGGCGCGCATAGTCCTCGTGGTGACCTAGCGATTCGCCCTTGATGAGCGTATGACGGCACACTGTGCGGGTGTCGAGGCTGGGCAGTAGTTCGAGAGTCTGCTCGAGCTTGTGGAATGCTGCTTGGTCGAACTTAGGCTTGCAAAGCCTGTCGAAGATTTCCTTGTTGGGAGCATCCACACTGACGTAGAGCTGTGTGGGTAACGGGTCGAGATTCTCGATGACCTTGGGCAGGCTGCCGTTGGTCACTAGGAAGGTGGAGACTCCGTGCTGGTGGCAGATATCTAGGAACTCCCCTAGACGAGAGTAGAGAGTGGGCTCACCGTTGAGTGAGATGGCGACATGCTTGGGGTTCTGCGCCTCGCGAAACTTCTCCGGGTCGACCTTCGGGTTGCCGCCGAAGCCGGTGATGAGGCGACGGTGGCCACGGACCGATTCTAGGAACAGCTCGTACGGGTCGTCGTCGATCTTGTGCAGGGTCTCCGAGTGCGGCTCCCTCCAGCAGTATGTGCAGGCGAGGTTGCAGGTATCCACATTGGGCGCCATCTGCATGCAGCCATGGCTCTCGATGCCGTAGAAGGTGCCCTTGTAGCACGAGCGGTCGGCAATCAGGCTCTGCTTGGTCCAATGGCAGACCTTAACGCCACCGTGCTCACCTACGAGCTGGTACTTCTGCTTGGATAGCCGCGTGGCTATCTTTGGCTCAATGCGCGTAATTGGATTCTGCATACACTCACCTCCGAGTCAGGAGACTTGCGTGGGGCCACTCAGCCTTGAAACTGCCCTGTTCGGCTGAACTGATATACAGCCAGCACCAATCCGCATCGATGACCCGGGTCTGTGCCGCATGCCTCGCGCTCGTCATTATTGCTACCAGCTTAACCGGATGCTTCTCCCCAGGGGGTGATGCCGAGTTGATTTCGACCGACGACTTGACAATTTCTCCTGAGGTGCTCATAGGTGCGCAGTTCCAGACTGTAGAGGTCACTGCATCAAGCTCGATGAGCGTACATGTCCCATACCTCGTCATGGATGAGGAGTCCGGATACATCGTGAATGGGACTACGCTCGATTTCGATGGGGCTGGCACTGCAAGCGTAGATATGCTGGCGCCATCAAATCTCAATTCAACTCACTTCCTACTGGGAGAATTGGGCAGAGACACCTGGCCGCTGCGAGCGACCAACCAGAGTTGGACGGAATGGTTCTCCTCGAGCGAGTTCGAGCAGTCACCATACGCCTACATCGAGCACCCTGTGGCAAGGGAGAATGACTCAGCGTACACAGTGGAGGACGGAGCACTGCACAGCACCGGTATAATCGACGGCCTCAACGTCTTCGAGTGGTTAGAGTTGTTCGCTGATCCTGATTCTGGCTACAACGATCGATGGGGCCCTTTCACCCTGTACGACCCGGTGTACATGAGGGCTGCCAATTTCATGCAGAGCGAACTTCAGGTGATGGGCTACGACACGCAGATTCACCGCTACTGGATTTCTGACTTTTCCTACGCGGTCAACGTCTGCGGCTACAAGGAGGGAACAATGTTCCCCGACGAATGGCTGGTTCTGGGGGCCCACCTCGACATCGCTGAGGCGGGAAGTCCTCCTGGAGGCGGAACCCACATCGGGGCACATGACAACGGCGCTGGTGTGGCCCTGGTCCTAGAGGCTGCCAGAGGCCTCGCTGAGTTCGACCACCGAAGGACCATCGCCGTCTGCTTCTGGTCTAACGAGGAGAACGGCTACGACGGCGTTGACAGATGGATTGAGAACATCCCATCAGGAGTCACCCTGTCCAACTACCTCAATGCAGACGCAGTCGGGACTAACTGGCCGGGTTACTACACCCTAGTCGTCGACATCATTCCCGAGACTGACAATCAGATCAATGAGCAGTGGCCCATGGTCAGACTCGCCGAGTGGGTCGGCTCAAACAACAACGACATTGCTGAGGCGCTGCGTTTAGGGAGGGAGATCTACAACACAGAGGGTTACGCTTCGATGAAGGATGACGATACGAGCGACCAGAAGAGACTCTCGATTTCGGTGCACGAGTCACAGAGAGGGAGGAGCGACTACGAGAGGATAGCAGACCAGCTCGGAGTAGTCTCGATGGACTTCGGCTCACTCACTGGCGGCTCGGATTGCTACCACGGACCGTGCGACACTCTCGATACGATGGTCGACATGATGGTGACTGACAACGGTACTGGTGTGCAAAACCTCGTTGAGTCATTCGACCTGATTTCCTGGTGGTTGTTCAACCTCGCGATGCACCTAGACGAGACGCCGATATACGACGAGTCCTAACTGTACTTCACACCAGTTCCGTAAGCGAAGACCTCGACTGCCTTGATGGACCTCTGTGCACCTTGAGGAGCCATATCTGCAGTATCTATTCGAACATTAATCACATCATCCCATCCGTTCTTTATGGCGTCCTCTCGCAATCTCTGCATGGCCTCAGCCCTCCCTGCAGAGACGACTTTCTGGAATATGTCAATCGATCCTCCAACCAAATTGTTGAGGTATCCAATCAGGAGATGCCAGTGACTGGGTCCGAAGACGACTCCGGCCCACACAATCCCGCTTGAGGTGATGTCACTACGATAACCGCCATCAATCGTAGTGAGGGGGTCGCGACCGAGCGAATCTCTTAGAGAGACCTCTCTAGAGTTGGTGTCGGCAATCTGCTCATCCAGTTTCTTACTGCTGAATAGGACAGCCCAAATGAGCATCACTGGATAGACTACCGTCCACAATAATCCGATTAGAGCTAGAAGTAAGAAGGGAAGGGATACTACTAGGATTATTCCTAGTACCAGCAAGCCACCTACATCTACCATCGAAACACCCCCCGGTTACTCGGCCTTAACCGCTGTACCGTAGGCAAACAGTTCCGCCGCACCAGCAGTTACAGCCGAAGTCGCGAATCTGACATTCACAATCGCATTGGCCCCTCGTGACATCGCATCTGCCACCATTCTTCCAACCGCCTCCTGACGGGATTCCTCAAGCAACTCAGTGTACTTCACGAGCTCGCCGCCCATGATGTTCCTGAGTCCTTGGGTGATGTCCCTGCCGATGTTCTTCGCTCTGACCGTTGAGCCGCTGACAACTCCAAGAGTCTCGGTTATCATCATGCCCGGTATCGTTTCCGTGTTGACCACTAGTATGCCTTGGACCATCTGTTCCATGTTCCTACTACAGGGTGTTAGATATTCAAGATTGGGGCTGCTCGTCAGGACGGAATCCAGAGGGTATGTCGAAAGAGGTCGCAGGCTTGGATTTGCTCGCGACTAGGCCTAGAATCCCGAGGAAACAAATATTGCAGATTATTATCTGACCATATCCAGCAATCATGCTGAACGTTTCTATGAACTCAAGATCCACCGCCTCCGCCTCAGGGCCATACTCAAAATTAGGCATGAAACCAATCCTCGACATCATCCACATCATGCCCATGCCTCCTAGGAAGTTGACCCCAATCCAGGCCCCTACCAGTTTGACCCCAAGTTCCCTGTCACCTCTCCACAGTACTGGGATGCAAAACAGTCCCATGAGGGCAAGCAAGCCGCTGTGTACGGCTGAGAACTCCATCACCCCCATCATGCCGTCCATGTATTCCATCATCGCATCCCATTCCGCATTCGACCTGTCCCATTCCGCCTTCTCCTCATCCGTACCATCCTCTGGATAGGGCTCGATATCCTCGAAATCTTCAGGCATGAAACTATCGATCAGCATGGGAGAAAGAATGCCCGATGCGGTACTGAATAGCATGAACGCCACCATCAGTGCCATGAAGATGGCCAGGCCCTTCAGCCACCATGGCGATGGCTCGCCCGGGTCATACGGTGCCTCTGCCCCTGCCATGGCCACGGGGTCCCGTGGAAGAAGGTGCATTTGAGGACTGGTGAAATCAGTATTTCAGTACTAACCGGGGAATAGTCCGCTCGTTCGAGTGAATGCACTGCCTGCCCGGGTGTATGCAGAAGTGCGCACGCAGGAAGCGGCGTCCAAGGATGAACCTGTGGCGCATCAGTGAACGGTCCTTCAGGCAGACCTCGATATCGAAGTCCATTCCGGCTATCTGCAGAGTTGTCCGAATCACTGGACGCATGGTCTCGTGACCCCCGGTATCGCGAACACGTCTCCAGTCGTGGACCGGCCTCTCGTTCCACTCACCCTCATCCTCAAGGCGGAATCGGACTTGGCTCTCAAGGTCCGACTCTATGATCTCAATGTCACTGGCATGCAGCGTGTTCGACCATGCTCCAGTGTCCATCTTAGCCAGTAGAGGATCGTCCTCGAGCTCGGGTATCCCGACCCACTCGCGCCAGCCAATCATAGCAAGCTCGTACATTGCCCTCTCCTCGTTCCGCGGCCGGCCAACAATGGTTCTTGAAGTCGCCGGTTTCGCTGTGGGAATTTGCTCATGCGAAGCCATCAAAATTGAGTCAATATTCTACAGTATTTCCAACTATTTCGGCGCCTCGGAGACCACATTCAACCGCTAAGACAGAATCGTTCAAATATCGCCTCCTTAGGCTGTACCTAATGGCGCAAGACGGTATACCCGAGGCTCTGACTTTCGACGACGTCCTTCTGATGCCTGCTGAATCGGCGGTCCTACCAGCTGAGGTAGACACCACCACCCGTCTGACAAATTCAATTCCTCTGAACATCCCGCTCATCTCAGCGGCGATGGACACCGTGACTGAGAGCGACATGGCCATCGCTATGGCCCAAGCTGGTGGAATCGGTGTTATCCACCGCAACATGAGCGTGGAGGCCCAGGCTACGGAGGTTTACCGTGTCAAGCGCTTCGAGGCCGGTTTAGTCCTTGACCCGGTGACTATCTCACCCGACAGCACCATTGGAGAACTGAGGGCGATTAAGTCGCAGCACGGTTTCTCCGGATTCCCTGTGGTGAATGACTCCGGAACTCTAGTGGGTATCATTACCAATCGCGACATCAGATTTGTCTCAGACGACTCAGTAAAGGTCTCGACGATGATGACCACTGAGGTTGTCACAGTCCCAGAGCATGTCGATCCGGAGGTCGCCAAGAAACTCCTCCACAAGAATCGCATTGAGAAACTAATCGTGGTCGATGACGACGGCGGCTGTGCTGGCATGATGACGGTGCGCGACATACAGCAAAGCCGAGATAATCCGAAGTCGTGCAAGGACTCACAGGGTAGGCTGAGGGCGGCAGCGGCCACCGGAACCGGTGACAAGGGCGTCGCGCGCGCCCTAGCGCTGTACGAGGCCGGCGCTGACGCTGTGGTGGTGGACACCGCCCACGGTCATTCCCATGGCGTCATCAACACGGTCAGGGAGATCCGCGAACAGGCTGCAGACGGCGCCCAGATAATCGCCGGCAACATCGCCACCGGGGCGGCCGCCGAGATGCTCATCGATGCCGGGGCGGACGCCGTGAAGGTGGGAATCGGTCCAGGATCCATCTGCACGACTAGGATAGTTTCCGGAGTGGGGGTCCCACAACTTACTGCCGTACTTGGCGTGGTCGAGACCTGTCTCAAGAACGACATCCCGGTGATCGCCGATGGCGGCATCAAGTATAGTGGAGACATCGCCAAGGCGATAGCCGCAGGAGCCGACTCGGTAATGGCTGGCTCAATGCTAGCAGGGACAGATGAATCTCCAGGCGAGACCATTCTATACCAAGGAAGGTCATACAAGGTGTACCGCGGCATGGGTTCTGTCTCGGCGATGAGTCAGGGAGCTCACGAGAGGTACTTTCAGTCAGAGCAGGGCGATACTAGGAAGTACGTTCCAGAGGGAATCGAGGGCCGAGTGCCCGCAAGAGGCCCCGTGGACAATGTGCTCTACCAGATGGTAGGCGGCCTGCGCTCCTCGATGGGTTACACCGGTAATGGCAGTATAGTCGAGATGAAGGCCAACTGTAACTTCGTACGAATCACCACCGCGGGACTCTCTGAGAGCCACGTCCACGATGTCGA
>Ga0207990_1000133_pt1 | contig 43514 bp, 36 predicted proteins | sample ETNtaG_8_FD_185780 | JGI IMG/M metagenome (GOLD analysis project Ga0207990, IMG submission 185780) | Marine microbial and viral communities from oxygen minimum zone, Eastern Pacific Ocean - ETNP201406SV75 (SPAdes) (version 2) | ecosystem: Environmental > Aquatic > Marine > Oceanic ...
ATTAATAGGTTTAGCGACAGCATATTATTAGGCTGTCTAAAAAATAGTTGACCAGATTTCATACAAAAAGAGATAGAGATAATAATGAATACTAAATTTGCCAGAAAAGAAGATTTCTACAACGGCACAAATCCACGGGTTTGGTGGGTAGTAGATGCGGAAGGTCAGACATTAGGCCGGATGGCAACAAAAATTACGCATGTTCTTAGAGGAAAACATAAAGTACTTTTTTCACCGCATGTTGATACAGGAGACTTTGTAATTGTTGTTAACGCAGAAAAAGTACATGTAAGTGGAAAGAAAGAAGAAGACAAAATGTATTACCACCATACGGGTTACCCAGGTGGAATCAAAAGTGCAAAATATATTGAATTACAGGAAAAGCATCCGGAACGCATTGTAGAAGGTGCTGTCAAAGGCATGATGCCAAAAAACACTCTCAACAGACGTTCCCTGCTACGTTTAAAAGTTTACACAGGTTCGGAGCATCCTCACGAATCTCAGCAACCTCAGCCCCTTAATATTTGACCTATGGCAAAAAAAACTACTGTCCAGTACTATGGTACTGGTCGTCGAAAAGACTCCGTAGCCCGCGTTTATCTCCGTCCCGGAAAAGGAGAAATAGTTGTTAACAAGAGACCGGTTGAAGATTATTTCGGTAGAGAGACACTTAAAATGGTCCTGCGTCAACCGCTGGAACTGACTGAATCTCTCGATCAATTTGATATTTTCATCAACGTACATGGCGGTGGATTGTCTGGTCAGGCAGGAGCAATTCGTCACGGAATTTCACGTGCCTTGCTGCTTGCAATTGAAGACTCACGTGATGTTCTCAAAAAAGCTGGAATGCTGACCCGTGACTCACGCAAAGTTGAACGAAAAAAATACGGTCAACCCGGTGCACGTAAAAAATATCAATTTTCTAAACGCTGATTTCCTATTGTTATTTTAACTGCTGAGTTTTTTAAAATTCTGGAGATTTTCCTATAGAGCATTTTAAACTCGGTAGTTAAAAAAGAGGACTCTGCATCGCTTTTCCAAGCCGCATGGTCACATTTCTCTTCATATTTTGGACATTGGCTTCAGTTTTTCTGACTCTCAATGTTTTCCGGCCTCTTGCCAAACGTTCAAATTCATCATTCCGCGCAATCCTTGTTTCCTTTGTACTGAGCTGGCTGGTCGGTGATCTGCTGCCACACTGGATTCTGCTCAATGCAGGTATCCTGCTTCTTTTTTCATTTTCGGAAATTTATAGCCAGCCTCTTGGTTGGGGCGGACTTCTAGTTCATTTTAGCGGCTGGACAATTTTGATGCTGCGTCTCTGGATTATGCTCAATCTACCTGAGCGTCTTGAGCAGAAGATGGAAGCATATTTGGGTGTTCAATGGCAAAAGATTTATCCGTCACCGCTTGCTCCCCGTAGTATTTTCGAGGTTGACTGGCACAGTTGGTTTAATCCAAATAAGGTTATCGATGATCCGCGTATAGAAATTATCCGTGATCAGGTTTTTCATCAGCAAGCAGGAATTCAGCTTAAACTTGATATTTACCGACCTCATAACACAAAAAAGAAACATCCGGGAATCCTGCAAATTCACGGCGGTGCCTGGATTACGGGCAGTAAACGGCAGGCTTCTTTTTTAATGGCACGCATGGCAGCGCGGGGCTGGGTCTGTTTTTCCGTCAGTTACCGTTTCAGTCCGGACATTGTTTTTCCGGAACACTTAATTGATATCAAACGTGCTTTACGCTGGATTAGAAATAATGCGGAAGAACACGGATTGGATCCGGATTTCATCATTGCGACTGGAGGTTCCTCAGGAGGACATCTGGCTGCAATGACTGCGCTCACTCAAAACCAAGCGGAGTTTCAACCAGGCTTTGAGAAGACGGATACCAGCATTCAAGGCTGTGTGCCCATTTATGGTGTTTTCAATTTCAGTGCCCCTTTTGACAAACGGACTCCCTTTCCGGCAAAAGCGGTAGTTTTACAAATGCTTTGCGGTGGAACTCCGGAAACACAGCCTGATCGTTATCAGCAAATTACTCCTGCAAATTGGATTTCGGGAAAGACACCTCCGTTTCTGCTGATCCAGGGAGAAACTGACGCACTGATTTCAGCAACAGAAACTCAAGCATTCTGGGAGGAACTGCAAGCTCACAAAGTTGAGGATTCCGCTTTTTTACGTTTGCCTCTGGTTGAACATGCGTTTGACATTTTCCCCACTTTAACGGCACAGTGTATAGTACCAACAATAGAGAGATACTTGATTATGCTTCACCAAAACCATCTTTACAATTCAGGAGAAAAATGAAACCTGCAGAAAAGCAAATTCCGGAAAGTCCTTCAATGAGCGAAGATCTTGTTCTTCGTCAGGAAGAAAATGGCGTTGTTACTTTGACCCTCAACCGTCCGAAACAATTCAACGCATTGTCCGAAGCAATGTTGGCAAAACTGCAGGTAGAACTGGACTCCATCGCAAATAATGAAGCTTTGCGGCTGGTAATTTTGCAAGGTGCTGGCAAGGTTTTCTGTGCCGGACATGATTTAAAAGAAATGATTGCCAAACGCAAGGAGGAGTACTATCAAACTCTTTTTCTGCAGTGCAGCAAGATGATGATGACTCTCAATCAAATGCCTCAACCAATCATTGCCAAAGTTCATGGAATAGCGACTGCAGCAGGCTGTCAACTGGTAGCGGCCTGTGATTTAGCGGTGGCGGCAGAGGGGACACGATTTGCGACATCCGGAATCAATGTCGGTTTGTTTTGCTCTACACCCGCGGTTCCGGTGAGTCGCAATATTTCACGCAAACGTGCGATGGAATTATTGCTGACAGGTGAATTTATTGACGCAGACACTGCACTCAACTGGGGTTTGCTCAACCGTGTGGCACCCCTTGATAAATTGGATCAAGAAACTCAAAAATTGGCTGACGCGATTCTGTCAAAATCGTCGGTAGCGATTTTCACCGGAAAGAAAATGTTCTACAAACAACTTGAAAATAAGATGGAAGATGCATATGCATACGCCGGAGGAATAATGGCCTGCAACATGATGGCGGAAGATGTGTCTGAAGGCGTGGACGCTTTTATCAACAAACGTCAGGCTGTCTGGAAAGGGCGTTAATAAAAGGACGGCACCAACCGCCGATCCTGTTTCGATTTTAACAGTAAGTGATTTTCTAAACGAAAATTGCAAGTATTCAAGCAGACAAGAAGCAGATGAAAAGGCCGAGACCTCATGTATCAACAAAACAAGAATAACCGACCAGAGATGACAAATGCCGGTATCGCGGCGTCATATCCGGTAAACGTAACGGATGAATTTGGGAATACCCGTGAAACTCACATCACCGGGGAACGTCCCTTAACCATCTATGTGGATAAACAGGAAATTGTAACCCTAATGACTTTGGGTAAATATCCGGAGTTGCTGGTAATCGGTTATCTGCACAATCAGGGTTTTATTAAAAGCGCGGATGAAATAAAAGCTGTACAAGTTGATTGGGACATTGACGCCGCGGTGGTGGTCACCCGGAACGGCAGTGAGGGTTGGGAGGAAAAACTTAAAAAACGTACCGTGACTTCCGGATGCGGGCAAGGCACCATGTTTGGTGATATGATGGAAAATTTGGCAGATATAAACCTAGCAAAACCATCTTTAGCACAATCTTCGTTTTACCGTCTTTTGCATAATATTCGTGAATACAATGATGTTTATAAAAAATCCGGCGCAGTTCACGGTTGCGCTTTGTGCAAAGGTGAAAAGATTGAAATTTTTATTGAAGATGTTGGTCGACACAATGCGACTGACGCAATTGCCGGACACATGCTTTTAGAAGCTATAGACGGTGAAGACAAGTTATTCTACACAACTGGGCGCCTGACTTCAGAAATGGTGATCAAAGTCGCGCAAATGGGAATTCCAGTTTTGTTTTCACGTGCCGGAATCACACAAATGGGAATGGAACTCTCAAAAGAACTGGGCGTAACCACAATTGCCCGTGCAGGCGGAAAACATTTTCTTGTCTACAACGGTGCGGACACATTGATTTTTGACGCAAAACCGCCGGAAAAAACTACTTCCAGATTTGAAGATTCCGCAAATAACAGCGAAGACAGCACCCGTCGTGAACGTCGCAGGAAAGCTGAATTAGAAGTATGAGCGAGAACAATTCGAACAGCCGTTTTATGACCGTGCGGCAAATCGCGGAATATCTGCAGCTTAACGAGAAAAAAATATATGCCCTCGCGACAGAAGAAAAAATTCCCGCGACAAAAGTTACAGGGAAATGGATGTTCCCACGTGAACTCATCGATCGATGGATGCTCGAATCCGCGCATGGAGGTGTCTTTACTGACCGGCTGGTGATAGCAGGAAGTGAGGATCCCCTGCTTTACCGCACGCTGCTCAGACTTTCAAACAACATGAAGTCACACGCTCTGGTGAGCTACACCGGAACCGGAACCAGACTTGGATTAGAATTACTCTCCGCTCAAAAAGTCAACGCCAGTTGTTTGAATTGGGGAGAGGTCGAGGAAAGCCCGCAACGGCATCCTGCCCTGCTTCAGAATTATAAACAGCATCAGCAGTGGGTACTTGTACGCGCGTTTAAAAGGGAGAGAGGTTTTATGATTCATCCTGACCGCAAACCTGCAGATTGCTCATCCGAGTCTCTGCTCAGTTCGGAACTTAAATGGGGAATTCGTCAGGATGGTTCGGGGACACTGCATTTTCTCAATGAGTTGTTGGCTCAGCACAGCATGAAAATCAAGGATTTATCTTCCACAGTAAAAGTATTTTCCAATCGTGAAACCGCGGCACTCATAGTTTCCGGACAGGTAGACGCAGCTACAGGAACACGTAGTGTTGCTACGGAATTTGGATTGGCATTCGTTGAGCTCGGCTGGGAAGCTTTAGATTTTGCGGTGCGTCGTGATGTTTATTTTCGTAAAATATTTCAAACATTTCTGGAACATCTGCGTTCTCAGGTTATTTTGAAACAAGCCAGACAGTTAGGCGGATACAACTTTAGTGAAAGCGGAAAGTTGATTTGGGGCGGTGAGCATTAAGAAACCGTCTTATATTTTAAAAGTGGAAACATTCTATTCCTGAAATGCGCAACATTAAAAACAAGGCACAGCAGATCTCGTATGACTGAACTAGAGCAACACAAACAAGAGGTGCGGGAGCGCCTCAACACAGTTTTTAAGGCATCTGGAAAATCAAGCCGCGCTTTTTCGGAAAGTATAGGTTTGAAACCGACTTCTTTCCATAAAGTTTTGACTGGTCCGGCAGGTTTGACAAAACCGCTCGCAAACTCAATTGAACTGAAACACGGCTACCGCGCAGAATGGCTTTTGAGTGGTAAAGGAAAGATGAAGGTTGCTAAACACAACCAGCTTTCACCTCTGGAGCGTTGTTTCCTGGATGTTTCAATGTCCAGTTTTCAAAAATGGCACATACTTGAACTGTTGATATTTGAAAAACTCAATAAGAGAATTGCAGATCAATTCTGGGATAATCTCAGAGAAAGAGTGGATGTAAAGGTGGGAGATTCACACAGGTCTACAGCGCAACTCAATCTGGATCGTATCTCGCAGGTTTTCCGTGAGCTCAGAGAAGAAGAAAAAACTTGTCTTGAAAACCATGATACGCAAGGACAAAGAAAATATGCCCTGCTGACTCAAACACTATTGCTAGCGACTTATTATGCAGAGGAATGGCTTGCTGTAAAAAGCAGTTGCGTGGAGTATCAGGAACTGCAAACAGATGATAATTTAGCTGATTTCGAAAAACTGCATGCTTATATTAATTCGTTGCAGGAAGATATTGGAGAGTAGTAAAAAGAGTAGGCGGACTTGCTAAAAACAGAGTAAATGCCCCTTGAGAAAACAACCTTTTTTGTTTTGACGTTTTTAAGAATCCAAGCGTGATTTTACAAGCTACTCTTTAATCTGCAGCTCATAATACCGTACCCTGAGCTAGCTCGCTAATTAAAGTTCGGCGTTCCAGTCCTTGAGTTTACGATCCAGGGTTTTTCTGGCAATTCCCAGTAACCTGGATGCTGCTGATTTGTTTCCGTCGACACCGTTCAGAACCTTCAAAATATGATTCTTTTCAACTTCGCAGAGTTCAAGTTCTTCAGTTCTGCCATTTAAGGCAGGAGGGACAAGGCAATCTATAGTACTTCCAGCTTGATAGCATTCTTCAAGTGAACGATTCAGTAGCATTGAGCGTTCAACCACATTTTTCAATTCACGCACATTTCCAGGCCAGTTGTAATTATTAAAAAATGTTAGATCTGCTTTACTGAATTCTAGTGGAGTGCGTTTTAGTTTAGGTGCAAGTTCTTCGGAAAAGTGCTGTGCCAGCAATGGAATATCTTCTGAACGCTCACGTAAAGGAGGTAAATGAATCATGAGAACGTTGATCCTGAAAAAGAGATCTTCGCGGAAATTTCCGGCTTTAACCTCTTCCGCCAAAGTCCTGTTGGTGGCGCAGATGATGCGTACTTCAACAGGTGATTCTTGATTTTCACCAACCCTGCGGATTGTTCCTTCCTCCATAAAACGTAAGAGTTTAACCTGCATTTCCAAAGGCATCTCTCCAATTTCATCCAGAAATAAAGTGCCTCCGATTGCATGGTGAAACAAACCCTCTCTTGCCTGGTGTGCTCCGGTAAAAGCGCCTTTCGCGTGCCCGAACAATTCACTCTCCAAAAGCTGTGGAGAAATAGTGGCACAATGAACAGGTACGAAAAGTCCGGAACGTCCGCTCATCAGATGAATTGTGTTTGCCACCATTTCCTTGCCTGTTCCAGATTCGCCTTCTAAAAGTACAGATGAAGGCGTTGGTGCAATCTGTCCAATGACTTCGCACATATCTTTCATGATTTCACATCGGCCAATCATACCACCCAGTGTGAGGTCAATTGTTTCGGTATTATTTGGAAAAGATGCCTCATCTTCCTTTTTTTGGCCAATCCGCTGAGTCACCTGCTGTACGCTTGCCAGCATTTGTTCCATCCGAAAAGGCTTCTGCAAAAACTCTACTGCGCCCATCCGTAAGGCAGCTAAAACTGTGTCTACATCTGTCTCATTTGAGGTGAAAATAACTTTTGACTTTGTGTTCTTCAGCAACGAATTCAGATGTTCTACACCTTGCTGGCCCTGACCGCTGATTTCCGCAATCAGTAAATCAAAATGATAATGTTTCAATAACTCTTCTGCTTCCTCAACATTGGAAACCAACTTCAGCATTGTGCAGAAAGGAGTCAGCCCCTTTTTAAGGAAGTCACGCAGCGAACGTTCAAAATCTATAACCAGGACTGAAAAAACTCGCTTATGCATTTCGACAGAGGAATCTATGCTTACTGATTCCTCAGCTAAATTCTTTTTGCTAGCGGCAGATGTGTTGATGGAACTGTTCATTTTATTCAGACTTGATTACCTGCTAAAAACATTAAGCTAGGTGAAATTATGAGTTTCCAATTAATGCTTTAAATAGCGCTGTTTGATGAAATCAGCAATTTCATTTATATCATTTAAATCCAAAATAGGTAACTGCATTTTTTCGCTTGGAGGTAAATCTGTTGCTAAGGCAATTATGCTGGAGTCATTTGGGTATAACAATGGTTTCCCCATGCTCGGCCGATGCAGTTCAATCTTTTCTAGTGGTTCATGCTTGAACCCTTCAACCAAAACTAAACTCAATTCACTAAGTGACAAATGCGGCAGCAGTTCTTCGAGTGACGGATCGTATTTTTTTTCAGGAGACTCATGGACGAGTGCCCAGCGTTTTGCTGATGCAACCATCATTTCACAAGCTCCGGCTTTTCGCAACTCATAGCTGTCTTTCCCCGGCTGGTCAATATCAAACTGGTGATGAGCATGTTTCACCAGTCCTATTTTTAAGCCATTACGGTTTAAAACAGGAATCAAACGTGTCAGCAAGGTTGTTTTTCCGGTGCCGCTATAAGCACAAAAACCAAGCAGAGGAGGTGTTACTGTTAACATAAAATAATCATTTTTGATTCTACTTAATGTTTCAACTACAATACTTTTGCTAAACTGACTGCCTTTTGAAAATGCTCATTGTAGCAATCGTCCGTTTGCGAGATCAAACTGTACATCAGCGAGCCCTCCAAAATATTGCGGAACATGACTGGTGATCACAATTGACATACCTGCCGACTTCATCTGCTGCATTAAAAGACACGCTTGCTCCCTTGACTCCTGATCCATGTTGGAAACAGGTTCATCCAGCAATAGTACCTTCGGTTTCAAAATCCAGGCACGGGTAAAAGCAACACGCTGCTGAACACCTCCGGACAAAGTATTTGCCTGCTGTTTTGCCAATTCAGTCAGTCCGGACCATTCAAGCGCTTTCTTGAGAGACTCCCTGCGTTGTTTGCGGGTTAAAGTGGTGAAGCGCAAACCATAAGAAACATTTGATTCTACTGTACCGCTGAACAAAAACGCCTGTTGGTGCAGGTAAATAATTTCCTTACGTATAGTGGGCATGGCTTTTTTCCAACAGCGCGACTTTCCGGAAAGTTCTATTTCAGCTTTTTCTGGTTTTTCAAGTCCGGCTAGGATTTTCAACAAAGTGGTTTTACCAGAGCCGTTTTTTCCGGTGAGCAAAATACACTTTGCAGGGTAAAGAGACAAATCAACTTTACGTAGAATTTCAACTTCAGCATAAGATTTTTCAATACCATGAAAAACAAACAACGGTTCGGTCATTTAGTGACTCCTTGTTTACTCTGAATATAACTCAGAAATGCCGTCAGTATAAAAGCAAGTGACAATAAAACCAACCCCAGTGCGATCCCCTGAGCAAACTCTCCTTTACTGGTTTCAAGGGCAATGGCAGTGGTTATGTTGCGGGTATATCCCATGATATTACCACCAACCATCATCGAAATTCCAACCTCCGAAATAACCCGGCCAAATCCGGTAAGTACTGCCGCCAGTAAACCAAATCGTACCTCATAAAATATAGTCAGGATTGTAAACCAAGTAGGTGCACCCAGGGTACGTGCTGTCTCCCATACTCTACGGTCCGCAGCCTGAATTGCCGCATAACCCAATGCTACCAGAACAGGAAAGCATAGAATCATCTGTCCAATAACCATGGCGCTTTGAGTGAATAATAACTTTAAATCACCAAAAGGACCTTGACGGGTCAGCAGTACATACAGGAACAATCCTACTACAACAGTAGGCACAGAAAGCAGTGAATTAAAGAAAGCAAGAATAATTCTGCTGCCCGGAAAATTCCCATGGTTTAAACCAAAGGCCAGTAGCAGCGCGAAAGGAGTGGTTAACAAAATTGCTTTGAGTGAGACCGAAAAAGAAAGCAGGACAATCGTCCACAATTCTGCATCACCGTATAATAGTAATTGCAATGCTTGTTGAGTAGTTAACAGTAATCCGTTCATTTCAGTTTTTTAATTGCAGTTGGTATAAACAAAGCTTGTCCCTCAAGACGGAAATTTCTGATACGGTTTTGACCTTCAACTGAGGTCAACCAAGCGATCAGGGACATGGCTCCCAGATAATTGATACTTGGATAACGTGCGGGATTGACCGCGATTATGCTGTAAGGATTATATAATTCAGCATCGCCTTCTGCCAATAATTTTAGCGACAACTGGGAACGCATAACCAGCCATGTTCCCCGATCAGTAATTGTATAAGCGTTCAATTCGTTCGCCATTTGCAGGGCACGTCCCATGCCCTGTCCTACTTCACGATACCATGATAGTTCCGGTATCCACTTTGCTTTTTTCCAGAGATACAGTTCCTTTTTATGAGTCCCTGAATCATCACCACGCGAAACAAACAAAATTTTTCCACGGGCAATTTTTTGCAGACTTCTCACTGCATTATTTTCTCCATGGATATTCGCCGGATCATCAGCAGGTCCGACAATCACAAAATCATTGTACATCAGACTGCGACGATTTAAGCCATATCCTGCATCAACAAAGCGCATTTCCGCAGTTGGCGCATGCACAAGTACTACATCTACATTGCCGTCCTGCCCCATGCGAAGTGCATGTCCAGTACCGACCGAAAGTACATGCACTACATGTCCGGTCTGCTTTTCAAAATACGGAATGAGCACCTTTAGCAGTCCTGAGTTATCGGTACTGGTTGTCGTTGCTAGTCTGATGGGTTCTGCCTGAACAAGCCCAGCACAAAAAAAGTATAATAGAGCTACTAATAGTGTTTTTTTCATAAACGATGATATTTAATTAAAATTCATACAATTCTTTACCGAAAAAGAATATATGGGAAATAACTCTCTATACCAATGCAGCTTGGATTATTCATCATAAAGCCAGACACGTACTTCTTCGCCTTCAGCAAATCCTTCCGATTCTTCTTCCGTCAACAAAAAAGCATCCGCTTGAGTTGTAGTAGACAGAATTGACGCACCACCGGCAGCGATAAAAAAAGCACGCCCGTTTTCAATGCGGAGACGCACATATTCAGTCCTGCCAATTTGCGAAGATATTTTAGTAGCAAGTTTCACAATTTTAGTCCGGTAAGGCCATTCTGTAGCACGCCCACCCATCATCCTCAGCGAACGGCCGACAAAACAATCATAGGCAGATAAACAGGAAACTGGGTTTCCAGGAAGCAGAAACACTTTTTTTGTATTGCCACCGGAACTTCCGGAAATAAGTCCAAATCCGGTTGGCGCGGCGGGACGCATTGGTATTCCGTGTACCAGTAATTCACCAAGTTCATCTAACAGGATTGGCCCATGATCCTCAATCCCCACAGAAGTACCTCCGGTTACGCATATTAGATCCGAAGTGGATTCACTTAAATGCTGCTGTAATAAATTGCGGTTGTCTGGAAGATGATGAACTGCTTTTAAAACACCACCATCACGTTTAATTAGTGGTGAGAGCATGACCGAATTTGAATCAATGATTTTTACTCCGTCAGCTTGCTGTCCGGGTTTCAGTAATTCGTTTCCGGTGATCAATAATTCGACACGTGGTTTCCGGATAACTTTAACATTTTTCAACCCGATACTGGACAACACACCAATGTCCTGAGGACGGAGAGAACGACCGCTCTTGAGTAAAGACTGGTTTTTTTTAATATCTTCTCCAATCTGTCCAACATGTTTTCCGGGAGATACCGCATCCAGAACCTGTATCTGATCTCCTACTATTTCAGCATTTTCTGCTATCAAAACTGCATTCGTGCCTTTTGGAAGAGGAGCTCCGGTCATAATACTCAGAGCTTTTCCGGACTGAACTTCGGAATCATACGTTTCTCCTGGAGTAACTTGCCCGACTATGCGGAACATTAACGGATTATAAGTAGATGCGCCAAAAGTGGATTCAGCATTCAGTGCATAACCATCCATGGCGGATCGATCAAAGTTAGGCACATTTACAGGTGAAATTATTTCCTGAGCCAAAATACGGCCGCTTGCTTCAACAGTGAGTATATCTTCTGAAGATAACAACTGTGAGTGTTCCTTGATCAATGCCAACAAAGTTTTAACAGGTGTACGCTTAAGAAATCCGCGCATGCGAATGTCAGCTTTTGACTTCATTTTAACAAACTGTTTTCAAGGAATTAAAATTAAATTTAAGACTTGTCAAGTTCAGCCTCAAAATCCCAGCCAGGCTGGCGTTCTGAGATTCCGTGCAATAACGGATGAAAACTCTAGATGCTCTCACAACTTAAATTCTTGTGCAAGGCAAATGGAAAGGATTTATACAGAAGTAATTTCTTAATGAGGAGGGAAAAATAAAACGGGGCTTCCGAATGGAAACCCCACTTTATAAGTCTAAAGTATTATAGCCGATAGAGAATCATGAAGCAGATACTTTGCCGGTTGAAAGTCCCGCAGGGCCAGTAGTTGAAGATTGAGCGGATTTTTTGCCTTTTGCAGGTGCTTCTTCACCCATTTGCTCAGCATACCACAAATCGTGGTGTTGCTTGGCCCATGCTGTGTCTACTTCACCGGTTACCATTCCATCTAATGCACCTTCTACTCCAAAGCTGCCCATGTATGAATGTCCCAATGAAACCGCAATCAAAATCAAACCGCTGACAGAATGCAGAATGTGCATGGAAATCATGGTACTTCGAAGCGGCTCAAGATTAGGCATAACCAGAATTACTCCGGAAACTATCAGCACAGTACCTCCGATTGCCAGCATCCAGAACCAGATTTTTTCACCGGCATTATTCTTACCGGACGAAGGATGACTGCCGTCAAACATTCCCCCGGCATTAGCCAGCCATTCCGCGTCTTCTGAACGGAACATGTTGTCTTTGAGCCACGGTAAAATCATCATTACCAGAGCTACCGCAAAAGGAATTCCCAGCAGGTTGTGAACATCTTTGCAAAGCATGGCAAGTCCGGCAAAACCCTCTCTACCAAAAAGAGGTATCAAAACCGCCCTTCCGTAAAGCAGGATCAAACCGCTGATTGACATGACAAAGAAAGTAACCGCAACAACCCAATGGATACATATATCGTAGAGATTCCAGCGTTTTATTTTGGTACCGGAAAGTTCACCTTCGACTTTCATTGGTCCTGCAAACATGAAATAAGCACCAATCGCGACTACTATGAAGGCGATCAACCATGCCCCATAAGGCATGATTGTATCATTCCGCAAGACTCGCCAAATTTCGCCACCGTCATTAACCAAATTGCCTGCTTCCAGCCCCTTGTCAGTTGTGTAACCACTTCCGCCCTGTCTAACCTCACCCCAATAAGCGGAGCGAGGATTATCAGTGAATTCGCCTTTGGCCTGTACCGTATCCGTGGTCATAAAATAACCGGGAATTGGTGCTAAAACCACCATCATCCACATAGCAACAAACGTCCACAAAATCCTTCTGTTGCGGCGTTTTCTACGGCTGACTTCAACTGCAGCATTATTTTCTGAATTCATCATATGAATCTCCTCTATTCTCCGTATGCGCTGGACCAGCCCCATGTTTGAGGACGTCCTCCGCGTTGCATGACCCTTGAAGTGTAGGTTTGTGAAATCTGGTCACTGTCACCAGCCAGCAAAGCTTTAGTCGCGCACATTTCAGCACAGAGAGGTAGCTTACCTTCTGCTATACGGTTGGAACCATACTTCCTTTTTTCTTCCTCCGAGCCGTCCGCTGTTTCCGGACCACCTGCACAGTAAGTACATTTGTCCATTTTTCCACGCACACCAAATGCTTCGTTTTGCGGAAACTGCGGTGCGCCAAAGGGACAGGCATAAAAGCAGTATCCACAACCGATGCATATATCCTTGTTGTGCAAAACAACACCGTCCGGTGTAGTCGAAAAGCAGTCTACCGGACAGACAGCCTGACAAGGTGCGTCAGTACAGTGCATGCAGGCGACTGAGATTGATTTCTCACCCGGGACCCCATCTTTAAGAGTTACAACTCTCCGGCGATTTATGCCCCAGGGCACATCATTTTCATTTTTACAAGCTGTGATGCAGCCATTGCATTCAATGCAACGTTCGGCGTCACAGAGAAATTTCATTCGAGCCATTGGTTCTCCTTTTTTATCTCAGTTATGCCAGTTCAATTTTACACAGCGAGCACTTAGACTCCTGCATTTGTGTGACAGAATCATATCCATAAGTCATTGCCGTATTGGCTGCTTCCCCCAATACATAGGGGTCGCTTCCTTTAGGATACTTGTTACGCAGATCTTTTCCTTCAAGGTGTCCACCAAAATGGAAAGGCATGAAGACAACTCCTGGAGCAACTCTTTTAGTGATTAATGCTTTCACTTTAAGACGTGCCCCCTCAGCTCCCTCAAGCCAGATATCACGGCCATCCTGGATACCATTATCATTTGCGTCTTTCGGATTAATTTCCGCAAACATATCCTGTTGCAACTCTGCCAACCAGGGATTTGATCGACTTTCATCCCCGCCGCCTTCATACTCCACTAGGCGTCCGCTGGTCAAAATCAACGGATATTGAGCTGAATGATCTGTGGCCTGTATGCTCTCATATCGGGTTGGCAGGCGGTAATGACTTTTCCTATCAGCATAAGTCGGATACTTAGTCACTAAATCCCGACGGCTGGTATAGAGTGGTTCTCTATGAATTGGCACCGGATCAGGGAATGTCCAGACCTTTACCCTTGCCTTTGCGTTTCCAAATGGAGCACAACCATGTTTTATAGCAACACGTTGAATTCCTCCGGAAAGATCTGTTTTCCAGTTGGTTTTGCTGCCTGCAACTTTTCTTATCGCCGTTCTTTCAGCAGCCGTTAAATCCGAGTCCCATCCAAGTCTTTCGAGCATGGCCATACTGAATTCCGGATGGCCGTCTCGTAACTCATTACCTACCGGAAAAGACCCCTCAGCCAGCAAATTCACTCCTTCACGCTCCACACCGAAACGGGCTCTGAAATTAAGTCCACCTTCCGCAACAGGTTTACTTGGATCATAGAGGTTTGGTGTTCCAGGGTGTTTCATATCGGCAGTCCCCCAGCAAGGCCACGGTAATCCGTAGTACTCGCCATCCGCAGGTCCTCCTTCTGCTTTAAGAGAGGTTGTATTGAAAGTATGCCAGTTTTTCTGCTGTGTTTTCATACGCTCCGGACTTTGCCCCGTATAACCTATAGTCCACATTCCGTTATTGAATTCACGTGTGATGTCTTCGATATACGGTTCATCGTTTACAACCTTGATATTTTTTGTAAACTGTTCGTGCATCCCCAACTTCCGTGCCAGCTTGTACATGATTGTATGATCCGGAAGTGATTCAAAGACAGGTGCAATTACTCTGTCACGCCACTGCAGTGAGCGGTTTGAAGCGGTCACAGATCCGTAGGTTTCAAATTGAGTTGATGCAGGCAGAAGATACACGCCATCTTTCCGGTCATGCATTACAGCCGAAACAGTAGGGTAAGGATCGATGATGACCATCAAATCCAATTTTTCCATGGCGGTTTTCATTTCCTTGCCCCGAGTCTGACTGTTCGGTGCATGCCCCCAAAGGACCATGGCCCTGATGTTGTCCTGCTGAGTAATATTTTCCTTATCCTCAAGCACACCGTCTATCCAGCGTGAAACTGGAATACCTTTAGTATGCATTGGTGATTTGCTGCCTTCATAGGCTTTCTGGTCAAAACGGGATTTAACCCAGTTAAAATCTAGGTTCCAAACCCGTGACCAGTGTTTCCATGCACCACCTGACAAACCATAATAACCTGGAAGACTATGCGACAAAATGCAGAAATCAGTAGCACCCTGCACATTATCATGCCCACGGAAAATATTTGCTCCGCCTCCTGATTTACCCATGTTTCCAAGAGCCAACTGGAAAGCGCAATAAGCACGTGTATTGTTATTTCCGATCGTGTGCTGGGTTCCGCCCATGCACCAGATGAATGTTCCTGGTCGATTCTCTGCCATTATCTGTGCTGCTTTTTTTACAGTTGCTTCATCAGCACCAGTAACACGTTCTACCTCAGCAGGGTTCCATTTTTCGACTTCGGCCTTCACATCTTCCATTCCAAAGACCCGTTGATCAATAAATTGCTGATCCTCCCAACCATTATTAAAAATGTGCCACATCATGCCCCAGATAATCGGCACATCAGTACCAGGTCTGATGCGCACAAAATGATCTGCATGCGCCGCGGTTCTTGTGAAGCGTGGTTCTATCACCAATAATTTAGCCCCCTGCTCTTTCGCTTTGAACAAATGGAGCAAAGAAACCGGATGTGCCTCCGCAGGGTTACCCCCAATAACCAGCATTGCTTTACTATTATGAATATCGTTATATGAGTTGGTCATGGCACCATAACCCCAGGTATTTGCAACACCTGCAACTGTAGTGGAGTGACAAATCCTGGCCTGATGATCCACATTGTTAGTACCCCACATAGCGGCAAATTTTCTAAACATGTAGGACTGTTCATTGTTGAATTTCGCGGAACCAAGCCAATACACGGAATCCGGACCGGATCTTTCCCGTATTTGCAGCATTTGATCACCCACCTCATCAATGGCTGTGTTCCAGGAAACACGTTTCCACTTGCCGCCCACAAGTTTCATCGGATACTTAAGACGGCGTTCACCGTGGCCGTGCTCGCGTACGGAAGCTCCTTTAGCACAATGGGCCCCTAAGTTAAACGGATGGTCAAAAGCAGGCTCCTGGCCGGTCCAAACACCATTTTGAACTTCAGCGTATACACCGCAACCAACTGAGCAGTGAGTACAGACCGAACGAACTGTCTCGGTTTCTCCTCCCCCTGCACTACCAGAGGCGGCATGTGCTTTTTTCATCATACCCGGCGTGAGCATCGACGTCAGTGCCGTGCCTCCTGCCGCTAATCCGGAATTACGCAAAAAAGTTCTTCGATCCACTGAGGCTCCTTTAAAACCTCCGGAGCTAACCTGCGTCTGTTCCAGATCTTCTACTTTTTTTCTAATCAATTTCATTGTTGTTTCTCCATTACTAAAATTCCTGTTGTTTGTTTGTTGACGTTTAGCAGCATTATGACCTGAACGTTAACCAGGCAAATACTTAGCAGTCCCCAAACCTAAAATGAAGTCGATTTATAATAAGCGGAAATATGCTCACTCATATGATATCCCTTTGAAGGGCTTTCATCTTTCCCGGGTGAAGCTTCAACTTGTTCCGGAGAAATCATCTTAGCTGCTGTGATTGCCACAGCTGCACCTGAACCTGTAGCTACTGCTCCTTTTAAAAAACCTCGTCGTCCGGTTATTGTTTCCTTTTTACTCATTGCTTCCTCCGAAGTAGGATATAAAATTAAAGTCGTTTACATTGGCAGAATATACAGCAATTCAAAGACCAAGATTTTCGGAAAAATAATCTAAAATAATAACTAATATGACTAACGGGTGAAGAAATTAACGAGGAGACACTGCTAAAATGTCTCAGGGAGGACAGAATGTCTCACTTTGAACTATCGTAGTTCGGGAGTAGTTTCGTAAGGTAAGGGTAACAATTAGGATGAATGCAGATAAAAAAGGAAAGTTTTATTCAAAATTTTTAGACAAGCATGGCGAGGTACTGTTTTTCAAAACGGTTAAACTCTGCACCTAATGCCCCGACTGACCGGTAAAAACAGGCATGTTCAGCTTTTTCCAGATCACTGTAAAAACGGTCAATCCAGGGTTCAATGTGGTTACGGAAAAAGTTGAGAGCTTCATTCTCATTCAAATCTTCGGACAAAATCAGCATAGACATCACTTCACAAAGCGCAGCAGCATGATCTTCCGGTTCATGGATTCCCTCCTGCCTTTCAAAGCCTAAACGCAGGAGATCCTCGCGCAGAACTCCCAGAGGTTTTTCCATCAAATATCCTGTCAGGTACCATGAACCGAATGGCACCAGTTCACCCCGTCCCATACCAATAAAAAGGGAGTGATACTCCTCTTCCAATGCTTCCCGGTCAACACTTTTAGCCGCAAGTTTTAGCACATTCAAGGCCTGACCTAGTTGACCTTTACTACTTTTCTTGTCTAAATTATCATTGGTTGCAGTTTCAATTGCATCCAGTTGCTCGAAAAGGGTTTGATCAGGAACGCTGCGCAATAGCCTTGCTAATAAAGCATACATTCCACCGCGTAGTTGATTTTCTTCACTGATTTTCAAAGTGTCTCCTGATAATTTGATTATGATATTACTGTCAGAATTTCCTCTTAAGGCAATCCACAAATTTGCTTAATTAGCTTTGATGGCTTCGTAATAATTCCTAAACTAATTATTTGTCATCTCGAACGAGGAGAGGGAACTTAATAATATTAGCACTTAACATAAAATAGCTTTCTCGCTTTGCACGAAATGAGACAGTTTATAGATATATTTCGAGACCGTTCCCTTTAAAACATGTCAATCACACGGCAGTCCTCACACATTTTCAGCCGGTCAATTGCGCCGGGTTCTGAAAACATGGAATGGCCTGCTAAACGACCGGTAATCATTTCTATCATGCTTGGAGTCGAAAATGCCTTTCCGCATTTGATACAGCAAAATGGTTCTTCCTCTTTAAGTATATGAAAATCTTTTCTTAATTCAGGAGAAAGCAGAATCCTGCGTTCAAGACTGACTATTTTTTCCGGACACGCAGATTCACATAATCCGCACTGTACACACAAATTCTCCTGAAAATTTAATCGTGGGTGTTCACCACCTGCAGTGAGAGCAGAGGTGGGACAGATTGAGGCACATGACAAACAAAGTGTGCATGATTTTAAGTTAATCTTAACCTGACCAAAAGATGCATCCGATGGTAATTCTATCATTTCCTGAGGTTCCGGAGAACACTCGTACAGATGGTCAAGTGCATAAAACAAAGCCTTCCTTTTATCACTCAAGGCAAAATATGTAGCTTCAGCAATTTTAGGCATAGCTTTTGTTTTTTCCAGCAAAACGTCTGTCAGTTCTGATTTTCTACCTATCCAGCTGATACAAGTTTCCGCAAATCCAAGTCCCTGCAAAATAAGCTGTGCTATATTAATCTGCTTGTGGATCATATTTTCTACACTCTCCGGGATTAAATGAGAGTCAAGCAGCAGCACTTTCTTTGCACCAAAAGCAAGTGCCGAAAGCCAAATTTCCAAACCGACGCTGCCTACTTCTTCGACTTCAATGGAGAGGATATTTCCGGGCAGAGAGTCAATAATATGTTTAATTCTCTCAGCACCTGCTTCTTCACCGTAGAACAAAAGCCATGGTTCTTCACCTCCGGAATTAAGAAATGCCGTCAGCAAAGTGCGAATCCGATTTGCCATATCTTCCGGACGCGGAAAAACATATTTGAGCGCACCTGTCGGACACACTGTGGCACAAACTCCTCCGCCCTGACAGAGATAATTATCAACATCTATTGCTTCTCCCTTAGAAGAAATGGCAAGGGTTGGACAAGCTTCCAGACAGCGCTGGCAACCTGTTTGTTCACTTTTGTTGTGAGCACAGATATTAGCATCGTATTGAATAAAAACTGGTTTTTCAAATTCTCCAATCTGTTCAGGCAAAGCTTCAAGTGCCTTGCTCAAAAGAGTTTCATCGCCTTCAGGAGCATAATAACCGAGCGGTTTTGTGTCTGCACCTGACAATGACGGTGTATTCAAATCAAGAATTAAATCAAAATTTTCACGATTGCTGTCCACGACCTGCGCAATGTTCATATTACCCTGTGGGGTTTCCAGCGTGACTGTGAAATTTCCCAGATATCCGCTTATTTTGACTTCCAGGTTTTGACTGTAAATCACCTTTATGCCGTCAAAATCTTCCTCATCTCCACGTCCAATACGCAAAACACTTGTCCTCAGCGGACTTTCCTTCAGACTTGTGAGCGCCTGCATGATTGGGGTTTCGTCCTTACCAATGATGAGCAGGTTGCCACTCGACAACAACGGAACCATTGAGGTTGGTTCTACTGAAACTTCTTCTACCGCAACAAATGCTTTTTCACGTGCCTCCACATTTTCTTCAACTTCTTCCATTTCTTTCGCTCTCTTTTCCAATTTTGTTTTTTGTTTTAATTTCATTTCCTGAGTGATCACATTACCTAAAGTGGCAAAACTCGTATAATCCTCATCATAATCATCAAGTCCGTCAGTGATGTTAAATTCGGCACCTGAAAATAATTTTCGCAAAGCAAGTTTCCTGATCGACTCACTTACTTCCGGAGACATAAACTGTGTGTAATCTGATTCTGACCCAAGGTCTTCCAAAGCAGTCAATTCAGACTCATCAGTAGTTTTGAGATCAGTCTCGTTAAACTCTTTTTCTACTTCGGTTTCTTGAACCTTTAAAGACTCCGCATCTTTTTGTTCCGCTTCCGGATTTTCTACTTCCATTTTTTCCTGCCGGACTTTTTCCAGACGTTCATCCCAGCGATTTGCGAGCTTTAGTTTTTTCACACTTTTCTTTTACGTTTATATTTCTTTTCCGGAACATAATTTTCGAGCACAAAACCTTCTATCCAACGGTATATGTCTGGTGCCATTGCTGCTGAAAAAACCTGATCGTCACTTTCCTGATATGCATTTGCTTCATCAAAACTTGCTGTTACCACAAACGGTTCCGGCAGGTTCAGGACTTCATTTGCACGACTGATTACAAAAATCAACGGATTATCAGACATTAAATTGTAGTAGTAACTTTCACATTCGTCTGCATACAAAGCCAGTGGCAGCCCCGACCAAAGATACTGTTCTATATCAGCATCAGCAACAACACGTTCAAAGTTCTTCAACTCAGGGTCATGCCGACTGTCTATCATCACACCTAATGCTTTCCAACTGGCATCTGTCCACGGATTATTGGCAATTTCCTGCCTTTCCATCATCACTGTCACCTGAAATTTTTTGTGTTTATCAGGATTAATTTTAAAATCACTCATGGCTTTTCTGAATTGTACTTTACACTTTTTAGTAGGCGGACAATGTATCACAGACTTGAAGCTTAATCAATCAGACAGCCAATATTCAGCGAAAATACTTAAGCAGAGCAATTCTGCAAATTTAAAAAAGCGGCTGAAGATGAGATACACTTCTGTCAGGTAAACAAATTTAGACTAAAGGGAGAATCATTTTTTCAACACAAAAAAAGCATTTGCACCAGTGCAGAAATTTGTCTGGTTCTGAAGATGATAAACAAAAACGATCGTTTTACCACCGATCATTTCCGCAAACTCAAAGCGCCACTCGTCGGTTTTTTGTTGAAATTCACGCTGAAGAACCTTAAATCTTTGCATTTCTCTGAGCAAAACATATGCTGCTGCAGGGTGCTGTTCCGACTCCAGAGAACTTCCGTAAATTCCGGATACTCTGTATGCGGTTTCTTGATTAACAGCTCTTTCACAAAGATTCTCCTGCTTCTCTGCTGATTCTGCTGCCTGAACAAAAGTTCCTACAAACACACATAAAACCGTAAATAACAGTCGCATCATTCACTTCAATAAAATAGGGCTAACATTCATCTTGTCGCCTGCCAACTCAATCTGATGAAATGAAGATTTTTGCCCTGGATGAAGCCGTGAGGTAGAAGAGGCAGAATTAAGCAGTAGCAGTTCCGGAGCAGAATCTCTGGATAGTCGATGCTGCCAGTTGCGGTGAATGTGTCCGTGCAGATACAGACGAATGTTTGGATGACGCAAAATCCAGTTCCGGACAGGTACAAGATTGTAGAGTTCGTGAAAATGATCCACCTCCCAGCCTTCAGGAAAAGTCAGTGGATAATGATTAACAATGATAAAACGCGTTTTTTCCGGAAAACTGCTCAGCAGGTTTTCAGTGGCCTGAATTGTACTGCGGCGTACTGTGCCTGAAGCAGTTAACCAGTCGTTAGGATGTGCACTGTCCCAACCTACAATTACCCAGTCCGAGTTTAATTTACGCACATGAATTTCTTCGTCGCCAAAGAATTCTCCAAAAAATTGTTTGTAATAATCCTTGCCTCCGCTTTGCTTCACATAACGATCATGGTTTCCCGGAATTATGGTCACACGTTCCGGATCTTTTAGCAGAGGGTCCAGTGTCTCTCTTGCCAGTGAAAATCCTCGTTCCAGTGAAAGTTGAGTTAAATCACCACTAATCACCAGATGATCCCATTTCATCTGGTGTATTTGCTCTACTAGCAGTTTTGCTCTTTGCAGAGGGTAATGTCTGGCACGGCGAAAAAACAAATTCCCCATTCCTAAAATTCTTTTAGACTTGCATTCTTGATAATTTTGCGGATATGTGTGGAAATGCAGGTCAGAAATGTGTATGATGGTTGGGTTCATAAATGTATATAAATCAGTTTCGCTGGTCGTATAATAATTGGCTGTGAAGTCAGGCTTCCGGATTTAGTTTTAGTTTTAGCTGTTTTGCAGAAAAAACTTTTTTGAGCAGAATGCCTTTTTATTGTCTTGTTCGCAAGCGTTCTTTTTAATGCCGGAGCGCTGACTGGTTTTAATCAATCACTATCTCAGGAGAGGATTAATGGTCCTATTACTTTTTGCATCAGCGTTTCTCGGATTAGGAATAGCGCTTATTTATTATCTCAAAGTATCTAGAATTCCGCTAACACAGGGAATAGAAAACACAGAAGAAGCAGAAAAACTTACAAAAATTCACGGTGCAATTGCCAGAGGCGCAATGGCATTTCTAAAAGCCGAGTACAAGTACATGGTGTACTTCATGGCAGGATTTGGAATTTTGATCGCTCTGCTGATTGATGATCCGCACACACCGGATGTTAATGAAGGGCTTTACACCGCAATCTCATTTCTACTCGGTTGTGTTATTTCAATCCTGTCCGGATTCATCGGAATGCGGATTGCTACTATCGGCAATGCCCGAACAACAACTGCCGCAAAAAATTCAATTGCGGATGCATTTTATGTCGCACTGAACTCCGGTGCGGTGATGGGTTTTGGCTTAGTCGGTCTGGCAGTTCTCGGACTTGTCGGCATTTACCTGGTGCTTGAGGCACTTCTCCCAGGAATCGAAAAACATATTTTGATGGAAGTCATGGCAGGTTTCGGACTTGGCGGTTCTTCCATCGCACTCTTCGCACGTGTCAGCGGTGGAATATTTACTAAAGCCGCAGATGTTGGTGCCGACCTTGTCGGCAAAGTTGAGCAGGGTATTCCGGAAGATGACCCGCGAAATCCCGCTGTGATTGCGGATAATGTTGGAGACAACGTAGGTGATGTCGCCGGAATGGGAGCGGATTTATTTGGTTCCTGTGCGGAAAGTACTTGTGCTGCCTTAGTTATCGGCGCGGTTGCTTTTGCCACTAATCTGGAAGCACTTTTATTCCCCATCTTAATTTCCGCAGTCGGTATTCCTATCAGCCTTGCTACTATGTTCACTGCACGAGTGAAGGAGGAGAAGGATGTTGCACCGGCATTAAAACGATTGTTGATTATCGCTACAGCTCTCAGTGCAGTCGTAATGTATTTTGTTTCTATGTGGGCACTTCCGGAAAGCTTTGAAATAAACGGTGAGCTTTATACAAACATGGACGTATTTCTGAGCTACTTAATCGGCGCAGTTGCAGGATTGCTGGTTGGTCTTCTGACCGAATACTATACTTCACATGATTTTAAACCGGTACAGGAAGTTGCAAAAGCTTCTGAAACCGGTGCTGCGACCAACATCATTTTCGGGCTTGCTCTTGGTTATCAAAGTGCCGCCGGTTCAATTCTGCTCCTGGCTGCCAGTATTTTTATCCCCTTCACACTTGCTGGAATGTACGGTGTCGCGGTTGCGGCAATCGGTATGTTGAGTACATTGGTGGTTGGTTTGACCATTGACGCTTATGGACCGGTTGCTGATAATGCCGGTGGAATTGCGGAAATGACGGGCATGGGCGAAAGTATCCGTGACCGTACCGATGTGCTGGATTCTGCTGGGAATACCACTGCCGCAATCGGAAAAGGTTTCGCTATTGGATCTGCGATTCTGACTTCCCTTGCGCTTTTTTCCGCATTTTTAACACGGGCGGATCTTCTGGATCCTGAAGCAAATATCATGGACAGCATTAATCTTCTAGATCCACTGGTTTTAACAGGATTGTTTGTAGGCGCAATGCTGCCCTTCCTCTTTTCTGCAATGACCATGAAGTCGGTTGGAAAAGCTGCTTTTGATATGATTGAGGAAGTCCGCAGACAGTTCCGCACAATTCCAGGAATCATGGAAGGAACCGCAGAGCCGGATTATGAAAAATGTGTTGGAATATCCACAGAAGCAGCTCTACGCGAAATGATTGCTCCTGGAATCTTGATCATGGGAACACCGCTTTTAGTGGGCTTCCTGTTTGGAGTGCCTGCTGTAGCAGGTATTTTGGCAGGTTCGCTGGTTTCCGGAGGTGTACTTGCAATTGCATCTGCCAATTCCGGAGGAGCCTGGGACAATGCAAAGAAATATATTGAAAAAGGTAACCTCGGTGGCAAAGGAACCGAGACACATAAAGCGGCGGTTGTAGGCGACACAGTAGGCGATCCTTTCAAAGATACATCAGGACCATCATTAAATATCCTGGTTAAACTTTCGGCTATTCTCAGTTTGGTTTTTGTTCCATTTTTTATTCAGTACGGCGGTTTGTTAACCGGCTGATTTTTCTTCCGGCGGACCTGCGGGTCCGCCAATCCGCACTGCTGTTTAACCCTCCTCCTTCTTTTTTTTAAAAAAATTTCTGTGTCAAATTCAAAGATTTATTTGGATCATAATGCAACCTCTCCATTATTACCTGAGGTCTCGGTTGCAATGGCTGAGGTGGAGCATTTGGCATTTGCCAATCCTTCAAGTCCGCATTGGGCAGGTCGTGACGCACGTATTTTACTTGAAGATTCTAGGGAAAAACTAGCTCAAGCTTTGGGCACAAAACCTCAGGAAATATTCTTCACCAGTGGAGGTTCTGAAAGCAACAATACCGTCCTCCGGCAGTTATTAATGACTTCAGGAGAAAAGCATATAATCAGCTCCTCTGTTGAGCATCCTTCTGTACTGGAAACTTGCCGGATTCTTGCTGAACAACAAAATATTCAATTCACAGAACTGGCTGTTGATTCCTCCGGAACTCTAGCTCCGGATGATCTGAGCGCGGCGATCCGTCCGGAAACTGAATTAATTTCACTGATCAGTGCAAACAACGAAACTGGAAAACTTCAGTCAATTGAAGAATTAACTAAAATTGCGCAGCAGCGACAAATTCCTTTTCACACTGACCTCGTACAGGCATTCGGAAAAATAGAATGTAATTTAAGTACATCCGGAATTGATTATGCGACAGCGACTGCTCATAAACTCGGTGGACCACGCGGGATTGGATTACTTTATGTCAGAGAGGGCACCCCATTCCAGTCACTGATCAGCGGTGGGAAACAGGAACGTGCACGACGGGCAGGCACTGAAAATGTGACACTGGCAGTAGGTTTTGCAAAAGCCGTTGAATGGTATCTTAACAATCAGTCCAAACTCAACGAGCAGTTTTTTAAATACAGACAATCGGTTTTGGAGGAAATAGCAAAACTCGAGGAAATCTTCATTAATACCGATCTGGAAAATAGTTTACCTAACACGCTCAACTTTGGCTGTCATGGAATCAGTGCAGAAAGTTTGTTGATTTCTCTAGATATGGACGGAGTCGCAGTTTCAACCGGATCAGCCTGTTCTTCAGGTGCCATGGAAGCCAGTCACGTGCTCTTAGCCATGGGGATATCACGTGCCGAGGCAAAATCAACTTTACGTGTCAGTTGGGGTTGGTCGACAAGTTCAGAAGACATTGATTATTTTTGCGCGCGTTTGACTCATCACATTCTGCGTTTACAGGCAAAAAATAAAACCGGAAATCCATGATCCAAATGTCTATTTCTGAGCAAAATAACATGAAATTTTTAAAACATATTTTGCTCGGAGCTTTGTCGGTCAGTCTTATTTTTTTGCTGATCGGCAGTTGTGCCAATTCTCTGAATCAGCAAAATTATTTGGAGTGTAAACTAAAACTAGAACAGGACCGTCAAAAAGCTCGATCAGGTCAAGCCTACAGTTATAAATCACAGTCTTTCGAAGAATGCCGTGCGCCGGCAGTTTACCGTACTGCAGATGATTAAACTGTGAAATATTGTTTTTTGATCGTCAAAGTATTTGCGTATTTTTCAAACTCTTGTTAGAGTTGGCGGTCATTAATAAACTCTACCGAGTCAGAAAAATAACTTTTTAACAGACTTGATTAAAAGACAATGAATTACAAAGGAATTAATATGAAGAAACAATTCATCTCCGGATTAATTATTCTTGCTCTCGGAACAGTGTTTTCAATGAATGTCTTTGCAAAAGGAGACTTAATGCGTGGAGAAGCAAGTTACAAAGTCTGCGTAGCATGTCATGGTGAAAATGGCGGTGGCAGAAAGATCACAAATGCACCGCGTATCGCTGGTCAACAATCCTGGTATTTAACGAGACAACTCAATAATTTCAGAGACGGAATCCGTGGATCACACATTAAAGATATTACCGGAATGCAAATGCGTCCGATGGCTTTGAGCCTTGTTACAGAGCAGGAAGTAGAAGACGTGGTTGCGTACATCGGTACGCTGAACGGACGCGGAAAACACACAGGTGTTGCTGGAGATACCGAAGCCGGAAAATTGGCCTACGCCGTCTGTGTCAGCTGTCACGGTGCAAACGGTGAGGGAAAAAAAGCATTGAACGCGCCGAAAATCGCGGGACTTCCGGACTGGTATGTTGAAAGACAACTGAATAATTTCAAAAGCGGTATACGTGGAGTTGATGCCAAAGATGTATACGGCCTACAGATGAGACCCATGGCAATGACTCTTGCCAACGATGAAGCGGTTCGGAACGTAACAGCTTACATGGCATCTTTAAAAGGAATTTCTATAGCAAAACCAGTTACAGCAAAATCAAGTACAGTAGTAACTGTTGTGACAACTCCTGTGAGTGAACCTCTTTATGCTCCATGTGCCTCTTGTCACGGTTCTGAAGGAGAAGGCAATCAAAAACTGGGAGCACCACGTTTGGCTGGTCAAAACGACTGGTATGTTGAAAGACAATTGCGCAACTGGCGTGACGGTATCCGTGGTACGCACGCTGAAGATGTATACGGAATGCAGATGCGTCCAATGGCGATGACTCTGGCCAACGATGAAGCACTTAATAAAGTAGTAAGATTTATTGGTACACTTAATGGAACTCCTTTGAAACCGACGATTAATGGAAACGCCGAAGCAGGAAAAACAGGTTATATGACTTGTATAGCATGTCACGGTGCACAAGGAGAGGGTAACAAAGCTCTGAACGCACCAAAAATTGCGGGACTGCCTGATTGGTACATTGCAAGGCAACTACACAGTTTCAAAAAAGGAATCCGCGGCAGCCACCAAAAAGACATTTATGGAATGCAGATGCGACCAATGGCAATGACTCTGGCAAATGATGAAGCTATTGATAATGTTGCCTCATACATTTCCACTTTCTCCGCAGGAGTTTCTACAGCTTCTACTGAAAGTGTTGAAGCAGCACCAGCTTCAACAGTAGCAGTTAATGTTTCAGGATCTGCCGAAAACGGAAAAACTTCATTCGCGGTTTGCGTATCCTGTCACGGAGCTGACGGAGCAGGAAACAAAGCACTGAACGCACCAAGAATTTCCGGACAACAGGAATGGTACGTTGCACGACAATTAGCTAATTTTAAAGTGGGAATCCGCGGTTCACACAAGGATGATATCTACGGTCAGCAAATGCGTCCCATGGCCATGATCATGGCCAATGAACAGGCAGTGGCAGATATAGCAGCATATACGAATACGCTGAAAAGCGCTCCTGCCGCATCAACCGTACAAGGTGATGCAGCAGCAGGGAAAGCCGTTTATGGTGTCTGCGCATCCTGTCACGGTGCAAATGGTGAGGGCAACAAAGCGTTGAATTCTCCTGCTATTGCCGGCCAGCATGACTGGTATATTGTGAGACAACTCCAAAATTTTAAAAAGGGGATTCGCGGTAGTGATGCCGGTGATACTTATGGCCAGCAAATGAGCCCGATGGCCATGACTCTTGTAGATGACACAACAATAAATAATGTAGCAGCCTACATTTCCACCTTCAAATAACACTCACCTGCCAGGGGAACCGCATTCGCGGCTCCCCTGTTTTTTCTCCCTTTCCTTTTCCTCTTCACTGTTTTTTCCTCTATTTTCACTTTTGTATTGTTTCCGTAAATAGTTTAAATCTTTTAAATAATTCAGATTTTTGTTGCCTCTTTAGACATATTGTTATAAATTTTACAGTCAGCAGGAGGTTAGCAAAATTTTACGAATACTCTCACAGTCTTGTCATAAAAAGGAATTAAGATGAAGAAACTATTTTTTTTAGGAATTACTTTTGCCCTCGCAATTATCTTAGGTTTTAATGCACATGCAGCAGGAGATGCAGCAAAAGGTAAAGCTGCATACGCGGTTTGCCTTGCGTGTCACGGAGCGGACGGTATGGGAAACAAAGCGCTCAATTCACCTCAAATTGCCGGGCAATCTACCTGGTATCTTGAACGGCAACTCAAAAATTTTAAATCCGGTATCCGTGGCGCAAATCCAAAAGATACCTACGGAATGCAAATGCGTCCAATGGCTTTAACTTTGCCGAGTGATCAGGCTGTTGCCGATATGGCTGCCTATGTGTCAAGTTTGCCGATAAAAGCGGTCTCCTCCACTGTTAAAGGTGATGCTGCCGCAGGCAAAACAGCCTATATGCTTTGTCAATCCTGTCATGGACCTGCCGGTGGTGGAAATGCTGCTCTAAACTCCCCAAGGCTAGCAGGGCAACATGACTGGTATATGGTGCGCCAGATTAAAAACTTCAAAGCCGGAATACGCGGTACAAAAGCCGGAGATACTTATGGAGCGCAAATGCGTCCAATGGCAATGACTTTAGCAGATGAGGAAACTATCAATAATGTAGCAGCGTACATTGCCACATTCAAATAACAAGATTCTACCTTCCTTCTTCAAGGGCTCCTGTTGAACAGGAGCCTTTTTCATTCCTGCAACTTGTTTCCTGCTCTCATGCTGAGACCTGGAAATCTTTCATAACAGATAAAATTAGTGTGCAGATTTTTTTAGAAAAGCGAGTAAATACTACTTCTAAGGGACGCGCTTTAGTGCTTTCCGCAGCATTGTTTTTAGTCCTGCTCATAAGTTGGTTCTTTTTTTTAGCGGTCGGCATCGACCCCCTAGCTGCATACAATATTATCGGCGAGGAAATTTTCCTTACAAATTACGGCTGGCAGGATCTGATGGTCAAAATGACGCCTTTGTTGTTTACAGGTCTGGCAGTAGCTCTTGCCGCCCAAATGCGTCAGTGGAACATCGGAGCAGAAGGTCAGTTTCACATGGGAACTTTTGCCATGACATGGTTCGCTTTACACTTCGACGATATTGTCCCTGGGAGCATGCTGATAATTATCATGCTTATAATGGCGGCTATTGGCGGTGGATTGTGGGGCTGCATTCCGGGATTCCTGAAAGCCCGATTCGGTGTTAATGAAATCATCACTTCTCTCTTGCTCAATTATGTAGCTGCTGCGTGGATTGACCATTTATTGTTTGGAGCGTGGCGTGATCCTGGAAGTAACAACTTTCCAATTACCAGAGAATTCTCAGCAGCTTCACAACTCCCTACCTTTGGTAACACATCAGTACATGCCGGACTGATTCTAGCCTTTATTTTTGTGGTAATTACAGCTTGGATTTTGTGGAAAACGCAGCTTGGATTTAAAATCCGGCTTACCGGAGACAACCCAGAAGCGGCACGTTACGCGGGAGTTAATATTCGTACCTTGACCATCCTGATCTTTGCCGCAAGTGGAGCCATTGCCGGAATCGCCGGATTCAGCGAAGTAACAGGAATTCATTACCGACTGCAGCAAAACATTTCTATCGGTTATGGTTATACCGGTATCATTATTGCCTGGCTTGCGAAAAATCATCCGCTGGGTGTAATTATCAGCGCTTTTTTTATGTCCATTATTTTTGTCAGTGCAGAAGTCCTGCAAATAGAATATGGTCTACCGATTTCAATTGTTTTTCTTTATCAGGGTATTATTTTGTTTACAGTATTGGGTACAGATATTTTTACCGAATATCGTTTGCGGATAACACGTTTTTTAGTTTAGGCAAAATAAATGAAAACTAGTTAACAAAATATTTATGGAATTTTTCATACAAATACTAATTGCAGCTGTTGGGATGGGTACCCCTTTGTTATTTGCTACACTGGGTGGAGTGATAAGTGAAAGAGCTGGAGTGATAAATCTCGGAATGGAAGGGCTGATGCTCATCGGTGCGCTGGTTGCTTTTGTAGTCATGTTGAATACCGGTAATTACTTTTATTCAGTAGTTGCTGCTGCCCTTGCTTCCGGGACCGTATCAATGATTCACGGAATTGTCTGTTTAATGCTGCGCGCAAGTCAGATAGCTTCAGGCTTAGCAATGACTTTTTTCGGTGCGGGACTCAGTGGATTATTAGGAGACCAACTTACAGGTGAAACAGTAGAACCTCTTACTCGTATTCCAATACCTGGACTGAACGCCATTCCCATTCTTGGCCGAGCACTTTTTAATCAGGATTTACTCGTATATTTTTCATATCTTTGTGTGGCACTTTCATGGTGGATGCTTTTCAAAACACGATTAGGATTAAACATACGTTCAATGGGAGAAGCACCAGAGGTTTGTGATTCACTCGGACTTTCTGTTTTGAGGTATCGTTTTTTTGCTGTTGTTGGTGGTGGAATGTTGATCGGAGTTGGAGGTGCATATTTTCCGCTTGCATTAACTCCGTTTTGGGTAGATGGTATTACTGCAGGAAGGGGATGGATTGCTGTTGCCTTGGTCATTTTTGCTTTTTGGGATCCAATTAAGGCTCTTGGAGGGGCTTACCTTTTTGGTCTTGCACTGGCCTTGGAACTTCGTCTGCAAATCTTGGGTATAGAAATTTCACCCTATTTTTTGAAAATGTTACCATATGTTTTAACTATACTGGTGTTAACTTTAGTGACCATCAGGCATAAACGTCTTGGGATCCAAGTTATGCCTCTCGCACTTGGGAACGTTTTTTTTAGAGGTGAAAAACATTGATTTTTTGTGAGGGATCTACCAGCGGTTTGGTTGACTTTGTAACCAGCCAATTTGAGGCTAAATCATTCTTTATATAAAAACAAAGACTTAGACAAATCAGAAAAATCAAAGTTAAATTTTATATTATTCCCCTGCAGCCTGAAATTAAAGGAACCATATTTTGGTTGAAATATTTAAAAAAAATATGGATCATTTAATGTCTGTTTTTTTCGAACTTAAGAAGAAATAGTTCGCAATCCAGAAAAGGGGGGATTCCCTGCTGCCAAGCATCAATGAATGGCAGCTTTAATATAGGTTCTAGTTGCGAACCTATTTAATCTATTACTCTAAATAAGGAGGAAATATGAATAAATTAATTTCATTAATGGTAGCAGCTATAGTGTCTGCAATATTTAGTTTAAGCGCCTTTGCTTTACCATCAGTTGGTTATGTCCTTGTAGGCCCAAAAAACGATGGTGGATGGTCAATGCGACACTACCAAGGATTTGAATCCTTAAAGAAGCATGGATATAAGGTATCTGGTGTTGAAATGGTGCCAGAAGCCGAATCTTCAAAAGTATTTACCAAACTTGCGCGGAAACACGATATTGTCTTTGCAACCTCATTTGGGTATATGGACCCAATGGTTAAGGCTGCAAGCAAATCACCAGATACAATTTTTTTGCACGCTACAGGTTACAAGGGAAACGACAAAAACATGGACAATTACGTTTGTCACTCATTTCAAGCTCGTTACCTAACTGGAATAGCAGCTGGTATGTTAACCAAGACTGGTAAAATTGGAGTAGTTGGATCTCATCCAATTCCTGAGATTATCCGTAATATTAATGCAATTGCACTTGGGGCCCAGACAGTAAGGCCAGACATTAAAGTTCAAATTGTCTGGATCAATTCATGGTTTGATCCACCTAAAGACATGGATGCAGCTAAAGCACTTCTTGATGACGGGAATGACATCCTGTACACAACGACTGATTCACCCAGTGTAGTTACTCTTGCACAAACCTCATGGAAGCAAAACGGTAAAGAGGTGTGGAGTATGGGTAATGATGCTCCTATGGGAAGTAACGGGCCAGATCGATACATCACAGGTATGATGTTCAACTGGAATGTTCTATACAAACATATCGTTGACCAACTCGCAGCTGGTAAACTCAAAATGAATCAGAGGTGGAATTGGGGTTTGAAAGAAAATTGTGTAGGACTATCACCATGGGGCAAAAATGTTCCAGGTAGTGTGGTTAACAAAGTTGAAACTGTCAAAATGGAATGGATAAATGACAATATGGATGAGTGGTATCCTTTTTCTCAAGGCATTACGAAAAAGGATGGAACCAAGATCCCGGCAGGTAAAATCAAACGTCAACAACTTGAAACCATGCAGTACTTCGTAAAAGGTATTGTAAACAATTTTCCTACGCAGTAAGAAATGATTCCGATAATCGATTTCAGAGATGAAAATTGTGTAGAAGAAATGCGAAATGCATATACTACTTGTGGTTTTGCAGTTTTCACTCATGTTTATGATGAATGGTTATCGGAGTTTGCTGATTGGAAGCAACTCATTGATGAGTTTTTTCTACTACCACTAGATGAAAAAAAACAATATGCATATAGTGGTGTAAAGGAAAATCTTGGTTATAATTGGTTGGAGGAAGAGCGTCTTACTCCAACCATGCCTGGCGATTTGAAAGAATCTTATAATTGGGTATCTCCAGACCGTATGCAAGAAAAATATTGGCCGAAAGAGATACCCGAATTCAAATTGATGGCGGAAAAGATAGAACGCATTGCAAGAATGTTGTCCTATCAATTTCTCTATAGATTTGAGAAAGTTCTGGGACTCCCTAATGGAAAATTGGTAGAGAATCATATCGATGGTTCTTCAACCATGAGGATACTACACTATCCTCCATACGAAGGAGAGATTAAAACAAATCAAGTAAGGGGGGGTGCCCATACTGACTATGGTTCAATCACTTTACTATGGAGGTTTGATGATATACCAGGCTTACAGGTATATGATAAAGAATCTGATGAATGGATAGATGCACCAATAATCGAAAATTCATTAGTACTGAATGTGGGAGATATGTTTGCAAGGTGGTCAAACGATATACTAAAGTCCACACCGCATAGAATTGTTAATTCAGATTTGTCTAGACCACGATACTCAATGCCATACTTTGTTGATCCAGGTCGAGATGTAATAATAGAAAATCTCACGAAAGACCCTGCCAAGTATCCACCTATTTCTGCATACGAATATCTCAAATGGAGACTAGCACAGTCCTATGTTGATGATAGCTATACAGAAAATGAACAAGTTGCAAAAGACGGCAACCTGCACCTTCCCGAGAAATCTGAATATTCCACACCTAACGCCCTATAAATCCTGAATATACATACTCTTCATTATAAAAATAGTTATACAAAATTTTATGAAGCGAAATATGTATAATGAATAATATGGTGAAGCCTAAAACTGTATTTTTGTCAAAACTAGCTTAACAAACCTGTCTCCCCCCTCATCTTTAAAAACCATGCAACACAACTGCTCCGCTTTTCTTGAGCGTAATGCTGATGTTCCGGAAGTTCAGTCTGCATTAAAATCCGTAAAATCCCTGACTAAGTCTAAAGACATATTTTTGAAACGTTTGTCTTTTGAAGCAGAACCCGCCAATTTTGCAAAATTCCTTTCAGCTGGTAAATTTAACAAACCTCAGTCAAAGGAATAACAGCATGGAGGATGAAGCATTATCCCGGATGAGCCTGACTGAAGTCTCCGGAGCAATTGCAAAGAGGAAAGTATCCTCGCTGGAAGTTGTGCGAAACAATGTAGCGCAACTTGATAAACATGGATCCAGCCTGAATTGCCTGGCACGTTTGTTTACAGAAAACGTATTGAAAGATGCTAAAAAGGCGGATCAGGAATTAGCTTCCGGAAATTCACGGGGAAGGCTACACGGAGTCCCGCTTACGCATAAAGACATGTTTTACCGTGCCGGACAAATTACGGCCTGCGGTTCTAAAATATGTGAAAACTACTTTCCGGAAACAACGGCGACTGTTTTGCTCAATCTGGAACGTGAGGGTGCACTGGATCTGGGGCGTCTGAACATGGTTGAATTTGCTTATGGACTGACTGGTCACAACGAAATTACGGGAGATGTCCGCAACCCGTGGAATCCAGAATACATTCCTGGAGGTTCTTCAAGCGGTCCGGCGGCAGCGGTAGCAAGTTTTTTGAGTTACGGTTCACTTGGTTCCGATACCGGAGGTTCAATCCGCTTTCCGGCGTCATGCTGTGGACTTGTGGGAATGAAACCGACATACGGCCGTGTCAGCCGTTTTGGCGCAATGCCGCTTTCCTTTTCCCTGGATCACATTGGACCACTCACCAGAAGCGTAGAGGATTGCGCATTGCTCACAGAAATAATCTCTGGTTCAGATCCAAACGACAGTACTTCGGCATCACGACCAAAAGGAGATTACCTGAAGGAATTGGAAGCAGGAATAAGAGGATTAAAGATTGGTGTACCGACCACTTATGCTTCCGGAGATTCCGGTTTTTTAGCACCTGTACATCCTGAGGTAATGAGGGAAATGGAAAAGAGCCTGGCAGTTTTTCAGGCTGCCGGTGCTGAGATTGTTCCGCTTGCGCTTCCGGATAGTTTTAAAATCTGCAACGACCTGGCAAATATAATTGCGGGATCGGAAAGCAGTTCCGCCCATGCAAACTGGTTAAAGCAAAGAGCTCAAGATTACGGTTCACAAACACGTGAGCGTCTGCTTACCGGATTTCTAGTGTCAGCTGTTGATTATCTGGAAGCGCTTAAATTACGCAAAGAAATATTGGCTGAATTTCTAGCTGATGTATTTACGGTAGTGGACGTGCTGCATGCACCGGTGGTGCCGATTCCTGTGCCGACCTTAGTGGAATCAAACATTCAAAATAATCCCGGATTCATCGAATACCTCTCTTTACTTGGTCACTGCACACGCCCCTTTGATTACCTCGGGCTGCCTGCTTTGTCTCTACCTGCAGGACTGACTGATAATGGAATGCCCACCGGTTTCCAGTTAGTAGCTCCCCCTTTTGAAGAATCTGTTTTATTTCGTGCCGGCCACGCTTATGAAAGAGAAACAACATGGTCTTTTCCTGAAATAATTTTTCAGTAAGTTAAAAAAATGCTTTCCTGATGTAAATTAGTTTTCATTTTGGACCTTTAATTGAATAAACACATTCCGAATAATTAATTTTTTCGTTTTAGAAAAATAAGAGAACAGTTTATTGCTGAAAATAGTATTTCTATTCAATACTATAACTGATTATTAGTTCAACTTTAGGCTTGTGTATATACTGTGAATCTGCGAGAGTCTTGCTATTAATAATAAAATGATTCACTCAAAACTTCACTTGGAGCTTAAGTTAACTCGAACTTAAAGCTTTAAAAACCAAAATCAAGGAGAAATTCTCATGCAACTTAATGTACGTAACGGAGCGTTTACACTCATTTTGTTATTGTTCGGATCTCAGGCATTTGCCGGCGGTGGCGGCGGTAGCAGCTTAATTGAGCCTTTAGGTGCGATGCTGTTGGCTGCGGCTGTAGTTGCTATAATTTTAAGCTACGCCAAACAGGCAAGTTTGTTTGCATTCATCATTGTCGGAGTTTTGGGCGGTATTTTTGGTGTAAGAGAGGTGATCAACAAAGATGTGATGACCGCTTTTGTAGACATCGGCATCACGCTTTTACTCTTTATGGCTGGAATGGAAGTCGATATTCCAGGATTGATAAAACGCTGGAAACTACTGCTGATTAACGGTTTTGGCCAGATCATCGGCCTATTCGGAATCAGTGCAGCGCTTGGGCTACTGTACGTCGGTATTGACGCGGATTATATGGTTGCCGTAGGTTTACCAGCAGAAAACGCAGCACCTGCTTTAATTTATTTTGCACTCTGTCTCACCTTGTCTTCCACTATCCTCGTAATCGGCACGCTCAAAAATACTGGACAAATTGCGCAGGAACACGGTCAGGTTGCACTCGGACTGATGGTGTTGCAGGATATTGTAGCCGTTGTTGCACTCGCCATCCTCGGTAGCTTGAATCCTGACAAAGTCGGCGGTGCCTCTTTAGGTGTAGAAGTTGCGATGATTTTCGGAAAAATGATCGGTTTGGCAATTGTGCTTTATTTTGTGACAAAGTATATTCTCAATCCCCTTTTCAAATTTTTTGCACAATCAGGAGAGCTCCTTTTCATTGGAACTTTAGGTTATGGAATGGGAGTGGCAGCACTTTGTGAGGTGATCCATTTTTCTTCCGGAATCGGAGCCTTTTTTGCGGGTGCTACTCTTGCGGCGCTACCATACCGACACGAAATTGAAGACAAAGTAGAACCCCTGAAAGCCTTCGGTATTATCCTCTTTTTTATGGGACTTGGTTTCGATATTTCCGAATTAAAACCTGAGCAAATGCTGGGCGGTTTAACAGAAGGACTTATACTAGCGATTTTAGTTGTAATCCTGACAGTCCCGCTGATGCTTTTCTTGGGGTACATGAGTCGTTTGAGTGGTAAACCGTCTTTTCTGATGGGAGCAATCATAAACCAAAGTTCGGAATTCTCGCTGATGCTGGCAGTGCTTTGCTGGCAGTACAAGCTCTTTGATCCTCATCTGTTTATTGTGATTACTTTGGTGGTACTAATTTCATTTTTCTTTTCCTCACTGGGCCACCAGTTTCTTGATCAGCTCTATGGTGCACTATCCAAAACTCTGGGCTTCATGGATGGACGATCCACAGCAGAGGCAGAATCCGGTAATGAAGAATTTGTTATGGAAGGGCACGTAGTAATCATGGAGTATAACGAGTTAGCAATTGAAATTGCGGACTTCTATGCTCAGCGTGGACAACAAGTTTTGCTGTTGGACTTAGACCCTCACATTATTGAACATTTTGAAAATCAGCACGGTCACAGTAACATCCATGCACATTACTCTAATATGGCTGATCCTGATGTGTGGGAAGATTTAGCATTTAACAAAGCAAAAGTGGTGATCTCCTGTATGGACGGAGGCCAGGAGGCAGAATTAGCTATTTCCCGCTGGCTCAAGAAGGAATCTCCAGATGTTCCGTTTATTGCTGCTACATCCTCACATGAAGAAACTTTGGAATTGTATGGAGCAGGTGCACGTTATGTAATTCAAACAGAGTACCTGGCAGCAAAATCCTTTCGCAATATGTTTGAAATGGAAGAAACTAAGCAACCGAAAGAAGCTTTCCGTGAAGCTGGCGAAAATCATTTTTCTGAAACAAAAAAACTGCAAGAAGGACTTGGCGACGCTTTTGCCAATGCTTAATTTTGTGCTAACCAACATTACAAAGAGGTCTTATGTATAAGTCACTTTTTTTCAGATTCTCGGCCATTTTAACCATTGGGCTATTAGTTGCGTCTCCTGCATATGCGGGAGGTGGAGGATGGTTCATTAAACCTCTGGGTTTGATGCTCGGCGGCGCAATGCTGCTAACTATATTGCTGACCAAACTCAAGCAGACAAATCTTCTGTCTTTTGTAATCATGGGCTACATCATGGCCAGTGTCGCAGGGCTTCCTGAAACCTCTCTTGATCAGCTTGACGAGCATTATCATGGAATACGTGCCATTCTTTCCGGATTCCAGCAAATTGGTATTGTGCTGATTCTATTCATGGCTGGACTGCAATTCAACCTCATTGATATAACTAAGAGGATAAATTTGATTCTTGTTAATGGTATCGGTTATATGGGTTTGGGATTGCTTCTGTATTTTTGGGCAGCATCCAGCTTTGCAGGAACGGAAGGCTTTAGTGAAAGTATTTATTTTGCACTTTGCCTTGCAGTCCCATCAAGCATACTGGTTCTTTCCGCCCTGGAAGATAGCGGAACAGAAGAATCATTACAAGGTCAGATTTCAAAAGGGATTGCTGTAATCTGTTCCCTCTGTGCAATCGTTTTCATTGCCAAATTAAGTGCGACAGGAGTAGTAAGTCAAATTTCCGATTCCTCAACTTTCTTTTCTGGTGCAGATTCTTTCATGGAATTCAACCTATGGCTGACAGAGAGATTGGTATTTTTGGTAGTTATTTTAATGATACTTTCCAAAGTAGTACTTGAACCAGTTGTGCGTTATTTATTACGTTCATCAGAACTCCTCTTTGTCAGTGCGTTGGGATATTGCATGGGTATTGCGGCCATTTGCGGTTTTATTGGAATTTCGCCAGAGGCTGGAGCTTTCTTCGCTGGAATTTCTGTAGGTAACCTTCCTTATAGACTAGACATTGAGGACAAGGTAGGCCCCCTTAAATCATTTGGAGGGGCATTATTTTTCCTGACACTCGGAGTTGAAATAGCAACAATTCAGGTCGATAATTTCTCCGGAAACATGGGCGCAATCATACCTCTCTTGATTTTAGTTGTTCTTATCAAACCTTTATTCTTAATAATTACCGGTTATGCAACAAAACTCAAAGGACGCACTGCCTTTTTCATCGGGACGACCATAAATCAGTCATCAGCGGTGTCAATCATTGTCGCACTATTGGCATGGAAATATGAACTCTTTGACGATCGGATTTTTGCGATTTTAATTTCAGTAATTCTTCTTTCACTTGTTATCTCAGCCATGGGTCATGCGGTTCAACCGGGACTATATAATTCTTTCAGATGGCTTGTTGGAGTATTAAACAGAAATATTTCAGCTATAGATCTGGAAAACAAACAGAAAGTGGTACTGAAAAATCATGTTGTTCTGCTCGGGTTTAACGAAATAGCTCAGGAGATAGGAGAGTTCTATGAGGAACAACTCACTCCAGAACGCGTTTTATTGATCGACTGCGATCCAGAAATTATCAAACATTTTGAGGAACGCAAGGATTGCAATGTTGATCCAGTTTATGCTGACCCAAATGACCCTAAAGTGTGGAAAGAATATAAACTTTCTGAGGCAAAAGTTGTTGTTTCCTGTACTGGTAGTGACTTAGATGCTGATTTGCAACTTGCAGCTTACATCAGACATACAGCACCGGATCTTCCGTTTTTAGCTGTAACAGCCTCTCATGAGGATTCACTGAAACTTTACGAGAGCGGGGTTCGTTATGTTGTCCAGACAGACCATCTTGCATCAAAAACCTTCAGAAATATCTTTTCTGAAGAAATTGACAAACCTGCTTCCGAGTCTTTTGTGGAAGAAGGTAACAATCACTGGAAGGATACACGTTCCATCAGGGATGGTTTAGGCGAGATCTTCAAACTTGTATAAGCTTAGTGCTGTAAGAGTATTTTTTCCTTGTTATTAATATTACTGAAACTCAGGATCTAGCCCTTACATTAGGTGCGCGCAACTGATTAGCCCGGAACTGCTCAATACGCTTGTGCCCTAGCTTGATCAGTTGCTCAATTTCTTCTGTGGAAACATCAATCACGTCTGCAATTTCATACAGCAATTTTTCTTCCCTCTCATCAAAATCTCTGTCAACGGTCGCGATATTGAGCAGGCTTTCAAGCAAATGCCCTTTATCTTTTTTACTGAATTTAATTTCCGTAAGCGGCGGTGCCTGCCAGCGTAAAATATATTCTTCCAGTTCCTGAATCTTCTTATTATCCTTCACCAGACGAATCGCAGAATGCAGGAATGAACGTTCATGAAGATCGATGTGCTCATCTGCCATTACCATGGAGACAACTGCACCCGCAAACCAGAATAATTGCTCCTCTGTCATTCGTCCCACCAGTTCAGTGTCAAACTCCGGGGTTTCATGCTCAACAGTATCCATTCGGATTTGCCGTAAAACCCTCGTGCTTTTAAGTGCTTTGCGTGCATTTTCATTCCCGTATTTTGCTGCTTCCCGGAACCAGTGATATGATTCATCTAAATTCCGCTCTACACCTTTTCCATTGAAATTCATCAAGCCTAGATTATATTTTGCTCTGGTATGATGAAGAATAGCTGCTTGATGGAAACATTGATATGCCTCCTCAAAATCTTCTTCGCTTTTTATCAACTTCAAACCTTTACGGAAAAGTTTCTCTGCCTCTGCTGATGGCTTAACATCCAATTTTGACTTATCTAAGTCATCGATGTATTCCCCCTCAAAACCGTTTAGCATCTCAGCTGATTTTACAGGAGCAATAAAAACAAGCTGATCACCCGGGTTTACCATCAGTTCCGGATGTGGGTTAACGAGGAGTTTATGTGTCTGACTGTGGATCAATCCAACCGGAAGTTCTCCGCCATTTTCCTTCATTTCCAAAATTGTAGAAAGCCAGCTTTTACTTTCCGATTCCTGGTGTAACTTATGTAAATATAGGCTTTGAGTAGTAGATTCCTCTAAAATAATTTCTTCAATCAAAGTGCCTAAGCCGGGATTTAACGCAGACTGGGAAAGAATAGGAGCAATCAACTCTTCCGGATCAAGACAGTAATCACAACCAACTTTAAATAGTTGTTGATCAAAATCTTCCTTATGATAGGTTGCAACAGTAAAAACCTCTCCATCAGTTGCCTGTTCCAGTCTCAGTACAGACATGAGATTTTGTCCATCATCTGCATAATCAATAAATGCTACTTTCGCTTCAGTTGAATGCGCCTGTTGAAATGATTTTTCGGAGTTTGAGTCACCTTCAATCCACTCAACATCCAAATTGTCAGGTATTTCATCCATCATAGAGATTTCGGAAAGTACCACAATTTTCTCCTGCTGATTTCTCTGGCTCATTTCCAGTAAACAGCGATTAATGAAAACAAGATTGTCCGAACTAATCAAGATGTGACCTTCAATTCCGACTTCATCCATACCTATCACTTCGATCGCATGTTCTTCAAGATCACCTTTTGGCCTGTCTGCAGGAGGTTCAATCTGCATAATTAGACAACTTTTAGGAATTTCAAATGTCGCATCCGGATTTATCATGACCACTTCATTTATCACTACCGCAAGTGGCATTATGCCCTGCTTCTGTTTTTTCTTTTTGATGAGTTCCAGCCAGGTACCACCTATGTGAGCTGGATCAGGTTCCCTGGACGCAATGAAGTGTCCCTGTGAACCATTGATAACTTCCTTGATCCATTCTGGTGCCCCCTGAGAATGAAAGGCTAACAGCATCAATGGTACATAAAGATCATATGGATCCAGTGCATGGTCGCAGCCTACATCCTCAAAATATTTCCTGAACTCCCGACCAACGTACTGCGCTTGAGTAACTATCCTGCCTTCACTTAAGGTCTCAAGCTGCAGGACTGTCATCAGGGCATAACTGTTGTCCTTAAAATAGACATAGGCAATTTTAGCTTTTGCTGCAGATGCCTTCCTTAAAACATTCAGATCGAAAGAATCTCCTGAGACCCATTTCAAGTTTTTGTAAGACGTTGCCAACAGCGGATGCTCACCTTTTGGAGAAATTAAAACAACTCTGTCTTCTTTAACATATTTTTGATTCTGTGAAATAATTTCGAGTATCCACGCAGGATCATCAGAACATATCAGAACATGCCCTTTCAATTTCAATGAGTCCAGACCACGGTCACGTCCAGATCGAAATTGCTGGAATTTGTCTGTCACCAAAGACACAACAATTGAAAAGTTAATTAAACCTGCAGCCATCACAATGAAAGTAAACATCTGCCCCGGAACTGTAACCGGTGACATGTCACCATATCCGACTGTGGTAAAAGTCACTACTGTCCACCAGAGTGAGTTGAATAATGAGCTGAACTTGCTCTCATCACTGCCCGTTAAGATGTACTCAAATAAATAAATCCCGAAAGTTGAGGCCAACAGAAAAGTCGGAATCAACACAATTAAAAATAAACGGATTTTCATAATTGCTGTCTGTAAATGTTTTTATTCTCAGTATTTTAAAATAAATATTTCACTAAACAGGAAAATGTCAGGCAATATTCATTCTACCATAAATACTTCTCTGTTCATAAAGTATTCAATTTTATCAGATTTTCAAGGTCTTTTGCAAATTACACCTATCTTTGACATGCAATAATGGGGACACAATTTTTTAACAACTTTTCAGAGAAAGAATATATACTTTGCTCTAAAGTGGACAGAGAGAGCAGGCAATGTCTTCATAGTCTTAAATTACAGGGAAAAGAGCAGGGATACTGTTGATTTTTCGTTCTTTGAAAGATGATTGGATTCTAAAAAAACTTAAACCCCTGGCCGGGCATTTGGGCTTTACTATTTAAGTATCCTTTCTTAAAAGAAGAAAAGTTCCATGTATAGAAAAAATTAATAGCTTTTGTTCTTTAATTAATTATTTTCTAAGCCAAACTCACAAAAATATTCCTTCCAGGTAGTTACTTAGGTTATGATATCAGTTGAAATGGAAACGCAATGCTAATGGATCTGAGTTATCAAAAAACATGAGCAAATCAACCAGTGAACCTGTTTGGACTCGTGAACGAGCACTGACTCTGGCTGCATTAATTGGCTGCCTTTTCACCTACGGCATCACGATTAGTCTATTTACACCACTACTGTCACTAATCCTCGAGGTTCGCGGAGTCAGTAGTACTATGATCGGTGGGTTGGCCATGGCGGCTCCAGCAGGCATAATAATCGGCTCTTTTGCAGTTCCATGGTCTTTGAGAAACATCGAAGGACATAGTCTCCTGCTTGGCGGTGTGGCTTTTGAAATCGTCCTCATTTTCGCTCTCATGAGTACACAGTCGATCGCAGTATGGTTTGTATTACGGTTCCTAGCCGGACTCGTATGTTCGATCCTGTTTGTAGTCTCCGAGACATGGATAATAGAAATAACACCTCGTGTCCACCAAGGACGAGTAATGGGTCTTTATAACACCACAATGGCATTGAGTTTTGCCCTGGGACCATTGATGCTTTCAATGACAGGCACTCAAGGTACACTCCCGTTTCTGGTCGGAATTGGCTTGATGGTCCTGGCTGGATTTCCTCTACTGTGGGCAGGACGCTATGTCCCGAACTCCAGCGACCATCCCGGCTTTAGCGTGGTTAGCTTTGCCTTAGTGGCACCGCTGCTTGCGCTGGCCTGTTTTGTGGTGGCTTTCAAGGAACTTGCTGCCACAAGCCTGATGCCTGTCTACGGATTAAGGATTGGGATGTCCGAGACTTCTGCAACTTTGATGCTGTTCATTGGTGCAGCAGGTGCTGCGTTATTACAGCTTCCCATAGGTTGGCTTGCAGATCACTTTAATCCGCGCAAGGTATTAGTGGCATGCGCGCTCGGAGGCATAGCTGGTGCTGCAGCCTGGCCATTCATTGTTAATTTACCATTTCTTTTATGGACAACACTGTTTCTGTGGTGGGGTTTTTTTGCCGGAGTATATACTGTGTCTATGATTCTCGCTGGGAAATGGTTCAAAGGGACAGAATTAGCTACAGCCATGGCTGCATTTGGAGTGTTTTGGGGTATAGGGGGATTTGTCGGTCCAATGGTTGGGGGAGCCAGCATGGACCTGTGGGATCCATACGGACTGCCTCTTACACTGGTGATTGTTGCCGGCTTATTTTTTGTGATCAGCCTTTTCCCACGGTTTTACCGCCAGCCAAAAAAAGATAACGTTTCATGAACAGATTTAGTGGATAGCGGAAAAATAGTTCAATTATTTTTTTCATGATTAAAAAAGGAGAATCAATATGGCAAATGCTTACCTTGTAGGAATTTACAACAAAGTAATCAATAAAGAGAAACTTCAAAAATATGCAGTAGATGCACTTCCAGCCATGATGGCTAACGGTGGAAAGAAAGCACTGGCAAGAAGTGCAAATATTACCCAAATTGAAGGGATTCCGCCTGAGAGAGCCGTCATATTAGAATTTGAAAGTGTGGAGGCAGCTAAG
>Ga0207990_1000134_pt1 | contig 43402 bp, 35 predicted proteins | sample ETNtaG_8_FD_185780 | JGI IMG/M metagenome (GOLD analysis project Ga0207990, IMG submission 185780) | Marine microbial and viral communities from oxygen minimum zone, Eastern Pacific Ocean - ETNP201406SV75 (SPAdes) (version 2) | ecosystem: Environmental > Aquatic > Marine > Oceanic ...
GCATATGCAGCATATGCGGCATGGTGTAATCGCCCGCAAAAGGCGTGCCGCCAAATACCTTTCCAGCTGCGTCAGTCCGCGGCAGCGGTTTGCCGATCTGGCTATACACGATCTTTGCCGCCAAATAATCCGAATGCGCCGAAGAGGTCATTTTTCACCGCCTTCTTCACGCAGGGCTTTGGCAGCCTGGCCCACAGCCTCGACAATTTTTACGTATCCGGTGCATCGGCACAGGTTACCACTCAGCGACAGTCTGATTTCGGCGTCGTTTGGATCTGGGTTTTCATCAAGGAAACCCTTGGCCGCGATAATCATTCCTGGTGTGCAAAACCCACATTGGGCAGCGCCCAGCTCCTTGAAGGCGGTTTGCAGCGGGTGGGGATTTTCTGCATTTCCCAAGCCGGATACCGTTGTAATTTCAGCCCCTTCGCACATCCATGCCAGGGCCAGACAACTGTCAATGGCCACCCCGTCAATCAATACAGCGCAAGCACCACAATCGCCCTTGCCGCACCCGTGTTTGACGTCGACGTGACCGCTTTCCCTCAGGGCTTCAAGCAGGGTTCGATGCGCAGGAAGGTGCAGGCTTTCCTCCTGACCATTGATTTTTAGCGTTATCACTTTGGCCTCAGGCACTGCCCGCACTCCCCTGGTCAAGGTTGTTCCAGATATGTGATACCAGTCGGCGGGTAAGCACATGCACAGCGTGGCGGCGGTACTGAGCACTCGCGCGGACATCGTCAATCGGGCTGCATTGTGCTGCCGCCTGTATTGCCGCCGCTTCTATCAGTTCGGCTGTCGGAACCTGCCCCTGGAGAATATGTTCCGCCTTTGTAGCCCGTATGACACAGGGTGAAACGGCACTAAGCGCCACACGGGCGTGATCGCATTTTCCGTTCGAGGCGCTCAGAGTCACAGCCACTCCAGCCACGGTGATAGCATCGCCCCGGCGCCGGGCAAGCTTGTAAAAACCGTTTGCGGTTCTTGGCGAGGGATGTGTCCATGACACCTGTGTAATCAGCTCGTCAGATTTTCGGACATCTTTCTTGTAACCCAAAAAGTAGTCGGCCAGGGCCACGGTCCGGCTGCCTGATGCGCTGGCAAGCGTGACGTCTGCATCCAGCGACATGAGCGGCGGCACCAGATCAGCCGCCGGCGACGCACAGGCGATATTCCCGCCGATTGTCCCGGCATTGCGCACCATTTGGCCGGCAAACAAACGCGCAGCATCCAACAGCGACGGCCCTGCGATTACAAGTTCGGGTGACCGCAGCAGGTCTGTCACTGTTGTTCGGCTGCCAACGACGACCTCCCCCCGATCAAACCTGATCCCGCGCAACTCATCAAGATGACCCAACGCAACTATGCGCGATGGGCGCTGTCTTTTGGCGCGCAAGTCAATCATCAAATTGGTTCCCCCCGCCAAGGGGGTGGCATTACCTTCGGCCAGAAGGCACAAAGCGTCCTTCAACCCGGAGGGTGTTTCCAATTCGAACTCACTGGACATCCGCTGATCCCCGAGATTCCTGCTTCTTGCAAACGAACGAGTATAAGCAGAATTAACACCCCTTCCTACCAACATTTACCATAAATACTTGACTGCTATTAATAGTGGAGCGCAGGGAAATATTATTTGACGTCATGCGCCAAAATTGATTGAAGATTAGTTCGCCAAGAGTTTTCGGGATCAATAAAATCTACAAAAGAGCTTTCTACATCAACTAAATTCACCGTGTAGTTTCCGTCAGCTGGTTGGTAATGACCTGCCTGATGGGCGGAAAGGCATTCCCCAAGTGGAGCACCACTTTGCGCGCCAGGCGGTGCAGCGGTAGATCGTTGGTAAACAGTTTGACGATGGCATTGGTGCCCAGGTAGATCGGCCTTGCGGCCCGCCGGTGGGTTGATTCGTACCGCTTCAGCAGGCTGTCCGAACTGATATCCCGACCTGCACCGGCCGCCGACCTGACCAGGCCGGCCAGCGTGTGCTGCCCCCTGAGCCCCAGGTTGAACCCGTGCGCGGTCACGGGATGCATGCCAACAGCCGCATCCCCGATGACGGCGAACCGCGGTCCCACGAACCGGTTGGCCCATACCGCAACCAGGGGATAGGCAAAGCGCTCGCCGTTGAGGTCCATCGCACCCAACTTACCACCGAACTGCTGTTCGACGTCCTGGTTGAATGCGCTCACGGGCTGGGTCATGAAGTGGTCGGCCCTGTCGGTGGGTACCGTTATGACGATCGAAGATTCGTACTCTGAAAGCGGCAACACGGCCAGCGTCTGGCCGTAGTGGAAGCATTCCCAGGCGGTCGCCTGGTTTGACTGCCGATGCTTCATTCTGCACACGATGGCAACCCTGCCGAAATCGTGCATGGATGCCGGGATACCTGTATTTCTGCGGATTTCCGAGAATCGGCTGTCGGCGGCCACGATCAGTGAGGCATTGACCATTTCCTCATTCGATAGGTTGACTTGAGCTCCATCCCGGCCCGCAACTACGGATTTGGCGGTTGTACCGGTAAGTAACTGAATGTTTTCGCATCCGCTTACCCGCTCATGGAGGGCCTTGCGAAGCAGGTGGTTGGATACCAGGAACCCCAAGTCTTGTTCGGGGCCTTTGTCACGATCAAACTGCAACAGGTAAGGTGATTTGCCATCCACCACACGGGCTTTCCTGATGGGGAAGATTTCATCGCCCGGCAGGCGGTCCCAGACTCCGAGTTCCGAGAGAATTTTCCGGGATAGGTGCGTCAGCGCGATATCACGACCATCGACTGGCGGATCGGCGAGAGTTGCACTGGAACATTTTTCAACCACCAACACCCGCAGGCCGGTGCTCTCCAGGGAACTTGCGAAACTGAGCCCGGCCGGGCCGGCCCCGACTATGACAATATCCTTTTTCATGCCCTAAGTCTGTTGCTGATGTCTGATTATGCATTGTCCTACAAACCTATCGGGCCGGAATTGATGTACATCAAAAGGCCCAGCGGAGAAAAGACTTAGTTTATTCGCGGACTCTCACGGCTCGAGGAACGTTCCTGCACCCTGGGATGCACGCCCACGCTGTGAAGAATCGAGCCGACGAGGTGGGTTTGCATAGCGTCGTCTACGTGGAAGATCTAATCTTTGGCCTGGAAGATCCCTCAGGGGAGGGCCTGGTGTCTTTTCTAACCAGAGATGTCCGCTAACTTAAACGGAGACGCTAGCTCAGCAAGATGCAGAGGAAATGCTATCGCGTTCTATCCTGGCAGAGGTCTTAATATACAACTGCGTGGCACTGGCCAGGGTAAAACCCAACCAACCAAAATCAACTGCCATCAAGACCGCAGCCAGTTCTGCCATCGCGCCGGCCATGGCAGTAACTAGCACCATCATCAGCGCTGCCAGATGAATGCGAAACTGCCAGCGTGAGCGCAGTGCCGGTACTATCTTGCCCATATGGGGTAGCGTTTTCAGCAGCTCAAAACTCGTCATACAACGTCGCTGCAAATGCAGAAAACTGAGGAAGGGCACAATCTTCTGCAGCATTCCCATGATCACCGAAACTGCAAAACCGTAGATCATGAGGATACCAATGGCAACCGGTGCCTTGTTGAAAACGACGCCTCCCGGCACCCAATGTGCGCCGAAGTAGAAACCCAATTGCAACAGGGCTGCAGCCATCAGACTGGCTAATGCCAGGTGCCAGAATCGCGCAGTGACGTCGGGGATTTTCCGCTTGCGGCGATTCAACAATCTGGCGCAAAACAAGCCATAAATAAATGCCGCACCGCACCAGATAATCATAGCGAGGGCTTGCAGTAGGGGGTGCTGGGCCACTGTCAGTAGCAATAGTGACAAAAATACTGCCGTCGGCATGGCCCGCGCCAGCGGAGTTGGGAAGTTCGGAGTAACATGAAACATCGGTATTACCTGGTAACTCACCCCCATTACCAAAAGCAATACCCAACCACCCAGGCCCCAGGCGATATGGGTGTTAGTGATATTCACCAGCGGAAAGGATGTGGCCAGACCCAGGTATTGGGCCGCTCGCAACATGCCCAGAGCGAGGGTTACGACCAGCGACAGCGCCGCAAACCGGATGCTGTAAATAGAATCACCACCGCCAATTCGCCGTAATAGCAAGGATGCCAGAGCTGCAATAAACACCGAAAAAGCCAATAGCAGCAGGGGAATGGCCCAACGAAACAGATTCCAATCCTGCCAGCAAAAACCTGCTACCAGCAGCAATAGACCAAACAACAGCAGACTGTGCACCAGGGTGGCTACTTTACCGCCGCCCGGAATGGGCTCTCCGCTGATAACCGGCACCAGTTGAAACATCGCGCCCAGCATGACCATGGCCATAAAACCCAGGGTCAGGAGATGTGTAATGCCCATCAGTTCGGGGTTCCACTGGGAATCGAACACCCGGCCGCCCTCCCACAGCAGGATCAGGGCCGCAGCCAAACCCATCCACGGCGCCGTGTTAAAAAAGCGAAAGGGTATATGGATTGGCGGTATGGTATCGAGGGACAGACCTGTCATCCTCATAGTACGCCCTCGCTATGGAGGCTGTCTGCGTCCTCGGGAAAGTAGATAATTATTTCGTAGGACGCGGTGGCAGTTTCTTCCACCTGATGGAGTAGTAACATTTTCCGACAGAACTCGAACAGTGGATAGGGCACCCTACGGTGCAGTATTCGCAGGTACTGTCCCGGTTTTAAGTGATGCAGAATTGCCGTTGCTTTCTCAAAGGGCTCGGGCGGCTCCATCTCGCGGGCATCCAGAGTCAACTCGTCAAGCATGGGATTACTGGAGCCTGGACGCCTCGTCCGGTATACACTGGTCCATCATCGGGTAGAGAATATTCTCTTCTTTCATATTATGCTGCTGCATCAGCATCATCAGGGTTTCCGCCAGGCCGAGAAATTGTGCGCCATCCTGCGCAGTCAGAGCATCGCTCATCTGGAACAGTAGTGCGCGTATCTGCTCATGTTCGGAGCGCATCATCATGGTTGGCCCCATGGGGCCATTCACTGCCTCGATCGCGAGAAACAACTGCCCCTCCTCCTTATCAGTTATATGCGCTTCCAGTTCACTGGTAAAAGCCTGCCAACCGGTCTCCGCTTGATCCCAGTTTTCACACGCAACTGCCTCCTCTGCGGCAGCGAATAATTCATCACATTGGCGATGATTGTGCTGCATAAAACTGCTAATTGTTGCCATAATCAAATGTCTCGTTAAGAAAAGTGTTCGGGTTGACAACCAGGGGCACAAGCTGAACTGCTGGCGCCAGTTCCCTGGGGGCATACGAGTAAAAGATGAACCAAAACTGTCTCTTAGGTAATCAGCTCAAACTGTCCAACTTCCGCTGACGGGGCGTACGTCGCCAGATAAATATGGACTTTTAGTTGTCTGATTTAAGGGGTGGTTTGGCTCATCGGGTTTAGGGTTTGTGCTCGTTTATGATAATGCATTTGTTTCCTTATCAGTAATGTATTCACTTTAATCTGTTGTCTTTGTTTCAGGATTTCATTGCCTCTTCCATAAAATACATCTGCAGGAGTCAGGTTGTTCAAGGACTCATGGTAACGTTCATGATTGTAGTAGTGGATAAATTGCTGAATCTGATTTTCGAGTTCTCCGGGTAGATAGTAGTTTTCAAGAAGAATTCGGTTTTTTAAAGAACGGTGCCAACGTTCGATCTTGCCTTGGGTTCGTGGATGATAGGGTTTCCCCCGGGTATGCGTCATGTCGTTGGCTTTGAGATATTGAGCGAGTTCACCAGAGATATAACTGGGTCCGTTATCACTGAGTAATCGGGGTTTATGCTTTACTTTTAGCTGATCCAAACGATGGCGCTTCCTGGTAAGTGACGTCGGTGTGCCAGTAGTGCTCGCCGTCGTGGGCGCGACCCTTCGATTCGATAATAGTAAGACGCGGGTCGCTGTCGTCGCGATCGAACACCGGATGCGGCTCATCGAGTTCACCGAAACAGGCGGTGAAGACGAGATACCGGTTGCCGGTAATGTGCTGGTTGCGAAAAACAGCACGTGGTACTCGAGCAGCGCGGCGCGAATTTCGGCTATGACAGACTCGTCGAGGGGTTGGGGCAGATCGACGCCTTCGATAAAAGCTCCGAGGTGTGGCGAATACCGTTCGGCCTTGATGATCTGTTAGCTCATCACAATACTCCTTTGTTTCCAGTCGCCGCGTTGCGCGGCATTGCTTTACTTTTCCCTGACCGGTTACTCGGTACGATCGAAAACACCGGTAACAACACCGCCTGCATCCCTCGGGGCAGCCCAGACTCGAATCATTGGCGCATGAATGCTTCGAGTACCTCCATGGTTTTTTGCATACCAGCGTCGTCACCAACGGTGAAACGCAATTTGTTACTGAAATCATCCGGCGCGAACTGGCGCGGGATAACACCGTGCCGGTTCAACCAGTCGTTGGCCTCGGACGCAGTCTTCCCGGGAGTCTGCGAAAACTCGACCAGCATGAAATTGGTCTGACTGGGATACACCTTGAGTCCCATTTCCGTGAGTCCCCGGGTGAACCCGGCTATCCACTTGCGATTGTGAACAAGCGCCCGGTCTACATGTGCGGTGTCGCGCACCGCGGCGATCCCGGCCGCGTAAGCAGCCGTGTTGACCGGGAATGACGGCCCGATTTTGACCAGCGTGTCGATAGCCTGCAACGGGCCGTAACACCAGCCCAGCCGCAACCCGGCCAGCCCGTAAACCTTCGAGAAAGTGCGCGTGACGATCACGTTGTCGAATTCGTGCACCAGCCTCGTGCCCGATTCGTAATCTTCTATGTCGGCAAACTCTTCGTAGGCCGCGTCGACGATCAACAGGGTCTCCGGCGCAAGCCCGGCATGCAGGCGGCGCACCTCGGAGCCCGACAGGCAGGTACCCGAGGGATTGTCCGGGTTGGCAATCAACACAATGCGCGTGCGCGGATTGGCCCGCTCGAGGATACTGTCGACATCGTAATGAAAATCGAGATCGGGGGCGGCTACCGGCGTGGCGCCTGCGAGCTTTGCGTAAATCGGGAACTGCATGTAGGCATTCTTGCTGTGGATCAGTTCATCGCCGGGGCCCGAGAAGGTATTGACGATACGGCCCAGCAACTCGTCAGAGCCCGGCCCGAAGGCCATTCGTTGCGGATCGAGGTGATATCGTTCTCCCAGCACTTCGGCGAGGGTTTCGGTATCGACCTCGGGATAAAGATGCCCCTGCCCCATGGCCTGCTGCGCCGCAGTCAGCGCGTCGGGGCTCATACCGAGTGCTGATTCGTTGGACGACAGCTTGATCGGTTGCTCGAACCCGGGTAGCTTCGAGATACCTACCATGTAATAGCCGATTTCGGCCAACGGCTCCCTGGCTTTGATAGTCATTGGCTTAAATCCTATATTGTTTTCTGTTATTCTAACTGTGATCACAGTCGTTGACGAGTCCCAATTACACCAGTAGCATCGGTATTTTGCCGAACAATCCCGTAAAACAGGCCCCGGAGTCCGGAAAAATGAGCAAATCCTGCGGCGAAGCACTGATGCATTTACTCGAATCCTACGGTGTGATCACTGTTTTCGGAATTCCCGGAGAACACACGCTGGAACTCTATCGAGGCATCGAAAAAAGCAACGTTCGAGCGGTCACGCCGCGTAACGAGCAGGGCGCAAGCTTCATGGCCGATGGTTACGCGCGTGTCACCGGTGAACCCGGGGTTTGCACCTTGATCACCGGGCCGGGAGTCACCAATGCCGCCACCGGTATCGGCCAGGCTTATGCCGACTCGATACCGATGCTGGTCATTTCCAGCGCCAACGACAGCCCGTCGCTCGGCAAGGGCTGGGGACGCCTGCACGAAACCACCGACCTGTGCGCTATTACCCGCCCAATCACCGCGTTCAGCGCCATGGTTTACGATCCGGCAGAGATTCCGGAACTGGTAGCACGCGCCTTCAGCGTTTTCCGCTCGAGCCGGCCGCGCCCGGTACACATTGCAATCCCGATCGACGTGATGGAAATGCCGGTCGAGGACGACTGGCAGGCCTGGCCGACGGCGGAGTTACCGGTTCCGGCGCCCGGTTCTGTTGAAAAGGCCGCGCAACTACTGTCTCAAGCGTCGAGCTGCGTCATGGTCGTCGGTGGTGGCGCGCAGCAGGCGAGTCCGGAAATCACTGCGCTGGCCGAGTACCTGCAGGCCGGTGTCATTGCATCCAATGCTGGCAAGGGGGTTGTTTCCGACGACAATCCGCTTAGCCTCGGTGGCGCCATCCTGAGTCCCACGATTCACCAGTACCTGGCACAGGCCGAGGTGGTGCTGGCCATTGGCACTGAACTCGCCGAGGCTGACAGCTTCATTTACGACTTACCGGTCAACGGCAAGGTCATCCGCATCGACATCGATCCGGCACGCTTCAGCGACGCCTTCCCTGCGCACATTGCCATCCAGGGCGACGCCGGCGCTGCCTGCGAACAACTGCTCGCGGCACTTTCCGGCAAGCAAATCGGGCGTGATCGCGACTCGGTAATCCGCGAGCTGGACGGCTTGCGCGAAAAACAGTCCGCGGCTTACACACCCCTCGAGCACCAGCACATACGTGTACTCGAGTTACTGCGAGATACGCTCCCGGACAATGCGGTCATCATGGGCGACATCGCCCAGCTGGTTTACACAGGAACCGTGGCCATGCCGACCCGATTGCCTCGCACCTGGTTTTACCCGGCCGGTTACGGCACGCTTGGCTGTGCCCTGCCAGGTGCCATCGGCGCAAGGCTCGCTCGCCCGGAAACCACAGTAGTCGCGCTGGCCGGCGACGGCGGCTTCATGTTCACCGTCAACGAGTTGGCGACCGCGATCGAGGAAAACCTGTGCATCCCGATCGTGCTGTGGCACAACCACAGTTACGCAATGATCCGCGATGGCATGGTCAAGCGCGGCATCGCCGAAATCGGCGTCAACCCGCACGCCCCCGATTTTGTCAAACTCGCCGACGCCTTTGGCTGCCCGGGCAAAAACGTCGACAGTGCAGAGACGTTTACCGCGGCACTGCGAGAAGCAATGAATCATGCCGGGCCGAGCCTGATCGTGGTGACCGAAAACGACCCCTGGCTCATCGACGGGGAGTAACACCGGCATGTTGACGGTCGACCGGATCATTTGCAGTCTTGATTTCGAACAGGACGGCAAACACTTCGGCAATCTCGAACTGGGCTTTTCCGATAACCGCCATGCGTTTTCAAAGATTCCAGTGCCGGTAGTTTGCATTCGTAACGGAAGCGGGCCTACGCTGCTGTGGCGGGAAAACAGCGAGCACATCGACCTGCTGGTGGAACGCTCCCTCGCCCGGTCGCTTTGCGAATACGTCGACATCCTCAACTCACGCTGGCGGTTAACAACGGATGACAAAATCGAACCTCAAAGCGAGGGCCCTGCCCACAATGGCTAGTACAAAATCCAGGCTCCCCCGTAACGTGACTTCGACGTCACTCAAGGATCGCATCTACCAAAGCGTGAAGTGGTCACTGATTATCGGCGAGTACTTCCCCGGCAGTGTGCTGTCGCTTCGCTCGCTGGCAAAGAAGATGGGCACCAGCACAATGCCGGTACGCGAGGCGCTGACCCGACTTGCCTCTGAGCGCCTGCTGCAATCCTCGGTAAAGCGTTCCTACAGGGTCGCCGAGCTGGACCCCAAGCGCGTCGCCGACCAGTTTTTCGTGCGCGCGCGGCTGGAGGGCATCGCCACCGAACTTGCGGTGCCCAACATGACCGCCCGGGAGATCGACGAGCTGGAAGCGCTGTCGCAAATGATGGAAGGCGATATCGAAAGCGGCAACAACGAGAATTACATTGTGCGCAACTACAACTTCCATTTCTCTATCTACGCGGCGAGCCAGAACGAGGAATTGTTCTGGTCGATCGAACGCCTGTGGGCACAAACCGGGCCCTACCTCGCGCAGGTGGTGCGCAGCCAGGAAATGCCGAAGGAGTGGCAGCTGCTGCATACGCAGATTTCCAGGGCAATCCGCGGGCGTAGCGCCGGCGAGGCGGCCAGGCTGATCGAAAAGGACATCAGCTGGAGTATCTCGACTTTCGAGGCGTTTACGGCATCGGAGGACAAGAGCTAAATGAAGAACACGGCTAATACCTCCCAAATCCGGCCGCTATGGAGGTAGGGTCGCTGAAACCCCGCCCCTTTTTGCAACCATCGGCGACGCTACCCGCCATCGGGCACGCAGAATCCCTGCCGCAGTGGTGAGAGCGCAGTATTTGAAATGAACCGGTCGGACTCGTCAGTCAACCAGTCCCTGCACCAGCCCAGCCGGTGGCGCCCGGCTTTGGGCTAACGCCCCGGGCCCGCTGGGCGGTTGATTTTTACAGCACCATGCAATGCATCAAAAAAGTGCTGTCCCTGGCAACATCCTCCAGAGCTGGGGAACTTGGCTACCACCGCGTTCCTGCTATCGCCTAAGCTGGAATGATCAACCCACAATATCAGCATTAGCTGCTTGGACAATCTGCTCTATTTCTTTCAGTTGTTCCCCTGTAAGCACCTTATCAGGCTGGAGGCGTTGGAGAATATCCTGGTAGACTGCCTGCGCATTATGCAAAACATCTCGACGTTGATTGGCTTCGAAGGTATCACGATCTTCACGCTGAAAAACCTTGGGCATATACATGTTGCGGCAGTGCCGAACCGTATGCTCACTGGAGAGGAAATTGCCGCCCGGTTCAATATTTGTCAAGTCTTTCCAAGCGGTGCTTTCATCATCCACTGGGGTAGATTGCAGATACTTATTCAGCATACCACCTAACTCATTATCTATAATGGCCTGTATGGGGCTAAATACAGTGGCACATTCAAGCTGCCCCACCCCACCCAGTATATCGGCACCAGAAAGGGACACCAATTGCGAACGCAGAGCTGATTCAGCCTGTGCCTGTGGCCCCGGCGCAGGGCTATCGGAGCCTGCTCCATAAGTGTGGGTAACCAGCCCAAAGCCGGTTTTCATCAGTTGCACTGCCATACTGATGCCTTGCATTACTTCAATGGAGGACTGCAGGCTCCGCCCGGTGCGCACATCAAGGGAGAACACAAGCGGGGTGGCAATAACAGGTACCTGAGCGCCAAAAACGTATGAAATTACTACCATGGCGAGTATTTCAGCCGCGGCCATAACGACGGCTCCCGGCATGGTGATCGGCGCGGTACCCGCACTAGTAGGTAAGCTGCAGGCATGGATGGGCAGGCCATAGAGGTTTGCCTGACGAATGGCCTCCACATCCATGGCTTTGAGTTCCAATGGAGTAAACGATGTTGCAATACAACTGGCTATGGGGCGCTGGCGTAAGGCCTGTTCGCCACCTGCTGCGGCGGCCACAATGCGCATTAGATATGCCACATTCTTAAATTCGTAAGGCTGCAGCCAGATGTGCTTTTGGGTTTGACTAATAAGCCGTGCCACCCCGTGTATATCCGCCGTGATCTCTGGTACACCGCCAACAAAAGGATGAGATATAAATCCCACCTGATCCAGGTGGTTACTCAAATGGGCAATGGTATCTACATCATCCAGCATTAAGTTACGGTAGTTACCGGTAACCGGATCAATAAAGCCGTGGGTACCGGTGCCTGTGCGCATGGTAAAGGTGCCATCGAGGCGCGGCAGTTGGAGGTCCCACGCGGGATCTTTAGCACACAGTGTCGCCGTTTTAGGGGTCGCTTCCAGTGCCTCAAGAACCAGTTGTTGCGGTAACTTTAAGCATTTGTTATTGCTGGCCTCGGTGGCGCCAGCGGCCAGCAACAGTTGACAGGTCCCTGGGTGATCAATGGCTACCCCATGCTGTTCCAGTAAACTCAAACTCCTTTCACGCAACTGCGCTACATCAGGGTCTTTATAGAATCCAAATAACGGCCTATATCCGTTGGCCACGATTCTAGGAGCCGCGTTTTCGACTGCTGCAGTGATGCGTTGCAATTTGGCTTTGCGCCCAATTCGTTGTTTGTTTTTTGCAATGCTCATATCAAATCCTCAAGAGTTAGCTGATTTGGCACACACTGTTTATCTCTCACTGCCTGCCGACTTGAGTGTTACTGACCTTTTCCTTGCAGTTACTGCCAGGGGTTAACTGTTATCTGATTATCCTAATAAAAAACTGGTTAGCTGGTTAATTTAGTACCCCTGAGTCTGGTTAAGCCGACTCATCAGTGATTTTTTTAAGCAACCGTATCAGTTCCTGCTGTTCTTCCGACGCAAGCGGTGCCAAAGTTTTTGTAGAAACCTGCGTACCTAGCACAAAACAGTCTTCCACCATTGCATTTCCAGCTGGTGTTAACCGTATAATCAACCGCCGTTTGTGTAACGGGTCGGATGTACGCGACACCAAGGCACGTTGACTTAAGCGCCGAATAACCCCTTGTAGACTGACCGGATCCATATCGACCAGTCGACCCAGATTGTTTTGGGTGACCTCACTAATGTCATACAACTTAGCCAGTACGGCAAATTGCTGCGGGGTCAAGGAAGTCGCGTCGAATTCGTTCTTAAAAATCAACGAAGCCCGCTGGTGTGCCCTGCGCAATAGAAACCCAACCTGGTCGGTTAATATATAGTGACCATTGGCAGGGCGCGCTTTTTCTGCTTGCATGCTACTCACCTTTTAGCGTTGCCAGCCGGTCAGCCGGAGGTGTATTACGAGACCTGCGGCAGCGTATGGCCCCATCAATGATCACCATACTAATACCGGGCAGATCGCCATTTTTTATGCTGTTCAAAATGGTTGAACCGGCCGTATGCTGAGCTCGATCCATTATCACAAAATCAGCTGCGCGGCCCGGCTCTATCAAACCACAGTCGAGGTCACGTTGCCTGGCTGTGTTACCGGTAGCAAAACAAAACACCGTTTCAGGTGGCACTTCGCCAAGGCTGGACAACAATGCGATCATGCGCAGGATGCCCAGTGGTTGTACACCTGAACCAGCGGGCGAATCGGTGCCAAGAATAATGCGCTCTTGCTGCTTCAACTCCATGGTTGTGCGCATGGCAAACAGGGCTGCCAGCTCATTGCCATTATGTACCAGCTCTACAGAACGCGAACAGCTTTCGCACAAGCAACGAATCTGATCCAGTGGCAGGGCTGTATGGCCACCGTTAATATGACCGATCACATCGGCATCGGCCTCCAGCACAACATCCGCATCAATCAAGCCCGAACCCGGTATCGATGGGCCGCCTGTATGAATGGTGCTTTGAATACCATACTTGCGTGCCCATGCGACCATCTGTTTGGCTTCGTCAGCCTGCTTAACGCCCCCCAGTCCAACTTCACCCAACAGTTTGACCCCAGCTGCAGCCATTTCCTTAAAGTCCTGTTCGACCATTTCCTTTTCTACTACAGGGGCACCAGCATGCAGTTTGACGCCACCTGGACGCAGGTTGGAAAAGGTCCGTTGGGCCGTGATGGCCATAGCTTTTAAACCAACAATGTCTTTGGGCCGGCCTGGAGTATGCACCTCGCCAGCAGAAATCATGGTGGTCACACCACCATTAAGGTAACTGTCAATCCAGTTAAACTGGTTCTGGCGAGGTGTCCAATCACCCATCACCGGATGCACGTGGCTATCGATTAAGCCGGGAGCGACGGTAGTTCCCTGAGTATCCACCAGAATTTGGGCATTGTCGGTATTCAAATCAGCCCGGTAACCGATACTGTCGATACGACCATCAATGACTACAATGGTATCGGCATCCAGAATAGGATGTTCGAGGGCGCCCGAGAGTAACAGGCCAATGTTTTCGATAACCATCTTACCGCTGGGGAGGGTTCCTTGAGGTGTTGCTGCCATAATCATTCTCCGTCACATTGGGTTGTTGGAACCTGGCCTACTGCACCATTAACGCAGCCCGTCATTACCTTCGGCTTGCTCGTGTGTCAGGCCTCCTACTCGAGGCAGAGGACGACCACTGTCGGTTACCGATACACACACCAGGATCTCATTCGCGTGAGGTGCATCAGGCACCCGTACTTCCATGCCGTCGAAGTGGCTGCGCACATAGGCGGCATCCTTATGACCCAGAGGAACATCAATAGGCGTACCCAAGGTGCCCATTTTTTTCACTGAAGGTACTAGCGCCGCGCCCTTTTCTACCGCTGCACGCAGGGGTGCACCAAGTTTGGGATGCAGGATTGCCGCCGCGTGTTCCAATTCGCCCTGGCTGCCGACGATGGCGGCCTTGCCATAGCTTTGCGCTTGTGGCGCATCAATGCCTAATGCCGCTACGGCTTTACGGCCCAGAATATCGCCTAACTCTGCCCCTATATCCATCAATAGAGACAGATCTTCTGCATAGCGTCCGGCAAAGGGGTTTTCGATTACGGCCATGGCCGTAGCCTTGTGTGTAGGCGGAGTAATGGCTATGCCAATCTCACGCAGAGTTTCTTCAACAACAACCTGATATTTGCGTACTTTTGCTTTCATCTTAATCCATCCTCACCTTTGATTTCAGTTGCTTTTAACCCTCCCATTCGCGCGTGAATTCGAGGGCCGCTACTCATAACCAGAACCAGTACGATTTCGTCTTGCTGTGGCGCGCCCGGCAGATAAACTTCAAAGCTATTGAAGTGGCTGCGCACATACGAAGCATTGATGTGAGTAATAGGCGCATCCAGTTTGGTACCGGCGGGACCCACTTTTTTGGTGGAGGGCACAATAGCCTTGCTGTCACCAAGCAATTCACGCATCGCATAGCCCCCAGGGGCATGCCACAAGGCACCATGTTCCAGTTCGCCCGCTGCACCGACAATAGCGCCCTTGCCAAAGCCGTCAATATGTTCAGCATTGCCACCGAGCCGGTCTATTAAAGCTTGTGCTGTTTCTAGGCCCAGGGGCTTTAGGTGTTCCATAAAGTACTGGGTATCTTCCACATACTGACCAGCGAAGGGGATATTTATCAGTGCACCTGCTGCACCAATAAGTAGCGGTTACTGGCTGATTGCTCCCCCTTCATGGAAAATCTCTTCCACAATATAAAGTTTTTTTGCACATTGATGGTCATTCAATAGCTACCTCCAGGCCACTTCCCGCAGGCTTTTTTCACTCCCTACGGTGATAAAATTATTTTGTAAAAAGAGTATGGCAAAGTGTAATAAACCACGCGATTTCAGTTTTCGCGCATAGCTTGCACCACGTTCCAGTGCCTTTTGGCACTGTTGTTCGCTCAGACGGGGGACGCCCGTGGTAACCAGACGTTCCCGCAAGTCGCTATCCGGGGCCAGCTCAGAAGCCTTGGCACGGCCAATGTCAGGGTGTTCGGGTAAATCCACCTGATTGGCTATCATGGTGGCGGCCACATCTGCACCGGCCGCATTGTTGGCCAGTACGGTTACGGCATCAGCAATGCCCAAGGAAAAACTCCGTCCCCCCTGATCCTGTGTTGCCCAGCCGGACGTTGCCACACCCCTAACAGGATCCTGTGCACTGATGGTAAGACTACCCATGATCCTGCTGGTACTAACCTCTGGTACCACCCCGCAGCAAAACTGCTGCCCCTGAGCCAGGCTAAAAGCGATATCACCACCATTGTTCACCCAGGCTCTTTGCAACTGACCAGTCTGCTTCATGGCCGCTAGCATGCTGTCCGCCACGGCGCCTGCGACAGCAGCCATGGGGCTTAACCGGGCTTCGTGATAAGGCATACAGGCATCAAACATCTGCCTGGCAATGTGACCAATGGGTGCTGCCTGGTCTGCGCCAGGAGTTGCGATGGATAACTCCTGGCGTAGCAAAGGCAGTTCTTGCACCAAATCACCTAATGTGCTGCCAAAGCATGCACTGGCCTGATCATAAGCCGCCTGGACTTGTCTGGCTTCTCCTTGCGCATGGAGCAAAAGGTCTATGGGGCCATGATTTAAATGCAAATTATCACCTACCCGAGTAATCTGAATAGCGTCCACGCTAGTCACCTGCATCGGTTTGCTGTTTGCTAAAGGCGTCGAATGGCCAAGGGTTGCCTGACTGCCAGCGTTCAATGCGTGCCTCATCGCCAAGCTGAGCTATGACTTCGCTTACTGGGGTTACCTCTTCCATATGGCCTTCAAGCTGCTGGTACAGGGATGTTGGCATGGTGAACTCCAAGGGGGCAACCAAAGCTGGAGTTGGTACGTAGCCGAAGGCGTTGTCGACCATCCGCAGGATATTAACCATGAGTGAAATACCACCGCCCGGGTAAATATACACGGGAGCCCCAGACATGGTGACCTGACATTGCCCCTGTGCTACAGCGTTGGTCAGATTGACTGGATTACGGGTTACTCCAGCACGTAATGAACCTCCGGCACCAGCTGTAAAAAGAACCGTGGAAAGGGACGGTTCGCAATTTTCTCCAATACGCTGGACCACCTTTGCCACTGCATCAGGCATAGGGGCAGGCACCGGTTTTAAAGATTCATCAAGGACGCAATAACAGGTATCTTCACCGGTTGTACTGGTCAGTAAAATACGCAGACCAGGCCAGGCAATTTTGGGGTTAATGGTCTTAAAAACCGTCAGTGGATCAGTGATGTCAGTGCCTCCCCAACCGGTACCGGGGTTGGCAACCTTGAAATAACGCCCAGGGGTGGATTTATGGCCTCTCAGGCGTATTCCGGTGGCAGGGATTCCCAGACATTTACCCGCCTGGTGTTCTGACAGTTGGCCGGTGATATGATCATCTATCACGATCACTTCATCTACCTGCCCATACCATTGCTGGGCAAAGATGCCTATGGTGGCCGAACCGCAGCCTACTCGCATGCGTTGTTCTTTGACACCATTAACAATGGGAGCCTGGCCGGCTTGCACGGTAACCAGACTACCGCCTTCAATTTGTAGATCAACGGCCTGTTTATTACACAGTGATAGCAGGGTTTCGCAGGTAACGCGCCCTTCTTTTCGGCTGCCACCCGTCACATGACGAACGCCGCCGAGGGAGAGCATTTGCGAACCGTATTCAGCGGTAGTGACATGACCAACCTGTTCGCTCTGGCAATATACGGCAGCGGTTTCGGAACCTAAATGCCGGTCGGTATCAATTTTGACTTTGACCCCACAGTAGCTAAAGATGCCTTCGGTGACCACGGTTACGGTGTCAATACCGTCATGCTGGGATGAGACGATAAAAGGTGCGGGCTTATAATCAGGATAAGTGGTGCCAGCGCCGACAGCGGTAACGAATGTGGTAGCTGGCTCAAGAATATTGGTAACTTCCTGGTTTGGCTGCGGTGCTGTGAGTTGGGCTGGTTCCTCCACCACTTGCTGGGCCAGTAGCAGGCGATCACAACGTATCAATACGCCATCATCGTTGGCATAGCGAGCACAAGCGCCTTCCTTACCTGGTCTGATACGGCAAAGTATCGGACAGGCGTCACAGCGGATAATGCCGTCCTGCCCTTCTTTTCCACCGAACTCAGAGGTCCGGTTCTTGAGATCTTTAAAGTGGCTACTCATGTTGCTCACCTTGATGTAATGCCGCTAACAACCGGTGGGGTAACACAGGTACCTGGCGTACTACTACGCCCGTGGCATGGCGGATGGCGCTAAATATGGCGGCCGGTGTAGGTACTAAAGCGGGTTCGCCCACTCCCTTTGCCCCGTAAGGGCCCAGGGGATCTGGATCTTCGATAAGGATGACCTCAATGTCTGGGGTGTCGCCGATAGTGGGGATAAGGTAGTCATGCAGGTTTTCCGTGCGGCCAGGCAGGTACTCTTCCATCAGCGCCATACCCAGACCCTGAATAATCCCACCGTGTATCTGGCCTTCCACCAGAGTGGGATTGATGGCTTTGCCAACATCATGAGCCGCCACAAAGCGATTGACCTTTAGGGTGCCAAGTTGAGTATCTACATCCAGGCTACATATCTGGGCGGCAAAAGCATAGGTGGCATAGGGTTCACCCTGCCCCTTTTCATCCAGCGGGGTTGTGGGTGGATCAAAGCTGCCTACTCCCTCGGCAATAACCGCATTCCCTGAACCATGTTCAGCCAGTTGCAACTGACTTCGGTGTCCGTCGAGTTCAGCCGTTAATACCGCCTTGTCTAAATGCAGTTGTGCCTCTTGATCCATATCCAGCAGCTTGAGAAGTTTCTCGCGCAACTTCTGACCGGCCAAAAAGGCGGCTTTGCCCGACACAAAAGTCTGTCTTGACGCAGAGGTTTTACCGGCATCAGCGGTGCATTCGGTATCACCGGTTACCATGTCAAAGCAACTGAGTGGCAAGCCCACAGCATCAGCGCAAATCTGCAACAGTACCGTATTTGAACCCTGGCCAATTTCAGCCACACCATTGTAGAACACCAGTTTTCCTCTGGCAGATAAGGTGACCCGCATGGTCGAAGGGTTAGATAAGGAGGTATTGCCGCAGCCATACCACATGCAGGCTATACCCACACCCCGGCGAACAGGGTCTGGCTGGCGATTGAAAACGTCCGCATCGGTAAGCATTGCCTGCCATTGGGGATGCAGGGCAGTCAGACATTCGCACATTCCCACACTGCTGTTGAGCCGTTGTCCCGTGGCCGTCAAATCGCCCTCAACAATGGCGTTTTGGTAGCGGAAAGCCCAGCGATCCAGATTCAGTTTGTCGGCCAGCTGATCGTAGAGCATTTCCTGAGCAATGGCGGCTTGGGGTGTGCCAAAGCCTCTAAAGGCACCAGCGGGGGGCTGATTGGTATAGTAAGTCGGCGTGTTGCATAAGACATTGGGTACCACATAGGGACCGGCGGCATGCACCGGTACCCGCCCCGCTACGGTTGGTCCCCAGGAGGCATAGGCTCCAGTGTTGTATTCGCCAAATAATTCAAGGCCAAGTAACCGGCCATCAGCGGCCGCCATAGCTCGGGCGGAAATCTGAGTTGGGTGGCGCTTGGTACTCGAGGCCATGGACTCTGTGCGGCTGAAAACAGCGCGAACCGGGTGCTTTAAGACCCATGCGGCCAGGGCAATTAATGGTTGTACTGATAGATCCAGTTTGCCACCAAAACCGCCGCCGCATGCACTGGGAATGATGCGCACGGCTTGGGCTTCCAGACCAAGAATATGGGCAATTTCATCTCGATCCATATATGGCGCCTGGGTACAGGCACTAACGGTTATTTGACCATCGCCTGTGGGGTGCGCATAACCGGCTTCCGGCTCGATATAACCATGTTCCACATAACCAGTGGTCCAGCTTCCTGAAATGATGACGTCAGCCTGTTTGGCGGCCTCTTCAATGTTGCCTTTTTCCAGATAACCGCTTATCAGGAGATTGCTCTGCCTGTCTTTATGTACCAGTGGGGCAGTTTTTGCCTTGGCCTGGTCGATGCCGATAACCGCCAGTTGGGGTATCCAGATTATGGGCAGTTCGTCATCATTAATGGTTTCCAAAGTGGCACGCTCTCCCACCAGTGCCAAAACACATTCACCACGGTAGCGCACCAGGCTATTGGCCAACACAGGCTGGTCTTTCAGGTCGGGATAGATGCCAAAATTGTTAGTGCCAGTCACATCTGCAGCGCTGAGCACTTTATGCAGGCCGGGGTGGCGAGCGTAGAGACCGGTCATATCGCCAAGCTCAAAACGGGCGCTATCATGAGGTGAGCGAACAGCCCGCAACCAAAGCGCATCGGCCGGCGCCTGATCAGCCCCAAATACCGCCACTCCCGTGAGTTTATCCATACCTTCCACGCGCAGAGCACGAGCGCCAACAGCGCGTTCACCTGCGGCCATGGCCTGGTCGCAAGATTGGCCGTCACGCAGCATCTGCGCGGCAGCCATAGTGGCTTCAATTATTTTCACGTAACCCGTACAACGGCACAAGACGCCACCTAAAGCAGCCTCAACAGCCTGGCGATCTGGGGACGTATTAGTGGCCAGTAGGTCGCAGGCCGCCAACATCATCCCGGGCGTACAAATACCACACTGGGTGGCGCCATGAGTTAAAAAAGCCTTCTGCAGGGCGATCAAAATAGGTTCTGATTGATAACCTTCAACGGTGAGCACCTCGGCGCCTTCGCATTGAGCAGCGGGTACCAGGCAAGAACAAACCTGCTCACCATCAAGTAATACGGTGCAGGCGCCACAGTCCCCCGCTTCACAGCCAAGTTTGGTGCCTGTGAGCTGAAGCTCATCGCGTAAAAGGCGGGAAAGAGGGGTGAAGGGAGAGGTTGTGACCTGCTGCCTGGAGCCATTGACAAGTAAAGACACTTCGACATATTGCTCTGTGCCTGGGGGTAATTCGCCACACTGATTGGCATGGGCTTTAGGCATGATGGCACTTCTGCTGTTGACACAGGCTAAGCAATAGTCGGCGGCTTATTTCTTCGGCACAGTGGCGCCGATAGTGCGCACTGGCGCGCATATCATCAATAGGGGTTAAGCCGGAAAAGTGTGCGGACGTAATCAGCTTAGCCAATTCAGCGCCGCAGGTATGACCCTTTAGCACTGCTTCCAACGCTGACATGCGTTGGGCAACTTCTGAGCAGGCACCAATGGCAAGGCGAATATCCTCAATCTGCTGCTGTTTGTTAATAACCAGTACCAGGGCCACCATAACGATAGAAATAACTAGGGAACTGCGCGAGCCCAACTTCTCAAAGCCACTCAAGGCACGGCCCGCCAGTTTGGGAATAATAATGGCAGTAACCAGCTCATCTTCTTGCAGCACCGTTTTGCGGTAGCCCAGCACAAATTCATCAAGCCTCAGGACACGCACACCTGACTGACTGCTCAGTTCCACCTGAGCTTCAAGACAAAGTAGCGCTGGGATACCGTCAGCAGCGGGTGAAGCATTACAGATATTACCCCCTATGGTGCCCCGGTTCTGTATTTGTAGCGAGCCAATGCTCTGGGCAGCTTGTTGCATTGAGGTAAAATAGGCGGGTAACGCTGCCTGAGCAATGTGGCTCCAGGTGGTTAGGGCTCCAATCCTAAAGTGTGAGTTCCTATCACTAATGCCCTGCAATTCGGATAACCCGCTAATATCCAGCAAAGCCTGTTGACGCCAGTTGCCCCATGCATTGTGCGCGATCTTTGCCGGGTACAGGTCAGTGGCTCCAGCAACAATGGTGAGTTGCTTTTGAGCCAAGAGTTCCAGAGTATGTTCCAGGCATGAAGGACGGAAATAATGTATGGCTTTTGTCGTTGCTGATTGCACCGTGCCTGCCCCCATCGCGAGTTAACTGAATAGTTCCTGTCTCAATGTATGCACACATACACTACATTAGCTTTTTTCCCTACGCAATCGTTTTTATTTAACGGCACCCGCAGCAGGCAGCACCAGAACAATAAAAATTTGTATAAAAAAGGTTTGCGCTTTCTTCCTCCAGGATCTCATAAAGTGCCAACTAACTCCCCATGGGGCCCCGGGCTCGCTGGTTTGGGCTTTTTAGACCCTATAAGCCTAGCCCAACAGGAAACCCACGATCTATAAAAGATCTATGAATCCAATCCCGCGGGTGGGTTTTTGTAAGAATCGGTAGGCGTGCCCTGATCCCGCAGGATACCAGCCTCATTCTCGGTGCCGCCCGTGGTGGTAAGCCTGTCATGCTGGCGGAACAGATGGGCAAGGAAGAGCGGCTATCATTCTTTGGGCCTTTTCTGAATCTTCAGAACTTGCGGGTCCTGTTTAGAAATGCCAGGATAATTTGGCGAACAGGGCACTTCCAGGGGAGAGGAAAATGCCGGGGATCCGGCTGGGTATGCCGCCGTATTCGGTACCGGTTGGGCCAATTGGCAAGGTGAAACCGGCCAGCAGATTGAAATCTTGCTTGATATCGTAATTCAATAACAGTTGTAGCAGTGCGCTGCCATCATCGAGGTTGGTGAACAGTGTGGGTGTCAGGATAGTCAGCGGTGTGATTTCTATGGTCGCACCGGCAGCGAGGTAGTTGCGTCCCAGGGTGAATAGTTCGCCGCGGCTGATGCGTGCCAGTAAGGCGGTATTAGTAGTCAGCGCCGCTACACTATAGTCGCCATCGGCCTGGCCGAAACCATTGTAGTAATATTCCAGCAGGCCGGATATGTTTCGATTCAGCCAGCTCCACGCATAGCTGGTGCTGGCGACAAAGGCCATGGTCAGATCGCGATCGCTGTAAGTGCTGATCAGGTCGCTGCGTATCACTGAACCACGCCAGTCGAAGGCGAGCCCGCCACCCATGATGCTGTCGTCATAGTGACGCGCCGCCAGCAGATCGTATTCAGTTAGATCGGCAGCGGCGTGGTATTTAAATACCAGTGAAGACTGATCGGATGATACGTTACCGGAGGTGAGTTCGCGGCGTGGCACCAGTACGCCTTGCAGATCATTGCCTCGTTGGGTCAACCACTGGGTGTAAAACATGTCATCGCCGGTTTTATAGCTCTTGTCGATGGCAGCCGGATCGAAGGGGTTGAAAAAATCCATCGGGCTATAGATCAGGCCGTTGCCCCAACTGACAATGTGCCGTCCGGCGCGAGCGACAAATTGTTCACCGCTATAACCCAGCGACAGACGATCTATACGGTGCAGCAATATTCGGTCATCTCTTTCGCTGATCACCGAAGTCAGGTCGAACAATCGCTGTTGATCGCTGATAGCGCCTGTGTTGAGACGGAACGGTGACACCGGCAGGCTGCGAGAGGCCACGAGTGTATCGCCGTGCAGGCCGAGCAACTGATAATGGAAAGTGGCATCCCACGGCGAACCCCAGTATTTCTGTGCCTTGAGGCGGAAATCGAGGGTTTGGTCAGTCGCCGGTGACGTGGCTACTGATGAGAACAGTGAATCGTCATCGTAGCGGGTCTGACTGAGCTGGTATTTGGTATGGCCGCCCCAGATGATAGATTCAGCCGAGGCCGGGACTGTCAGTATGCCTGGAAGCAGAAATATGCCTGTCAGATAATCAAGATGTTTCACTGCAGCGATGACTCAGGTCTGATCGATATCTTCGACAATCCTGCCGTCGCGTAATTTGATCAGGCGGCGTGCATAGTTCATGATCAGGTTGTCGTGGGTCGAAAGGACAAAAGTTGTCTGGTGTTGCTGATTGAGTTGCACAAACAGTTTCATCAGGATTTCGGCAGTGGCCGAGTCGAGATTGGCAGTGGGTTCATCGGCGAGCACCAGTTCAGGCCCCGAGACAATTGCCCGGGCAACGGCGACGCGCTGTTGCTGGCCACCGGATAATTCAGCCGGACGCCGATCTTCGAGGCCTTGCAGTCCCACTTCGGCAAGAATTGTCAGCGCCTTGTGTTTGCGTTGCTGTGCGCCCATGCCCTGCATCTGAGCCACAAACTCTACATTCTCGCGCGCGCTCAGTACCGGTATCAGATTATAGGACTGAAATACGAAACCGAGGTGTTTGAGGCGTAGTCGGGCCAGTTCTGCACGTTTCATTTGATCGATACGTTGCCCAGCTACTGTGATCTCGCCGCTGCTCGGGGTGTCGAGGCCTCCAATCATATTCAGCAAGGTGGTCTTGCCCGACCCCGATGGGCCGAACAGGCAGACAAAGCCACCAGCATCGATATCCAGATCGACGTCTGCCAGTGCATGTACAGCCAACTCACCCTGCTGGAAGGTTTTACACAATCTACGACAGCTGACCGAATACATAGCTTCCTCAGTGGATTGAAAATTTAACGCTGTAGTGAAACAACATGTTTAAAGAGAAGACCAGGATTGAATCTGTCATGGCCGGGTAATCGCATCGACGGGTACATGACGCGCAGCACGCAGCGCCGGCAACAGACTGGCAAGAATTCCCAATACAATCACAACAAGATTAGCCCGGGCGATGTCACTGAATTCGACAACCGGGTAAAGTATGCTGCTCATCCCGGCCAACTCAAGGCCTTCACCAATAGCCGATAAATCGATGCCGTCCTGGATCGGAACAATACTCAGCCATGCCAGTAAATTACCGGCAAGCAGACCCAGTAACAGCAATATTACTGACTCGATCAACACCTGAAGCAGGATATAACCCGGCTGCATGCCAAGCGCCTGTAGTAAGCCGAGCTCGCGCTTGCGCTCAAATACGGCCATTGCCAGGGTGTTGATCAGGCCAAATGACAGAGCCAGAAAGACCACAATGATCCAGACCAGGATAAATCCATCCATGACCGCCAGCATGCTGCCGGTATACGGGTCGACCTGATCCCAACTGATGACTTCGAGGTCCGGTGCGGTCGCCTGAATGTTTTCGAGCAGGTGGGTCAGGTTACGGTAGTCGTCACTGATCAGTGAAATTTCCGAAACCTGGTCTGCCATATTGAGAAATTCCTGCGCGCGGTCGCGGCCTACAAAGGCATAGGCAAGCTCGGTTGTTTGCAGTTCGGCTTCGAATATGCCAGTGATGCGAAAGCCCCGATCGACGACCGTATTGTCGGAATCCTGACTGACCAGAACAATACGTTTACCGAGTCGGGTTTCCAGTCGCTCGGCCAATTTTCTGCCGATCACAACGCCGGGTGCATCGGCAGAGGCAAGATTGCTGCCCTGGGTAATTGACTCTGAGAGAAAAGAAAGCGCAGCTTCTGCGGCGGGATCGATGCCAACCAGGGTGACGCCGCGCGATTCACGTTCGCTGCTGATGACCGCCGGTACACGAATCCGCGATGTCCATGCCTTGATGAGAGGTCTATTGAGGCTGTCAGTCAGTTCAGGCCCGGGTGGCTCGATTGAATTGACGATCGACGGATCATCGCGGTAGGCCGGTGCATGGATCTGGATGTGGCCGAGCAGATTGTTGATGCTGCCCTTGATCATTTGATCAACCATGCCACGCATCAGTGCGGTCATCCAGATCATGGCCCATACGCCGACCGATATTGCCAGAAGCATGATCAGGGTGCGCCGGTAGTTGCGCCAAAGATTACGCCAGGCGATGGTGGATAACATCAAAAAAGGTGTTTGCATGGCCTGATGATCTCCGGGTTACACCGCACGCATGGCTTCGACAGGCTGCAGGCCGCGAATTCGCAGGGCCGGATAAATCGCTGCGAGCAGAGTGGCAATCAGGATCGCACCCGGCCCCAGGGTCAGCGCAATCAGCGAAACCTCGGGGTAAAATTCAGCTGGTAAATTGAAGCGTGCGCCCATTTCCTGCATGCCGGAATAGCTGAAGCCGTTGATTGCAAAATACATATTAAGTACCGCGCCAGTTGCCGCGCCGATGCTGAATCCGGCAAGCCCCATCAACAGTGATTCGAGCATGACAACCCAGCCGACCCGCCCCGGGGTCAGCCCGAGCGCCAACACAATGCCAAATTCACGAGTGCGTTCAAGCACCGACATCAGTACAGTGTTGAGCACACTGAAGCCAACCAGCACGATCAGCACACCATACATAAACCAGGCACTGGAAAAATCAGCCTGGATTGCTTCCTGGAGACCCGGGTTTAAAGTTTGCCAGTCGAGCAAGGTCAGGTCCGGGTGATCTGCAATCAGTGCTGAGATTTCAGATTCAACTTTTACCGCGGCATCAAGATTGGCAGCGGAGATGACAATTTTATGTGCATCATTACCGAGGCTGAAGACATCCTGGAAGACAGTCAGCGGCATTTGTAGCAAGTTGCGATCCAGTTCGCTGATACCGCTGTCGAAGATGCCGACCACAGTGACCACCGTCGCGGCAATTGATCCATCCTTGCCGCTGCCAACCAGGGTCAGTTCATCGCCGATATCAACTTTAATATTTCGGGCAAATACGCTGCCGACGACGGCTGTCTGCGCATCATCGGGCGACAGGTAACTGCCTTGCTTGATCAGCCCCGGCAGGGTTGAAACCAGGGCTTCCGTTGCTGGCTGCACGCCGAGCACCTGGACGCCATAACTGCGAGTTTGTGATGAGGCCAGGGCAAAGCCGGTCGCGCGAGCCGAAACTGAATCAAGATTGATATGGTCGCGTACGCGCTGCGCCAGTTGTGTGGCGTCAGCAAAGCTGCTTCGCATCTGTGGTTTTTCGTTATAGCCTGTCGCCTGGATTTGCAGATTCCCGGAGAATGCACGCAGGGTGTTGTTGATCATCAAATCGTACATACCGAGTTGCAGGCCAATCATGAACACCAGAATGGTATTACAGAACACCATCGCACCTAGGGTAAGCAGGGTGCGGCGTGGGCTGCGCCACAGATTGCGCCAGGCAAGGCGAAGCAGAATCATCGATTATTATCTTGGATTGCGCAGATTCGAGCGAGTGAAAGTAGTTGGCGGAATGGTGACATCAAATTCAGCAGATACCATATTGATCTCGGTCCATTCCTCAACTTGTTCAAGTTTGATCATGCGTTGCCGGGCGGCAATTGTGCGACCCCCCATTTCGCTGATCTGCAATGTGTCCAGCTGTTTGACCAGGACCATGTCCTGGTCATAAAAGGCATGTGTAATCAGCACATAGTCATCGCGGACCTTGACCACTTCCATGCCCCAGACAACGGCGGCATCTTCCTTCGGGATTGATTCAATCACATAGACCTTGTGGCCATCGACGGTTTCGGTATCGATCAGGGTGTGCAGGTACTGGTGTACGATGTCATCCGAACGGGCGATGTCCTTGTTGGAAAAATCCGAGCCCATCCATTTCTGACTCATCATGCTCGACGGTATCTTGATGATCCGGTTGATTTTGGGCAGAAACGTCCACATCTGGCTGTCGATAAGCAGCGTACTGTTACCGGCATCCTTGCGCGGCTCAACCACGCGCACCAGTGATTTATTGTCGCCCAGGGTCCAGCCTTTCATGCGCATCGTGCGCTGCCATTGCGGGCGATGAATGGTCATATCCATGACCGTGTAGGATGAGGTGCCGCGCCAGTGGTCAATCGATGCCTTGACGATTGCCTGGGCGTCGGGAGATTGAGCCATTACAGTAGTCAGCGGTAACAACAGACCAACGATAATGACCGGGAATAGATTTAACGCAGATAGTATCTGTAGTTTTTTGTTCGGGTTATTCACTTGAGAGGGCCAGTTTGCTTGATGCTGGTGTTGCGCGGTCGACCGACCAGTAACGCAATTCATTGACCTGTTCATGCCTGGTTTTTGATAACGGTACGAATTGCCCCATGCTGCGTGTGATATCGCATTGCACAAAAGGTCGATCGTCAGCACAGGCCAGTATCCGGGCAGATTTTATCGCCTGTTCAATTTCTGCGCCGGTCCATTGGTTGGACAATATGAAGCAGGGCAAAGCTACAAACATTGATATTAATCAGTCCCCGAGGCCGTAAAGGAAGGGATAGCACGATAGCATCCTCGCGGGCATTCCAGCAAATCAGCGGCACGTGCGCTGACCATTCCACCGGAAACCGAACGCATTCATCGGCGTCGGGTGTACGGGAAACTGAACGTTGCTTCACAAGTGGAAGTCATGGCAAGGTTCATGATGGTACTTACTTAAAACGGACCATGGAGGGGCAGCTGCATGAGCGACATCATTCATGAATTGCGGGCCATTGTGGGCGAGAAAGGTGTTCTTGATACAGACGCCCTATCGTCGCGTGTGGGGAATGTATGGTCGGGTGCCGCATTAAACGCCAAGGCGCTTGTGCGGCCATCTTCCACCCACGAAGTTTCCCAAGTGCTTGCCCATTGCAACAAGGTCGGACAACCAGTTGTCCCCCTTGGGGGTATGACAGGGTTGGCTGACGCTGGCAAAACCGAACCTCATGAGATCGCATTGACCATGGAGCGGATGAATGCCATTGAGAATGTGGATGAAATCGGCCGCACCATGACTGTTCAGGGCGGTGTAATCCTGCAGAACGTACATGAAAAGGCTGATGAAGCAGGCTTGATGTTCCCGCTTGATCTAGGTGCCAGGGCGTCGTGCACCATCGGCGGCAACATCGCCACCAATGCGGGCGGTGTGCGGGTTGTACGCTATGGCATGATGCGCAATCAGCTGCTGGGGCTTGAGGCGGTTCTGGCTGATGGCACTGTGCTAAATGGCATGAGCAGCCTCATCAAAAACAATACAGGTTATGATCTGAAACAGCTATTTGTGGGATCAGAAGGAACCCTCGGCGTTGTCACGCGTGCCGTGCTTCGTCTTCATGAAGCCCTGCCCGGTGTGGGAACGGCGTTTCTGTCTGTACCCGACTGGGTTGCTGTTATGAAATTACTGCGCACCCTGGATAAGAAAGTGGCTGGCGGTGTGATCGCCTATGAAGTCATGTGGCGCGATTACTACGAGGTGAATACGGGCGAAACATCGGATGTGAAGTCGCCTTTTGCTGACCCTGTGGAATTCTTTGTGATTGCGGAAATGCCGTTCCTGAACCCCGAAACCGGAAATGATGAGATGGAGGAGTTACTGGCTCAGGTGTTCGAAGATGGCTTGATCGTTGATGGTGTTATCCCGAAGTCAGAAGAAGAATGCGAGCGCCTGTGGCAAATCAGAGAAAGCTTCGAGCCAGAGAAGAAGTTATACGACACAGGGTACTATTTTGATGTGAGTCTGGATCTGGCTGCCATGGATGATTACGTGAACTCTGTACGCACTGAATTAAAGCTTGTCGCCCCCCAGGCTGATCTGCTCAGCATGGGCCACATCGGCGACAACAACGTTCATTTCTCTCTTGGCGGGATACACGAGCATCAGATTGCGGCAGCGTGCGCCATTGTTTATGAGCCGCTGAAAGAACTGAACGGATCGGTATCGGCGGAACACGGGATCGGGCTGGAGAAGAAAGCCTATCTGGGCATCAGCCGGACGCCTGAAGAAATGGAAATCATGCGACGAATAAAAACGCTGTTTGACCCAAACAATATCTTGAACCCGGGCAAGATTTTCGATCTAACGTAGGAAAATTTCAGGAGCGATAAAGTAATGACCACCTGCGGTGAAATGTTGATGGAGATTCTCGAATCCTACGGCGTGGATACCGTGTTTGGTATTCCGGGCGTCCACACGCTTGAACTTTATCGTGGGCTGCAGCGTGCCGATATGCGCCACGTAACACCCCGCCACGAACAAGGTGCCGGGTTCATGGCCGACGGCTATGCGCGCATCACCGGCAAGCCCGGCGTGTGCCTGATTATTACCGGCCCCGGGATGACGAATATAACCACCGCCATGGGTCAGGCCTATGGCGATTCCATCCCCATGCTGGTTATTTCATCGACTAATGCCGTGGGCCAAGCGGGGTTGCAGGAAGGCCATCTACACGAGCTTCGTCAACAACGCGAACTGGTGGCCGGTGTGGCAGCGTTCAGCCAGACCGTGCTGCGCCCCGAGGACCTGCCCGGCGTTATTGCGCGCGCCTTTGCGGTCTTTAATGGCGCCCGACCGCGCCCTATTCACATTGAAATTCCCATCGATATCTTTGCCCGACCCTCGGAAGGCATCAATAGGGGCGTGGCTGTGTATGCATCACGGCCCGGACCCGCACCATCAGCCATCGCCGAAGCCGCCGATTGGCTCGCGGGTGCGAAATCTCCGGTTATTTTCTTAGGCGGCGGCACGGTGGATGCGGCCCAGGAAGCACAGGCCCTGGTCGAACGGCTGGGTGCCCCCACAGCGCTCACCAACAACGCCAAGGGCGTGCTGCCACCGGGTCATGCCTTGTCGTGCAGCTCCTACATCCCCTATACGCCCATGCGCAAGCTTCTGGCGGAAGCTGATGTGGTGCTGGCTGTGGGCACGGAAATGGGTGAAACGGATTATGATATAGACCGCCACGGCATTCTCCCCCTGCCCGGCAAGCTGATCCGGGTCGATATCGAACCGGATCAGACCGCGCGCAATTACCGGGCTGATCTTGCCATCACCAGTGATGCGGCGCTCGCCCTGGCAGCCCTTGATGTGGCGCTGGGCGAACGGGGGGTCCAGATTGATACGAAGGCAGGCGCCAAAAAAGCACAAGCGGTACGTAAAGAAAGCGAAGAAGAAATCAGTGAATGGGCGTCAGAACATAAACCCTGGCTGGATGCCATTACGGCAGCCTTTGATGATGCGATCGTGGTCGGCGATTCCACCCAGCCCGTTTATACCGGCAATCACATTTATGAAGCTCCCCAGCCCCGATCCTGGTTCAATTCCGCCACCGGATACGGCACGCTGGGTTATGGCCTGCCGGCCGCAATCGGCGCCAAGGTCGCCGCACCTGATCGCCCGGTGATCTGCATTACCGGTGATGGCGGTATTCTGTTCACCATTGGCGAACTGGCATCCGCAGTAGAAGCCAAAGCGGGTATCGCTATCCTGCTATGGAATAACCAGGGCTATAAAACCATCTCGGACAATATGGTCGCTGATCAGATCGCGCCTGTGGGCTGTATCGAATACACCCCGGATTTCCTGGCCATCGCCAGGGGGTTCGGCTGTGAAGCGGAGCATGTGGATACCCCGGAAGCCCTCACACAGGCATTGAAAACCGCGCACAAACAGGATATTCCCACGTTAATTGAGGTTCAGGGCTAAAACAGGCGTTGTTGCAAGGATCGAGCGTTTAGCTGAGAGTGCCCTTACCCATGATTCAGGTCAGGCGATAACCTCGAACTTGGGACGCCCAAGCTCAGTCATTTTGTTGAGAATGTTGGTGCCGATTTTGACCTCCGTTTTCTGGTTTTCAAAACGTCTCGCCTTCAGCTTTGGCCCGATGACGGTCTTCCAACGCCCCATTTGCGTTTCAATTCGGCTGCGCTGATTGTAGCCGCTGCTGAACTACCAAGCCAGGCGACCGTGGGCCTTAATCGCGGTAATATGTCGATCTCGAAGTGTCGGGCCATGCGTGGATTGGGGGCAGGGGATGCCGTTTTTCGGAGGCGGGATGATGACCTCTACCGTCTCGCCAAAACGCCCCTTGAGCAGATCGCGGGTCGGCGTACCGTCGTAAGCGCCGTCCGCCAGAAACCGCGAAACAGGGCCATTGACTTGACCCAGGAGCCCAGGCAAAGCCGTCGGGTCGCCGACGTCGTCCTTGGTCAGTTCCGTGCAGATGACCTCACCGGTCACAAGGTCTAGACCGAGGTGAAGCTTGCGCCAGGATCTGCGTTTGGTCTTTGTTTTATGCTTTTTCAGCAGCCACTCACCTTCGCCGAAGATCTTCAGCCCGGTACTGTCGACTACCAGATGGACTGGCTGATCTTTCTGAGTTTGGGGTTTTGCGGGCAGGTTCAGACCCTGACCACGGCGTGACAGGGTCGAAAAGCCCGGCACCAGAATATCCAACCCCATGAGCGTTGCGAGGCTACGCATCAGCCCTTGTGTCTGGCGCAGCGGCTGTTTGAAAACCATGCCCAATGTCAAGCATGTCGTGATCGCCAAATCCGAGTATGTCGGCTGACCACCCCATGATGTCCGACGCGGAGCGGTCCACTGGTTTAACGCCTCGGTGTCGATCCAAACTGTCAGGTCACCTCGTTTGCGTAGGCTCTCATTGTACTCATCCCAGTTTGTCACCCGATGCTGTTTCTTCTCAAACTTGTGCCGAATGCTGGCGTTGAACTTATGCGGCATCAGGGCGTCCGGACCGGTGATAAAATGCTCTGGTATCAGACCAACCCCGGTCCCTGCAACAACGCCCTTCGCCAGGCGGTTGCCGACTTCGAACAGAAATCCAGCGGCGCTAAAGATCTAGTTCATCAGCGAAATGGCAGGCGACAGAATGGTCGTCGTCGAGCTTGCGCCATTGAGGTATCTCCATCTTGCATCGATCTTGGGCGTAAGCACAGCGGGTATGGAAACGGCAACCGGACGGAGGCGTAATTGGGCTCGGGATTTCTCCCTCGAGCTTTATGGCCATGTGGTGATGGTCGAGATCGAGGGATGGGATTGCCGAAAGCAGGGCGGCAGTATAAGGATGGCGCTGTTTGGCGAACAGTTTCCGGGTCGGCGCCATTTCAACAAGCCGGCCAAGATACATCACCGCCACGACATCACAAACGTGGGCGACGACGCTGAGGTCATGGGAGATAAACAGGAACGTAAGACCGCGTTGCTGTTGCAGTGATTTCAGCAGGTTTAGGATATCGGCTTGAATCGAGACATCCAGGGCCGCGACACATTCATCGGCCACCATAAAACTGGGGTTGGCGACCAACGCGCGCGCGATCGAGATGCGCTGCCGCTGGCCTCCGGAGAAGGCATGGGGAAAGCGGCGCAAATGCTCGACGTCGAGGCGGCATTCGCTGGCAATCTCGCGAACCCGCTGGTTCGTTTCATCCTTACTGTTGGTGAGTTTCATAACTTCGAGCGGCTCGGCGATGATGTCCCGGACGGTCATCCGTGGACTCAAAGCGGCATAAGGATCCTGGAATATCAACTGCGCCTGGCGACGGAACGCCAGCACATCCTGCTTGGCCAGAGTGTTGATATCGAACTCTTTCTTTCCATCATGGAAGATGATCTTGCCCGCGGAGATGGGAGCCGCCTTCAGAATGGCGCGACCCAATGTCGTTTTGCCGGAACCGCTTTCTCCGACCAGGCCAAAAAACTGGCCCCGCTTAATCTCCAAATCGATATTGTCGAGCGCACGAACGACTGGAGTTGGGCCGAACCAGCCTCCCGTTATCGGGTAATGCGTGGCCAGATTGCGAATAGAAACAATGCTCTCGCTCATGGCGCCGCTTTCTCCGTACGTTCCTCGTCGGCCAACTCAACTGCGAAGCAAGCGACATCATGATCCTGTCCAACGAGCTTTATTTCCGGTTCGACAGTCGCGCACCGACCTTTGATCACTTCCGAGCAGCGGGTATGGAAAACACATCCCGCCGGCCTTTCCAATGGACTGGGGATGTCGCCCGACACCGCAACCAGCGGTGCATCGAGCTCATCGAGCTTCGGTATGGCGTTCAGTAGTCCCCGCGTGTAGGGATGGCGTGGCTGGTGTATGACCGATCGGGTCGTGCCAGTTTCCATTAGCTGGCCGAGATACATTACGGCGATATGATCCGCGGTCTGTGCGATCACCCCCAGATCGTGAGTTATAAAAAGGATCGCCATATGGAATTCCTCCACCAGATCCTGCATCAGCTCCAGAACCTGGGCCTGGATGGTGACGTCCAATGCTGTGGTCGGCTCATCTGCGATCAGCAACTTCGGTTTGGTGGAAAGCGCCATGGCGATCATCGCGCGTTGACGCATGCCGCCAGATAGCTCGACGACATATTGGTCGAAACGGCTCGACGCACCCGAGACACCCACGCGCGTCAGCATGTCTATGGCGACGGTCTTCGCCTCGCGTTTCGAAACCTTGAGGTGGATCATTAATGCCTCGGCCATCTGGCTACCGATGGTCAGGGCCGGTGCAAAGCTCGCCATCGGCTCTTGGAACACCATTGAGACGGCGCCGCCGCGAATGATTTTCAGATCCGAAGGCGACTTCAGCGCCAGCACATCGATCTCCCTGTCATCCAGGCTCAGGATTATCCGGCTGTCGGGGCCATAGAACGAGTTAGGGGCATTCAACCGCATCAAGGCTTTGGCGGTGACCGACTTGCCGGAGCCACTTTCTCCGACCAGCCCCATCACTTCCCCCGGCGCGATATCGAAAGACACACGCTCGACGGCAGTTACCGTACCTTCATCGGTATTGAACTGGATGGTCAGATCGCGAACCGAGATCAGGGGGCGGCCCATTACTTGTCCACCGAATAGGGATCAGCCGCGTCGCGCAAACCGTCGCCAACAAAAACAAACGCCAGCACCAGGGCCATGAAAAAGCCCGCTGGGATGAAGTACCACTGGTAGTTCAGCAGCACGTCCACCTTGGTGACATTCTGAAGCAACACGCCGAGGCTGTTCACCGGGTCCTTCAGGCCGAGGCCGATGAAGCTGAGCGCGGTCTCCGACAAGACCATGTAGGGAAACGAGATCACCAGATCGACGATGATATAGCTGGTGAAGCTGGGCAGTAGATGGCGGCGGATGATATGGCCGGCCGAGGCGTTGCACAGCTTCGCGGCGAGCACATATTCCTGGGCGCGCTCGGCCAGCAGATGGGTGCGTATGCGGCGCGCCAGCGTCGGCCACCCGATCAGTCCCAGGATAATTGAGATGAAGAAGAAACGCGTCTCGGCGCTCCATTCATCGGGAATCATCGCGGCCAGGGCCATGAACAGCGGGATCACGGGCACCGTGCGCACCGCGTCGGTGATCATCTGGATTACGCCATCCAGCCAGCCCCCGACGTAGCCCGAGACACCGCCGATCACCAGGGAGAGCACGAACGCGATCATCACGCCGATGGTTCCCACCGCCAACGATGTGTACATGGCGTGCAGTGTCCTGGAAAAGATATCCTTTCCGGCGGCTTCCGTGCCGAAAAGATGGATCTTTCCCACATCCATGCCGAAAAGATGCGTTTCGAGCCGCAAGACTCTCCAGCGAAAGTCGAAAGTGTCGCCGGGCAGGTCCAAATCGATGTTGATGAGGTTGAATTCCCAGCCCTTGACGAACAACTGGAGATAGCGGCGCTCGTCCCTATTGATCTCAGTGACCCAACGGAAATTGGTGGTGGCGGACCGCTTTCGTTCCAAGGTGTAGAGGAAGGGTCGGAACGAAAAACCGTTTTCGTCCCAGAACTTCGGGATTTGCGGCGCGCCGTTCTGGTACGTCTCGTCGCGCCCAGCGATATTCGGGTCATAAGGCGACAGGAAGGGCGCGGTGAGTCCCATCAAGATCATGATGATCAGGATCACCCCCGCCACCATCGCCGAGCGGTTCTTCTTGAACCGCGCCCAGATCAGCGCATACTGGCCGGCGGTAAAATAGGCTTCCTTGGCCTTGCGTTCGGCCTCGGCGTCATCGACGTCGTCCGTTATGTCGACGGTGCTCGGCGCATCGACCATCACGCTTTCCCCATGACGCTGCGACGAACCCTCGGGTCGAACAGCGCCAGCAGGATGTCGGTTAAGAAGTTCAAGCTGATGATCGAGGCGGTCAACATGAAGATGATCGCGCCGGCGAGTTGCTGGTCGTTGGATCGCGCCAGGGCTTCGAGCAACAGTGCGCCGGCCTCGGTCAGAGTCAGGATCAAGGCGATGATCGGCAGTTCGTTGAACACCCGGTTGAGGTCGAACCCTAAGGAATTGATGATCGGCCCCAGGGCATGGCGCGCCGGATACCGCAAAAGCAACTGCCTACCGGCCAACCCGCGCGCCCTCGCCGCGGTGACATAGAGCTTGCCGTATTCGTCAAGCATCAGGGCGCGCACCGTTTGCAGCGCGAAGGCCGTGGCCGACCAGCCGAGGATGAATACGGGAAGCCAGGCCCTAGACAGGAAATCCCCGACCCGCGCCCAGGACCAGGCGGCATCCCTGAATTCCTTGCTGAATAACCCCGTCAAGCTGTCGCCGAAGAAAACGGTCGAAGCCAGCATGATCATAAGTGCTAACAGGAAGTTCGGCATGGCCAGGCCGAGATACGAAACAAAGCGCAGGGTACTGTTGAGTCCAGGTTTGTTGGTCGTCGCGGAATAGATACCGAGCGGAATGGCGATGATGTAGGCGAGCATCAAGGACGCCAAGCAGATACCAAGTGATATCCAGAACTTATGCCCAAGCAGCTGGTTAATGCTGACACGAAGAATGCAACTATTACCGAAATCGCCTCTGAAAAAGACGTTCCCGACCCAACCGGCCCAACGAATGACATAAGGTTTGTCGAGGCCCAGCCGGCGTTCTTCCGCGGCAATATCTTCTTGGCTGATTTGCCCGCCCTGAAAGCTCTTATAGGACAGGTAACGTTCCGCGCAATTCGCGGGAACCATCTCCATTAAAGTGAAAACAATAAAGGATACAGTCAACAACGTGACGATGGCCAAAAAGGCTCTTGTTAAGACAAATTGGCCAAACTGAAGCATCGGGCTAATTCCTCTAAACCGATTTTTTTAGAAAGACAGGGAACCTCTGAATTTTAGAGGCTGAAATCATGCCGGGCGTCAGAGAGACGCCCGGCCCAAATCTCAGATGACTAGCTTCTATTCATCGAGATACCACTGAGCAGCCCTATAGGGATAGGTTCGGTAGAACTCATAGGATGCTGTCTTGAAGGTTGGGAAGTTTTTCAGAGCATTCTGGTGATAAACCGGCCCTGGAGCCAGGATAATTCCGAAATACACCAAGTTCTCAGCCATGTTCGAGACGAGTTTATTGACAGCGGCATTTGATGCAGGCGTGCCAGCAACGGCTGCCTGTAATGCGTTAATGCCGTCCTTCAGGTTATCAACGAATTGTGGGGGCTTAAGGCCACTTGCGCCATTACTATCGATGTACTGTTTCCATAATTGGCCGTTAGTCACTCCGAAATAGGTGCCAAAAGGAACCAGGAACTTATCGCTATTACCCAGATGAATCGCAAGTGGTTGGGCAGTTGTCCACATTTGCACATCCAGTTCATTTGCCGATTGGGCTGAACGATACTCATCCGGTGTCACTTCCTTGAAGATGGTTTTGATGCCAACATTATTCCAGTGTTGAGCAATCAGTTCGACAACAGCCCCAGGCATACCCTGTGTCGCATATTGAATATTCACGACCAGTGTGCTGCCATTGAGAAGATCACGGAAGCCGTCACCGTCTTTATCGACAACCCCGATTTCATCAAGCAGGCTTTTGGCAAGAGCCATATCATGCTTAATGAGATAACTTTCCCACTTAGGATCGACAAAGTCCGGGACAGGACTAAAGCCGGTATACTGTACCGGTTTACCAAGACCGTAGTAGGCAACTTCGTTAATTTCGTCACGGTTCATCGCTACGGACATCGCCTGACGGAATTTGATGTTACTGAAAACCTTACGTTTTTCTTCGTCAGCGTGCGTTACGTTGATGCCGATAACTGGCGATGAAATTGGCGGTATCAGCTCGATCGTGTAACCACCCTTTTCCTGGTTGTCCATAAGAATAGGAGCATCAGGCAGCATTAGTGATTGGTACTTATAGTCATACTCACCATTGATTGCTTTCAGGATACGAACTTCGTTATCGTTGATGTAGACTTCGTCCTGCTCGTCTATGTACGGCAATTGATTGCCCGCCGTATCAACCATAAAGAAATATGGGTTGGCCACATAGTGCCGCCCTTCCGTGGTGTCGGCTATGGTGATGTATGATTCCAGCGACGGCTGGATATTTGCCGGCAACTTCGACAGCTTGGAAGGATCCCTGAGCATCGGTGACGGCACATCTGTCCAATCGGATGAGCCGTAATAAAACAGCAGCAACTCATAACCAGACTCAAATCCAGCGGCTTTTGCAACTTTGTCTGCATCTGGATTGATGTCCGGATGGAACTGTCCCAGGAAATGCTTAGGCTGGAAAGCCTGAGCATAATGGCCGGCAAAATGCGACAATAATCCCGGAAAGGGCACCGCTGTCGTAAAGCGAACGGTTTGCGGGTCGAGGGCTTCGACTTTCCAGGGTTTGTCACCGGCGAGCATGAAGCCTTTTGGCTTTTCAAAGACGTTCGTGTCCATGTTCAGGTTGTGATACCAGAACACGACATCATCGGCCGTGAACGGCACGCCATCAGACCATTTATGGCCTTTACGAAGTTTGAAGGTTAACTGCGTAAAATCATCGTTCGACGACCAGCTCTTGGCGATATTTGGAACGATGGTTGTGAGATCGTCGGAGAAGCGCACCAGGTTCACATGACGCGTGGACAGTAAATCGGACGTGCCGGCTTCGGTATTATTCGAAATCATATCGAAAACACCGCCATATTTGCCGATTGCATCATAGGGTGCTACGACCAACGGTTCATCTGGCAGGCGCTCGGCCAGCGACGGCAGCGACGGGTTGCCGACGATGCGCTCGTTCAGCGCGCCGATGCTCGGGTTCTCGCTGAAAGACAGCTTGCAGTTCGCTAGCTTCTCGAACGCCGCCAGCTCGTACTGCTGCGGGTACTTTCCGGGCGCGACGCCCTTCATGTCCGCAACGGTGACCGCCGGGCAGTTCGCCCAGGCCGTGTTTCCAAAAGAAAACAGCAGTAAGACGAAAGTCGTCAAGACCGCTTTAATAGTTATCGGATATCGCATTTGCATCTCCTTTGTGATTAAGAATTACCAGGGTTTTTAATTTCACTTAAATCGTGCAACTGTTTTTGACTCGCCAATGGACGCCTGACCCTGGTATCGATATACATCTCATTATCTTGATCCTGTAATGAGAATGGTTGCAAGCTTGATCCATTGTAGTAGAAAACCTAGACATGCGGAGCGACCTCCCGTCATTTACATTAGACTTCCAGTCGTGGGATACGCTCAAACCTAAGGTACAAGTCCGTTTTAAGCCCTTCTAGCGCCTAAATTAGGGTAATGACAGGGAAATAAGATTGCTTATTTCAGCCACTTTGTGCCAATTGTCTCTCCGACCACGTCCAGCTCTTTGGTCCAACTTGTGCTGACGGGGCACAGTCTCAACCTAATCGGGCCACCAAAGATTCTGGCTTGAGATAGGAGACATCATCACTATCGTTTCCCTCTACAACATCATAGTTGAAACAACGAATGAATTTTATTATGGTAGACACTCATCAACAATAAGATAGGAAAGAGATATGCGCAATCTAATTAAGAAACTGTCACTCAGTCTGGTTTTCGTTCTTTCATTTGGAATGAATGCCCAAGCGGGTGAGCTCGCAAAAAGTGGAGAATTTTCTGGGGCTGCTTTTTACTCTGGAAAAGTGTTAGCAATGGTTATGAAGGGGAAAGCCCCAGTATTAATTCAAGCTGAATATTATGGTGGTACCAAGAATAGTGCTGGCAGCGGTTTATTTCATATGAATTCTTTCAAATGCAGTTTCACTTTAGAAGTGGTTCAAATGCCTCAGACAGAAAGCAATGGATTCTGTACCTTCGTTGATGCTGATGGAGACACTATGATCCAGCGGGGTGAGATAAAAGGAACACTGGGAGGGCCCGGTAAGGGGATTGCAAAGTTTGTTCACGGAACTGGTAAATATGAAGGGATTACTGGCGATGCAGTTTGGAATATCAGCCCAGTACCTTCTGCTGAGCAGGGTACATTTCAAGGGTGGAATTCATTTAGCGGGTCTTACCAACTACCCTGATACCAAAACCTGAGTCTATGAGAAAGGTGTAGTTCATATACTAAAATGATGTAGCCAATGGCCCTGCTTCAGCAGGGCCATTGTGTGTTTATTGAGAAGGCATCACATACTGCACACACTTAACCCAACCTTGCCACCAAATCCTTAAATGCGTATAACGCATCAGCACACGAGGCAGCTAACACAGTGACAGAAGGCGTTTGTAGGGTGGTGTATACGGGATTGTTGCCCTAAGTCATAGGACACCCCTACCCTACCCACTTATCTTGTATACACCCCCTTTATTTTCATTTGGGAGTTATGACTCCCCTGTCCGTCTGCTTTACAGCCAGTAACAGCGAAAACCAGTGTGCTGAAAATGTGCTGATTTCTGACCACTCAGGGCTAATCAGAAAAGTTCGCGTGGAGTTGATACCTGATTATTAAAGGGTTTTTCGGACTTTATTTCAGAGCCCACTGCCTTCGGGAGGCAGGGGCCGGAGGTTCAAATCCTCTCACCCCGACCAATTATCACTTGTATTTGAGTCATTCTGGTAGACCACTGTCTTTTTGGTTTTTCAGTATGCTGTGTGTGGCGTCAGCCACACACGAAAGGCATTCCCAGATTCGTTAATTATTATTTCGTTTCGTGGCCCGGTGCACGCTCCAGGCGCGCAGCGCAAACCTTAAATTCAGGGATTCCTGCAGTCGGGTCGGACGCTGGGTTCGTGAGAACGTTGGCCGCTGCCTCCCAGAAGTGGAACGGGATAAAAAGGACGCCCGCGTCCACTTTGCTCCCCACCCTGGCAGGGAGGACTATCGAGCCGCGGCGCGAGGTCACCTTCACGCGATCGCCATCCTTCACGCGGATTTTTTTGGCATCGGCGCCATTTACCTCGACGAACGGCCCAGGGACGAGGCCGTTCAGGCCTTTGCTCCGCCGAGTCATCGTCCCCGTATGATAGTGCTCCAGCATCCGGCCCGTGGTCAGCACTATCGGGAATGACGGGTCAGTTTCTTCGGCCGCTGGTTGGTACTCGACTGGGTGGAACTGACCGAGGCCGCGTGCAAAATTTTCACGGTGCAGGATCGGCGTCCCGGGGTGATCCTCCGATAGGCAGGGCCAATGAAGCTGCGCCCCCGCCTCGAGCCGTGCGTGCGAAATACCCGCGTAGGAAGGTGTGAGTTCTCTCATTTCGTCATTAACCTCCGCTGTCGACGCGTAGGCCATCGGATAACCGATGGCGGTGGCGACTTCACAGACGATCTCCCGATCTCGTCGCGCCTGCCCCGGCGGAGGTACGACTGGCCTCGTGAGTTGTACACGGCGCTCGGTGTTGGTGTAGGTTCCGTCGCGCTCAGCATAAGAAGACGCCGGCAACACGACATGGGCAAGTTTGGCCGTTTCGGTGAGAAAAATATCCTGCACAACCAGGAATTCAAGGTTCTCAAGCGCCTCTACTACGTGAGTGACGTCGGCATCGGAAAGCACGGGGTTTTCGCCCATGATGTACATCGCTTTGATCTTTCCTTCGAGGGCCGCGGGAAGCATCTGTGTCACCGTCAATCCAGGATTATCAGAGAGCTCAACATTCCACGCTTTCTTGAATTTGGCATGGGCGTCAGCATTGGCAACCTGCTGGTAGCCGGAGTAGTAGTTTGGCAGGGCGCCCATGTCACAAGCGCCCTGGACGTTACTTTGGCCGCGCAGTGGATTAACGCCAGTGCCGGGCCGGCCGATCTGCCCAGTGATCATCGCCAGGTTCGCAAGCGAGCGCACGTTGTCGACTCCGGTCGTGTGCTGGGTTATGCCCATCGAATAAACGATAGACGCCCGTTCTGCCGTAGCGTAAAGGTGGGCTGCCTCTACGATGAGTTCGGCCGGGACCCCTGTGATCTCCATCACTCGCTCTGGTGTATACGCGGCCACGAGGTTTTTGACCGCCTCGGCCCCCTCGGTGCGGGAATTAATGAACTCGGTCTGCATCAGGCCATCACGGATAATGACGTGCATGAGCCCGTTAATCCAAGCGACGTCTGTGCCCGGTCTCTGGCGCGCCCAGAGTGTAGCGATTTGACTCAATTGGATCTGGCGCGGATCGAAGAGCAAAAGTTTCGAGCCGTGCGCGATCGCCTCACGGATTTTGAGTCCGATGATCGGGTGATTCTCGGTAGTATTTGATCCGGTGACGAGAATGACTTCAGCATTCAAGAGATCATCTGCAGAGTTTGTCATTGCTCCTGAGCCGAACGACAGCGCCAGCCCTGAGACGGTAGAAGAGTGACATAGGCGGGCACAGTGGTCGACGTTGTTCGTCCCCATAGCGGCGCGCACGAACTTCTGAAATACGTAGTTGTCTTCGTTGGTGACTTTGGCCGATGACAACCCCCCGAATGTGTCACCACGATACTTCTTCAGTTCGCGGGTGACGAGCGCCAGCGCTTCTTCCCAAGACGCCTCACGAAAGCCGTCGGCAGTCCGTATGAGCGGGGTCTTGAGGCGGTCGGGGTGGGATACGAACTCGAACGATCCGAATCGCCCCTTTACGCACAGGCGCCCGCGTGACACCGGGGAGTCGATATCACCACGGGCGCTGACGACGGTGTCTCCCCGGGTACCGAGGATAATCCGACAGCCGGTGCCACAATACGGGCACACGGTAGAGGCTTCGCGTTCGGGCCGGAGGTGCTGCCGTGTGGTGAGTGCCCCGGTGGGGCAACGCTCCACACACTCGCCACATGACTCGCAAATGGAGTCTTTGATCGGACCCCCGCCGAACGGCTCAACTGCGCTCGCGTAGCCACGATTCACCAGATCAATGACCCCAAGGTGCTGAACTTCAGCACACGCGCGTACGCACAGGCCGCACAAAATGCATTTGTGCATGTCGATGGCGTAGCAGGCATTTGAGTCGTCGATTTTTGCCGCGCGCATCATCGGTGGCAGGAGGCGTTCACGAACCCCCAAATGCTCGACCAGCTCCTGTAACCGGCAAGACCCACATTGCGCACAGGTCAGGCAATCCAGCGGATGGTCAGCGAGTAGGAGTTGCGCCATCCAGTGGCGCACTTCCAGAATCTCGGGGTTCTCGGTGGTAACCTTCATTCCGTCGGCGGCAGGTGTGGTGCAGGCGCTGGGCAAGCCGCGTAGACCATCGACCTTAACGATGCACAGGCGGCACGCGCCGTACGGCTCGAGTTCGGGGTCATCGCAGAGCGTCGGCACGTAGATCTCGGCGCTGCGACAGGCTTCGAGAATTGTTTTCCCTTCCTCAACCGCGACCGCGCAGCCGTTAATCGTCAAGTTCAGCATGGACGTTCCTCGTCCCGTGAAATGATCGTTTTACCGTAATCACACCTCAGGCATCGGCCCGCCTCGAGACGGGCATCTTCAGCACTCAGCGTTAACTCTACCTCGTCAAAACAGGCTCTCCGCTCCAGCGGCAATAATTTAGGTGTTTCGCGGCGCGTGGTTTCCGCAGGGGCGTCAGCAGGATCGAACACTGTGTCGAGCACGCGTGCAGCATTCCATGGAAACTGTGCGGGTTCGCCCGGGAGCAGATAGCGCTCGATAGCCTCCGCTGCTCGGCGCCCGTGTGCGATCGCTTCTACCGCTGTCGCCGGACCAAGTATGGCATCGCCGCCGGCAAATACGCCGTCGACCTCCGTCGTGAGCGAGAATTGATCCACGTTGATTGTGCCGCGTTTCGAAACCGGCGGCCCGCTGATTGGGACGATCGGTTTCTGGCCGATCGCTCGAATGATTTGCATCGCCGGAATCTCAATGAACCCACCCTCTATCGGCAATGGCCGTCTGCGGCCGCTGCCGTCAAATTCCCCCAACCGCATCTGTTGCAGTTTGATCGCCACCACGGACTTGTTGCCGTTACGGATTACCTCGACCGGAGCGACGAGAAACTCGAACTTCACCCCCTCCTCAAGAGCCTCGGTGATTTCCTCGGGCTGAACTGGCATTTCTTCGCGAGTTCTGCGGTAGACAACCGTCACGCTTTTGGCGCCCAACCGTAGTGCGGTTCGAGCTGCGTCGATCGCGGTATCCCCACCGCCCACTACGACCGCTTCTCCTCTGATCTTTTCTACTTGGCCGAGTTCTACCTTTTTGAGGAGTTCGATCCCCGAGGCGACGCCGTGCCCCTCCTCACCTGGGATGCCCATGGTCATGTCCGCCCAGGCACCGGTGCCGATGAAAATTGCATCGTGCTCTTTACGCAATTGCACGAGCGAGAGCTTTTTGCCGATGGCGGCACCGCAGATAATTTTCACGCCCATGCTTGTGATGCGCTCAATGTCACGCTCGAGTTCTTCACGCGGCAATCGATAGGAAGGGATTCCGTAACGCAGCATCCCGCCGGGCTTGGGCATCGCCTCGTACACGGTTACTTTGTGTCCG
>Ga0207990_1000135_pt1 | contig 43385 bp, 42 predicted proteins | sample ETNtaG_8_FD_185780 | JGI IMG/M metagenome (GOLD analysis project Ga0207990, IMG submission 185780) | Marine microbial and viral communities from oxygen minimum zone, Eastern Pacific Ocean - ETNP201406SV75 (SPAdes) (version 2) | ecosystem: Environmental > Aquatic > Marine > Oceanic ...
GAATCTCGGTGGAGTTATCCAGTGCTACCGCGGCGGTATCACCTGGGAGTTCAAAGTTTCGAGTGCCAGCGGCGTTCACTACGGCAATTGCAGCAGCTAGTTCCAACCAGTTGCGATGGTAGTAGCCTGATCAGTTGGCCTCGAGATCGGCACGAATGCACTTGGCCAGTGCGCCGATGTGGTCCATGTCGCCGGGCTGCAGCCCCCAGTTGAGCGCCAGGTTGTCGTTTTTTTTTCTTGGCAGCACGTGAACGTGAAAATGCAGCACCGACTGGGCGGCTGCAGCACCATTGCACTGGACCAGGTTCAAGCCGTCCGGCTGCACCACGGCCCGTACCGACCGGGCAACCCGTTGCGCGGTGCGCATGACCGCACCGCTGGCGGCAGCGGACACGGTAAAGACATCGTCCGCATGTTCTTTGGGGATGATGAGGACATGGCCGTCGTGGACCGGATTGATGTCCATGAAGGCAAAGGTGTCCTCGTCCTCCCATACGTTGAACGAGGGAATCTCGCCGCGAATGATCTGGCAGAAAATGCAATTCTCTTGCATAACGCTTCCTCAGCGATGGTCAAATCCTGCCAGTATATCGGCTGCACCGGGCCAGGGCAGTCTGTCTGAGTGGGCGGTAACGGGTATCTAGGACAATGTGCGCTGCGGCAGCCGGTGGTCCATGAGCCTGCGCCACAGTGGTACCAGGGCTGGCCAGAATAGAGCGTAATAGCCCGCCGGCAGCGACGCCACATCGGGGTAGGGTTGCAGTTGCCAGAACCTGAGGCCGGGTTTGAGATGATGGGCTGGGTGACGGGTGAGATCCAGCAGCGGGTACACCAGCAGTACCAGTACGGTTCCGGCGAGGGTGGCTACGCCACCGGTGATATTTCCGCTCAGAACGGTCAACGGCGCAATCAGTCCGAGCAGGTGGCAGGCCCAGGGTTCCGGACCGGGTTGAGAGGCGGTTCGGGGCGGAGCGTTGTGCGGGGTTTTGTCTTGCATTGCCGCTTTCCGAGATGGTGTCAGCGCTGGTAGGACTCCCGCCGGGCAGGCTCGGACAGCGCAATCAGGTACTTGAGCGGATCCGGCACGATGGCGGCGCGGGCGGCGGTCAAGGAATTTTCTCCGGCATAACTGACTGCTGAGCGCAGGTGTCCGCGAATGCGGTTGAGTATGTCGATCACACTGCCGCGGTAAGGAACCTGGATTTCCTGACCTTCGGGCGGGGTCGCAAGTGCCGCGTCGACCGCCTCGCCATCGTCGCTGTCGTAAAGTGACCCCAGCACGGCCTCAGGTGAGGTCATGCCGCGGTAGATCTTCTTCTTGCTGTGGCTGGCTGGATCTTCGATCACCCGGCCGGGGGCCTCATCGGTACCCGACAGGGCGCTACCGAGCATCACTGTGTCGGCCCCACAGATAAGTGCGAGAAATATGTCCTTGTCGTAGCGCACGCCGCCATCAGCCATGATGGTGATGTCGCCGCCGACCGCACACCAGGCCTCGCGGACCGCCTGTAACTGCGGGACGCCTGCCGCAGTCTCGAGCCGGGTGCGGCAGCCGCGCCCCGGGCCGACCCCTACTTTGACAGCGTCGACGCCCACATCACGCATGAAAGTAGCACCTGCCGCAGTGGCCACGTTGCCGCCCACCAGCGGCACCTCTGCAAACCGCTCACGTACGATCGGGATCGCCTTTTCCATCACCTGTGAGTGACCATGGGCAATGTCGATAAACAGGCAGTCGGCGCCAACTTGAACCAGTTCTTCGGCGCGCTCGAGGTAGTCCCCCGTGCAGCCGATCGCGGCGGCAGCCAGCAAGCGGCCCTTGGCATCCTTGCTGGCAAAAGGGCGCTCACGCAGGAAACGCACATCCTTGCGGGTGATCAGGCCGTGGATGCGTCTTTGCCCGTCGATCAGTGGCAGTCGCTCGATGCGACCGTCGAACATGATGCGCTCAGCTTCGTCAGTGGCGATGTCCGGGGCGCCGGTCTTCAACCGGTCAAAGGGCGTCATGAACTGGACCACCCCTTGGATGTCGGCGCTTTGTTGCCAGGGGATGTCGCGCCGGGTCAGCACGCCGGCGAGCACGCCGCTGGCTGGTGCGGTTTCGATCAGGATGCCGTTGATGCTGTGGCGCTGAGCAAAGGCTCGGGCTTCACCGATGGTCGCCTGCGCCGGCAAGCACAGGGGGTGCTCGATGACGGCGCTGTGGCTGCGTTTGACCCGCGCCACGGTCTCGGCCTGGCGGCTGATCGGTTGACCGCGGTGGACTACGCCCAGACCCCCTTCCAGCGCCATGGTCTTGGCCATGTCGCGGCCGGTGACGCTGTCCATATTGGACGACACAATAGGCAGCTCCAAGCCGACGCTGGCGCTAAGCCGCGAAGTCAGGGATATGCCCGCGCGGCTGGAGGAGGCGCCTTTTTGCGGTCGGAAAAGGAAATCGTCAAAGGTCTTGCCGACCCACACGGGGTCGAGGAGTTGGTTGTTCATTGAGTAGCGAGCCTTTATAAGCGGTCAGAGCAGACCAGGACGACGGCTGGGGTGCGGTCGCGATAATAAAGCGTTGCGGCCTTGTCACTCAAGCCGGCCCCGGCCGACTTGAGTGACAAGGCCTAAAGTCTCGCGGAATGCAGGATTTTTTTGTGGCGGCTCAGATCAGGCCGCGGCCGGGTGCCAGCCCGCGTCAGCCCAAAGTTGTCCGCTGACCGCAGAATTGCGAATCATGAAGCAAATGGCATCAGCAATTTCTTCTGGCCGGATGAGCCGTCCCAACTGTGTATCGGGCAGGATGTGCTTCTCAACGTAGCCCTGTGGCATGCCTTGTAGCAGCGGGGTATCGACGAAGCCGGGATGAATGACCCCGGTACGTACCCCATGGAACATGGCTTCTTTCATCAGCGTCGAGGCCGCGCCTTCGAGCCCGGCCTTAGTGGTGGCGTAGGACACCTGGCCGCGGTTGCCTTGGGATGAGACGGAGCCGATAAAGATAACCGTACCCTGTAACTTTTCCTGCGCCTGCCATTTTTTCAGGCCCTTTCGCCGGCGGTCGGCCGCAATCCGGGCGATCATCTCCATCGCCCAGTAGACCGGGTGGATCAGGTTAACTTCCAGCACTTGGCGGAAAACTTCGACCGGGTAGATGTCCGACTCACCGGTTTGCTGGTCAATTTTCACCGCCAGGCGGTCGCGGAAAATGCCGGCCGCTGGCACGACGAAGCGCACGACCCCATGGCTCTGGTTGATCGAATCGAAAACTTCGGTGCGAAAATTCCCATCGATGACATCACCGGTAAAGGCTACTGCGGTTTCTTCGCCTCTTTGGGCATTGATTTCGTGGGCCAGGTCTTGCACCCCGGCGTCGAGATCGACAAGCGCAATACCTTTAACGCCCTGTTTAATGAGTTCTAGTGCGGTAGAGCGGCCAATGCCGCTGGCCGCACCCGTGACGACGCCGACTTTCCCCTTGATCCGCATGGCTTACCCTCGAGCAACAGTTGATCGACCCGTGTTCTGCGACCACGCCACAGACTTGCCGGTTATGCAATTAAGATGACCGTTATGGTGCAACGCACAATTATATTTGTCAACTATTGGCCACTTCAAAAGAAAAAATTATCAAATAAATACTGTCATTTTATATAGATAATGGTCAGACAGCGTTTCCGCTTTAATGCACCGCAACAGAGCGAGGTCGACCATTGCCCGGCGGCTCACAGCGCCACCCGGACCGCTAGGGCGAGCAGGATCACGCCAAAAATACGATCGAGCAGTGCCGCCCGCCGCCGCAGGCGCTCGAGAATGGCCGAGTGCGACAGCACCAACGCTACCAGCGCGTACCACAGCGCATCGATTATGCCGGCGGTGGTCGCCATAATGATTTTTTCGGTGAGTCCCGCTTCGGCGCGGACGAACTGGCTGAAAAGGGCAAGGAAGAATAGTGCGATCTTCGGGTTGGTAATCGCAATGAGAAAACCATCGCGCGCCGGGCTGCCGCTGAGGCTGCTGGTTGCTGGGTTGGCCAGGGCCTCGGCTGCCTGTGAGGCGCTGCGCAGGCTGCGTACACCCAGGTAGACAAGTAACAGCGCGCCGCCAAAGCGCATGCCATCGAATAATGCCGGGTGACGGGTGATGAGCAACGCGATGCCGCCAGCCGTTAGTAGCGCCCAGATAAAAATGCCAGCACCATGGCTTACCGCGGTGAGCAAGCCTTGTGCGCGACCTCCTGCCAGTGTGTTTTGGACCACCACGGCCAGACTCGGGCCCGGCGACATGGCACCGATAATGCAGATAGCCGACATCGACAGCCAGAGTGATAGAGGCATGGGTGATAGAGGGTGAGTAGATCAAAGTACGACATTCTAAAATACACGCAAGCGCAGTTTTCTGCACTACCCAGTGAGCACAAGCCATGAATCCACCGCGCCTGAAACTGTACGTACGCCAGGACTGCCACCTGTGCGAGGACATGGTGCAGCAGTTGCACGAACTCCAGCTGGAATACACCTTTGACTGGGTGACATTGGACGTAGACGCTCGTCCCGACTGGGCTGAGGCAATGGGCGATAAGGTGCCGCTGCTGATAGCCGGGGAGACCGAGATTTGCCGCTATTTTCTGGATTTACAGGCACTGACCCGGTGCCTTGGTGCGGCAGCCCCCGATTGAGCCGCCAGCAGCAGCTCTATCGCGGAATCCAGTTGATCGATGTGGCCGGCACTCACGCGCAACTTGTTCAAGCGGGTCTGCGACTAATATGCCTCTAGAGGGAGGAGTTCAGGTGGCCACCGTCCACGGTGATCACACTGCCCGTCATGTAGGATGAGGCGCCAGACGCCAGCAGCAGCAGCGGACCGTCGAGTTCGTGAGGCTCAGCAACGCGGCGTTGAGGTACTTGTTGGACCATTCGTGCACCGGCCTCGGTTTTCAGGAAGCTCCGATTCATGTCGGTCATGAACCAGCCGGGGGCGATGGCGTTAACCCGGATCCCGAAGCGGGCCCACTCCAGGGCGAGCACTCGGGTCATCTGGATAACGCCAGCCTTGGAGATGGCGTAGGGCGCCACGCCCTTGGCAACGCGCAGCCCCAGAAGCGAGGCAATGTTGATAATGCTTCCGGGCACGCCAGCGTCTACCATGCGTTGGCCGCCCTGCTTTGCCACCAGCCACGCCCCTTTGAGGTTGGTGTCAAGCACTCGATCCCATTCACCGGTATCGATCTCCAGTGCGTTGTATCCAGTAGCTACCCCGGCGTTATTGACCAGTACGTCAACACAACCGAAAGTAGTTTGGGCCGTATCGAAGGCCTCCGCTACGGACGCCTCGTCGGTAACATCCATAGTGACAGCAAGTGCTTCGCCACCACTACTGGCGATGTCTTGGGCTATTGCACCGAGGCGGTCGGTCCGACGAGCGGCCAATACAACCCGCGCACCGGCGCCAGCCAGGGCAGTGGCGAAGCGTTGGCCGAGGCCAGCGGAGGCGCCAGTCACCAGAGCTACGCGGCCAGCGAGAGAAAATAGATCTTGCTCCATGATTTGCCTGCACCGCTCCTGGGGACAGCGCGCCCCGTGTGCCACCAAGTGCAAATCGAGTGTAACCCAACAGCAGTGCAGAACAAGCGCCTGGTGAGTACACGCTACACTCGGCTGACAGAGATGCCGGCCGCGCATGACGGCAACTGCTCGCCGCGCAATTGCAGGAACAACCCATGGCAATAATTTGGAGTCATCGCGAAAACGGCCATTTGTACCAGGTGCGTGGTGCCGGTGCCAGCCTGCGGCTCTATACCGACGGGGTGCTGCACAGCCAGTTCAACCCGCGCCGAGTTGTGACTGGCAGCGTCTGGGACTTGTTGTGGTTGCCGCTGTTTTTCCGTTCCAGCCCAGCCCCTGACCGGGTACTATTGCTGGGGATGGGTGCCGGCACGGCAGTGCGCCAGTTGAATACGCTGTTTGATTCGGCCCAGATCACGGCAGTGGAGCAAGACCCACTGCACGTTTGGGTGGCGCGTCAGCATTTCGGGGTGACCAAGAAAATGGCCACCGTACACGTGGGTGACGCGTGCGAGTTTGTCGCCCGCTACCGCGGCCCGGGGTTTGATCTTATTGTCGATGATCTTTTCACCGGCGGTGGCGGAATACCACAAAGAGCTACCCGTTTCAGCCGTAAGTGGCTGGCCCGCCTGCAGCGCTGCTTGTCACCTGCCGGTATCGTCAGCGTTAACTTCGCCGATTGGGTAGAACTGAGGGCCTCCGCAGTGGCGCAGGCGGTCGGTACTGGCCAGCGTTTTGGTAGTGCTTTCAGCCTCCAATGCCCGGCCGTGGACAATGTGGTGGCGGCTTTGCTGCCCGAGCCGGTACAAAGTGCCGACCTGCGCTCGCACCTTGGTGCAACACCCGCGCTTGCCCAGCAGCTGGCAAGCGGCCAGTTGCGCTACCGGGCTCGTCTGCTTCGGCCGAGCGCGGCACGTTGAAAGCGCTGGCTGGGCCGGGGGAGTGCCGTTACACTCGCCCCTATGGCAGCGCCAGACACGATGCCCGCCAGGCAATTCCCATCACTCCCCTCACGGCACGAAACCATGAGCACAGACAACAACACACAGAATATGGCGCTTTTTTGCGACTTCGAGAACATCGCCCTAGGTGTTCGTGATTTCACCGACCAGAAGTTCGACATGCGGGCGGTGCTCGAGCGACTGCTGCTCAAGGGCAACATCGTGGTCAAGAAGGCCTATGCCGACTGGGATCGCTACCAGGGTTTCAAGGGCGCCATGCACGAAGCAGCTTTTGAGTTGATCGAGATTCCGCACGTGCGTCAGTCGGGCAAGAACTCGGCCGATATCCGCATGGTCGTGGATGCGCTGGACCTCTGTTACACCAAGGCTCACGTCGACTGCTTCGTGGTTCTGAGCGGCGATTCCGACTTCTCGCCGCTGGTCAGTAAGTTGCGCGAGAACAACAAGTACGTGATCGGGGTTGGCGTCAAGAATTCGACCTCAGACCTGCTGACTGCCAACTGCGACGAGTTCATCTTCTATGATGACCTGGTGCGCCCCAAGCGCGCCACCCGCAAGAAGAAGGCCAAGACCCGTGCCGGCAAGAAAAAAGCGGGTATGAGTGAGGACGATAAACGCTGCCAGGACGCGATCGACATGGTGATGGAGACCCTCGAAGACCTGTTCGAGGAGCGCGGCGATACCGATAAGGTGTGGGGCTCAATGGTCAAACAGACCCTGAAGCGCCGCCACCCCGGCTTCAGCGAGCGTTATCACGGTTTCCAGTCTTTCGGCACGTTGCTTGAAGAGGCTGCGACACGTGGATTGCTACACCTGCAGCACGACGAGAAATCGGGCGGTTACATCATCACCGGCACCCAAGCCGACGGCTGAGTTGCCGGCTTCTTCGCGGCCCGCGCTGTGGCTGGGCCGCGCCCCCGGGCGCCGACCGCAACAGTGGTCTGCGGCAGTTGTGCGCTGCGGTAAAATGACTGTATTACCCGGTACCCCCAGTGGCCCGGACCCCTATGGAGATGGTGTAATGAAACGAGCCAGCATGCTCCTGGTTGTCTTGATGCTGTGCGGGGCACCGGCCGCCGCCGAGGAGGTACCGGCGGCCGTGCTCACTGCTGCTGCCAATCTGATTCCAGGTACGATGCCCGACCGAGTGAACGCAACCCCGATGCCGGGCATGTACCAGGTGACCTTCGGCCCACAGGTGGTGTACCTGTCCGAGAATGGAAAATATCTGCTCCACGGCGACCTGATCGATCTACAGAGCAGCCGCAACCTGACCGAGGATGCACGCAAGCACGGTCGCCGGCAGGTCATCGACGACCTGGCAGAGGAAGACATGGTGGTATTTGCCCCGCCACAGATACAAAGCACCATCACGGTGTTTACCGACACCAGTTGCGGCTACTGCGTGAAACTGCACCAGGAGATCGGCCAACTTCTCGCCGGTGGGGTCAAGGTGCGATACCTGGCGTATCCCCGGGCCGGTGTGCAATCCCCGTCGTACGACACGCTGGTTTCGGTGTGGTGTGCGGATGATCAGCAGCAGGCCATGACCGACGCCAAGTCTGGCCGCGCGGTGGAGCCAAAGACCTGTGAGACTTCGATCGACCGGCACATGGAGGCCGCCGAATTGGTGGGCGTGCGGGGCACGCCGACCATCGTGCTGCAGGATGGCCAGACGATCCCAGGCTATGTTCCCGCCAAAAAGTTGATTGGGCTTGCCAATGCCGCCGCGGCCAACTGAGCAGCGGGCCTACGCTGGGCGGTTGCACTACTTTGCCCGGGGTGGTGGTGATTTCGGGGCGCCGCCGGTACACAATACGCCGAGGTCGCTGATGGCGGAGAAGATTCCGACCTGCCAGGGCAGTTAGTGTGGCCTGGTCGTTGTTGCTGACGCGGCTCTCGGGGCACGGTGGCGGTCAGCCACCAGGTCGGCGCATCTAATGGAGTACTGGCGTTGAAAACGTTGCGTTACCTGATCCCGCTGGGGGTCTTCGCCGTAATTGCGGTTTTCCTCGCGTTGGGGCTAAAACTGAATCCGCGCGAAGTGCCCTCGCCTTTTATCGGCAAATCTGCCCCGGCCTTCGAATTGCCCCGGCTGCTGGCCGCCGGCGAGCACATCGGCACCGGGGCCATGCACGGGCGGGTCTGGCTACTCAATGTTTGGGCCTCGTGGTGCCTGGCCTGCCGCTCCGAACATCCGCTGTTGAACGAACTGGCGGCAGCGGATGCGGTAGCCATCGTTGGACTCAACTACAAGGATGCCCCGGCCGACGCGCGCCAATGGCTGGAGCGGCTGGGCAACCCCTACGGAGCCATCGCAGTGGATGCCGCCGGCGAGGTTGGCATCGACTGGGGGGTATACGGGGTACCCGAGACCTTCGTCATCGACCGTGAGGGCGTCATCCGCTACAAGCACATTGGGCCGATCGACCGGCAGGCGCTCGAGCAGACGATCCTGCCGCTGGTGCGCGACCTGCGCGGCTGACGCCAGGAACAACTGCTGGCACGCAGATACGGCGCAGGCTGGGCAGATTGGTGTTTGTGCGATAATCCGCCGCCCTTGCCGCCCCCCTGGCGGCCGTTGACCTCAGCAGACACCCGCCCATGAACCAACTCAAACTCGGTGTGCCTAAGGGCAGCCTGGAAGAGGCGACTATTGCATTGTTCCGGCAGGCGGGCTGGGACATCCGCTCGCATTCGCGCAACTACTTCCCCAGCATCGATGATCCCGAGATCTACTGTGCCTTGGTCCGGTCGCAGGAGATGGCCACTTATGTGGCGAATGGCACGCTGGACCTGGGTTTGACTGGCCTCGACTGGATTCTCGAGACCGGGGCCGAGGTCGAGGAGGTCTGCGACCTGGTGTACTCCAAGAGTTCTGACCAACCCTGCCGTTGGGTGCTGGTGGTACCACGAGACTCGCCGATCCAGTGCATCGAGGACCTCGAAGGCAAGCGTTTGGCGACCGAACTGGTCAATTTCACCCGCTCGTACCTGGCCGAGCGCAACATCAGTTGCGAGGTCGAGTTCTCGTGGGGTACGACCGAGGCCAAGGCGGTGGAGGGACTGGTCGACGCAGTGGTCGAGATCACCGAGACCGGCAACACCATTCGCGCCCATGGCCTGCGCATCGTCTGCGACCTGTTGCACACCCACACCCGCCTGATCGCGAATCCCGCGGCTATGCACGACCCCTGGAAGCGGCGCAAGATCGAGCACATCGCGCTGCTGCTGCAGGCATCTCTGGCCGCCCACCATAAGGTAGCGCTTAAGATGAATGCGCCAAAGGATAAGCTCGACAGCATCCTCGAATTGTTGCCCAGCCTGAATTCGCCGACGGTCAGTGCGCTATCGGACGAGGGCTGGGTGGCGCTGGAAACGGTGGCAGACCGCCATGGCGTGCGCGACCTGATCCCCCGGTTGCGCGAACACGGGGCCGAGGGCATCCTCGAGTACAAACTGCACAAAATCGTCTGAACCGGCCCTGGGGAATCAAGCGTGGACCCCCAAGGTCGGGTTTTGGCATAAGGAGAGCCGCATGTACATCAATTTCGAAGAGCTGAAGCCCCAGCAGGTCTACTTCACTATGACCCAAACGGTGATCCCACGACCGATCGCCTGGGTACTGTCCGAAAACACCGACGCCAGCTATAACCTGGCGCCTTTCTCCTATTTCAATGCGGTGGCCAGCAACCCGCCGCTGGTGCTGATCTCGACCGGCTTGAAGCCCGATGGCTCGCCCAAAGATACCCGCGACAATATCCGCGAGCGCAAAGATTTCGTGGCTCATATCGTTAGTTTGGAGCACCTCGACGACATGAACCAGTCCTCGGCGACCCTGCCCCCAGGCGTATCCGAGATCGAGCAACTGGGCCTTGAGACGGTGCCGTTCGAAGGCTCACGGCTGCCCCGGCTGGCCGTTGCCCGAGTCGCTTTCGCCTGTTCGCTGTATGACATCCAACATGTCGGCGATGATCCCCAGTCGTTGATCTTCGGCCGGGTCCACGGCGTGTACCTCGATGATGCAGTGGTGGGCGAGGACGCCAAAGGCCGGCGCAAGATTCACGCTGATCGCATTGACCCTTTGGGGCGCCTGGGCGCCAGCGAATACGTCAGTTTTGGCGAGTTGATCAGCCGCCGCCGGCCCGACTGAGGATCGTCCCTCAGCGGGTCTGCGCCAGCAGTTCCCCCAGCATGCGTTCGGCCTGTGCCTGGTAGCCGCCGCCGAAGAGGTTCAGGTGATTGAGCACATGGTAGAGGTTGTAGAGCGCGCGGCGCGCGGGATAGCCCGTCTCTAGCGGCCACGCTTGCCGGTAGGCGGCGTAAAAGTCGGCAGGGAAACCACCAAAAAGCTCGGTCATGGCGAGGTCGGCCTCACGATCGCCAAAATAAACTGCTGGATCGAACACCACCGGCTGCCCGTCGGTCGTCACTGCCCAGTTGCCACCCCACAGGTCGCCGTGCAGCAGCGACACTGCCGGTCGGTAGCCGGCAAAAAAGCCATCCAGGCGCTCCAGTAGTTGCTCACCCAGGTCCACCAGATTGCGACTCGCACCATTACGCTGAGCCAGCGATAACTGGTGGCCAAGACGGTACCTGCGCCAGAACGAGGACCACTCCCGGCAATTGCTGTTGGGCTGCGGCGTCGCGCCGATATGGTTGTCACGGTGCCAGCCGAAACTTGACGCGCTTACCCGATGTTGGCACGCCAACAATTCTCCCAGGTGCGCAGCCGAGCGTACCGTAGCCGGTCTCAGGTTCAGTCGTTCAAGTACCAGATAAGATAATTGCGCAGTCACGCCCACGGTGATTACCCGCGGCACGCGGATAGCATTAGCTGAACGGATTGCCTCCAGCCCCTCGGCCTCGGCCTGGAACAGGTCATCGTCGTTACCAGGATGGATCTTGACAAAAAATGCGCGCTCACCGTCATCGATAATGTGGCTGTCGTGGATACAACCGCCACTCGCTCTTGTAATATGGTGGGGCGAAAAAACTTTACCCGTTACCCGACCGATGTCGGAAAAAATACTTTCCCAATAACTCATTTTTTTTCCGGTAATCTATACCTGTTTGCCATCATAAACTGCTTTACTCTGGTGCAATGCATTGGCACGCACACTTAACTCTTTTACCTAAACGCTTGATAGGAAACGATGATAAGTGAGTCCTAAACTACAGGTGATGGGTGCTCGTTATGCACACTGGCTGGCTGCTTGGCGTTCGCGGGTCGCTCACGTACCCTGTGACGGTCTCTGCTGCGAATCAGGCCTGCAAGGCGTTGAAAATCAGTCGCTTAGTACCTGCGTAAAAAATAGGCAATTTATCCAATCGCTATTGCTCTGGCCCACACGGTTCCTCTGTGCGACCTTTATGCACAGAGTTATCCACAGCTCCTGTGGGCAACAGCGAAACCATAAAGACACTCAATTATTTATCGTCGATTACTACCAGATGACAGAAACTCTGCATGGTAACTTGACGTGTCGCCGACCGGCATGATCGCGCACACTGCATCACCTGCGAAGGTTGTACAAGTTGCTCTGCCGTTACCGGCACGCCGACTTTTTGACTACCGCTGCGCTGACGATGAACTTATACCGCGAGTAGGTGTACGTGTCATCGTGCCACTGCAGCGCCGCAGTGTTATCGGCATTGTCTGCAGCGTGGGCGATTCCAGTGAGGTGCCAGTGAACCGTTTACGCAAACTCAACTCGGTGCTCGATGAACAACCGGTTTTTGCATCACCGCTACTTAAACTACTGTTATGGACCGCGCACTACTACCATCATCCGGTTGGCGAAGTGTTGCAAGCCGCACTGCCAGTGGCACTGCGGCAGCAGCAGCCGTTGGCACCGGCGCTGTCGCGGCATTGGCGGATTTGCGCTGACGGCGAGCGTGTTCGGGCAGAGTTGCCCGCACGCTACGTGCTGCAACACCAGGTACTGGCGGCGCTGGCCACTGCTGGCGACGAGGGACTGGCCGAAGAAGCGATCAAGATACTGTCCGGCCGGCTGACCCCAGTGCTGGCCCGCTTGCATGAGCAAGGGTGGATTGCGCCATTTGTACGGCCGGCAGTTCTGCCGACCGGTGTTCGCGGCCGCACTGTTCATCTGACCGTGGCCCAGGAACGGGCCTGCCAGGGAGTAATCGGTGCGCTGGCGGGGTATGCGCCTTTCTTGTTGCACGGCGTGACCGGCTCGGGCAAGACGGAGGTTTACCTGCGCGCGGCGGCTGCTACGCTGGCGGCCGGACGCCAGGCCCTGGTGTTGGTGCCGGAGATAGCGCTTACTCCCCAACTGGTCCAGAGGTTTCGTGAGGCGCTGGATGTGCCACTCGCTGTTATTCACTCCGGGTTGCCGGTGGCACAGCGCCACCGGGCCTGGTGGGCGGCCCGCGAGGGGGATGCGGCCGTAGTGCTAGGTACTCGCTCGGCCGTTTTTACGCCGCTCGCCGACCCCGGGCTTTTCATCGTTGACGAGGAGCACGACCCTTCTTACAAGCAGCAGGAAGGTTTTCGCTACAACGCTCGCGACGTCATGGTCAAAAGAGCCCAACTGGCCGGAATCCCGGTGATCCTCGGCTCGGCGACGCCGTCCCTGGAGACCATGGCCAATGCCCGGGACGGCCGCTATCGGCACCTGGCGTTGCCGACACGGCCGGGGGCGACCCGTCTGCCGACGGTGCGGCTGCTGAATCTTGCTGACCTCGCGGTCAACGATGGACTGACCGCACCGGTGATTGCGGCCATCAAAGTGCGGCTGGATCGCGGCGAGCAGAGTATTGTCTATGTCAACCGCCGCGGTTTCGCCCCACTGGTAGCCTGCAGCGACTGTGGCTGGCAGGGGCAGTGCCGACGTTGTGATGCCCGGCTGACGTTGCACCGCCGCAGCCACAAGCTGGTTTGCCACCACTGCGGCGCGACCGCAGCGGCTCCTGTGCGTTGCCCACAGTGTTCGGCTGAGCGCCTCTACGGCATTGGTGTGGGCACGCAGCGGATCGAAGAGACACTCGCACGAGTGTTTCCGGCGGCGCGCATACTGCGCCTGGACAGCGACACCATCAGGCATCCTGCCCGGCTGGAGGCCGCGCTCAGCACAATCCGTAGCGGTGCGGCCGACATCCTGGTGGGAACTCAACTGCTGTCCAAAGGCCACGACTTTGCCGCCGTGACCCTGGTTTGCGTCTTAAGTACCGACCAGGGTCTGTACAGCATGGATTTTCGGGGACCTGAGCGCTTGTTTCAGCAGTTGACTCAGGTCGCCGGCCGGGCGGGCCGGGCAGATACACCCGGTGAAGTGCTGGTACAGACCAGGCACCCGGGCAATCCAGCCTACACCCGCCTTGCGCGCCATGACTTTAGCGGTTTTGCCAAGGCCGCTCTGGCCGAGCGGCAAGCGGCCGGCTATCCGCCCTTTGCTCGTTTTGCACTGCTGCGGGCCCAGTCGCCCGTAGCCACTGCCCCCCTGCAATTTTTGCGCACGGCGGCCCGGCTTGGCCAGCATCTGCTGGTCCGCGAGCAGCTGCCCAGCGTGCAATTGATGGACCCGGTGCCCTCGCTCATGGAGCGTCGCGCCGGTCGTTACCGCGCTCAACTGCTGGCGAGCGCCGCCACCGAGGCGCCGCTGCACCGTTTTCTGAACTGCTGGCTGGCCGCGCTCGAAGGCCTGCCTGCTGGTCGCCGGGTGCGTTGGTCCATCGACGTCGATCCCCAGGAGATGTACTGAGCAGCGCTGCCACCGCCAGCCCGCAGTTACCGGCGTAGCGGTTGCTCGACGGTGGTATTGGCAGGGCCGGGGTGTGTTTACCCCCAATTTGAGCCCAGCATGCACGTTATCCAGCGCTGGTATGCCAAGGGCCCGGCCTCAGGGGCGGTGGGCACTGGCGATGTAGCCGGTCGACTGGAATTCGCGCAGCCGGCTGGCAGTGCGCCGAAAGCCCCGGGCGAGGCGCTCGCCGGAGTAGAGCGCCTCAGGCTGGTCCGCCGCCGAGGCAACCACGTTCACCCGCCGGTCGTAGATCTCGTCCACCAGTTCGACAAAGCGCCGTGCCGCGTCGTCGCGCTCGGCATCGAGGCGCGGAATACCAGAGATCAGCAGCGTGTGGCACAGGCGCGACAGTTCGACATAGTCGGCCTTGGAGCGGGGGTCGGCACAGAGCACGTCGAAATTGAACCACATTACCCCGTCCGCTGCGGCCAGGGTCGCGAGTGGCCGGTCATTAATGGTGATGGTGCTGGGGTGCGGCTGGGCGCCGGGCGCAAGGCGCTGGAAGATCTGGCGTAGGCGCTCCTGTGCTACATCGTTGTCTGGCACATGATAGACGTCTGCCTGGTCGAGGGCTTCCAACCGGTAGTCGCGGCTACCACCCATATGCAAGGGGTGGGTATGCCGATTCAGCAGTTCGATAGCGGGTAAAAAGCGATCGCGCTGCAGGCCGTTGCGATAGAGGTCATCGGGCTTGGTATTCGAGGTGATCACCAGTGTCACCTGGTTTTCCAGCAAGGCCTGCAACAGTCCCGAGAGAATCATGGCATCACCGATATCGGCGACGTAGAACTCGTCGAAACATAGCACCCGGGCTTTGGCGGCAAGCTCCCGGCCGATCTGCGCCAGTGGGTCGCGCTGATCACGGCGGTGCCTGAGCGCACCGTGGATCTCCAGCATGAAGCGGTGGAAGTGCACCCGGCGGTTGCAAGAGGCAGGCAGGCTGTCGGCGAACGCGTCCATGATCAGAGTTTTGCCCCGACCTACACCACCCCACAGGTAGATGCCGCGTGGCCCGTAGCGCCGCTGACGCCCCAGATTGCGAGTCCAGCCGCTCAAGCGGCGCCCGAGAGTACGCCGGCGCGCCGGGTGTAGGCTGTTGAGTTCCCAACCGAGAGCATCAAAGGCCGCCAACACGGTCTGCTGCTCGCTGTCCGGGGTGCTGCTGTTCGAGAGCCGGGCACAGAAAAGGGTGCTGGCTGGGTCCATTTCGCCTGCTGCTCAGTCGAGCCGGGCTGGTGCCACCGCGATGCCATCGAGGTCGGCGTACAAGTAATGGCCGGGTTGGAAGTCGATGCCGGCAAAACGCACGGGCAGCTCCAGTTGGCCCCTGCCGCGCTTGACGCTCTTGGCCGGGCAGGTATTCAGCGCTTTGAGCCCGATCGGCAGGGTTGCTATCTCGGCCGCGTCACGGATGCAGCCATAAACCACAATACCGGACCAGCCATTGCTGACGGCCAGTGCCGCGAGAATATCGCCGACCAGGGCGCAGCGCAGCGAGCCACCGCCGTCTACAACCAGCACGCGGCCGGCGCCAGTCTGCTCAAGGGTTGCGCGCACCAGGGAGTTGTCCTCGAACACCTTGGCGGTAGCAATGGTGCCGGAAAAATCACTGTGACCGCCAAAATCCCTGAACAAAGGCTCACTGATCTGCAGTGACGCGGCGTGCTGGTCGTATAGGTCTGCGGTCTTGGTCATAGTTTTTATCCGGACGCGGGTCGGGCACAGCGCCGTCAAAGTCTAGGAATACTGAGTCGATTTCGTTCCGGTCGATCATTATCGACGCCAGCGGTGAAAAGGGGCTGCGCCAATGTCATGCGGGCGCTGTGTGCCGGAAAGATTGTAACCGCGCTGTTGTGTGCCACCTATGAAGGCTGTGTTTTTGTGGCCCGCTGGGTTATTCTCCGGCGCTCGTATCCCGCCTGCCCGGGCCGGTTGCCGTGCCCACCAGCCCATGAACAAGTTGCCGCAAATCCTCAAGACCACGCTGGTGGCCCAGAGTCGCCTGTTTTATATCGAGGCAGTGGACCTGCGTTTTGCCAACGGGCAGCAGGCCAACTTCGAGCGCCTGGTGGGTCGGGGCACGGGCGCTGTGCTGGTGGTGCCGTTGGTGGATGCCGACAACCTGCTGCTGGTGCGTGAGTACGCTGTGGGGTTGGAGCGCTACGAACTGGGTTTCGTCAAGGGCCGGATCGATGCCGGCGAAAGCGCGGCCGCAGCCGCCCACCGCGAACTGCGCGAGGAAACCGGCTTTGACGCGGTTCGTATGAAACTGCTCGCCAACGTGGCGTTGACCCCGGCTTATTCAAATTACTGCAGCAGCATCTTTCTGGCGCAGGACCTTTTTCGGGCACCGCTACCCGGTGACGAGCCGGAACCGCTGCAGGCCGTGCACTGGCCGCTGGCTAAACTCGGGCAACTGCGGGCGCGGGAGGATTTCTGCGATGCGCGCAGCCTGCTCGCGACCTACCTGGCCCGGGAAGCATTAGAGGCGCACGCATGAGCGACGCTCGGCTGGTCGACCAGGTGGCTGCAATTGCGGCGGCAGCCGGGGACCTCATCCTCGAAGTGTACGACAGGGAATACGAGATCATCGAGAAGGCTGACGGCTCGCCGGTGACCACCGCCGATCACCGTGCCCACGATCTCATCGCCGAGCGCTTGCATGCGCTCACCCCCGACATCCCGGTGCTGTCGGAGGAATCCAGGGACGTCAGTGACGAGGACCGGCTGGGCTGGCCGCACCTGTGGGTGGTGGACCCGCTCGATGGCACCAAGGAGTTCATCAAGCGCAACGGTGAGTTCACTGTGAACATCGGCTTGATCGACAACGGTCAGCCAGTGCTCGGTGTGGTGTACACACCGGTCAGGCGTACCACGTATTTCGCGGCGCTCGGCGAAGGTGCCTGGCGCACCGTCGATACCCAGGTGCCGCAGCGAATCAGTGTACGGCCTTATGCCGGCGGCGCGGCGCGCATGGTCGCCAGCCGTTCCCATTCGGGGCCGCCGGTGCAGGCTTTCCTGCAAGCCCTTGAGGCGGCCAGCGGTGCAGAGGTGGAGACCATCAGTCTGGGTAGTGCGCTCAAGGTTTGCCTGGTCGCTGAGGGCAGCGCCGACGTCTATCCACGGTTGGGCCCAACCTCCGAGTGGGATACCTGCGCTTCGCACTGCGTACTCAACGAAGCTGGTGGGATCATTCTCGACTGCAGTGGTAACGAACTGACCTATAACAAGCCCGACATCCTCAACCCGTGGTTCCTGGCGGTCGGAGATGCCGGCTTCGACTGGGTGAGCCTCTGCTCCAAGGTCAGCTCCTGAGCCCAGCCCTGCCGCGGCCGGCCCGGGCCTGCCCGGGCAACTTATAATCGGACCGTCACTTTGCAGCTACGGCCGGGCGGCTGTGACCATCGCGCACATGCTCTCTTTTACCAAGATGCATTCCCTGGGCAATGACTTCGTCATGCTCGATGGTGTGCGCCGTGCCCTGGTGCTGGACAGCCAGTTGATCGCGCGTATAGCCGATCGCCACACCGGCATAGGCTGTGACCAGGTAATCGTCGCGCAGCCGGCCAGCGGCGCTGCGGATTTTTTTATGCGCATCTATAACGCCGATGGCAGTGAGTCGGGCCAGTGCGGTAATGGCGGCCGCTGCTTTGGCCGCTTCCTGATCGAACAGGGTCTCACCGACCAGCGGCAGATCACGGTTCAGACTATTACCACCGAGATGGCGCTGCAGGTGGCCGACGACTGGCAGGTGACGGCGAACATGGGTGAGCCGGTCTTTAACCCGGCTGCCATTCCGTTCCGAGCAGCCCAGCAGGCAGCCGAGTACACGCTGGCGGCGGATGGTGAAAGCGTGCGCATCGCGGCCGTTTCCATGGGCAACCCGCACGCGGTGCTACAGGTGGACGACGTCGATCATGCCCCGGTAGAGCGTCTGGGGCCGCTACTCGAGTGCCACGGCGATTTTCCACAGCGTGCCAATATCGGTTTTGCCCAGGTGCTCGGCCGCGACACGATTCGGTTGCGGGTGTGGGAGCGGGGTGTGGGCGAGACCCAGGCCTGCGGCAGCGGCGCTTGTGCGGCTGCAGCGGTCTGCCGGCAGCAGGGCCTGGTCGACGACAACGTGTCGGTCACTCTGCCAGGAGGTAGCGTTAAGATAACCTGGCCAGGCTACGGCGATTTGGCCATGACCGGGCCTGCCATCACGGTGTTCACCGGCCAATTGCCGGAGGATGCACTATGAACGTGCGCCGCCCCGGGGCTGGCAGGCCGCTCGATAACTCCTTCGAACAGGAAATCGCAGCGTACCTTCGCGCTCATCCCGATTTTTTTGAGCGCCACCAGCACCTGCTGGTAGAGCTTATTGTGCCCCACCCGGCCAGCGGTCCCGCGGTGTCGCTGCTGGAGCGCCAAGTCACAGTGCTGCGTGACCACCTGACGGCCGAGCGCTCGCGGTTGCAGCAGTTGCTGAGTGCGGCCGAGGACAACGGCCGCCTGCAACAACGGCTGCAGCACTGTTTCGAGACCATTGCTGGCGCCGCCGACCTGGAGCGCCTGACCCGGACACTGCCATCAGTGCTGGCGGCCGAGTTCGACCTCGACACAGTAGTACTGCAGTTACTGGACCTGGATGTGGCCGGACCACTGCCGGCCGGCGTGGCGCTCAGCCGCCAGACCAGCGCTGCCGCTGCGATTGCCGCGCGCCTTGATTCGCTTAACAGCGTATGTGAGGCCCCGCCCTCAGCCGAGTTGCTGCAACTGCTGCCGGCTGGCAGCGCGAAGCGGATGGCATCGTGTGCGCTGGTGCCACTGCACTGTGGCGGGGAAGAACTCGCTGGCTGGCTGGTCTTAGGTGCCCGCGACCCCCGACGCTACCAGCCGGATATGGATACGGTTTTCCTGGATGCTCTCGGCGGGGTCGTCAGCGCGGCTTGTACGCGACTGGCTTCAGACGGATAGGTCAGCACCGTGGGCGGCCCCGTTAGCGCAACCGAGACTTTTTGCGATTACTTGCGCTACGAACGGCGCCTGTCGGTGCACACGGTGGTCGCCTACCGGCGTGACCTTGAGCGATTGACCGTTTTTGCCAGCGAATGCGGGATCAATGATCTGCGGCACCTGCACGGTGCGCAGGCGCGGGTGTTCCCGGCCCGGCTGCACCACCAGGGTCTGTCGAGCCGTTCCATCCAGCGGACCCTGTCAGCGGCGCGGGCTTTTTACCGCTATTTGCTGCGGGAAAAAGCGGTAAAAAACAATCCCTTCGAGGGTGTGGTGGCGCCTAAGGGTGAAAAGAAATTGCCCAGTACGCTGAACGTCGAACAAGCCGCCCAACTGGTCGATATTAAACCGCAGAACGACCTCGATTACCGTGACCGAGCGATACTGGAACTTTTCTATTCCTCGGGTCTGCGCCTGTCCGAACTCGCTGGCATCAACTTTGCCGACATGGACCTCGCTGGCCAGACCCTGCAGGTGACCGGTAAGGGTGGCAAGGGGCGGGTGCTACCGATTGGCCGCTACGCCAGGGACGCCATCAGCAGTTGGCTGGAACGGCGCCAGGGATTGGTCCGGCCCGGCGAGCCGGCTGTTTTCATCAGTCGTGGCGGAACCCGCTTGGGCCCGCGCTCGATTCAGAAACGGGTGCAGTACTGGGCCCGCCGGCAAGGCATCGGTCGGGGCGTGCACCCGCATATGCTGCGCCACTCCTTTGCCAGTCACCTGCTCGAGTCGAGTTCCGACTTGCGCGCAGTGCAGGAACTGCTAGGTCACGCTGACATCTCGACCACGCAGATCTACACCCACCTCGATTTCCAGCACCTGGCCAAGGTCTACGACCAAGCCCATCCCCGCGCCCGCCGCCGTAAACGCTGAATCTGGCGGCTGCGCTACCCGACGCTCGGTGCTAGCCGGATTGATGCTAAAGCGGTCTGCGGGGCTAATGATCTTTGGCCGCACAACTTTGGCCTGCAGCCGGTTGCGGATTTTGAGCCACTTGTCTGGCGCAGGTGAGTCGCCTGGTCGCTGGATGGTGCTGGCACCATGGTAGTATCACGGCCTTTGTCCGCCGGGCAGGCGGGTGAAACCCCTTGACGAACCCCTATTTCTGAGGAGTCCCCATGTCTGCAGTTGCTTTAGTTCCCGTTGTTCTGGGTTTTATCGGCCTGTTGGTCGCGCTGGTTATATATCGGTCAGTACTGGCTTATTCTGAGGGCAGTGGCAAGGTAACGCAGATCGCTGAGTCGATTCACCGCGGCGCGTTAGTCTTCATGCACCGCGAGTACACTTACCTCGCCGGATTCGTGGTTGTGGTCGGCGCGCTGATATTCATCTCCGATCTGGGCTGGCGCACGGCCGTGGCGTTTTTTGTCGGCGCGCTGACTTCGGCCTCGGCCGGTTACATCGGCATGTATACCGCCACCCGCGCCAATGTGCGCACCACCACGGCCGCGGCTGAAAGCGGTGCGCCAGCCGCGCTCACGGTGGCGTTTTACGGTGGCTCGATCATGGGCCTGACCGTGGCCGCCATGGGTCTGCTGGGCCTGGGTGGGCTGTATTTGTTTTTCGGCGGTGACCCGCACACGGCTCACGTGATCCACGGCTTTGGCATGGGCGCTTCGTCGGTGGCGCTTTTCTCACGCGTCGGCGGGGGCATTTTCACCAAGAGCGCGGACGTGGGCGCGGATCTCGTTGGCAAGATAGAGGCCGGCATCCCCGAGGATGATCCGCGTAACCCCGGCGTCATTGCCGACAATGTGGGCGACAACGTTGGTGACGTGGCCGGCATGGGCTCGGACATCTTCGAATCCTATTGTGGTGCCATGATCGCCACCATTGCCATTGCCGCTACCTTGAGTCCGGAGGTCATCGCCACGCTCGCAGGCGGCGACCAGGGCAAACTTATGTTTCTGCCGCTGGCGCTGGCCTCGGTTGGCATCGTTTGTTCTATTGTCGGTATCTGGCTGGTCAAGGGCGCCTCCGCCAAGGCGCCGGACAAGGCGCTGCGTACCGGCACCATCGGGGCGTCGGTGATTTTCATCATTGCCTCGCTGGCGCTCACCTATCTCAGCGATATCAGTTTAAATATCTGGCTGTCGGTGCTGGTCGGTGCGATCGGCGGCATCGTGATTGGCCTTATTACCGAGTACTACACGGCTGGCAGCCCGGTGCGCAAGATTGCTGGCGCCGGCGAGACCGGCCCGGCCACGGTCATGATCGCGGGGCTGGCCGTGGGCATGCAGTCGGTGGTGGTGCCGGTGCTGACGCTGTGCGCCATCATCCTGGTCTCGAGCAACTTGGCTGGCCTCTATGGTGTGGGCATTGCCGCGGTCGGCATGCTGGCGACCGTTGGCATCACCATGGCGATCGATGCCTACGGGCCGGTGGCCGACAACGCTGGCGGTATCGCCGAGATGGCAGGCCTGGGCGAGGAAGTGCGCGAAATTACCGATACCCTGGATGAACTCGGCAACACTACCGCGGCCATCGGCAAGGGTTTCGCCATCGGTGCGGCGGCGCTCGCCGCGCTCGCAATTATCTCGGCCTACATCGAGACGGTGACCTACCGCTTGCCAGATTTCACCCTGCAGATTAACGATCCGATCGTGCTTGCCGGCATGTTCCTGGGCGGTATCTTTCCCTTTCTGGTCAGCAGCCTGACCATGACCGCGGTGGGCGATGCAGCCTTTGAAATGATTCGCGAGATTCGCCGGCAGTTCAAGGAGATCCCGGGCCTGCTCGAAGGTAAGGCCGAACCAGATACCGCGCGTTGCGTGGACATCGCGACCACGGCGGCGCTCAAGCGGATGTTATTGCCAGGTATCCTCGCGGTCGGTGCGCCGGTGGTAGTGGGGTTTGTTCTTGGCCCGGCGGCGCTCGGCGGTATGCTGGGCGGCGCGCTGCTCGGCTGCGTGTTGCTGGCACTGACCATGGCCAATGCCGGGGGTGCCTGGGACAACGCCAAGAAATATGTCGAGAAGGGCAATCTTGGCGGCAAGGGTTCCGACGTGCACAAGGCCGTAGTAGTCGGCGATACCGTGGGCGACCCGTTCAAGGACACCTCGGGCCCGTCGATGAACATTCTCATTAACGTGATGGCGATCGTCTCGCTGGTGATCGCCCCTTTGCTCGGCTGACCGGCCTCGCCGGCAATCTCTTTCCGGGGAGACGAGCACTGACTCGGCCGGCATGGTGCCGGCCTTTTTTTTGAGCGGTCGCAGGCCGACAATAGCAGGTTGGCAACGGCGGGGGCGCACGACGGGTCAGGAGATGGTACGGGTCATAGTGAGAGCAGCCGTGGCGGCGGATCTGGTGGCCATACAGAAGATCTACGCCCGCGAGGTACACCAAGGCGCTGCCTCCTTTGAAACCAGTCCGCCCGGTATGGACCTGACCCGGCAGCGCTGGCAGCAGGTGCGGGCCGCCGGACTACCTTACCTGGTAGCCGAGGTCGATGGTGAGATTGCCGGGTTCGCTTATGCGCTGCCCTACCGGCCGCGCCCGGCCTACCGCTACACGGTCGAGCATTCCCTCTACGTGGCGCCCAGCTGGCAGCGCCAGGGCGTCGGCGCACGCCTGTTCGAGGTGCTGATCGACCAGTGCGTAGCCGCTGGCGCCCGGCAGATGATCGGCATCATCGGCGACAGTGCCAACGTCGCCTCGATCCGGGCACACGAAAAGGCCGGCTTCGAACGTGCCGGTACTTTGCGCAACGTCGGCTGGAAGTTCGACCGCTGGCTGGATACCGTAATAATGCAGCGTGCTCTGGGTCGGGGTAGCAGTGCTGCAGCGGACGGCGAGGCGTGAAGCAACTGCTGCCTTGTGTGCTCGATCACCTGGTGGTCGGTGCCGCGAGCCTGGAGGAGGGCAGCGACTATGTTGCGGACCTGTTGGGCGAGGCACCCACTGCTGGCGGCCGGCACGAACTGATGGGAACCTGTAACCGGTTGCTGCGGTTGGGTGAGAGCGCCTATCTCGAGGTGATCGCGATCGATCCTCACGGGTGCAGACCAGCAACACCGCGCTGGTTTTCTCTTGACAGCGCAGCGACCCGGGCCGCCCTCGACCAAGGCCCGAGGTTGCTGGCCTGGGTTGTTCGCACCCGGGTGATAGAACAGCTGGCAGCACTGCCGGCGTACGCGGGTTGTCAAGTGCGGCCGATGGCCCGTGGTGCCCTGCGCTGGCGCTTCGGTTTTACCGCTGACGGGGGCTTGCCCGGGGACGGCGTGTTGCCGCACGTCATCCAGTGGGATGTCGGCGGCCATCCGCTTGAGCAGTTGCCGGCAGGGCGCTGTACGCTGGTTGCGCTGGAAGGGCGCACGACCCGACCTGCGGCGGTGATTGCGGCGCTCGAGCAGATGGGCCTTGGCAATGCGCTTAGTTGTCAAACGGCCCAAGCTGGCCAGGCGGCGCTTACCGCACACCTTGTTACGCCGCGCGGGACGGCGGTTCTCAACTGACAGCGGGTGCTGCGCCGGCGCCAGCACCAGCACAAGCACCATGGATATTGCCACTTCCAAGCGGCGCATCGTGCCAGACTGGCCGGGCGCGTTGGCGCTGCTCTTTACCCACCAACGCAATCTGGGTGAACGTGTACCGCTGACCGTGGTCCACGCGGGTCGGCCGATCGATCTGTATTGCCCGAGCGGTCACGAACGCGGCACCGTGGTCTTCGTTCACGGTATGTCGAGTCGGGGCCGGGAAGATCCACGGGTGCGCAGTCTCGCCTGGGCGCTGGCGGCGACCGGGCGGCGGGTGGTGGTACCCGAAATACCCAGTATTCGCCGCCTGACCATTCGCGTTGACCAACCGCGCGAAGTACAGGCAGTGCTCGAGACCATTGCCTCCGACCCGGCGCTGGTACCCGCAGACCGCTTTGCACTGATGGCGGTATCGTTCTCCGGGGTCTTTGCGCTGCGCGCGGTCTGCAGCAAGGCCCTAGGCGGGCGAGTTAATGCGGCTTGCCTGATCGGCGGCTACTTCGATATCGACACGGTCATATCTTTTCTTATCAACTCCAACCGGTCCGACCCCTACGGGCGATTGCTCATCGCCCGTAGTTATTTCACCGACATCGAGCCCAGGGGTGAGGCGTTTCACCATCACCTGAACCGTTGTATCGAGCGCAGTGCCACCAACCAACCCGGCTGGTCCCTGCGCGAACTGCTCGATCCGGCCGAGCCGCAACAACAGCAACTCTACCAACTGCTGTCGGACTCGGCCGAACGGCAAGCATTTTGCCGCCAGGTGATGGCCGCGTTCGATGACGACTGGTCCGACTATCGGGCACCACAGGAGTTCGGTGACCGGCGAACGCCGGTGTTCCTGCTGCATGGTCGTGGTGACCGGGTGATCCCCGCGGGTGAATCAAGGCGCCTGGCGCGGCAGTTGGCTGAACAGAGGGTGCCCTGCTACCTGTGCGTGACTCGGCTGCTGGAGCACGGCGACAGTGCGATTTCACTGTACCGATTGCAGGAGCTCTACCGGCTGCTGGCCGGCTTCGCCTGGTTTTTGGGCAGCTGCCGTGAGCCCCAGACCCCGCGCCGAGCGGCTACCGCCTAGGCGTTGCGCTGCTCGTGCGCGGTGGCGCAGTCGATGCATAGCCGCGCGGCCGGGTTGAGCACCAGACGGCCCTCGGCGATGGCTGTGCCGCATTCGTCACACAGGCCGTAGTCCTCGTCGTCGATGTGCTCGAGCGTGTGTTCGATCTCCTTGAGCGCGGCCTCGCGACGGCGCCGGACCTCGAGTGACATCTCATGGTCCTGCATGGCCTCAGCCCGCGACAACCGGCCGATGCGAGATTGGTCCAGTTCTATAGTATCGCTGCCCACCATGGTCTGCTCACTGGTCAGTGTGGCACGCTGTTGCTGCAGAATTCGGCGGAGTTTTTCCCGGTCTGACATGGTGGTGGCAGCGTGCTTAAGCTTGGAAAACACTGTCTATAGGCAAAAAAAGAGGGCGCCTTGGCGGCGCCCTCACGATGTTAACCGAACGTCCGCAGTCAGAGGTAGTAGACGACCCCACCCATGATCACGGTCAGTACCAGGCCGGAAGCGATCACTGCGTTGACCGACTGGAGGGCACTGTTCATCTTGCCCCAGATGGCATTGGCCTCGACCAGGGCGATGATTGCGATACCGATCCACAGGGCCGACATCTTCATGCCACCGCCGTTCCAGATGCCGCCGAAAGATGTATGGGCTGAGGCTACCATCATGTACAGCATCGGAATGGAGAATAGGGTATTGGTGCGCGACGCCAGCGCCGCCTTTGGCGCCGCTGCGGCTTTGTCACCGGAGACCAGACCGATCACAATTTGCTGCTTGGGCCAGATGATCAGCCACACATTCAGCATCATCAACGTGCCCATGGTGGCGCCCAGGATGATCTCAAGCGTCAGCCGGCCGCTGACCAGGCTGAGCAGCACCAGGCCACTGAGGAAGGTAAACATGGCCGCCCAGCGGAACCACCATAGGGCTCTTGGCGCCAGTTTTTGCATGACGTCCGCTTTGGCAGTGTCGTCCGCCTCTTTCACATACTCCGTCTGCACGAAGTTGAAGTAATACAGCAAGCCGATCCAGGCAATACCAAAAAGGATGTGGCCCCAGCGAAAAAGCATATCGATAAAAGACATGAGTGAATCTCCGTGGATAGTCAAATACTGCGTCTGGGCAGGTCGCAGGGCTCGTGCACCTCACCGCCCCGGTAGTTACTGGCTTGTCCCGCGGCCTGTGCTCCAGGTAATCGGTTTTGTTCGTCCATTATCCTGGCGCAGGCCTGCCCCAGCGCCAGGATCCAGTAAAACCCGATAAAAATCAATATAATAGCCCCATACGCTTGGGATCGAAGTCTAATCGAGTGCTGCCATAGGGGCAAGACCAGCCGTTACCAGCGGTCGCGCTCGCGGGGTTTATCTGGCGCAGCGCATTTACGCCCCTGCAAGCTCGAACTTGATACGCCGGTAAACGGGGGAATCAGCGCAGTCGCCACACCGTGGGCGACAGCAGATTTTTAAGGGCAGCAAGATCTTGGCCACGCACAACGCCGATGAGGTGCGATCGGCAACGGCAATCGGTTGCGCCAAAGCCTGCCACTGGCGCTTGTGCCGCGGGATGGGTCAGCAGTGCCTGCGCCCAGTGGTGCTCGAGGTCCCGGGCTCCGCAGCGGTACCAGACTTCCCGTACAACTCGACCGTCGAGTAGGTAGTCGATGTGCCAATGGCGGCGCTCGCTCGGACGCAGATGGTGGGCAAGGCGTGCGGCCAGCCCCCCCGGACCGAAAGCCGAGCCGACATAAAGATACCAGCCCCGTTTAAGGTGTACGGTCCCCAGGCGGCCGGCGCTGACCACGGCCTGCCGCTCGCTGCGGATGACGAGGATGTAAGAGCCCGGCGCCGCAGGCGGGGTGGACCTGGCCGGCGTCAGTCGGGCGGGCCTGCCTTGCCGTAATGCTCGCTGAGGTAGCGGACGATGTCGCCGGATTCAGGCATCCAGTCGCTGCTACCGTCAGCACAGTTTCGCCGCAGCACTGGCACGGTGGCGCAGCCACGCCCGTCAAGGAGTTCCTGGCGCCACTTCCTGTTTTGCCAGATGTTGCGCTCCTCAATGGTTGCGCCAAGTCTTGCTGCGGTGCGCGTTACCAGCGTGCAGAAGCCGCACCAGTCACGGGTGTAGAGGATCAGTTTATGGTCTGGCGCCATGGTACGGCTTACTGGCGGATCCCGTAGCCGCGGTGCAGCAGTCGCAGGCTGAGGGCAAACAACACCAGAATAAAAACGATAATGATGGCATAGGAAAAGGCGATGTTGATGTCAGAAATGCCCAGGAAACCGAAGCGGAACGCGTTGATCATGTACAGGATTGGATTGGCCATGGATACCCCTTGCCAGAACTCAGGCAGCAGGTGGATGGAATAGAAAATGCCGCCGAGGTAAGTCAGCGGTGTCAGCACGAAAGTCGGTACGATGGAAACGTCGTCGAAACTTTTGGCAAAGACCGCATTGATAAACCCGCCCAGCGAGAACAGTATTGCCGTCAGGATAACCACACTGGCGAGCACGGCGGGGCTGTGAATTCTGAGATCACTGAAAAAAAGTGATACCAGCGTCACCACCAAGCCGACGATGATGCCACGGGCCACGCCGCCGACAACGAAACCAGTCAGGATGATGACGTTGGGCGTCGGTGAAACCAGAATCTCCTCCACCGAGCGCATGAACTTGGCGCCAAAGAATGACGACACCACGTTGGAATAGCTGCTGGTGATGACCGCCATGAGTATCAGGCCCGGGACGATGAAATCCATGTAGTTAAAGCCGTCCATTTGGCCGATGCGTGGGCCAATCAGGTTGCCAAAAATGACGAAGTACAGCGTGGTTGTAATCGCCGGCGGCAGGATAGTCTGCTGCCAGATACGTAGAAAGCGCGTAATCTCCTTGACCACGATGGTGTAGAAGGCGACCATTTGATCGGCGGCGCTCACTTGCCGTTCGCTCTTACCGGCGACTGACCCACCAGGTTGATGAACAACTGCTCCAGGCGGTTGCTTTTGTTGCGCATGCTGCGCACCCTGATCCCGGCGGCCGAAAGCTGGCTGTAGATCTGGTTCAGGGTATCGCTACGGTTGACGTCGATCTCCAGGGTACACTCGTCGAGCAGCCGCGACACTGGCGCGAGGTCGTCGGGGATCACAGCAACGGGCTGCTCCAGGTCGAGGACGAAAGTCTCCATGCTCAACTGACGCAACAGACCGCGCATGGAGGTATTTTCCACCAACAGCCCTTGATCGATGATGCCGATATTGCGGCACAGCCTCTCGGCCTCCTCCAGGTAGTGCGTGGTCAGGATAATAGTTGTGCCGTTGACATTGGTCTCGCGCAGAAAATCCCACATCGAACGGCGTATTTCTATGTCCACGCCGGCAGTGGGCTCGTCCAGGATGAGCAGGCGCGGCTCGTGAACCAGTGCCCGGGCGATCATCAACCGTCGTTTCATACCGCCGGACAGGCCACGCGCCGGCTCGTGGCGCTCGCTCCACAGGCCGAGCAGGGTCAGGTATTGCTCGGCCCGCTCCCTGGCCCGGCGCCGCTCGATACCGTAGTAGCCCGCCTGGTTGAGTACGATCTGCCATGGCGTTTCAAACATGTTGAAATTGAACTCCTGGGGCACTATGCCGAGGTATGACTTGGCCTTTGCAAAGTTGCGCTCGGTATCGATGCCGAAGACCTCAACACTGCCGCCAGTTTTGTTGACCAGCGAACAGATGATGCCTATAACGGTAGATTTGCCGGCGCCGTTCGGCCCGAGCAGGGCGTAGAAGTCACCCTCGGCAACGGACAGATCGATTCCCTTAAGGGCCTCGACGCCGTTTTCGTAAGTCTTCGTCAGAGCGCGTGTCTTAAGGGCGTAGGTCAAGGTTGGTTCACAGCGGGTGCCAGTTCTTGGAGATGGCGCCGCCCGGCCAGGCTTTCAAGAGGGCTTCAAGTCAGTCGTGCAGCACGCACTTGTGGTACAGGTCCTTAAGGCGGTCGCCAGGATCGTAGCGCACTTTCAGTGCTCGGTAGTGGTCGCCGTTGTACAGACTCCAGAACTCGTCCTCGGGGTAGCAACTCTGAGAGTACAGCGACTTGATGCCGCCAAGAGCTTTTACCTGTTTCTCGATAAGCCGGTTAAAGTGCCCCGCTGCCTGTTCCGGTGTCGTCAGGACGCTGTCCCAGAAACCGAAATTGATGTACAGCGTGTCCGTGCGCATCGGGAACAGCGGGTAGTCGCCGTGGGCGGCAGCGTGGCGTACCGGGCAGATCCACAACGGGCGGATGCCGATCTGGCGGTGGAAAAAATCGAGAAATGCCCCTGCGTTTGCTATGGGTATGTCAACGTCCTGGATCACGGACTCGCGCTGCCGGCCGCTCAGCTGCCCCAGGCGCCGGGTGATGCCCAGGCGAGCGTTCCAACGCATCACCTTCTGGTAGGTGATCGAGTTCAGCCGCTCGCGCCCAAGCAGCATGCGCAAGAGCCGGTTCTCTAGGTACAGATTTTTCGAACACCAGAACCAGTCGGTATCCCAGCGCCACAGGTAGTCGCGGACGCTGAGGTAGTCCTCGGCGCGGGCAGGAATCGAGCGGTAGTAGATCTGAAGATAGGTATAGTCGCTGCTGTAGGGTGCCTGGTCGATGAACTCACCGAGCGTGAGGTAATGCCTGCCGCGGTCGAACACCACGCCGTCGATAAAATCAACTTCGCTGTCACAAGCAGCCGCAAGCCGCTCGAAGAAATCATCAGCGTCTGTGCAGTGTACGTGGTTAAGGCGGACGAACGGTTTGGCCGGCACAGCGAGGATCTTAAGCCGCAGGATATAACCCAGCGTGCCGTAGGAATTGGCCAGGCCAAAGAAGAGGTCGTGGTGCGCGTTGTCAGGTGTGCAGGTAACGATCTCACCGTTGCCCAGCAGTACGTCCATCTCCTGCACTGTTTCGTGGGGCAGGCCATAGCGAAACGAGGATGACTCGATGCCGATGCCGGAAACTGCTCCGCCGATGGTGATGGACTTCAACTGCGGCACCACGGCCGGCATAAGGCCGTGGGCCAGCGCCGCGTCGGTGAGCGCCTCGTAGGTCACCATGCCCTCGGTCTCGATGGTGTTTGCAGCCGTGTCCACGGCAAGCACGTGGCCGAAGTCACTGACGTCAAGGGCCTGGCCATGGCCACGGCGATCGCGAAACAGGTTGGAAGTGGGCTTGGCCAGCCGCACTGCCTGGCCGTTGGCTGCGCGCATGTGCTTGGCCAGGCATTGTTTTCGGTCCTCGTAGTCCATAAGCCAGTAGCGGGCGTGCGCCTCAGTAGCCGACCGCTTGCCCGTCCTTGCGCGGATCGGAGCCGGCAACGTAGCCGCTGTCGGTGCGCAGGATAGCCTGGCCACCGCCAAACAGGCCAGCTTTAGCCTGTGCAGCCAGCGCATGTCCGCGCGCTGCCAGTGGTGTGGCCAACTCCGCCAAGCCGTCTTCCAGTGATACGCTGAAATCTTCGTGCAGGTGCCAGCGCGGCGCGTCCAACGCCTGCTGCGGCGAGTAGCCGTGGCAGAAGATGTTGATCAGTACCTGTACCTGGCCCTGCGGCTGGTGGTGCGCACCCATCACCCCAAAAGCCAGCAGTGGCCGGCCAGCACGACTGACAACAGCAGGGATGATGGTGTGGTACGGACGCTTGTTGCCCGCGACTTGGTTGGGGTGCCCCGGTTCCAGGGTGAAACCACTGCCGCGGTTGTGCAAGCTGATGCCGGTCGCGGGTACCACTGCGCCTGAGCCGAAGCCGTGGTAGTTGGATTGTATCCACGACACCATCATGCCGTCGCGGTCGGCGGCAGCGAGGTAAACCGTGCCCTTGTCACCAAAGCTATGGGCTTGGGGTTGACCGGCATGTTCGTGGTGGATCTCACTGGCACAACGTGCCAGATAAGCGGGATGCAGCAACTGCCCGGGTGAGACTTCCATGGCCGCGGGATCGGCCACGTGCTGGTGCGCCGCGGTGAAAGCGGCCTTCAACGCCTCGATCTGCAAGTGCACGCTGTCGGCGGACAGCGCCGGGTAGCGGGCGATGTCGAGATGCTCGAGGATGCCTAGTGCAAGCAGGGTGACGATACCTTGGCCGTTCGGCGGAATCTCGTGTACCGTGAGGTCGGCAAACTCTTGGGTCAGGCATTCGGTCCAGTAGCCCTGGTGGCCGGCCAGGTCAGCTGCGGTCAGGGCGCCGTTGTGGTTGGCAGCATCATTGGCTATCAGTTGCGCCAGCCGACCACGGTAGAAACTGTCACCATGGCTTGTCGCAATATCGTCCAGGGTCTCGGCCATCGCCGGGCAGCGAAAGCGCTCCCCTGCCACTGGGGCTCGGCCGTCGACCATGAAGGTGGAGCGAAAGCCCTCTAGTTGACCGAAAAGCTCAACTGCCGTGGCCCAGCCAGTCGCAACGATGGGAGAGACGACGAAGCCCTCGCGGGCGTAACCGATAGCATGCTGGAACAATTGTGCAAAAGGCAGACTGCCAAAGCGCTTGGATACCTGGACCCAGGCATCGACTGCACCCGGCACCGTGACAGTCTCCCAACCGCGCTCGGGGAAGGCCTCACAGTCAGCAAAGCGCTGGGGACTCCAGGCGGCTGGCGAGCGGCCGCAGCCGTTGAAGCCGTGCAGGTCGCTGTTGTTGGCGATGATGGCAAACGCATCACCGCCAATGCCGTTCATATTCGGCTCTACTACGGTTAGCGTGATAGCGGCGGCAATGGCGGCATCGGCAGCGTTACCGCCGGCCTGTAGCATCGCCAGGCCGGCCTGGGCCGCAAGTGGTTGCGAGGTCGCTACCGCGCAGCTGGCGTAAATGCTGGAACGTCTCGAGGCATGGCGGTAGTGTGGGTCTTCAAGCTGGAACATGAGGCTCGGCCGGTATCAGCGCAGCCGGTAGGCTGGGCCGGGCGGCCAGTGTAGCACCGGCCAGTTCCGGCGCGCCCACAATGCAGCCGGCTACAAAAGATCAAATGCTGCTGGCGCAGTGGATGTTGAGCTTCGCCAGAGCCTCGCTAAAGTGATCGCCATACTCGGCCATGTCTTGGCGCAGGCGCTGACTACAGTGGAACTCGAAGGGCATATTCATCGGCTCCCAGTGGTAAGCGACCAGTTCACCAGCCGCAACCTCACCCACCAGAATGCGGGCTACCTGCTTGCCACCCACAAGGTCGAGGTGCGCGAGCCCCTCGCCGGCGATATAGGTGCGCAACTGACGATCCTCGAACTCTATGGTTTTATGGATGTGGCCATTGAGAATCGAACGCACTCCCCGGCTGACCAGTTGCCGATAGAGCCAGCCGTCTTCGCCAAAATTCTCGATGCTGTGATCGTTGGGCCGGTCAGTCACAGCCCGTGGATCGGTAATGGGGCGATGAGTGAAGACCACGTAGTCGCGTATTCCGGGGTTATCCGTGAGGGCCGGCAGGGCTCGCAGCAGCCGGCCGCGGCCACCGCCCGACCAGGGAATAGTATCAGCCGCGGTGTCCAGGTTGACAAACTGGATGCCGCCCAGTTTGAAGGTGCTGTTGGTAGGGCCGATGTGGGCAATGAACTGATCGGCCAGGAACCAATCTGGCCCGTTGCGCAGGTCGTGATTGCCGATAGTGGCGTATACCGGCAGTGGTGAGTGGTTGAGCGCAGTAACCGCCCGCTGGTAATCCCCCGATTGGTAGTAGATGTCACCCAGCAGCAGCATGAAGTGCATGCCCAGTTGTTGTGAGCGCTCGAGGGTCCAGGCAAGTTCACGGCCGCCACCAGTGTCACCAATAACCGAAAATCGATAAGTGGTTTGTTGTGGGAAGTGCCAGCGTAGCGTCAGGGTGTTGGCCCCGGTGTCGCCAGTCACTGTGCGCCGCAAATTCTCAATGCGCTCACCGGATACTCGGCCCGGGCCGGAGACCTTCAAGGTAGCACCGGGGTGAATATTATCCAGGCGAAGATGGAAAGTACCTTTGGTCTTGAGGATCGGCTCCGGTACAAAAGCCCGCCAGGCGAGTGCGTCACCATCGACCTGCTGGAAGAAGGCGCCGTCGGCGCTTGCACTGAAGTTTGAGTCCGAATGATGGGCCGTGCGCGGTGCAGCACGCGGGTCAAGAATAGGTGGTATGCGCAGCCCGCGCATGGCGCCGGCACCGGCGTACACCGAAGCCCCGGTCAGGGCAAGATAGCCGATCAGGGCCCGTCGTGAGCCGTCCACTGTCACTGGCTCAACTGGCCGCCGCCTGCAGCCATTCGCTGGTGGCCGGTACTTGCAGCAGCTGCTGGCCCTGGCTTGCAGGTAAGGCGCACGGCCTTTTCCTGCACCCGGCGGTTGTCATCAGGCATAAACAGCACAAAACGGCAGGGACGAAAGATCATCAGGTAGGCAATCGGCAATCCAGTGCACTGTGGGCACGCGGTGTGCCGGGGCGCGGCATTTTATCACCCGCGCCCCGGGCATCTTCAGCAGCGCCGTATTACCGGCGCAGTATGCTAGAGCTCGACAGGCCGGTTGACCAGGTCGGCGAGAGCGGCGACATTCAAAATCTTGTAATGGCTGCGATCGGCTTCCAGCAACCCGGCTTTTTTCAGGCGGTTAAGCTCACGAGTGACGCTCTCGCGCGTGGTATTGGTGCGGCTGGCGAGGTCAGCGTGGGTGGGTGGTGGCGCGATCTCGGCACTGCCGTCTTCATGCCGCTGCGGGTCGGCGAGACGCATAAGTTCGGCGTGGATCCGGTTGCGGGAACTCAAGGTACTGAACTCGAAAATCTTCTCGTCCAGCGCCCGCACCCGGCCGGCGAGGTCGGTCAGCAGTGCCCGCATCACGCCCGGGTGTGCCTCGAGAAACGCATTGAAAGCTTCAGCGCTCAACGACGACAGCAGGCTTTCTTCCAGGGTGACGACGAAACTAACCCGGGGCTGCCCGTCGAGTGCCGACAATTCACCGAAGTGATCGCCGGCATGCAATTCGGCATAGGTCACCTCTTTGCCGGTAGTGGAGTAAGTTTTGGCGCTGACGCGCCCGCTGCAGATGAAGTACACCTCATCACAAGGCGTATCCTGGACCACGATTTCCTGGCCAGGCCGATGGCGGTGCCAGGCGCAGGTGCCCGCAAGCTGGGTAAATTCTTGTTCAGTCAGCGAGGCTAGTATCCTTATGTCGCACAGAGACTGGTAGCTGATCTCGCCTGTTTTGCTGTCACTGTTCATGGAGACTACCCCGTAGGTCAGACTGGCACAGCACAGTTGGAACCATAGCCGAATTGGCAGCCACAGGCCAGCGTCGACGAATAGCCCCTGCGCCGGCCCTGGCGCAGTGCAGTTTCGGGCAGGGAGGCTACTGGGAAACGACCGACTCGTCCAGCACCTCGAGTTCCAGCGCTGCCGAAATCAGGGCCCGGGTGTAGGCGTCACGCGGCTGGCTGAAGACCTTCTCGGCCAGCCCCTGCTCGACTACCTTGCCGGCGCGCATGACGATAATCTCATCACTCAGGGCTCGCACCACCTTGAGGTCGTGGCTGATGAAAAGGTAGGCCAGTTGGTGGTCCTGCTGCAGTTTTACCAGCAGGTCAATCATTTGTGCCTGGACCGAGCGGTCCAGCGCCGAGGTCGGTTCATCCAGCACCACCACGGCGGGCTTCATGATAATGGCCCGGGCGAGCGCGATCCGCTGGCGCTGGCCGCCAGAGAACTCGTGCGGGTAGCGATGGCGGCTGGCCGCATCCAGCCCCACCTCCTCGAGCGCGGTAATCACCTGTTGCTCGCGCGAAGCTTCGTCGCCGATTCGGTGCGCGGCCAGCCCCTCGGCAACGATTTGGCTGACCGACAGGCGTGGGCTCAGGCTGCCGTAAGGGTCTTGGAAAACCACCTGCAGTTCCCGCCGCAGGTCCTTGAGTTGACGCGAATGCAGTCCCTGGATGCTGGCGCCCAGAAATTCGATCTGGCCGCGGCTCCTGACCAGCCGCAGCAGCGCCAGCGCCAACGTGGTCTTGCCCGAGCCGCTCTCGCCGACTACGCCTACCGTGCGGCCCGGCCGCAGCGACAGGCTGATGCCGTCTACTGCTTTGACGTGGCCGATGGTGCGCTGGAAAACCCCCCGGCGAATGGGAAACCAGACCCGGATGTTGTGCCCGCTCATCACTGCTGCACCCTCGCGCCTGTCGGGCTCGCGCCTGCCTGCCGGCTCGGAGGCAATCAGCTCCCGGGTATAGGGGTGTTCGGGGCTGGCGAACACCGCCCGGGTGTGGCCGTGTTCGACGATGCGGCCGGCCTGCATAACGTAGACCCGGTCACAGGTCTTCTCGACCACGCCGAGGTCGTGGGTGATGAGCAATACCGCCATGCCGAGGGTATCTTGTAGATCTTTCAGCAGCCGCAGAATCTGGGCCTGGGTGGTCACGTCCACGGCCGTGGTCGGCTCATCGGCGATCAAAAGGTCCGGTTCGTTCGCCAGCGCCATGGCGATCATCACCCGCTGGCGCTGGCCACCGGACAACTGGTGGGGCCAGGCCCGCAGCTGGCGCTCGGGGTCGCGGATGCGTACCAGCTGCAGCAGTTCCAGCGCCCGCTGGCTGGCCTGGTCGTCACTCAGGCCCTTGTGCAGGATCAGGGTCTCGGAGATTTGTTTCTCCACCAGGTGCAAAGGGTTGAGCGAGGTCATGGGCTCCTGGAAGATCATGCCGATGCGATCGCCGCGTACCTGCATCAGGGTCTGCTCGCTGGCGCCCAGCAATTCTTCACCTTCAAAGCGAATGCTGCCGCCAGGGTGGCTGGCCCTGGGGTAGGGCAGCAGTCCCAGCACCGACAGTGCCGTAACCGATTTACCCGAGCCGCTCTCGCCTACCAGCGCAACCGTCTCACCACGGTTTGCCGTGAGCGATGCCTGGCGCACCGCCTCGAGCTCGCCCGCTGACGTGCTGAAGGTCACCGACAGGTCATCGATGCTGAGCAGTGGTACTTGAGTCTGGCCGTGGTCGGTCATGTTCAGGTCACGTTCTTGCGCGGGTCGAAGGCGTCACGCACCGCCTCGCCAACGAAAATAAGCAGGCTCAGCAGCAGCGCGATGACGAAAAAACCGGTCAGCCCCAGCCACGGTGCCTGCAGGTTGGCTTTGCCCTGGCCCAGTAGTTCGCCGAGCGAGGCTGAGCCGGGTGGCAGGCCGATACCCAGAAAATCGAGTGATGTGAGTACCGTGACCGAACCTGCCAGCGTAAAGGGCACGAAAGTGATGGTCGCCACCATGGCGTTTGGCAGCACGTGGCGGAACATGATCACGCGGTCACTGACCCCCAGGGCTCGGGCGGCCCGCACGTATTCGAAGTTGCGTGCACGCAGAAACTCGGCCCGCACCACGCCGACGAAGCCCATCCACGAGAACAACAGCATCAGGCCCAGCAGCCACCAGAAATTGGGCTCGACCACGCTGGCGAGGATGATCAGCAGGAACAGCGTCGGCAGGCTGGACCAGACCTCGATAAAGCGCTGGAACAGGAGATCCAGCCAGCCGCCGAAGTAACCCTGCATCGCCCCGGCACCGACACCGATGATGGCGCTGATGAGGGTGAGGGTGAAACCGAACAGCACCGATATGCGAAAACCGTAGATGACCCGGGCCAGCACGTCACGGGCCTGGTCATCGGTGCCCAGCCAATGGTTGATGTCGGGCCGGGAGGGTGCCGGGCCAGGCAGGTCCCAGGCCACGGTGCGGTGGTGGTAGCGGATCGGCGGCCACAACATCCAGCCATCGCGATTGATCAGGTCGGCAACGAAGGGGTTGCCGTAATCGGCTTCGGTCAGGAAGTCGCCGCCGAACTCGGTCTCCGGGTACGCGGTGAAGACCGGCGTGTAGACCCCGCCCTTGTAGTAGACCAGCAGGGGTTTGTCGTTGGCTACGAACTCGGCGAACAGCGACAGCACGAACAGCACCACGAAAATCCACAGTGACCACCAGCCGCGGCGGTTGGCGCGGAAGTTGTGCAGCCGCCGGCGGGTGATCGGGCTTAAGTGATTGCCGTTCACCGTCACACCTCGCGGCTTTCGAAATCAATGCGCGGGTCGATCACCGTGTACATCAGGTCACCGGCCAGATTCATAACCAGGCCCAGCACAGAAAAAAAGAACATGGTACCGAACATTACCGGGAAGTCGCGTTTGAAGGCGGCCTCGAATCCCAGCAAGCCGAGGCCATCGAGCGAGAAGATGATCTCGATCAGCAGCGAGCTGGTGAACAGGATGCTGACGAAAGCACCGGGGAAACCGGCAATCACGATCAGCATAGCGTTGCGGAACACGTGCCCGTACAGCACCCGGCGCTGCGACAATCCCTTGGCCCGCGCGGTCAGCACGTACTGCTGATTGATCTGATCAAGAAAGGAGTTCTTGGTCAGCATGGTCAAGGTCGCGAAGCCGCCAATTGTCATGGCAATAACCGGCAGGGTGAGGTGCCACAGGTAGTCGGTGATCTTTCCCCACCAGGAAAGCGTGGCCCAGTTCTCCGAGGTCAGTCGGGCGAGTGGAAACCAGTCCAGGTAGCTGCCACCGGCAAATACCACCAGCAGGAAGACGGCAAACAGGAAGCCTGGGATGGCGTTGCCGATAATGACAATGACGCTGGTCCAGATATCAAAGCGGTTGCCATCGCGCACTGCCTTGGCCACGCCCAGCGGTATCGAAATGAGATATGCCAGCAGCGTGGCCCAGATGCCCAGCGAGATCGACACCGGCATTTTGTCCAGCACCAGGTCAACTACCTTGCGGTTGCGGAAAAAACTCTCGCCGAAATCGAACGCCAGATAGTTTTTCATCATGGTGATGAAGCGAATGTGCAGCGGCTGGTCGAAGCCGAACTGTTTTTCCAGTTCTTTAATAAAGTCGGGATCGAGGCCCTGGGCGCCCCGGTACTTGCTTAAGCCTGCGGCGCCGTCAGTTACCTGGGTCAGGGTCTCGCTGGTGCCGGACCGGGTAACGCGCTCGGTGATGTCGCCGCCTATGCCGGTCAACTGGGAGATGACCTGCTCCACCGGTCCACCCGGCGCGACCTGGATGACCAGGAAATTGATCACCATGATCGCGAACAGGGTCGGGATGATGAGCAGCAGACGACGAACGATGTAGGCACCCATGCGTGGATTCCGTGCTGCTGGTACCGGCGTTCTCGGCCGGCCTCAGTCCTGTTAGCGGTTGCGGGCTACTGTCGTGCCTGTTTAAGGGCCTGTGCCCGGGTGGGGTCGTACCACCAGCGATTGGTCATAACGCCGGCGCGCACCGGTAACTGTGGCCGGCCGAACTTGTCCCAGTAGAGCACCCGGTCGGCCCGGATGTGCCAGTGGGGCACCACGTAGTGGCCCCACAGCAGCACCCGGTCGAGCGCTCGCGTGCGCGCGTTCAGTTGCTCGCGCGACTCTGACTTGACCAGTAGTTCGATCAACTCATCCACCACCGGGTCAGCAATGCCGGCGAGGTTGCGGCTGCCGGCAGTGTCGGCGGCCGCGCTGCCCCAGTACTCGCGCTGCTCGTTGCCCGGGGTCTCACTTTGACCCCAAACTGCGACCAGCATGTCGAAGTCTTTTTGCCGCCAGCGTTCGATGTACTGGGTCTGGTCCACCAGCCGGATTTTGGCCTCGATGCCAAGGTGCTGGAGATTCTTTTTGTAGGGCAGCACAATGCGCTCGAAAGGCTGCGACACCAGCAGAATCTCGAAAGCGAAAAGCTCGCCGGTTTGTGCATTGACAAGCTTGAGATCACGCACTACCCAGCCGGCGGCCTTGAGTAATTGGCTCGCCTTGCGCAGGTTCTCGCGCGGTCGGCCGCTGCCGTCGGTCGCCGGCGGCTGGTAGGCGGTGGTGAAAACCTGCTTGGGGATCTGACTGCGGTGGTGTTCCAGGATCGCCAACTCTTCACCTGCGGGCAGACCCGATGAGGCAAGTTCGGAATTTGAGAAGTAACTGTTGGTGCGGGTGTACTGGCCGTGGAACAAGGTGCGGTTGGACCACTCGAAATCGAAGCCGTAGGCCAGTGCTTCACGTACCCGCGGGTCCTGGAACAGTTTGCGCCGGGAGTTCATCACAAAAGCCTGCATGCCGGTCGGCTGCTGGTGCGGAACCAGTTCCTTTTTCAGCCAGCCTTTCTCAACCACCGCCACGTTGTAGTCCTCGGCCCAGGCTTTGGACTGGTTCTCCAGGCGGAAGTCGGTATCCCCGGCTTTCAGGGCCAGCCGAATCGGGGTTGGGTCACGGTAATACTCGGTGCGGATGGTGTCGAAGTTGTTGAGGCCGCGCCGCACTGGCAGGTCCTTACCCCAGTAGTCGGTGACCCGCTCCTGCACGGTAAAGCGCCCGGCCTCGAAATCCCGGATCCGGTAGGGGCCGCTGCCAAGCGGCGGCTCCAGGGTGGTGGCTGAAAAGTCACGGCTGGCCCAATAATGTTTGGGCAGGATGGGTAACTGGCCGGTGATGAGCGGCAGTTCGCGGTTACCGGCTTCCTTGAAGTTGAAGCGGACCCGATGCGGGCCGAGCACCTCGGCCCGCTCGATGGCGCTGTAGTAATAGCGGTAAAATGGTGCGCCTTTTTCCATCAGGGTGGTAAACGAGAAGGCTACGTCAGCGGCAGTAATTTGAGTGCCATCGTGCCAACGGGCCTGGGGGCGCAGGTTGAAGATCACCCAGGAACGGTCCGGTGGCCACTCCATGGATTCGGCAATGAGGCCGTAGCCGGTGAAAGGTTCGTCGGCGCTGTTGACCAACAATGTTTCCACCGAGCCGGTGCTGACGGCGTTGCCTTTGGGAATAAAGGGGTGGAAACTGTCGAAAGTACCCTCGGTGGCAAGGCGCAGGGCGCCGCCGACCGGCGCGGCCGGATTCACGTAATCGAAGTGCGCAAAACCGGGGCCGTACCGGGGCACCTCGTTGTCGAACATGGCCATGGCATGGCCGCTCAAGGTGTCAGCCGCGCCAGTGGCGAGCGAGCAGCCGAGCAGGGCAATACCAATAACGGTTTTTATCATCGGCTCATTATATCTGCCCCGGCCCAGGTGGCCGGTTACACTGGCCTTGGAAAACCCGCTATGACCTTGCCTGCAGTGAACAACGCCATCGGCAATGCAGCGGCCAGCGGCTTCAGCAGTACTTTGCTGCGCTGGCACCGCCGCCACGGCCGCCATGACCTGCCCTGGCAGGGCGCTGTCGGACCCTACCGCATCTGGGTTGCGGAAATCATGCTGCAGCAGACCCAGGTCGCAACCGTCATTCCGTACTTCCAGCGGTTCGTGTGCAGTTTTCCGGATATTGCCACGTTGGCGGCAGCGCCGCTCGATACCGTGCTGGAGCATTGGGCCGGGTTGGGCTACTACGCGCGGGCCCGCAACCTGCACCGGGCGGCCGAGGTGCTTGAGCGTGATCATGGCGGCTCGATCCCCCGCGAACTTGACCAGTTGCTGACGTTGCCCGGTATCGGCCGTTCGACTGCAGGCGCGATCCTGAGTTTTGCTTTTGGCCAGCGCCAGCCGGTGCTCGACGGCAACGTCAAGCGGGTGCTGGCACGGTGTTTCGCGGTGGCCGGGGATCCGGGGATGGCACCGGTAAACCGAAAGCTGTGGCAACTGGCCAGTGTGTTATTGCCCAGCACCGGCCGGCGCACAGCCAGCCACAACCAGGCCATGATGGATCTCGGTGCCGGCGTGTGCACGCGCACGAGCCCCGCTTGCGGGCGCTGTCCCCTGGCTACGCGTTGTTGTGCTCGCGCGCTCGGCCTCGTACAGGCCTACCCGGGCCGGCGCCGCCGCCTGGCGCGCCCGCTGCGCCAAACCATGTTGCTGTTGTTGATTGATCCTGTGGGCCGGGTGTTGCTGGAGCAGCGGCCGGCTGCGGGCATCTGGGGTGGCCTGTGGAGTTTGCCGGAGTGTTCGGTCGATGCCAGTGTGCGGGAGTGGTGCCAGACGACCTACGGCGTCAGCGGTACGGTACTGGCTCCCTGGCCCAGCCTACGCCACGGCTTCACCCATTTTGTGCTCGAGATCCATCCCCAGCCAGTGCGCGTTTCGGCCCGCGCCACCGGCAGGATGCAGTCCGATCAGCGACTCTGGTATAAACCGGGAACCATGCCAGGCCGGGGCCTGGCCGCGCCGGTCAAGCGATTGCTGCAACAACTGGAGAACTCGGTATGAGCACTACCGTTCATTGCGTGGTCCTTGGTCGTGAGGCTCCGGCGTTGGCTACCCCGCCGTGGCCAGGGGCACTGGGCCAACGGATCGTTGACAATGTGTCCCAAGACGGTTGGCAACTGTGGCTGCAACGCCAGACCATGTTGATGAACGAAAAACGTTTGAGCCCGATCAACCCCGAGCATCGGGCCTACCTCGAGCAGCAGATGGAGATCTTTCTTTTTGGCGAAGGCGGTGACGAGCCGCAGGGTTGGCTACCACCGGTCTCAGGCTGAGACTTACGATATACTCGAAGGGCAAATAACTGATCCGGATTTTCGTTTTCCAGGACAGTTGCGCCGGCCTGCCCGGTCCCAGCATGCCGACACTGAGGAACCCCCGAGCGTTGTGTGGCATTGTCGGCAAATCATTCCTGCGCACCGTCCTGGCTGCCAGCCCAGGCTCTCACCACATACCCCGGCCTGTGGGTGTGGTTCGTTGATTCCACAGGAGCATCATGTCAGTCCCTGGGCAGGCACTGAACCATTGCAAACCCGAGCGACAAAGAACACCGATGGCAACTACTGAAAGAGCCCACAGCGCCCATGGCCTCGACAACCATGGGCTGCGCAATCCCGGCCCAGTACACTGGAACCTGACCCCGGCGGCGCTGATCGAGCACGCTATCCGCAAAAGTGAAGGATTGCTCTCCAGTCACGGCCCGCTGGTGGTGCGCACCGGCCAGCATACTGGTCGTTCAGCTAACGACAAGTTCGTAGTACGCGACGAGAACACCGACCACGAGATCTGGTGGGGTAAGGTCAACGTGCCTTATGAGCCGGCCCGCTTCGACGCCCTGTTCGCGCGCATGGTCGACTACCTGGAGGGTAAAGAACTCTACGTGCAGGACTGTTTCGCTGGCGCCGACCGCGACCGGCGCTTGCCGGTGCGCATCGTCAGCGAACTGGCCTGGCACAGCGCCTTTGCCCGCAATATGTTTCTCAAGGGCAGCGACACCGAACGCGCGAGCCACGTACCCCAGTTCACCGTCATCAATGCCCCGGGCTTTACTGCCGACCCGGAGGTGGACGGCACCAACTCGGGCACCTTCATCATCGTCAATTTTTCCGCGAAGCTGGTCATCATCGGCGGCAGCAGTTATGCCGGCGAGACCAAAAAGTCCATCTTCAGCGTCATGAACTATTTATTGCCGCTGCAAGGCGTGTTCCCGATGCACGCCTCAGCCAACATTGGCCCGGACGGCAGCACCGCGATCTTCTTCGGCCTTTCTGGTACCGGCAAGACCACGCTCTCGGCCGACGCTGCGCGCACTCTGATCGGTGATGATGAGCATGGCTGGAGCGAGAATGGCGTGTTTAATTTCGAGGGCGGTTGTTACGCCAAGGTGATCAACCTCTCAGCTGAGCAGGAGCCAGAGATCTACCAGACCACCCGCACCTTCGGCACCATCCTTGAGAACGTGGTGTTCAACGAAGCTACCCGCGAGGTGGACCTTTACGACAGCTCACTGACCGAGAACACCCGCGGGTCGTACCCTATCAGCCAGATTCCCAACGCAACCCTCACTGGCCGCGGCGGACACCCGGACAACATCGTCTTTCTGACTTGCGATGCGTTCGGCGTATTGCCGCCGGTGGCGCGGCTGACCTCGGCCCAGGCCATGTACCATTTCATTAATGGTTACACCGCCAAGGTTGCCGGCACCGAGCGAGGCGTAACCGAGCCGGTGCCGACTTTCAGTCCCTGTTTCGGCGGGCCATTCCTGCCGCTGCACCCACGCCGCTATGCTGAGTTGCTCGGCAGCAAGATCGACCAGCACGGCGTTAACGTCTGGTTCATTAATACCGGCTGGACCGGCGGCGCCTACGGTACGGGCCAGCGCATGGCCATCAACCACACCCGTGCCATCGTCAACGCTGCCCTCGACGGTAAGCTTGACCACGTGCCAACCACCAACCACCCGGTATTTGGTCTTAAGGTGCCAATTGAGTGCCCTGGGGTACCGGTCGAGGTGCTTGACCCGCGCAACACCTGGGCCGATAAGGATGCCTACGATGCACAGGCGCATAAACTCGCCAGGCTGTTCCAGGAGAACTTCCAGAAGTACTCGGAGGATGTCTCCGAAGAAGTTCGCTCGGCGGGGCCGCTTGCCGCCTGACGCCCTGCCGGGGACAGCCGCGCCTTGCACATCGTTGTTGATCGAGCGAACACGGGCGTTGTGAAAACAGTATCGTGACAGCGCGCGATAAGCGCATCGCAGCACGCTTGTGGCACCGCGACACCTCGCTGTGGGGTGGTGATGCGAACGAGCAGGCGTCCATTGCCCAGCGTCTCGGCTGGCTCGACAGCCCGCAGTGGCTGTGTGACAACGCCGCTGATCTTGATCGCTGGGCCGCGGGTGTTAAGGCCCAGGGTTTTGAGCGT